>OLRD01000728.1_pt1 | contig 24339 bp, 20 predicted proteins | sample 1672051 | NCBI WGS metagenome assembly OLRD01 (sample SAMEA3136640, study PRJEB25190) | human gut metagenome | biome: human gut; feature: human-associated habitat; material: faeces | place: Austria | collected 2013 | reverse complement strand
AAGAACGGACAAGGAGGGATACAACATTGAATCAGCATTACCGCCCGGACCCGATTCTATTCATCCGCATACAGCTGGAAAACGCCTGGGATGCAGGCGATCTGGAGGGCGCGCTGCGCATGAGCCACCTGATGGATGAGGCCATGCTAGGTGAAGCGTCTCAGGATCAGGCCCTGCAAAGCCAAGCCATCTAATCTCAGCGGTTCCACATAAGATAAAATTGCCATACAAGGCAGCGTCTTTCTTTACCGACCTGCCGTCCGATATTTCTATACTTTCTCTATTTATCGGACACACCACGGCGGAGGCCCCTGCGCACCAGCTTCACGCTGCGCCGGCCCCGCCGTTTATTTGTTGCCTGTGGCGCGCACCGGGGCAGACGCAGGGTCATGCTGATAAACAGTGAGGGCTGCGGCCGCCTTTTCGGCGCACCGCAGCCCCGCTTTTTTCCCATGAGCCGGACAGGCTCCTTTTTTTATTTGTTATCGTAACCCAGGGTGCGCAGGTCGTCCATGCGGTTGCGCCAGTCCGGGCGAACCTTCACCCACAGCTTCAGGTTTACATGCATGCCCAGCAGTGCTTCGATGTCCGCCCGGGCTTCGGTACCAATTTGCTGGAGCATCGCCCCGTGGCGGCCGATGATAATGCCCTTGTGGGCATCCCGCTCACAGTAGATGGTGGCATGGATCTCCATGAAATCATCACTTTCCTTGTTCATGGCCATCATCTCCACGCCAATGCCATGGGGCACCTCATCCCGCAGGTGCAGCAGCGCCTTTTCCCGAATCAACTCCGCGCAAATCTGGCGTTCGGGCTGGTCGGTCATCATGTCGTCGGGGAAATATTTCGGACCCTCGGGCAGGTTTTTGACCAGTTGCGCTTCCAGGTCAGGCAAGCCGTCCCCGGTTTTGGCGCTGATGGGAATCAAGGCGTCATAGCCTGCATCGGCGAAGGAGGCCATCAGGGTCAGCAGCCGTTCCTTGGGCGCCAGGTCAATCTTATTCAGCGCCAGCACCTTGGGAACCTTTCGCGTCCCCATCTCCCGGACAATTTTCCGGTCCTGCTCCCCCACCTGGGTAACATCCACCAGGGTCAGCAGCCCATCCATGCCATCCATGGCGTCCTTTACGGATTGCATCATGCTTTCTCCCAGCTTGGTGCGGGGATGATGGATGCCGGGGGTATCCAGAAACACAATCTGCCACTCCGGGCGGGTCATTACGCCCATGATGCGGTTGCGCGTGGTTTGTGGACGGTTGGAAACGATAGCCACTTTCTCGCCCACCAGGGCGTTCATCAGCGTGGACTTTCCCACGTTGGGGCGGCCGACAATGGTGATAAAGCCAGAATGAAATCCCATAGATTCTCTTCCTCTGTTTCTTTTGATGCTCTTGCCGAAGGCTCAGGCCTGCGGCAGATCCTTGGGGCCAAAACCCTTGGGCAGCAGATCCGGCAGCCCTGCCTCTGCGCGTTCGCCTTCGCCCCAGGTGACCAGCACCCGAATGTTCGGCGCAAACTCGTGCAGGGCCTGGCGGCACGCGCCGCAGGGCCAGGGCGCCGACCCCTTGGCCGCAATGGCAATGGCCGTAAACTCCCGTTCTCCTTCGCTGACCGCCTTAAACAGGGCCGTGCGCTCGGCGCAGTTGGTCAGGCCGAAGGAAGCGTTTTCAATGTTGCAGCCCTGATAGACCCGGCCATCGGCGCACAGCAGCGCCGCGCCCACCGGATAGCGGGAATAGGGGGAATAGCTCCGCTCCATGGCGGCACGTGCCAGCGCCAGCAAAGCTTCGTCGCTGACCTGCGGCGTTTCCTCCCGGCCCATACCCACGGCGCTGAGAATTTTTTCTTCCATGGCGCGCATCTCCTTTTTCTCATCCTCCACCATGTGGTCATAGCCCATCAGGTGGCACAGCCCATGCACCAGCAAATAGGCTGCCTCCCGCTCAGGGGAGTGTCCGTATTCCTCCGCCTGGGCCAGCACATGCGGAATGGACAGAATCAGGTCCCCCAGCATGCAGGCGTCCAGTTCGTCATCCAATTCCCGGCGAATGAGCCGCTCCGCCCGGCCGGCGGTCACGCCCTTGGGATAGTTCACCGTGGGAAAGGACAGCACGTCTGTGGCGCGGTCCGTCTGCCGGTATTCCCGGTTGATCTCCCGGATGTCCTCATCCCCGCACAGGCGAACATTGACCACGCAGGGCAGGCGCACGCCTTCCGCCCACAGGGCGCAGTCTGCCGCCGTCTGCATCAGTGACAGCAGCCTGGGTTCCACCGACGTGTCAATCTCCCATAGCAGGATCATGGTCCTCCGTCCTTTCCGAGAGCGCGGGCACTTCCTCGTTGAACTCCACGTTTACCTTCTCTGCCTCGGGTTCCTCATAGGCTTGCTTTTCCGGCACAGGTTGTGGCTGGGCTTCCCCCTTGGGCGCATCGGCAGCGGCGGCCTTGGTTTCCTTGGCTTCCTTGGGCGCCGTCTGCGCCTGGGCAGTCTCCCCGGTGGTCTTGGCCTCGTGATGTTCCGCAGCAGCCCGCTGTTCCTCTTCCCGCTGATTCAGGAAGAAGGGGTCACGCTTGGGCACAGGCGTGGAGGGGTATTCGATACGCTCGTGGAACACACCATTGAGCACCTTGGCAAAGGCTTCGCAAATGCCGTCAATATCCCGCAGGGTCAGGGGGGAGTTGCTTAGCTGCCCATCCTCCAGCTTTCCCCGCACCAGACGCTCAATAAAGCGCTCAATGGCCTGGGGGGTGGGATCGGGCATGGAGCGTACTGCCGCTTCAATGGTATCCGCCAGCATGACGATGGCGCTTTCCTTGCTGGTGGGACGGGCGCCGTCATAGCGGAAGTCCGCAATGTCCACCGGCTTGCCATTGGCCTGCTGCAACGCCTTATGGTAGAAGAACATCACCGGCGTGTCTCCATGGTGCTCCACAATGATCTTCTGGATCTCCATGGGCAGGCGGTACTTCTGCGCCAACTGCAAGCCATCCCGGGTGTGGGTGGTCACAATGGCCGCGGAAACATAGGGGTCCGTATGGTCATGGGGATTTTCCCCCATCTGGTTTTCCTTGAAATACAGCGGCCGCTTGAGCTTGCCCACGTCGTGGAAATAAGCACCCGTGCGGGCCAGCAAGGGATTCGCGCCGATTTTTTCCGCAGCCGCTTCGGACAAATTGGCCACAATGATGGAGTGATGATACGTGCCCGGAGCCTCCAGCAGCAGCCGCCGCAACAGGGGTTGATTGGGATTTGCCAGCTCCAGCAGCTTGCTGGGCGTGGCCAGGTTGAAGGTTGTTTCAAAAACGGGTTGCAGCGCCAGGGCCATCAAGCCGCTGGCCATACCGCCGCCCATGGCCCAGGCCACGTTGTTGACCACGTCATCCATGGCATTGGATGTCATCAGCTCCATGGCCACCAGCAGCACTGCGTTGCTGATTGCCGCCACCAGGCCGCATACCGCCACGCGGACACGCTGGGGCTTTTCCCGCAGGAACACCACTGACAGCGTACCGCTGACGATGCCCATCACCAGCAGATGCACCATTTCCGTGGAATAATTGCCGTTGCCCCCCGCCGTAACGCCGCTGACCATCAGCGCCATGGGGGCAATGGACGCAATGCCCACCGGCACCCCCAGCAAGCCCGTTAGCATCATGGCCGCCATGGTAATGGGCGCCAGGTATGCGTTCAATCCCTTGACGCAGAGCATGCACAGGCCCATGGTAATCACCAGAACGGTCATCAGCACCATCAGGCCCCGCAGGTCGTGCAGCAGCTGCTGATCCAGCAGGCGCAGCAGCGCCAGCAGCACCGCCATCCCGGCCGCCACCAGCAGCGCCGCCCCGGCATAAACGGAATAGTCGTAGGCGTTATCCTGCAGCATGCCCAGCGCACGGAGCATTTCCACCTGGTTGCGGCTGACCCGCTCACCCTCGCGGATGATGTTTTGCCCCTGGAGATACACCACCGGCTCCACCGCGTCCCGTGCCTTTTGCCGGGCAAGCTCCGTGGCCTCCTGGTCAATCACCATGTTGGGGGCAATGCAGCTTTTCAGCACCGTGGGCACAATATTCTGGAACAGCGAGGTCTCCACCCGGTAGCCCACGATCTGCAAGATATTGTTGATGGACTGGGTTACCTGTCCCTCACGGATGGTGGTATTCAAGGTGTTCTGCACGGCGGTGGTCACCGTGGAGATCATTTCCTCCATGGTATCCGTGTCCGTGCGCAACAGCGTTTCAATCTGGTAATCGGACAGGGTGATGGTGGTAATCAGCCCCCGGGCATACTCCAGTTCCGTTTCGGTGAACTCCCGGTTACGGAACTGCGCATCCGTTTCGCCCTCCCGGCGGAGGGTAAGGCCATACTGCTGCGTGGTACGCAGCTCATCGAAAATCGCCGCCAGGTCGCTGAGTACCTGTTCCGATGCGCCCTCCTGAAAGTGATAGGTGGGTTCCACGGCGTCCGCCGCCGCCTGGCGCCGGCTTTCGGTGGTAATCTCGTCCACCACGTCCTTGGTGGCAGTAATGGTCTGGTGGGAAATGGACCCCACCGTCAGGCTGTACCGCTCTGGAGCACTGACAGCGCAAAAAAGCCCGAACATCAGCACCGCCCCCACCAGCACCACCAGCGCGCACTTGGCATCCGCGCTGCGTAGCCACTGGGTCAGGCTTCTGTGTCCCCACTTTTTGCGGAGTTTTTCTCCACGCTTTTTCGGCCGCATCAGGCATTCTCCTTTGCACGACGGTCGTACGCCGCATAGGCGTCCACAATCTGCTGCACCAGCTCATGGCGCACCACATCCCGGCTGGTCAGGTACGCCATGCCAATGGCGGGAATATCCCGCAGCACCTCAATGGCCTCGCTGAGCCCGGACCGCCGCGCGCCGGGAAGATCGGTCTGGGTCAGGTCACCGGTCACTACCGCCTTGGAGCGGAAGCCCAGGCGGGTGAGAAACATTTTCATCTGTTCCGTGGTCGTGTTCTGGGCTTCATCCAGAATAATGAAGGAATCCGAGAGGGTACGCCCGCGCATGTAGGCCAGCGGCGCCACCTCCACCACGCCCCGCTCCACCAGCTTCTGATAGCTGTCCACGCCCATAAAGTCATACAGGGCGTCATAGAGCGGCCGCAGGTAAGGGTCCACCTTCTGGGTCAGGTCGCCAGGCAGAAAGCCCAGCTTTTCGCCCGCCTCCACCGCCGGCCGGGTGAGCACAATACGCTCCACCTCTTTGTTTTTCAGCGCCACCACAGCCAGCGCCATGGCCAGGTAGGTTTTGCCCGTGCCCGCAGGCCCCACTGCAAAGGTCAAATCGTGATCCCGGATCGTTTGCACGTAGGTCTGTTGGCCCAGGGTTTTGCAGCGGATCTGTTTGCCCCGGTGGGTGATAGCCACCACGCTTTTGAGGATGTCGTCAATCATGTCCACCTTGCCATCCCTGGCCAGGGCAATGGCGTAGCGAATGCGCGCGCGGTCCATCTGCTCGTGCCGGCGGAGCATATCCAATAGCTTCTCCAATACCGACGATGCCAGCTCCACATCCTCCGCCTCACCGGAAATGATGAGCTCGTTGCCGCGCAGGGCCACCGTAACGTTGCACTCCTGCTCAATCAGCGCCATGTTTTGATCGTTGAGTCCAAACAGTGACATGTATGCATCCATGGATTCCACGGAAAGCATCATCTGTTTTGCTTGTGCCAAATATGCGTCCTCCATTCTTCTCGCCGCAAACCCACGGTATCAGCGCGTAGGTTTCGCGCACCATCCGTGCCCGTGCGGCCATGCGGGCTATACGCCGCCGTCCGTGCGGGGTTCGGACCGGCCGATGTCGATCCGCCGTTCCCCCATGGCGACAGCCTCTAGTATCTCACCCTCTATCATACAATAATCTACCCATTTGTCAACGAAAACCTCATTTCGTCCGATCTTTTGTCCCAGCGCCCGCAGGGCGGCAAGCCCAGCCTCAGCTTTTGCCTGGTCCAGGTCCCGCCATGTGACGGTCACCTGCGCCTCCAGGCAGGTTTCCCGGCGCACCCATAGGGGAAGGAACAGGCCGCCCAGGGGCATGATCTCCGCGTGTATATCCTGCTGCGCAAAGCCGGATTCTTCCCGGGGCCAGAGGTTGAACCAAGGGGTGCTCACATACTGCCGCTGAAAGGTCGCGCCCGTATATTCTGTCTGGTTTTCCCGCAGGGAAACCTGCACCCGCGCTCCCTCCCATACCCGGGCCATAACGATTCCCCGGGCGGACACGGGCCGCGTGCCGTCGGTACCTTCCCGTTCCTCACCGGCAATGAGCACCTGCCCCTGGCGCACGGTATCCCCTGGCTTGCACATGGCGGTTCCGGCCAGGGGTACTACGCTGACCACCACGCCATCCCGGCTGGCCACAATGTCCTGGCTGCCATGCCAGTCCACGGTTTCACCCATGGGTGTGCCTTCTACCAGACGCACCTGCAAAACCGTGCCGCGCCAGCCCACCTCCACCCAGGCCACCTTGGGGTAGCGCCATTCCAGCGCCTCCTTCAGCGCTGCCGTATCCACCCGGGATTTCCATATAAAGGGCCGGACGCCCGCTTCCTCCAGAAAAGCGCGCACGTCTCCCGCATAGGTGCCCGCGTCGATGAGCTCCACCGCCCAGATCATCTGCATGGAAAGCAGCACCCCGCCCAGTGCCAGGAGCACCAACGCGCATACCACCCAGCGCGCCTTCAGGCGTTCCCGCCAGCGGCTGAGCCCCGCATATCCCCCCAGGCGAAGGGCCCAACCACCCTGGGCCGCCAGTTCTTCCAGCTCCGGCAAACGTTTTTCCGCAACCAGGCCGGTCATGCGCCTGCCACTGCGCCTGACCTGCAGCAGATCCATCTCCCGCTCCGCGGCAAGGCGCAGGAGCTTCTCCAGGTTCAGGCCCTCCACCTGGAAGCGCCGCAAAAAGTGATCCTTCATTTGCCCGTGCCCCGCCTTTCCAGCCGCAGGGATTCAATCACCCCGCCCACCGTGGCTTCCTGAGCAGTATAGCGCAGAAAATGCAGCCCCTTTCCCGTGAGGGTCACTTCCCCCTGGGCTGTGCGGAAGGTCATTTGATCGTTCTGGTAGGTAATCAGTCCCTGGTGCTGCTCAATGTGGGCCGTGTCACCGCCCAGCAGGGTTATCCTGGGTATATTCCCCGTCACCTCCGGGGGAAACAAAGGGGCCTGCCGCATATTCCCTTCACCTCGCTGTTCTGTCACAGAAAAGCATACGCGCAGGTGGCACAGGATAGACCCCACAGACGCAAAGGCGCCCTGGCCCCCAAAAAGGAGGCCAGGGCGCAATGCCATGCGCTTTTATCTTCCCCTGAGATAATCCGCCCAGGCGCAGATGACCTTGCGGGTGCGGGCCAGGGTGCTTTCCTTGGAGACACGGCGCCAATTCTCCACATAGGCGTGATACCAGCTCTCCAGGGCGGAGGCCAGCTCGGGGCCTTCCCGGTGGGGCAGGTCCCGCCCTTCCTCCACCGCGCCCACATAGCAGCCCAGGTCGTTGAGGAGCTTTACCCCTTCGGCGGCCAGGTCCAGGTCGTGGAGGATGCTCCGGTGCGCGCTGTCCAGCTCCACCGAGGCCTCCCGTAGCTGCGCCAGGGCCGCGTTCACCTGGGCATTGGCCTCTGCCAAGCCCGCCAGTTTCAGCTCGGGATCGTTATAAATGGCGTGGCGTTTGGCCGCGTCCCCGGCCTCAATCCAGCGCACGGTATGGAACCAGTCAAATACCTCGTGGAAGGACAGCGCGTCAAAGGCCTCCATGAAGCGGCCGGAACGGTCACCAAAGGCCAGGAAAGAGATGGCGCGGTTAACCTCCTCGTAGTCCAGCCCGTTGGCGTTCCAGGCAAAGGCCGCGCCATACAGGATGCCCGGCACAGAGAAGGCCGGCTGGCACAGGTGCCCATAGTCGCCCCAGTCCGTGTTCAGCATACCGATGGCATGGTACTTGTGGGCATGGGCGCACATGACCCGATTGTTGCTGAAGCCGTAGCGCAGCAGGGGCACCAGTTGTTTCCAGGTGCACACCCCGGGGCAGGCATATTGTACCGCCCCCATCTGCGCCAGGTCGCGGATCTCGTTTTCCCGCTGGTTGGGCAGGTAGCCCCAGTTCAGGCAGATCACCCCCTGGGGAATCTCCGCGTAGGCTTCGGGATGCCGCCACATGATGTCCCCCCAGAACATGGGGGTGACGCCCTGGGACAAAAGCCACCGGCACAGCTCCGTCACATGCGCCATATACAGGGCGTGCTCGCCCTTCTCCTTGGCCAGGGCACTGCTGCGGTCCTTGCCCAAGTCAAAGGTCTCATCACAGCAGATGTTAAACTTGTCGCTGGTGAACAGCGCCCGGTATTCGGTAATCAGCCCCTTGATGAAATCCATGGCCCCGGGATGGGAGACATTCAGGGTATGATGCTCCCCCGCGTAGGTGTAGCTGAAGGGAACCTTTTCCGCATCCCGCAGCTCGCACAGCTCCGCGCAGGTCTTGGTGGACAGGATCTCATACATGTGCCCGAAGCTGGACAGGGAGGGCACCAGCTCAATGTGCCTGGCCCGGCAGTAGGCGTCCAGCTCCATGATTTCCTCGGCCGTGAGGGGCGTATCCTCCCGCCAGGCCTCGCTGAGGTTGCGGAAAAGATAAGTATGTTCCACATAGAGCTGCCACTGATTGATCTTGTAGCAGCACAGCAGGTCCGCGGTCTTTTTCAGGGTTTCCAGGGTGGGTACCCGGCCCCGGGAGCAATCCAGGTAATAGCCGCGATTGGGCATGTCCGGCGCGTCCTCCACCTCCAGGGCAGGGAGCGCGGAGCCATGGCGCTGTATCCATTGCCGCAGGGTCATGATGCCGTGAAGCAGCGCCTCATCACTGCCGCCACGCACGGTGACGCCCTCCGGCGCTACCGAAAGCCGGTAGGTATCCCCGGGCAGGCCGCTGTCCTGGGTCAGGGTAATTTCCCCGCTGTGTGCACAGCCCCGCAGCAGGCGCAGGCGCAGGCCGGTGAACTCCTCCACCGCCTGGCGCAACATCTGCGCGTACAGCAGCGCCGAGGGCTGCGTATCCACCAGATTGATGGGCGTGCGCCAGCCCAGGGCAAAGCTCCCCTCCCCATGGGTCACATGGTGGGGCATAGGCAGAAAGTCCATTTATACTTCCTCCTTCTCCCGAATGCGGAAGGTCTTGATTTCGTAAGGCTTGATCACAAAGGGAATCCGCCCGTTTTCGCAGGCCGCGGGAGCCACGGGTTCTTCAATGCAGTTGCACTCCTCCACGCTGGACACGGGACGGCTCCAGCGCAGGGCAGAGGCCGTGCGGGCATTATCCGTTTCATACAGGCGCACAATCCAGCCATCCCCATCCTCAGCGCGCTTGACAGTCTCCAGCATCACGTTGGGATGCTCCGTGGCCGCCAGGGAATACGTCTGCGCCTCCCCTGCGCCCCGGACACACAAGGCAGGCTGGTTGAGCCGGTAGGCCTCCTGCACGGTGCCGCCTTCCCGCCAGTCCCCGCCGTGGGGATACAGGGCATAGGTAAAGAAATGCTCCTCCTGGTCGGTAACGGGATTGGGCTCAATGCCAGACTTGATCAGCGTCAGGGCAATGCAGCCGTCCTTCACGGAATGGCCATACTTGCAGTCGTTGAGGAGGCTTACGCCGTAATGCCCCTCGGAGAAGTCCATCCACTTCTGAGCGCAGCTCTCAAAGCGCGCCACATCCCAGGAGGTGTTTTGATGCACCTTGCGCTTCACGTTGCCAAACTGAATCTCGAAGGTAGCCTCGTCGCTGTGCACGTCCGTGGGGAAATGCACCTTCAGCAGATGCTGGTGGTCGTGCCAGTCCACGTAGCTTTCAAAGTCAATGCGGCGGCTGTGGGCATAGAAGTGAATCTTCTGCCGGATGAGGCTGTTGCTCACCTTGCGCTCCACCTCCAGGGTCGCGCGCACGGGGCCCATCTCCGTCCAGCGCAGGGACTGCACATCCGTCACGTCCCAGTACTTCTCGGTATAGTAAATGTCGATGTCCCAGTTATCGTAGTAAATGGGCTTATCCTCATACATGCGCAGGAGGTTGCCCTTCTCCCCGGGCTTGAGCACTTCCCGCTGGTACGTCTTGTCATACAGGCGGGAGAACAGGCCGCTTTCGTCCAGCTCCACCACATAATACGGGGTTTCCAGGCGATTGCCCGCCTGGGCAAAGGGCGTGGTAACCTCCGCCGGTTCCGCGGACAGGCCATAGGTGCGCCATCCCTTGGAGGGCAGTCCCCGCAGATGCGCCACCGCGCCCTGGGCAGTCTGTTGCACGGGAATCCGCGCGCCGGTTTCGTCCACCAGGGCAGCGGCCTGCATATCCCCCAGGCACACCGTCTCATCGCTGTCAAAGCCCTTGGTATTGAACACGGTGAGCTTCTCCGCCGCGGGAGCCAGCAGCGCCAGGCGCTCCTTCTCCATATGGGCGATCTTTTCTTCCAGGGCGGCATACTCCGCCTTGGTCACCTCGTACACCTCATGAATGGACGAGCCGGGAAGAATATCGTGGAACTGATTGAGCAGGATGGTTTTCCACATGCCGTCCAGTTCTTCCGCCGGGTAAGGCAGCCGGTCCGCAGCCAGCACGCTCAGCAGCTCCAGGTCCATCATGTGCAGCTCCGCCTTGCGGTTGGCGCGTTTGTTCCGCGCCATGGAGGTATAGGTGCCCCGGTGGTACTCGAAGTACAGTTCGCCCTCCCACACAGGCAGGCGCCTGTTGCCGGAAACCCGCTTGTCCAGCTCCTCAAAATACGTGCGGGCAAAGCACTGGCGTACGGTAGGCAGGCCCGCCACGCCCTTTTCCAGACGCATGGAATTTTCCAGCATACCGCGGGTGGGCCCGCCGCCGCCGTCCCCATAGCCGTAGGAAATGAGAATATCGTTGTTGATGTCCTTGTTCTGATACCGTTCCCAGCCACCCAACAGCGCATCCGGATGAAGCATACCATTATACGTGGTAAAGAAGTTTTTCACATCCTGTCCCACGCCCAGGGTGGTAATCAAGTGCGTGAGCACCTGGGTACCGTCGATGCCCCGCCACAGGAAGGTGTCATAGGGATGCTTGTTAAACTGGTTCCAGGCCAGCTTGGTGGTCATGAAGTAGTCAATGCCGCATTTCTTCATCAGCTGGGGCAGCGCGCCGGAGTAGCCGAACACGTCCGGCAGCCACAGCACCCGGTTGTCCACCCCAAACTCCTCCCGGAAGAAGCGTTTGCCGTGGATGAACTGCCGGACCAGGCTCTCGCCGCTGGTGAGGTTGCAGTCGGCCTCCAGCCACATGCCGCCTTCGGGTTCCCAGCGGCCCTCCCGGATGCGTTCCTTCACCCGGGCGTACAGCTCCGGATAGCGTTCCTTCAAAAAAGCGTAGAGCTGGGGCTGGCTGGACATGAACTTATACCCCGGATATTCGTCCATGAGCTTGAGCACGGTGGCAAAGCTGCGGGCCACCTTCTCCCGGGTCTGCGCCACAGTCCACCACCAGGCCACGTCGATATGCGTATGGCCAATGCAGCTGGCAATGATGTCCGCATGGCCACCCAGCTCCTCATACAGGTGCTTTTGCAGGTATGCCCGGGCCTGACGCACCGTGTCCATATAGGCATCGGAATAGGGCGTGCGCAGGTCCAGCAGGTTCACCGCGTCGTTCATCACCCGCTCCAGGGCCATGCGCCGGGTATCCTGAGGGTCCAGCCGCGGGAAAGCGGACAAGGGCACGTACAAGTCCCAGTACAGGCCCTCCAGGTCCGGGTCAATCTCCCGCAATTCAAAAATCAGATTGAACTCCGTGTGCAGGATGCCCGTATAGGCCTGCAGATCCAGCCGGTAGCGCTCCCCCGCCTTGGCTTCCCGGGTCAGGAGTACCTCCCGGTGGTTCATGTCCATGCCCTGGACGATCTCGTCATTGACAAAGAGCAGGAACTGCGGGTTCTTGGCATCGTCCCACTCGTCAATCTGGGTTCGCACATGCAGCCACAGGCTCCGCCCCGCAAAGCTCTCGGGCACGGTGATCTCCGCCCGGAACCAGTAGTGCCGGTCAGGTCCATACCAGTGCATACGCTGGCTGTCAAAGGGGGCAAAGGGCGTGCCGTCCGCTTCCGCGTCCCGGGGGCGCAGAAAATTGCCTTCCTTATAGTAGATTTCTTCCACCGGCACCCTTTGGCGCACGGCGTACTTTTTCATTTCATCGCATATGCCGTTGATTCGCTTGTCCAGAAAAACCATTGTTTCACCCTCCGTCCTTCAGGTACGGGTCTGCTCCCGGCCTCAGGAGTTTTCCTTGGTATAGCGCACCAGCTCATCCACGGTGGTAAAGGCCAGGCCGGTCACCGTATCCGCACAGCCGTAATATACGGCGATGCGGCCCGTGGCAGCGTCCGTGAGCGCCGCGCAGGGGAACACCACGTTGGGTACGTCGCCCACGCACTCATAGAGCTCGTAGGGAGCGAGCACGTAATCCTTGGAGCGGTAGAGCACCTTCCAGGGCTGCTCCAGGTCCAGCAGGGCACTGCCCATGCGATACACAAAGCCGTTGCAGGTGGTAATCACCCCATGGTACAGCAGCAGCCAGCCTTCGTCCGTCTCAATAGGCGCGGGGCCGGGGCCGATTTTGGTGGACTGCCAGGCGGAGTCGTTGCCCTTGATGGTGCCCATCATGTAGCGGTGACGGCCCCAGAATTCCAGATCCTTGGACTGGCTGACATAAATGTCGCCAAAGGGCGTATGGCCATTATCCGAGGGGCGAGACATCATCATATACATACCGCCGATTTTCCGGGGGAACAGCACGCCATTGCGGTTAAAGGGCAGGAAAGCATTTTCCAGTTGATGAAAAGTTTTGAAGTCCTCCGTCCATGCAACGCCAATGGTGGGGCCATGGTAGCCATTGCACCAGGTGATATAGTACTTGCCGTCCAGGGGCGTGATCCGGGCGTCGTAGCGGTATTCCTTGTGGAGGATTTCCTCCTCCGCGCCTTCCATGCGCAGGGGCTCATCCTCAATCTCCCAGTGATAGCCGTCCTTGCTGCGTCCGGCGAACAGGTCCATGCTGATGGAGCGGCTGTCGCAGCGGAATACGCCCGCAAATCCATCCTCAAAGGGTACTACCGCGCTGTTAAATACGGAGTTCGCACGCTTGTTACCGTGCCGGCCAATAATAGGGTTGCCGGAGAACCGCCACATGGGCATGGTTTCTCCCGCGGGCTTATCCTCCCAGGGGATATTCGGAAGCGCCTTGCCAATGATTTTGGTCATACCATAACACTCGCTTTCTTGGATACTCTCGGTGATGCCATAGGTGGTCCCGCTGTGGTACGGCCACGGCATGGGCCATGAAGAAAGCCCGCAAGGGGCAGGGGAATATCGAAAACCTAACTGTTCGCGATGTTCCCCGCTCCCTGCGGGCGGGTTCCCTCACATCAGGAGAGGGAATGGTCTTACTTGCCCAGGAAAGCGTCCACCTGGGTCTGCGCCTCAGCCACGATTTCATCGAAGCCCGCCGCGCGCATTTCTTCCATCATCTGCGGCACGGAAACGGTGGGATCGGTGGTGCCGGTGAGCACTTCGCCCTTGTAGCGGTTGTAGATTTCGATGCAGGCAGCCAGCTGGTCCTGCACGGAAGAGGTGTCAAAGTAGAAGCCCAGCAGCACAGAAGGCTTGGCGGCCTCGTTCAGTGCCTTCACTTCGTCCCACTGGTTGAAGTCCACATCATCGGTGGGGGTTACGTTGAAGAAGGTTGCCTGGGTGTAACCGGCCATGGGCCAGTCCGCATTGTTCTTATGCACGGCGGTCTTGGTATCGTCGGTGTACTGCCAGTTGTCGCCTTCCACGCCATAGTAGAACAGGTCGCGCACATAGGAGTCGGTGTTGATCAGCTGCAGGAATGCCAGCGCCTTCTCAGGATGCTCGCAGTTCACGGAAATGCTGTTCAGGGAGCCGCGCACGGTATCGTTGGAAACCACGGTTTCGCCCCACTGATAGGCCACCGCGTTGACGCCCATGTTGGGGCCCCAGTTGGTGATGGCAGCGCTGGGCCAGCCCTGGGCCACGGAGCATACCTTGTACTTGTTGTCTTCCGGCAGGGTGGCGGCGTCGGCATTGATCAGGCCAGCGTTGTACCACTCATGCAGGATCTTCAGGTTCGCCATGACATCATCCTGCTCCAGGACGGAAACCACCTTGCCCTCGGCGTCGTCATAGCGCACGCCCAGGGTGCCCAGGCCGGCGTTCATGCCATCGTAGAAGGTCATCAGCCAGGTGGCGCCATTCTTGTTCAGGGGGAACACGGCGCTGTTGCTCTTGTCCTTCAGCTCGGTGAGGATGGGGGTCAGGGCCTCCAGGGTCGTGGCCTGGCTGGCATCGATGCCGTTGGCATCCAGCAGATCCTTATCCCACACGAAGTACTGGGACATGGAGCTGTCCTTGTAGGTGGGCACGCCGTAGATGCGGCCGTTCACGCGGCAAGCATCCCAGTAGCCTTCGGGCAGCATGGCCTTCAGCTCGGGCGCGGCGGTGTCCAGCAGGTCGGTGATGTCCAGGTACGCGCCCAGCTGCACATCGTTGTTGTAGGTGTTCATGTTGCCGAAAATGATGTCATAGGGCTCATTGGTGTTGACGATCACGTTGCGGCGCTGGTCCCAGTCGCCCCAGCCGATCACGTCCATTTCGATGTTGACGCCGATTTTCTCCTCCAGATAGGGGTTGATCTGGGCCAGCCATGCGTCGTAGTTGGTGGGCATGCTGCTGCCTACGGTCACCCACTTCAGGGTTACCACGTCGCCCTCAGCGGACGCCATGCCAACCATACCCAGCACCATTGCCAGGGTCAGAAGCACAGACAGAACCTTTTTCATGTACAGTTCCTCCTTTAATATTATCGTGAATTCCTGCTCCCTTGCAGGAACGACGAACAGGGTTTGCTTATCCCTTCACCGCGCCAATGGTCAGGCCGGAGATAAAGTATTTCTGGAAGAAGGGATACGCGCAGGCAATGGGGATGACGATGACAATGGCGATGGCCATGCGCACGGACTCGCTGGGCATGGAGTTGCGGTACTGCTGCAAGCTCAGGCCCGCCGAGGGGTTGTTGGCGATGTAGTCCAGGCTCTTCATCATGTTGTTGAGCAGTGCCTGGAGGGACACCAGCTCCGCCCTGGAGATGTACAGGGAGGACTGGAACCAGTCGTTCCAATAGCCAAAGGTAAGGAACAGGCCGATGGTGGCCAGCACAGGCTTGGAAATGGGCAGCACGATGGTGCCGAAAATGCGCAGCTGGCTGGCGCCGTCAATCTTTGCGGACTCGATGATGCTGTCCGGTATGGTGGAGCGGAAAAATGTCTTGCAAACAATGATGTTGAACGAAGATACCGCCAGGGGCAGAATCAGCGCCCAGATGGTGTTTTTCATGTTCAGGATGTTGGCGTTCACCACGTAGGAAGCCACCATACCGCCATTGAAGATCATGGGGATAAACACCACCCAGGTGTAGAAGCCCTTGAGCTTGAATCCCGGCCGGGAAAGCACATAACCCATGGTGGTGGTCAGCGCCAGGCCCAGCACCGTGCCGCTCACCGTGACCAGCACGGAAATCCAAAGCGCGGACAAGATGGTCGCCCTTTCGTTCCACAGGAACATGTAGGCGGAGTTGGAGAAGCTCTGCGGTACAAAGCTGTACCCCGACACGCGGATGGACTCCTCCGAGGAAATGGAAATCATAAACACGAAGAGGACCGGAATGATGGCCATGGCCGCCAGCAAGGTAAACAGCAGGTTGAACCCCGCGTTGGTGCCCGGACGGACGCGGTTCATCTTCATGGATTCCACTTGTAATTCGGCTTTTTGCGCTCTTGCCATGAGGATTCTCCTTTCCGTCAGATGATGGCGCTGTCCGGATCAATCTTGGACACGATGAAGTTGGCCAGCAGAATGGTAGCGCAGCAGCACACGGACTGGAACAGGGACGCCGCAGCGGTACGGCCGATGGGCGTGGAACCTTGCAGCGCAGAATAAATGAAGGTATCGAAGGTGGACGCCACGTTATGCAGGGAGTTGGGCACGCCCTGGGTTACCTGCCAGAACAGACCAAAGTCGGAGTAGAAGATCTTGCCCACGTTCAGGATGAACATGGTAATCAGGATGGTCTTCATCAGCGGCAAGGTGATGTACTTTGCCTGCTGCCACTTGGTGGCGCCGTCCAGCATGGCCGCCTCATACAAGCTTTGGTCAATGCCGGTGATGGTGGCCAGATACACCACCATGTTGTAGCCCACGCCCTTCCACAGGTTCATGAACACCAGGATGAACGGCCAGTAGGTAGGTTCGGAATACCACATGATCTTTTCCCCGCCCAGGGCAATGACGATTTTGTTCATCAGGCCCTTGTCCGGGCTGAGGAAAGCGAACACAAAGTAGCTGACCACCACCCAGGACAGAAAGTGCGGGAAGAACATCATGGTTTGGTAAACCTTGCTCTTGCGCTTGGAGTACAATTCGTTGATCATCATGGCCAGGGCCACAGGGATCACGATGTTCAGTACAATGAACACCAGATTGTACAGCAGGGTGTTGCGCAGCAGCATGCCGAAGGTATTGTTGTTGATGAAGATGTCTTCGATTATGTTTTTGGAGAAGGCATAGAAAACGCCATACATGGAGGCGGTGACGATGGATAACGAATACATTGCCCCTACTCCCTATGGCAAATCTGGAATGCGCCGCAAGTCAAAGTACGAACGAGTCATGGATGGTATGGAGCGTTGGGTGGCTTTCTATAGAGCGAACCCTCATCGTTTTGCTGTAGATTATCTCGGCATGACATGGATGCGCCCTTTTCAGAAGATACTTCTGAACATCATTATGAAGTTCACTTACCAAATGATTATCGCAAGCCGAGGCATGGGTAAAACCATGATTGTGGCTGCGGCTATTTGTGTAAAGGCAATTTTGTATCCAGGCATCGAAATAATTATCGCCGCCGGAAACAGAACTCAGTCCGTCAACGTGCTTGAGAAAATCATCAATGAGTTTCGTTCGAAATCCATTAACCTTTCCAACGAGATAGCAGGGTATTCTATTTCCCCTGCCAACGCATACATCACATTTAAGAATGGTTCTACTGTGAAGGTCGTTACAGCAAGGGATAGCGCTCGTTCTGCTCGCGCCAACTGGGTTATTTGTGACGAGTTTGTGCGCATTAAGAAGATCGTTATCGATGAGGTTTTGCGCAAATTCAAAGCTGGTGTTCGTTCTCCTGGATATACGCAGCTTCCCGAGTATAAGGATTATCCAAAGGAAATGAACACGGAGACCTACATCAGTTCTGCGCATTACAAATGGCATTATTCCTGGGCAAAGTTTAAGGCTTATTTCAAATCTATGATGTCAGGAGAAAACTACGCAGTTCTTGGTTTTCCGTATCAGCTTCCTGTTAGCGAAGGCTATTACCCAATCGAGCAGGTGCAGGACGAAATGCGAGAAGCTGATTTTGATAGTATCGCCTGGAGTTATTTTCCATGTTAATGAAAAACAAATAGCTCGCTTACACGGAAACGTGTTTGAATAATAATCCCTTTGAATTGCTGGAACACCCTAAAGCAAGTCTTCCCACAACACAAGGATGAAACGCCTATATGTGAAGGGTACGAAAGTAGAAAAAAACAGACTTGATGGCGCATGGTTAAATCCTAAACGCTATGAAATGGGCAATCAGCAGCCAAGCCCCGAAGAGGGGAAGGTTCAACGACTATCCATTATGGAGTACATCACAAGCGTGATGGAAGTGGAGGGCACCCCCGCTGGGTGAAGATATAGTCTGCGCTCTGTCGAAAGATGGAGGTTGGTTTATCCAACGGTACAGGAGTAGCGTCCTGAATTCCAATTCCCCTAAGGAGAGGGGAGGTGTAACGATTGATAAAGTCCTTCAAAGTACGATTACTTCCCACAAAAGAGCAAGAAATGAAGATGTATCAACATATAGGATCGGCGAGGTTCATTTTCAACTACATGCTTGAAATGCAAAATAACCAGTATATTGAAACCGGGAAGCACCTCGCATTCAATGATTTGATGAAAAGGCTCACCTTGTTAAAAAAAGAAGATGAATATGTCTGGTTGAATAATGTTTCGCGGGTTACTCTAGAGCGCTCCTGTAGAGATATGGACCGCGCATTTTACAACTTCTTCCAAGGCAGAGCTAGACTCCCAAAATATAAAAGCAAAAAGCACTCAAAAGAGGTATTTGCGACACGTGAGGACAGAATGTATTTCAATGAAGATACAGTAAAACTTGAAAAAATAGGGAGAGTAAAATATCAAACAAACTATGATATACCTAAAGGGCCTGGATGCAAATTCGTTAATTCAAGAATCAGCCATATCAATAACAAATGGATACTATCTTTTGGAATGGAATGGGAGAACCAACCACCTGTTCTAACTGATATTCCGATGGGTATAGATGTGGGAATCAAAACTCTTGCAACTGTTGCTTTTGGGGATGACAAAATCGTATTTCAAAACATCAACAAGTCGGCACGGTTGAGGAACCTAGAGAAAAAGAGAAGGTATATTCAGAGAGTAATTTCCAGGAAATATCGCACTAATGGTAGCTTCGAAAACACTAAAAACATTGAAAAATATATGCGTATTTACAAAAAATTGTCTTATCGCATTTATTGTATTCGTCACGACTATCTGCATAAAGCAACTCATACACTAGTGAGTTTGCACCCTAGTGTAGTTTGCATCGAACACTTTACTAGCGCACAGTTGCTCAAATCGAAAGAAACTCGTTTGCTTCATCGATATCTACAAGATCAAGCAATAGGTGAGTTTTTGCGCCAAATTAAATACAAATGCGAATGGAATGGTATTCCAATAGTCGAAGCTGACAAATATTTCCCGAGTAGCAAGACTTGTTCATCGTGTGGAGAAATTAAAACGGACCTAAAGCTAAGTGAGCGCACATATCGGTGCCCACACTGCGGACTTGAAATGGACCGCGATTATAATGCTGCGCTTAATTTGATGAAGTATGGAGTTCAACATTAACGAACTTCAGCTTAGAGGGACTCGTTACACCCTTGAATGTTGTGGAGTGTTGCCAACCAGAGTAGTTTCATCGAAACGAAATGGAACACGTTGAAGCAATGATGATTGGTTTTGCCAAACGTAACGGATGGAGATGGATTCCTTTTTTTGGGGCGAATCTGCCAACGCTTTCTTCACTTTTCAGAATGTGGACAGCGTTCGGAAGCTGACTTACCCCTTATACCCAAAACACTACTACTCCTTGCTGCCGGACAATAAGTTTAAGCCGCCGCAAAAGAAGAACGGCGAGATACGGCTGCTGGCAATGGACGTAGCTGCAATGGGAGGAAATAAAAACGATGCCTCTTCGATTGCCCTTATCCAGATGATTCCTGGATATGGAGGGAAATATCAGAGGCTGGTTTCTTATATTGAGACGCTTGAAGGCGGGCATGGTCAAGCCCAAGCCATACGCCTGAAACAATTGTATGATGACTTTGATGCTGATTTTGTTGTAGTGGACACAAATGGTAGCGATGCCCTCTTCTGTGGTGACACAGAAGTTGGAGTGCGGAAGAAATCGGGAACCCTGAGATGGGAATCCGACTGGAAGGCTACGAGTAACATCGTAGTCACAGGCAACGCATAGAAGGTGAAACTGGTTGACCAGAATATAATCCTTCCACGAGTCCGCACTGACTCTATGAGTCAAAAAGATATGCTGGACTTGCTGGAAATTAACAGCAAGAACTATGGGATAAAAAGCCCATAGGGTAACAAACCTCATTTGAGGCGATTGGAATGTCCGTATATGACAGTTTAGTCATCGACCTATTCGATGAAGACCGTGGGACTGTTTACGAAAGCTGGTCGTGCATCAACGATGAACGAATGGCTTTGCGAAGCAAAGACCCGTCGGCTAACAAGGTCATCTATAGCATCAAAGCAACGCAAAGCATGAACAGTGATATGGCGGTGTTACTCCGTGATTGCATGAAACGCGGAAAAATCAAATTCCTTGAACACGAAACGGAAGGACGCGAATACTTGAGTAGCCTAAAAGGATTCGACAAACTTACTCCTGAAGAACAGCTCTTGTTTGAAGCTCCTTATTACCAGACTACAGCGTTCTGCAACGAAACCATCAACCTGAACTATGATGTTGTGAATGGTAAGATCCGTGTCCAAGAAGCATCCGGCGCACGGAAGGATAGGTACTCCAGCGTTGCATATGGAAACTACATAGCACAAGAGATAGAGCGTGATATGCTCAAATATAATAATAACGATTTTGCATTCGCTCCCAATTGTGTGAGCGTTGTTTCGTTCTAAAAGGGGGTGGAACATGGCAAAGAAAGTAAAAAGCAAGTCGTCCTCACAGGGGAATCGTATCGCCTCGCAGAACGGTATAGATAACATTGATATCGTATATGCAGGAAAACCTGATAAGGATACTGTGGTGCTTACAACGGCTGAGCAAATTGATCGCTACATCAAAAATGCTGTTGCGGCGTATGATCCAAAAAATATTCAGTATTCAGCCTATCTTACTGATACTGGAACGCCGTCCACCCTTACACTGTCGACGATTTCTACCCTTGGACAGAATGCGCAGAACAACTTATCCAATATCACTCAGATCAACGATATTGTGCGCCAGTATGTGAATGTAAACGACTTGATTGGTATGGTTATCCAGTCAATCAGTAATAACATCAACACAGAATACCGCCTGTCTTACAAGAGCTTTGAAGGGCAGCGCAACAAAACGAGGATGCTCGAAAGAGTACAACAGCTCGTGGAAGATTTCAATGAACAGGTAAATCTAAAACAAACCATTTACGATGCCGTTCTTACAACTTATCTTGAGGGAAACTATTGCGGTTTGCTTCGGAACAAAGATGAGAATTGGCAAATTGAACAGCTTCCTCTCACGATCATAGAGCATAGCGGATATGAAGAAAATGGTAATCCTGTTATGCTTGTGAACATCCAGAATTTGCGTAATGCGCTTTCGAAGACGTATGTTAAGAAGCGGGACGGTTCCTTCTTATTCTTTGGAAATATCAATGAAGAGGTGGAGGCAAACTTCCCCAAAGAGGTTTACGACGCACTGGTGAATCGAGACACTTATGCAGTCCTTGACCAAAACTACACCGGCGTCTGCCGCATTAACAATTTTGGACGCCGCTATGGTTTGACTCCTATCTTTAGAGCTCTTGCCCCTACACTGATATTGGACGATTATCAGAATGCCGATTCAAGCATGGCTCGGGCAAAAAGCAAGAAGATCATCCATCAGAAAATGAGGAAGGAAAGCCTTGGACCCAACGGTGATAGAAAGGCTTTTGAGGAAATGGCGTATGCGCATCAGCAATTGATGCAGGCATGGCAGAATAACACCGTGGTCACCACCACTGGCCCATATATTGAGTCGATTTCATACGTTGAACCGAAGACGGAGGATATCTCTGAAGAAAAAATCAATATCTACCGTAACAAGGTTCTTAGTTCCCTTGGCGTTGCATTCTTGGCCGCAGACCGCTCTCAGACCGCTTCCACTGCGAACATCAACCTTGACCAGCTTCTCAAATGCATCAACAGTATTTCGAGGCAGGTCGAGCGGATGATCGAGCACTTCTATTCTACTCTGCTTGATGTGAATGGGATTGATAGGACATATCGCCCGTCAATCCAGATTATTGACTCTGAGCTGTTGGATATGAATATGAAGATGGAGCTCTCCAAATTGCTGTATGCCACATATGGTTGCAGCAGAGATACCGCGTATGGTCTTGTTGGCGTCGATGTGGAATCTGAATATGTTAAGCGGCAAAAAGAGAGTGAAGCTGGATACGATGAGGTGTTTACCCCATACGCAACCTCATTCAACTCAGAGGGTTATCTCACCGATCCTACTGTTCCTACAGAGGTAGGGCGTCCGGCAACTACTGAGGATGAGGATAAAGGTGCGTATGACCAGACTTACAACGAGACGAGGTGACAGTAATGGTTAGTGAAAACTATCTCATCTGTCCTTGTTGTGGGAAGAAAATAGCGATGATTGAAGACGAAGCTGCGTTAAGTGGCCTCGTCTTTTTTAATCATACCCCGTCGAAAGACGAAATTACTAAGGCACTGAACGAAGCTCATATTGAGCTTGCCGCCGCAAGATGGGAGGGAAACGATGAATAAGGAACGAGTTGTTTTGTCTAGTAAATCGGTCGAGCTTTCCGAATACAAAACCTACCTGCTTTTGGAAAATCGCGTGTGTTACTACGGCAAGCCTAATGCGAATAGTGTTTCCCTCGCAACGGAAACTGCTGAGCAGTATGCCCAAACACTGGTTGATATGCCCGTGTACGCCAAATATGTTCCTAATATGAACGGAGATCCGTCATTCGGAGGACATGAACCTTATCTGGATGAAGATGGCGAAATCGCTTTCGACACTATGCCGATTGGTGTTCACACATCTGTAAATGTACGGCCCGATTTGGTGGAGACTGCGGAGGGTGTCTATGAAGAACTTCCCTGCTTGTTTGCTACACAGAAAATCTGGACTCGCAACAAGAATATTGTGGCGGCGGTGAAGCGCCTGTTTTCCGAGGGAAAACTGTATAACTCATGGGAAATTTCTTATGATACTTGCCGCTATCTGGCCGGAGGAGTGAAAGAACTTATCGACTACACCTTTGAAGGAAACTGTTTCCTTGGAGTTGATAACTTCAATTATCCTGCCTATGGACCGGATGCTTGCGTGATTTCTTTGTCTGCTCTCCAGAATTCTGAGGCAGCAATGCTGGTAGCTACCGCTGCCGCAAAAGATGCTGCTGAAAGCAGCGAAAACAATGAAGGTGGTGAAAATTCGGAAATGGATGTTGAGACCAACGTGATGGAAAATGAAGCCCTGGAGAATCCCCAGCAGGCTGAAATTGAGACTGAGCCCGAGGCCGAAGAGGCTGAGATCCAGGAAGAGAACTCCGCGACCGAAGAGGAGTCTTCTGAGGAGCATGAGAACTCTGAAGAGCTGGAATCCGAGGAGGATGCAGAGGCAGAAGAGCCTGATGTTGAAGAGAAAACTGAAGACGAGCCCTCTGATGATGAAGATGTAGACACTTCAGCTACTTTGGACACCTTGTGCAATCAGATTGCTGAGTTGACCAAGAAGCTGAATGAGGCTCGCGCTGAGACTGAGCGCCTGGCTTCCGAGCTCGAAAAGTATCACGCTGCTGAACGTGCCGCTCAGGTTGCCGAGCTCAAGAAGTATGTCCAGGACTCTGGCTGCTTCACTACCGAGGAGATCGAAAGCGAAGAGATTTCCTCCTTGATTTCCGCTTTGGATAAGGCAAGCCTTGCTGAAAAGATTGCTGACCGTGCTGTTGAGTCTATGCGGAAGAAAAATACTTCTAGCAAAGGAGCAACTGCTACGGCTTCTGCTGCTGTTGCGATTATGAACGATAATGCCGATAACAAGAACCACATCAAGGATTACCGCGTTATCATCAATGATTTCTTGACGAAATAAAAGAAAGGAAGATATTATGCTGCGAATTGTTGAAGGCCATACTAATAAGGCCCTGAGCGTGATGTATACTGCGTCCGCCGCTATGAAGCGTGGCGCTTTTGTTACTCCTAACGAGGACGATATGACCGTTGCTCCTGCTACTGGTGCTACCCAGTATCTGGTGGATGTCTCTCCCAACTATGACGGCATCAATGCTGTGATCGAACCCACCGATGGCGCTTTTGAGGACATTGAAGAGGGCCAGCGGGTAATTCTGGTTCCCGTGCTGATTGGTGAGAAGTATGCCACTTCTGAGGTTACAAAAGGGTCTCTGACCGCTGGTGATCGGATTGCCGCTACTTCTGGCAAAGCCGCTGCTGACGAGGACGGAGATTGGATGTACTGCGGTGAATATTCTGATCCGACCGGAATTGCTATGTACACCGTGAAGCGCGTTGTTGTTGAGCCCACCGCTCCTGGTGTTGGTGGCTAAGACTATTTGAACAAAAAATAACGAACATATGTTTATAGAATGCGAGGAGATTTTATGAACAAGGAACTTAGCGAAATCATGTCCACCGATGGCCGCATGGTTGAGTGGGCACAGGCTGTTACTTATATTAAGGATGACAAAAATCTGAGCAGCGAGGATAAGGAAATTTCTGCTGTTATGGACAACTGGGCTAAGGAGGTTGGCCGGTCTGGTTTTGACCGTGACCATGAGATTTCTCAGCTTATTCGGCGTGCGATCACTCCCGAGACCGTGG
>OLRD01000718.1_pt1 | contig 24624 bp, 18 predicted proteins | sample 1672051 | NCBI WGS metagenome assembly OLRD01 (sample SAMEA3136640, study PRJEB25190) | human gut metagenome | biome: human gut; feature: human-associated habitat; material: faeces | place: Austria | collected 2013 | reverse complement strand
CCTTGAGCGAAATTCCCGGCTCAATACAATATGCAACATCATCACCATAGGACTCAGTCCAGTATGTCTATTCGAGTTCGCCAGAAGAGTTTTCAAGCTGCGCTCGCGTAGACGCATACAGATGATTATTTCTGGGAGTATAACTGCAGGCGAGAGCAACAGAAACAGCAGAAACGCACAGCAGGGCATTGAGTGCTATGGCAAAGAGCCGAATACTTCTTTTTATGGAGATGTCTCCTTTTGCGTTCATTTGGGTAGACAAATTAGAAATTTGGCGATATCCTGAACTAAATTCCATAATCAAATCTGCTTAGAAAACTTCTGGCAGAAGCAAGCGGTTACCATTAATCCGGTTGTCCTGCTGGGGTACCCATCACTTAGCCACAACTCTTTTTTCCCATGGTTGCCATAGCCAGACTCGTGTCCCACAGCCGATGCTTTCAGTAATACAGGTTTCCAAACCAGTTGACGGCGTTCAGCCAGGAGGTCGGCGTTAGCATGCCGCTGGCAAAAGGATAAAAGGCCACAAACAGGACGGCAACCACCAGAAGATACACGCCCCAGACAGCCAGGCTCAAGCGGTCAGCTCGCCTTTGTGCCAGCATCGCCATGCCCGGCGCAGCCCGGCGTGCGGCTGCCGCCGCATACCAGTTGCTTAGCTGCTCCAAAGCGTAAGCCGTGCACAGAATGATAAACGGCACGCTGGGAAAATAGTGGTAGATATAGGTTCCCCGGGGCACCAGCATCCAGGGCAGGAACTGCGCGCTGAAGGAAATCAGCAGCAGGGCCGGGCGCACATCCCGCTCGCCCTGCGGCGCAAGGGGAAAAATCTGCTCCCGGTATCCCCGGCACAGCACAGGCAGCGCCTGATGCTTGCCCCAGGCGTAAAGCACCGCAAGCAGCGCCGCAAAGCCTGTCCACCATACCGCGTAGTTGCCAAAGGCCCAGATGGCGTAGGCATAGCCTGCCGGGGGATTGTGATCCATGGCATAGTACATGGGAATTTCCGAAAACGGCCAGCGATACCAGGGCGCATAATAGGGATGATCCATGCCTCGCCCCGGTTCCCCGTGATAGGAGAGCATGTTCTCCGCCGCTTGTACAATGCGTTCCAGGGTGACGCCGCCGCTAGGTGCAAAGTAGGGAATATAGGAGCACCAGTAAATCACTGCGGGGATCAGCACGAAAAAGATTACGCAGCTGGCCAAGGTGATCCAAAGGCGCTTGTACCCGTTTTCCGCCGCCGCAGCGGCCAGGCCGTCCTGCCGGGAGGGCGCCAGGGCCGCCGCCTCCCGGACGGCCCGCCATCTCCGCCAAATGCCCAGGAAGAAAACCGCCGCCAGCCCCACTCCCGCAAAGCAGCCCGTCCACTTGCTGGCGACGGCCAGTCCCATACAGAGCCCGGACAGCCCCAACGGAACCAGCGTGCGGCCAAGGCTCTGCCCAAAGAAATCCACATAGAACCATCGCAGCATAAAGTACACCGCCCAGATGATGAACAGCACCACGAAGCTGTCAATGGTGGCAATGCGCGTCTGGGTCAAATGCAGGGTGTCCAGGGCCAGACACAGGCAGGTGAGTATGGCATACCGCCGCTGGGCAAAGAGCAGCCTGCCCACTAGATACATGCCCGGCAGCATGAGGACGCCGCAGGTGGCTCCCGCAAAGCGCCAGCCGAAGGGCGTCATACCCAGCGCGGCAATGGCCCAGCTCATCAGCACCTTGCCCAGGGGCGGATGGGTGACTTCATAGGGCTGCATACCGTGCAAATGCTCATACGCCGTGCGGGCGTGATAGATCTCGTCAAAATACATGCCGTTATACCAGCTGGGTTCTCCCACCAGCGTGTCCGGCTCATCCACCAGCGCGGAGGCGTCCCGCCCTGCGGAGTCCGTCACCGTGACCGGCAACGGCGTACCATCCTCATCCCGGAAAATGGTTTCCAAGAGCGTAAGCCCAGGGGCGATAGCCGTCAGACGCACATAGCGCCCGCTGCATGTGCCAGCTCCGCTTACCTCATGCCACTGAAACAGGGAACCGGGGTCCATGGAGCAGGTCACAGGCGTACCCCAGATTTCCCCGTCCGCGGAGAGCTGCACCGTGAAACTTCTGCTGCTTTGATGGACGCCGCCCATATACAGCAGGCGGAAGTCCTCCTGAGGCGCGCCCAGGTCAAAAACCACCTGCTCCCCGGCCTGGGTAAAGGTAAAGGAGGTCTGTGGGGACACCGTAGAACCTAAATGATGATACGCCACCAGGGCATACAGCGCCGTAATGCCCAGCATCAGCGCCACATCCTTGCCGTCGATCCGGCGAGCGCGCCGGTGATTCACCCGTTCATCTCCCAGGAAAAGCTCCACGGGCGCAGCTTCGGGCTTTCGGCCGCTAAGAAGCGGAATCGCTTCGCCCTTTCGCGCCAGGTCATAGGCAAGCAGCAGCGTGGCAAGGAGCGTGGCCAGCAGCAATCCATACGCCACATAAGGCACATAGGGCATGGAGGCATCCCTTTGATACAGCACTTCCGCCGCATCCCCTGCGCCCGCACCCTGGAAAAACATGCACACCGCCGCCATCCCCAAGGACAACAGCGTCAATCCCAGCAGGCTTCTGGCCCGGAAGCAGCTGCCCGCCAGCCCAAGATACATCAGCACCAGCAGTGCCAGCAATCCATGACGCAGGTCGAAGCTCACTGCACCCTGGGAAACGTTCAGGTCCGGTTGATAGAACAGCGCGGTCTCGGCGCCTGCGGGAACTGCGGTCACTTGCTTCAGGGACAGACCGGCAAACCAGGCTTCCCCCTGGGATTCCCCGGAATACCCGCCCAGCCGCGCAAACACCGTGAGTGCATGCTGATCGGGGCCGGTGCGCCCATACAGCTCCACCAGCTGCCATTGTCCCTGTGTGTCATATACGCCGGTGGAGAAGGTATATACATCTGCAATGGAAAGGTTTGCGCCTCTTCCGCCCTCCGCCTGGGCGCGAATCCAGCCGGAGAGGCAGTACAGACTGTCCGGCTCCACCGCCACTTCCTGGGCAAAGCGCGCGTCATTGGGTAAATGATTGACGATGAAAAGTGCCTGCCGTCCATCGTCCTCCTGCACCAGGGCAAAGTCCGTATAACCGGCAGAGCTCGTATACGCCTCCGTGTACCAGGCAGAGGGCATGCCGGCTTCCGTCACATCCGCAAAGCTGCCGTTGGTGAGCAGTTCTTCGCCGGGAGGCGCGGGTTGTCTTGGATAGAGCCAGAGAAAGAGCAGGCACAGGAGAAGCGCAAGGGGAAGCAAAAGCAATTTTTTTACCTTTTTCATAGAGGGCAGCCTTTCTGGATTGCACATCATTTGTGTATATGATACAGCCTTGGCCCATGGGGTGCAATTCACTATTTGGTGTTTTTACGTAATGTGCCGTTCTCTCAGGGGGGGACAGGAGATCGCTGCTACTGGCTGACACCATCTTCCAGCCGCAACATTCGCCAGCGCTGGTCCAGCGTCTCCAAAAAGGCAGTGATACGTTGGGGTGAAGCGTTTGCTTCCAGCTGCGGCAGGTCATCCCATATGCGTGGCACTGCGTTGGAGGGATTCAGCCATATGAGGCCCGATAAATCCCGATAGGTTGCCAGGGCTTCCAGTGTAACGGCCCAGCGTTCCTCTGTGGCAAGGGTGTGCATGCGTGCTTTTTGCTCACTGATTTGCACTTCGATATCCCGCTGGGCAGCTGGCTCCGCCTCTGCCAGGCTGGCTTCCAATTCGGCCAGCCTTGCTTCCATGGCCGCGTATTCACTGGCGAACAGTACCCGCTCCAGGGGCTGATTGATCGAGCTGAAAAGCAGGGCTTGTCCAACTTCTGCGCGTTTTTCATTGTAGGCATCTACAAATTCCATGGCGGCCAGGGCATTTTCTCCATAGGGATTGATGACAAAATAGCTCACATCACCTTCTGCGGGGGATAGGGTAGCTTCCCCGCCAAAGGACAAGGGCAGATAACCGTATGCATCTTCTGCGCCCCAAAGCGGTAATGTATAGCTGGCAAACAATGCGGTGCCATTGATATCCTCCGCTCGTGCATCAGCGTCTACTACGGCGAAGTATTGCTCCATCAGCGCAACCATTTCCGGAACAGCAAAGGTTGGTTCTGTCCCTTGGCGCATCTGCTCGTTGGCATAGCGGGTCAGCAGGGTTTCCAGGTCCAGGCCATTGGCGAAGGGGCGTAGTGCCACGTCGGGGTATGCCTCACCCAGATCTTCCATCCAGGCCAGGCAGAAGTCAAAATATTCCTGGTAGGTTGCAGGCGGTTCCATGCCCAGAGCCTCAAAGGTGGGCTTATGATAGCACAGAACCTCCAGAAACACGTCCTTGGGGAAGGCTGCCACGGCCTCGCCTTCGCAGAAGAGCGACTGAAAAGCCGGATACATTTGCTCCGCCAGTGCGGCGAGATCGGCATTTTGGCCCATATCTACAAAATACCCTTTTTCCTTGATGGAGGTCAATACGGACAGATCCTCCAGAATATATACGTCCGCGTGTCCATTCTTCAGCAGCATATCCTGGGTGAACTGCTCTTCGCAGCTGTCTAAGGTGGGGCTGACAAATTGCAGGTCGATCTGCGGGTTCGCCTCCACAAAGGCGCGGTACTCCTCACCCCGGCCGTGGTCGCACATCACGCGCAGCCGCTGGGCGGATTCCTGGGTGAAATCCCGCACGGTCAACATGTTGTCCACCACCAGGGCCGCGCCGTTCTCCAGCAGCGCCACGGATACCACGTCCCCTGCCAGGAAGCCGTCCAGATAAGCGGGCGTGCCCTGCTCCTGCACGGTATAGACGGATTCCCGCCCAAACAGATAAGCGATCCGCTTGGCCGCGTCATAGGCCAGGCGGTTGCCTGACGCTTCCTCCCAGGTTGCCCAGGTCGTTTCCTGGCCTGTGGCCGGATCAAAGGCGTAAAGGGAATAGGTCCTCCCGGTCATGCTTTGTTCCTGACGCAGCAGCATCACTCGGCCGTCCCCCAGCAAGTCGAAATCCTGCACATTTTTTACCGTCCAACTTTGCTCCGCTCCTCCATCCAACGGCCAGGCAGACAGCTGCTGCTCCGCTCCAGCGGAACACAGAAGCCACAGCGTGCCGGCGTCTGCCCGAACCTGGCTGACCCACGCGCCTTCGGGCAGCGCCAATGGCAGCACGGAAGCAGCATCCAGCCCGTTGCCGGTGACCGGCACGCACAGCATGCGCCAGCTGTCCTCCGCTTGGTCCAGGGCATAGAGGGTTTCACCATGGGCGGCAAGGGCGCTGATCCAACCTTCCGATGCAATCTGTCCCAGGGAGACAAGCGATCCGTCTGGTTCTATGCGCACCAGGCTGCTGCCAAGCAGCGCGTACAGTTTTCCACCTGAGGCAGCCACGTAACTGATGCTCTCCTCATCAAAAAAGATGTTCCGGGCGGGGTACGTTTCTCCCAGAGCACTGCATATGATACACAAGGCCAGCATCAGGATACAGAAACAGGCAGCCCATCGCTTTGTCATGAAAAAACGCCTCCTTTCATTTCATACAGCAAGGGAAATTTTACGGACCGACCGTTTCCTTGTAGGGGTCCCAAAGGAAAAAACAGGATTCATCATAGGTGGAGGTCGGCGCAAATTCTACCAGAATGGTGCCCACCACCGCGCCGGTCTGGCTGTCGATGCGCACGCTGACTCGGATGGGGCGATTGTCTCCAAACACCGCATCCTCCTTGGCAACCCATGCATCCCGATCAAAGGTATAAGGTCCGTCACTGAGCGCAGCCTTCAACTGTTCCACGGAGCTTGCAAGTTTGAATACAAATTGATAGACGGGTTGTTCCATGCCAAGCGGCACATGGAAGGCCTCCGTACTGATACGCATCAGGTTCACCTTTTCCTGCGTCCAGCCGGGAAGCTGGAGCAGTGCCTCCTGCGCATAGGTCACCGCATCCTCGTAGGAAATGCGCTCCGCCCCTGGTAGACGAAAATCGTGATGAACAAACGCTTCGATGGTACGGATATGCTTCAGGTAATCAAATTCCGCCAGCTCCTCCGGGGATAACGCATCTACGATGGGGCGCCACCGCTGCACAAGATCATACAGGGTATCATAATGAAAACGATTTTTCTGCCAATCATTCACATATTGGGTAAGCAGGTCGATTGCTTGCGGACCCTCTAGACGGATAAAGTTGCCTTGGGCATCCAGCTCGCCGATGACTAATCCGTTGGTGGCTGGGTCGGCTTCTTTGAGCTTCAGACTGAACACAAGTCCGCCTTCCTCGGTTTCCGCCGTTTGGTTCAGCGTCAATTCCTCCCGGGTATAGCCAAGCTGCTCCTCGACATACTGATAGATTTGGTCCATTGGTGCTTCTGCATAAGCAGTAACGCTTGCACTTAGAGTCAAGATAACTAGCGCCATTTGCGTGATCAAATGAAACTGCTTTGGGCGTTTAAGGATTTGTTTAGGGGGAACACCTGCCGTAGTAATCGAAAGAACGCACGCAAAAAGTCGCTTCACCATTATTCCTCCTTTTATATGATGCTATTTTATAGCTTCCGGAATACCTTTCACATTTACCGGGCCCGTTAGGGATGTATATGCATTTGATGATGTCCATACGGCTACTGTATTTTCTGGGCCGCTTATGAGATGAATTTTGCAAACCATTGCGCAGCTGCACAGATTGACCTGCTTGGTCCTGGTGGCAATACATCACAAAGCAGGCATCATTATCTGCCTGCGTATGGGTTGGCCGCTCACCTTCATCCTACGTATATACAACTACTTGGTTCACTTATATACTGCATGAAATTTTACAATTAAACTGAAAAATTTTTAATGCAACAAAAAAACAGCAAAAAACGTTTAATGAATGCGATAATATTAAAATCATGTAATAGCATTGTTTATTCCATTGAAGCTCGAAAGTGAAATAAGGCATATCTCGTCATATGGCATGAAGTTCATGCTATTAGATGAAGAAAAGTTGGCCGCTGTGGGGGTGATCCTTTGAATACTATCATCAATTTGCATATGATTGGCTCAGGATTAAGAGAAGCACGGGAAAAGCGTCATTTAACTCAGACGGAAATGGCAGAGAAGCTGGAAATCCATACAATTCCTATGATAATTTTGAGCGGGATACCGAACAGCCCAGCTTGATGAAGATTATCCTGTGCTGCATGATCCTCTATTGAACAAATGCTCTAGTGAGATGGTTCATCAGATTTATATTGCATTGAAGGCCATACAGGAGGAGAACGCACAGAAAACAAGGAGCTGAAAAATGCATGTCCAATCAAGGCAAGTTGATTGAGCAATTATTCTGCGTATATCACGATACGCTAAAGAAATACTGCATGCATTGTTTTCATTATCAATCCCAGTACATGCCGTATGTCGATGATTGCATTCAGGAAGTATTTATTGCTGCCCTACGGAAGGAGAAGAAACTGGCTTCGCATCCCAATCCATATGCGTGGTTGGCAAATGCTTGCAGGAAGCAGTGTGCTACCATACTGCGACAGAAGGCAGTAAGAGCCAGAATTACAGGCCAGCAAGTACCTTTCGAGGACAAAATGCAAAACGCCTGCGTCCAGGACGACATTGTTCGCTGGATAGAGGCCTATGAAGCAAAGCAATCGCTGTCTACCTTGCGTTCTCAGCTTACCGAATTGGAATGCTTTGTTTTCAAGGAATATTTTCTTCAGCAAAGGCAAGCATCAGAAATTGCAGAAGAACGGCACATCAGTGTAACCGCTGTCTATGGAGCGATTCAACGAATACGAAAAAAGGCTTGCCGGTTTCTGGACTGTACCCCGCTAAACGGACAATGAAAAAAGAGGCCTCCTGTTGTAGAATGAAAGAAGCAAACTACAGCAGGAGGCTTATTGTATGAGGCAAAAGTACACGAATGTGCAGGGGCTCATTGAAACCATACGTGAGCGAAAATCTCAAGGCGAGACGAATCGTGAAATAGCAACCAGTCTGGATCTAACCCTAAAGCAGGTGCAGCAGCTCATTACTCGAGAAAACCGCCGTGAACGGCTGCTCGCTCAAGGCTACGTGCTTCGTCCCAAGGGGCGCCCGCGAAAATCACTGGAGAATGAGGAGGCTCAGCGAAATCATGAGCTGGCAAAACTGCGTATGCAGGTGGAGCTGTTGCGAAATTTTCTGTTAGAAGTTGGAAGGAGGTGAGGCTGAAATATCGTGTCATTGAGCGTTTCCGCGGTATCTATCCCATTGAAGCCATGTGCGAAGTTTTTGAAGTTTCGCGCAGTGGATACTATGCCTGGCGCAGGGCGCAGAAGAAAATGCCCAGGGATCAATGGCTGATCGACCTGATTGTCCAGTGCCAACAGCAGTGCAATCAGACCTACGGCATCCGGCGTGTTCGCCGCTGGATCCAGCGACAGAAGGGGAAAACGGTAAATCTAAAGGCACTTCTGCGCGTCATGCGCAAGACCAATCTGCTCGCACAGATCAGGCGGCGAAGAACATATACGCAGCTCAAACAGCGTGTGTACAAATATCCGAACCTGTTGCAGCGGGCCTTTGAGCAGTGTCAACCCAATCGATTCTGGGTGACCGACATTACCTATATTCCCACACCTCAAGGCATGCTGTACCTGTGTGCAGTCCTGGATCTTTGCGGGCGGATGGTATTGGCCTACCGCATTGGCAGCAATATGGCGGCATTGCTGGTCACACAGACCATCCGGGATGCTCTAATTACAGAAAAGGTCACTGGTGGACTTGCCCTCCACAGTGACCAAGGGTCGCAATACACTTCCACTGCATACTTCGACTTAAGCAAGGAATACCACTTTCGGCCGTCCATGTCCAGTCCCGGATGTCCTTACGACAACGCAGCTATGGAAAAATTCTTTGGTACGCTCAAATCCGAATGCTTGTACCGTGCTCGGTATTCTACTCGCGCTGAGGTTGAAGAACTGATTGCTCAGTACATCCACTTTTACAATTTTGAGCGCATTCACTTGAAAAACGGCCTTACTCCCTATGAAATCAGGAGCAAAGCCGTGTAATCCCTCGATATTCTGCGACAGACTCTTATTTTTCTTGTCTGCTGGTCGGGGTACAGTCCACGTAACCGTGGAGCTTTTTTAATGGTACATCCTTCTTGCTGATTTCAAAATATACTGCTTATCTTGCCAATGGATTCTTGCTTTCTGTATTGAATAGCGTATAATAGGGGCGGAGACGTGGCATCAAAGCCTTCAGGGCCTGGGTGTATACAAATCAAGCACTGTATATCCAGGCGGTGAGGATAAGCCAGCTGCTGCTATATGCCTTAGCAGACTGTATGGATGGTAGTTCCTGGAGCAAGGCAAAAGAAGTGATCATTGCACAATGATGGTGTGCCGCGGATAAAGTCAGTGCTTGAGCTATGTAGTGTGCACAGCGAAATATCAGCTGAAACGCGAATCCGCCGGATGCACCACGATACTTGGAAGACCGATGGAGTACCGTTAATCATGTGGACAAGCCGAATGTGGAGGAAGAAAGCATGAAAATCCTGGTTTTTGGTTCCGTGAATATTGACCATACCTATACCTTGCCGCACCTGGTTCGCCCTGGGGAAACCATATCTTCCCAGCACTATGCCAAAAGCGAAGGAGGCAAGGGGTTCAACCAGGGGTTGGCGTTAGCGAAAGCTGGACAGGAAACATATTTCGCCGGCGCCATTGGAGCGGATGGCATTTTTTTGCAGGAAAGCCTGCAAGCTGAAGGCGTGGATACTACCGGCTTGCGCGTGCTGGATGCGCCCACTGGCCATGCAGTGATTCAAGTGGATGGGGAAGGGCATAACGCCATCGTACTTTTTGGCGGAGCGAACCAGCAGATTACTGACGCGATGATCGCAGAAACTTTGGCGCGCTTTGTCCCGGGAGACTATATTCTGCTGCAAAATGAACTAAACGGTGTGGAACGCATTATTCGCCAGGCGGCGGAAAGAGGGCTGCGGGTGGTGCTGAATCCCTCGCCGTTTACGCAGGAGATGCACCAATGGCCTCTGGAACAGGTGGACTGGTTCATCCTGAATGAAATTGAGGGAAAAGACCTGACGGGCAAAGAAGCTCCGGAGGATATCCTGGCGGAAATGTTACGGCTGTATCCACACAGTCATGTGGTGCTGACGCTTGGAGAAGCGGGCGCGATTTACGCGGATGCGCAGAAGCAAGTGCGCCAGTCGGCGATAAAAACCCAGGCAGTGGATACGACTGCGGCGGGGGATACCTTCACGGGGTATTTTTTGCACGGCGTTTTATCGGGGGAGACCATTGATCATGCCCTGGAGACTGCTGCATGGGCTTCATCCATTACAGTAAGCCATCAAGGGGCAGGGAAGTCCATTCCCAAAGCTGCGGAGGTACGCGCAGCGATGCTGGCTACCCACAAGGCATGACAGATGCACTGTTCAGTGCTTGACTGAAGCCGTAGAAAAAGGAAGGTATCCTGAATAGCGTAAGCTGACAAGGCTTCTGCGTTGGATAGGCAAGGCGTACTTGATTTCTTTCGGGTTACGATAGTGTCCTTTTGGCATAAAGAAGGCGGCATAGCCTTGCCGCCTATTTTTGTTTGATAGTTACAGGATACCGTTGCCCTTCAAGGCTCCAACGACGATCAGGATGACGATAACCGTACCCAATGCCCAAATGATCCCATCGAGGGTTTTCAGGGGGATCTTTACTTTGGCGTATAGCCGTTCCTTCAGGCCTTCCTGCTCCGGCGGAACCCGGGCTTCGCGTCCGTCAGAAAAGATGTTCTCATTTTTCATGGCTTTGCTCACTTCTTTGCTAGGTATTTACGCAGATCCAGCGCTACGGCAATGATGATGACCAAACCTTGCACAATGTAGGTGTAGGAAGATTCCACCCCCAGGAACTGCAAGGCGATTTTCAATACCTCGAATACCAGCACGCCAATCAGAATACCGGAAATTTTGCCTACACCGCCGTTGACAGATACACCGCCAATGGTACAACCCGCAATGGCCTCCAGCTCATAACCCTGCGCTGTATTCACGGAAGCGCCGCCGGCCTTGGCTGCGCTGAGGAAGCCCATGACACCGTAGAGAATGGCAGCCAGCATGTAAATGAGAATTTTGCTCTTGTTGGTATTGATTCCCGCAACTTCTGCTGCTACTTCATTCCCGCCAATGGCATACATGTATTTGCCGTGGCGGGTTTTGTTGTACAGGAACCACATAAATGTGCCGATGATGACAGCAATGATCAGAATATAGCTGAACATCCGGTTTCCCACGTAATTGGTGGCAATGCTGGTGTAGTCCTGACGCAGTCCGCCGATGGGGGAGGCGCCAGTGTAAACCAAGCAGATACCATATACCAGGGTTTGCATGCCCAGGGTGGCAATGAAAGGCGGTACCTTGAAGAAAGAAATCAACGAACCGTTAATAATGCCAATGATGGCGCAAATGCCCAGCACAATCAGCAACACAACCGGGATGGGCAATTCACCAAGTCCGGGATAGAACTTGGAGCCATAGTCCCCACGCTGCAGCAGAATGGCGCTAATGCATGCGGCCAAGCCCGCCACCCGGCCCGCGGACAGGTCGGTACCCTTGGTAATCAAGCACCCGGAAACGCCCAGGGCAATAATGAAGCGAACAGCCGTGTTGGAAAGCAGATTGCGGATGTTATCCTCTCCGGCAAAGTTGGGCTTAAGAATGGCAACCACCACGGCGAAAATCATAATCAGCACGATAATGATGTTGTTGCTGATGAATTTGAAAATTTTTCGGGGAGCGAACTTTCCGGCCAGATAAGCTCCGGTGGAAATGTGCAATCCGCGTGCCTTCTCAGCGGTACCCAGCAGCAACCCGACGATCAGCGCCACGGCGGCAATGATCAGCACGGGGGTGATGGCCGGAGCAATGGTAACCAGAAAGCGGCTCCAACCGTCCAGATTATCCCACATGTTTTGTCCAATCTTCACTACGCCTTGGGCATAGGAAGTTCCTTCGTACTCCACCAGTTTTGGATCACCGAATTTGTCGGTGGAAAGCTTGCCACCAATGGCTTGGAATTCATCGAAGGTACACAGATAGTAGCGTTCGTCATCAAACGTTAAGGTGGGAAGACTTTGCGCTAATGCGCCGTCACCTGTGCCGGAGAAGTCCGTTTCAGCGTCTTCGGAAAGTTCGCTGTCAGGAAGCAAAATGTCGTAATCCTCATAAACCGTGCCATTTCGTGCCGCCTGAGAAAGGGAGGCATTGGAGACACCCTCCAGGAGAGGATTGAGCCGGACAACGTCCGATAGACTGAGCATGAAAAACAGAAAGACTGCCAGCAAGATACCACCGGCCAGCTTCAGAATACTTCCGAGCTTGTTGTTGCGCATGGTGTTTTTCTCCTCCTCTTACTCAAACTGGGTGGCAAGGGCCATGATATTCTCCTGGGTGGCATCCTTTCCGTCAATAAAGCCGGTGACACGTCCGTCGCACATGACCATGATATGGTCCGACATGCCGATCAGCTCACTCATTTCCGAGGAAATCATGATGATGGACTTACCTTGCTTTGCCAGCTCCGCAATAATACAGTAAATCTCGTATTTTGCCCCCACGTCTATGCCGCGGGTGGGCTCATCCAGAATGAGAATGTCGGGATTATTCGCCAACCACCGTCCAATGAGCACCTTTTGCTGATTGCCGCCGGATAGCGACTGAATTTGCGTTTTTCCCGACGGAGTCTTGATGGCCATTTTCTTTACGTTCTCCTGAACCAGGGCATCGACCTTTTTGCTGTTAATCATGATGCCGAAATCCAGGTAATGGTCCAAACTGGCTATGGAGATGTTATCCTCCACAGACAGCACGCCCATAATCCCTGTGCCACGCCGGTCTTCGGTAAGCATGGCAATGCTCTTTTGAATAGCGTCCCTTGGCCGGTTGATGTGCAGCTTCTGCCCCTTATAGAGAATTTCACCCTTGCTATGGCTGCGTACGCCGAATAATCCTTCCATCAGCTCTGTGCGCTGGGCGCCCACCAAGCCGCCCACGCCCAGAATTTCTCCCTTGCGCAAGGTAAAATTCACATTGCGGAAGGAGCGGGGATTGATGGACGTAAAATCCTTCACTTCAAGAACCACTTCACCGGGGACGTTTTCCCGGGGCGGGTAGAGATTGGTCAGCTCCCGCCCAACCATCTGTGTGATAATTTTGTCCGTGGTCAACTCCTTGGCGTCCCAGGTGCCAATATATTTTCCATCGCGCATGATAGTGACTTCATCGGAAATGCGTAGAATTTCATCCATCTTGTGGCTGATATAAACGATGGAAACATTTTTGGCTTTCAGATCAGCGATAATGCGGAACAGGGCTTCCACTTCCGCTGCGGTGAGGGAGGACGTGGGCTCATCCAAAATCAGCACCTTACAGTCGGCGGATACCGCCTTGGCGATTTCCACGGACTGCATTTGACTTACGCTCAGTTCACCCAGGCGCTGCTTTGGGTCAAAGTTCATGCGCACTTCCTTGAGTACCCGTTCCGTATCGCGGAACATTTTTGCATGGTCCACCACAGGAATTACGCCTAGCACCTTTTTTACGGGGTATCGGCCAACGAATACATTCTCCGCCACCGAACGCTCAGGAATGGGCTGTAATTCCTGGTGCACCATGGCAATGCCCATGTGCAATGCCTGGAGGGGATCGCCGATATGAACCTTTTTCCCCTCGTAGAAGATTTCGCCCTGATCCATTTTATAAATGCCGAACATGCATTTCATCAGGGTGGATTTGCCGGCGCCGTTTTCTCCCATTAACGCGTGCACTGTTCCTGGACGAAGCCGCAACTGGGCTTGGTCCAGGGACTTGACGCCGGGGAAGGATTTGCACACACCGCGCATCTCCAGCCGATATTCCGACATAAGGGAGCCTCCTTCATCGTGTGGTAAGCCGGAGACGGAAGCGAAGCTCGCGCGCTGAGATTGCCGGGCCTTGCTTCCGCCTCCCGCGAGGAAAAGGGGAAAGTACCTGGAATGCCTTTGCTCCGGGAAAAGGCGCGTGCGCGTTTGCACTCACACGCGCCTTGAGATAATTTCAGGGAAGTCCTGCTCAGCTGCTTCTTATTCCGCGGTTATGAACTCAGCAGCGTTTTCAGCGGTTACCTTTACATAGTCAACCCAGTAGTACGCATTCATTTCCTCGCCATTCGCAGCCTGGATGGCAACGTCAGCGGCGGTGTGGCTCTGACCAATGTGGTCGTTGAGCACGGTACCGGTCATGGTGCCGTTGGCCACCATTTCCACACATTCTGCCAGAGCGTCCACGCCCAGCAGATAGATGTCTTCATTTACCACGCGGCCGGCATCCACGATCGCCTGATAGGCGCCCAGGGCCATGGTGTCGTTGTTGCAGAAGATCACATCCACATCCTGGCCAAACTGTGCCAGGGCGGTGGCTGCCAGCTGCTGGCCATTCTCCTGGAGCCAGTCGCCGCGCTGCTCAAAGAGCTTGTTGGTGGTAATGCCGGCATCGTTCAGGGCCTTGATGGAGTACTCGGTGCGGTACGGCGCGTCCACGTTCTCGGGATCGCCCATGATCATTACGTAGTCCACCGTGCCGTTGCCGTTGAAATCACCCTTGTTCTCAGTGGCGGCGACGATTTCACCCTGGAAAGTACCGGACTGACGCGCATCGGCGCCAACGTAGGCAATCTTACCCGTCCATTTTTCCATGTCTTCCTCGGAGGGCTCACGGTTGATGAATACGGTGGGAATGCCCGCGGCTTCTACCAGGTCGATCACAGTAGCGGCGGAAGTGGACTGCACCAGGTTCACGATGAGCACATCCACGCCTTCGGCGATGAAAGAGTTGATTTGGTTGGTTTGCTCGGTCTGATCATTCTTGCCGTCCACCACAGTCACGTCGGCATTGTAGGTTTCCTTCAGGTACTTTTCAAGTTCCGTGCGGTACAGGGTCATGAAGTTATCATTGAACTGGTAGATGCAAACGCCGACCTTGATGGGCTTGCTTTCTTCGGCAACGGCCGTTACGGCCAGGCCCAGCAGCATCATAACCGCCAGTGCCAACGCAAGGATGCATGGAAAAAGAATAGAAAATCCTTTTGAGATATATGAAAATTCTTCTTTATTCAAAGTGCACAATAAATAAATTGCGCAAGAAATTGAAATCGAGGGATTTTCAATGATTTTATTATAAATAGGAAGACTTGCAAAGAGAGAAATAAGATAGATTGACAGAAAAGCATTATTTCAGCATAATAGAGCTAAGAGGAACGCTCAAAGGGGGAGCTTGCCAATGTACCGGCTGCTTCTGGTGGATGATGAAAGCGATATTCGCGAAGGCTTGCAGGAAGTGGTGGACTTTGCGAGCTATGGCTTTGAGGTGGTGGGGGAATCCACCAATGGATTGGAAGCGGTGCAGGTCTGCGAGAGGCTGGAACCAGACCTGGTTGTAACGGATATCCGCATGCCCTTGATGGATGGATTAACCATGTGCCGCCGGGTACAAAAGATGCTGCCCACCATACGCTTTATCATTCTCAGCGGCTATGACGACTTTGAATATGCCCGGCAAGCGGTCAGCCTGAACTGCCTGGGGTATTTGCTGAAGCCAATCTCTTCCGTGGAGTTCCGGGAAATGCTTGAAAAGGCCCGAGCCAGGCTGGATGAGGAATTTTCCCAGCGACGCGATTTAAGCCGGCTGCGGGAACATTTCCGCACCGGCTTGCCATATTTGCGGGAAATGCTGCTTTCCTCGCTGCTGTCCGGCGCCATTGGCGTGAAGGAAGCGCTGCAAACTGCCCAACGATATGAACTGCCCCTTGCTGCCCAGCAATATGTGCTGGCGATGATTCGCCCCCAAGAAAAGCCAAACAGTCAGGAAACAATCCATGAACCGGAATTGCTGTATTTTGCCATGATGAATATTGCGCAGGAAATTTGCAGTCACATACCGTGGCTCACGTATTTCACTACCATGGAGAGCTTGCGGCGCTGATTTTGCTGGAAAGCAAGGAGGAAAGCGCATTTCCCGCGTGTGTGGATTGGCTGGAAGAAGTGCGCCAGGCTGTAAGCCATTATCTGGAGATTTGTGCCATGGTGGGGGTAAGCGCGCCGGTAATGCGGTTGGACCATCTCCATAGCTGTGCAGTACAGGCGCTGTCGGCGCTGGATCAATGCGCTATTCTGGATGACGGGGCCTTGCTATGCTCTACGGATCTTGAGCCGGGTAGCCAACAGCGTCTGGTGATCGGCGACTTGTGCCAGCGGCGTTTGGGAAAGGCGCTGAAGTTGGGAGACATGGGGGATGTACGGTGCATTCTGGAGGGGCTGCTGTCCGAATGCAGGGAGGCAAAACCTACGCCTGCCGTGTACCGGGCCTATTTGCTGGAGATATGCATGATGCTGCTACGAACGGCGCGGGATGTTTCCGTGGAAATTGACCTTTCAGGATATCTGGATCAGCTCATGAACTGCCCACCCCCGGAGCAGGCCTTCAAGCTGCTGATGGAAATGTCTCAACGGTTTTCAGCACAGGTAACGGAGGACAGGGCCTCTTCCAGCCGCTCATTGGCACGGCAGGCGGTGGAATACATGGCCGCTAACTATCGGGACCCGGAGCTGACCATGGAAAAGCTATGCGGACAACTGCATATCTCGCCTTCCTATTTTAGCGTTTTATTTAAACGTGAGACGAAAAAAACATTTGTGCAGTATCTGACTGAATTGCGCATGGACAAGGCCATGAGCCTGCTGACCGGTACGGAGATGAAAACGGTACAGATTGCCCAGGAAGTGGGTATCCCTGATCCCAGCTATTTCAGCTATTCCTTCAAAAAGAGCTTTGGCATTTCTCCCTCCCAGGCACGAAAGAGAGAAGGAGCCACGCTATGATCAACAGGAGCAAAAGCCTTGGACGCTGGCGCAGCCTGGGAAACAGCTGGGCAAAGCGCATGGCAGATTCGGGGAGAAGCCTGCATTTTGTGCTGATTGCTTCGTTCCTTTCCTGCATGGGGGTGCTGCTGCTTTTTGTGCTGCTTATGCTGGTACCCAAGCTGTCGGCGCTATTGGAAAAAAACGCCATTGAGCGCACCAAGGAAACCGTGATGCAAAGCGTTCACACGGTGAATGTCTATGTGGATCAAATGCTTTCCACGCTTTACTATACAACGACACTTCTACCCTCGGATATGGATGGGGATACAGGGGAATGGCTGGATCAGATGGAGCTGGTCAAGCGGGGAAATTCCAGCATTGTCTCCATGGCTTTTTTCCACGGGGATGGAAGCCTGTTTGGGTCCACAGCAGGGGAGCAGTGTGCATCCCCGGAGCAAGTGCGCTCCATGAGCTGGTTTCAGAAGGCGCTGGAGTGGGGTGGAACGGTCACCTATTTTTCTATGCCCCATGTGCAGAGCCTGTTTCCGGATCAGTTTGCCTTTGTCATTACCATGGCCCGAGCGGTGCATTATCAAATGGATGGCCAGTTGACACAAGGTGTATTGATGATGGATATTGATTATAATAGCTTTCATGATTTGACAGAGCATGTATCCCTGGGCACCAGCGGATACAACTATATTCTCAACCGCGAAGGGGAGCTGGTGGTACATCCCCTTCTGCAACTAATCTACCACGGCTTGGCACAGGAGGACTTAACCGCAGTCAACCAGTTTTTGGTTGGCCAAGGCCGTGACCGGGTGGATGGCCGGGAACGGGTACTTATCAGTGCAACGCTGAACCAGACGCGTTGGCGACTGGTGGGCGTGGCGTATATTGATGAAATCCTGGAGCTTCAGAATACGTTCATACGCATTGTTTCCATTGTACTGCTGTGTGCGGCAATGCTTTCCTTCGCGGTGGCATCGGTCATGGCCTACTGGGTTACGCGCCCCATGCGTTACTTGGAGGATACCATGCGCCAGGTGGAAGCCGGTGACCTGAATGTGGCCATAAAGGAGCAAGGTTTCCGGGAGGCACGCTCCGTTTCCGTGGCCTTCAACCACATGATAGCCCGCATCCGTGCATTGATGGATCAAATTGTGCAGGAGCAGGAAAAAAAGCGCCTCTATGAACTCAATGCGCTTCAGGCCCAGATTAACCCGCATTTTCTGTACAACACCTTGGACTCTATCATTTGGATGGAAGAACGCGGCCGCAGCCGGGAGGCCATTACCATGGTTTCCGCACTGGCACGGCTGTTCCGTATTTCCATTAGCAAGGGACGCAGCATTATCACCGTCCGGGAAGAGCTGGAGCATGTGCGCAACTACCTGATTATACAGAAAATGCGCTTTAAGGATCGATTCACCTATGAAATTCAGGCCCAGGAGGAGACTCTGGAGGAACGAACCGTTAAGCTCATTGTGCAGCCTCTGGTAGAGAACGCCATCAATCACGCCATCGACCAGACACAACCGGAGGCGCTGCATATTATTATCAAGGCCTTCTTCCAGGGAGACGATCTGCTTTTCACCGTGGAGGATGACGGCATTGGGATTTCGCCGGAGATATTGGAAAATATCCTTACTTCACCGGCGGGACGCAGCGGTATTGGTATTAAGAATGTCCATGAGCGGATACAGCTCACCTTTGGGCCCTCTTACGGTCTGCAAATAGAAAGCGAGGAGGACGAGGGCACGCTTGTGACCATCCGCTTGCCACGTTATCATGGGGAGGAGAAAACATGAGGATCATCTGTGCGGGAAAGGAGCGGATGGGATGCGACGCTCCATTGTAATTTCTGTGGTGATGGTACTATGCGTATTGGGATTGCTGCTCTTTGGCTTTGGTACGCAAACAGAGGTGCCGGCGGCCCCGCCCGGTCCCGTTGTTCTGCTGGTGGAAGATGACACGGGAGCCTTTCTGCTACAAGTAAAACAAGGCGCGCAACAGGCAGCCGCACAAGCTGGATGCACATTGACTCAGGAGCCACTGTCGGGGGAAACGCTAGCAGAAGCCGCCCAGCGCTGGTCACAGCGGAAAGCCACAGCTGCACTTTTGCTTACAGAGGATGCGGTTCTGCGCGCGGAAGCGGAAGCTGCCCTGGATGCGGTCGGCGTGCCGGTGGTGGTGCTACGGGACGAGGAAACACGCGCAGTTTATGCGGCCATGGATGAACGTCAGGCGGGCATGCTGCTGGCAGACTTTGCGAAAACGTACGGCCATGTCTATCTTGTGGGCGATGCGCCCCAGCGCCTGGAGGGCGCGTTGAGCACATTGACGCAGGAACAAGCGGTGACCGGGGGAAACGCATTGCCTGCGCCGGGGGAAGATGCCTGCGTGGTGGCGCTTACCAGAAAGGAGACCCGTCGACTGGCGGCCATGCGGGAAGCAGGGGAATTGACTGCACCGCTGGTGGGGATGGATCCCGGGGAGGAGCGGGTGCAGCTGATGGCGGAGGGGGCCGTGGATGCCCTTGCCGTGGAAACACCCTATGCCCTGGGGCATATGGCCATGCAGATGGCACTATCCGGGGAGACGGAAGCATGCCTGCTACCCTATAAACTTGTTGTGCCATCAGAAATGTATGACGCGAAAAACGTAAAGCTGATGTTTCCACTGTTGCATTGAGGAGGCGAGAAATTCTCCGTGAATCTAAAAAAACGATTGTTTTGGATTGCCTGTCTGTTATGCTTGCCTTTGCTGTGCCCGGAAGCGTCAGCCGAGGATATGCCGCATATTGGCGTATGCATGTATGATGGCACGGATACGTTCATGAGCAGTATGCGGGACAGGCTTGTGGAATATGCCCAAGGAGTAGCGCAGCTAAGCCTTTACGACAGCAAAAACGATCAGAATCTGCAAAATGATCAGGTGGATCAGCTCTTATCCGCCGGAGTAGATGCCTTGATCCTGAATCCCGTGGATAGAACCGCGGCAGGGTATCTCATAGAGAAGGCTCGGGCCCGGAATATCCCTGTGGTTTTTATTAACCGTGAACCGCTACTAGAAGATATGCAGTTGTTTGATAAAGTGTATTATGTGGGCGCGAGCGCAGCGGAAAGCGGAAGGCTATCGGGAGAAATCATGGCGGAGTATTTCATAACACATTCCCAAGCGGACAAAAACGGGGACGGTGTGGTGCAATATGTACTGCTAAAGGGGGAGCCTGGCCACCAGGATGCGGAACTGCGCAGTCAATATGCCTTGAAGCCTTTGCAGGATGCGGGCTATGGCTTGGAAAAACTTCAGGAGGATACAGGAAACTGGCAGCGCTTGCAGGCGCAGGACAAGATGGCCGCATTCCTGGCCGCTCATGGGGATCGCATCGAATGCGTGATTGCCAACAATGATGACATGGCGCTGGGGGCCATTGATGCATTAAAGGCCGCTGGATATTTTTCAGCGGGACGGTTTATGCCGGTTGTGGGCGTGGATGCCACGGTGGCTGCGCAAACGGCCCTGCGCCAGGGATCTTTGCTGGGCACCGTGCTAAATGATGATGTGAATCAGGCCAAAGCAGCTTTACGCTTGGCTGTATTGTTGATTCGCGGGGAAGACATACAAACCGAAACTCTCGGATATCCATTGACGGATGGCCGGTATGTATGGATTCCGTACCAGCCTTTGACGGCGGAGACACTGGAGCAACCAGCATCCAGATAGTTAACTACAGCATGCATACAGCCCGCGTTTTCCATAGTGTCAGAAACTTAAACACGATGTAAAAAAGGCCGTGCCCCTTCCACAGGACCACGGCCTTTGCCAACGAATTTGTAATTATCCCTCATATAGGGGAAAATGCTTCATAAAGCTTTCCACTTCTGCCTTTACCGGTGCGCAAGCGGGCTCACCCTCGCGGATGATGCGCGTCATCCAGTCCACGATGCGCTTCATATCATCTTCGCGTAGGCCGCGAGTGGTTACTGCGGGCGTACCAACGCGAATACCGCTGGTGATAAAGGGGCTCCGCGTTTCATTGGGGACCGTGTTTTTATTAACGGTTATATTGGCCAAGCCCAGCAGCCGTTCCAGCTCCTTACCGGTTGTTTCCGTGCCGGTGAAGTCCAGCAGCAGCAGGTGATTGTCCGTTCCGCCGGAGACCATCTTGATGCCTGCTTCACGGAAGGCTTTCTCCATGGCCTTGGCGTTTTTGAGGATCTGCTCCTGGTAATCCCTGAAACTGGGTTGAAGCGCCTCTTGGAAGGACACAGCTTTTGCGGCGATGATGTGCTCCAGGGGTCCACCCTGCGTGCCAGGGAAAATTGCCTTGTCAATGGCCTTTGCGTACTGCTCCTTGCACAGGATCATGCCACCCCGGGGCCCGCGCAGCGTTTTGTGGGTGGTGGTGGTGACAAAGTCAGCATAGGGAACAGGGCTGGGATGCAAACCCGCTGCCACAAGTCCCGCAATATGGGCAATGTCCACCATCATCAGTGCCCCTACCTCATCGCAGATGGCACGGATGGCGGCAAAGTCGATGATGCGCGGATACGCGGAAGCGCCCGAAACGATCATCTTGGGCTTGCATTCCAAGGCAATACGGCGCATTTCCTCGTAGTTGATGGTTTCCGTTTCAGGATCCACGCCGTAGGGCACAAAATTAAAGTATTTGCCGCTCATATTCACGGGGCTGCCGTGGGTTAAATGTCCCCCGTGGGACAGATTCATTCCCATGACGGTGTCCCCGGGCTCCAGCATGGCAAAGTATACGGCCATATTGGCCTGGGCGCCGCTGTGAGGCTGAACGTTGGCGTGCTCAGCACCGAAGAGCCGGCATGCGCGCTCCCGCGCCAGGTTTTCCACCACATCCACATACTGGCATCCACCGTAATAGCGCTTTCCCGGGTATCCTTCAGCATACTTGTTGGTCAAGGGTGTGCCCATGGCTTCCAGCACGGCCGGAGACACGAAATTCTCCGACGCAATCAGTTCAATATGGGCGCGCTGGCGTTCCAGCTCCAGCTCAATGGCATCAGCTACTTGCGGGTCCACTTGCCGTATTAATTCAAAGTTCATGGAAGATGCCTCCTCATTGCGTGTTTCACGAAAACAGGGATAAAAATAGTATACACGTCTTTTTCGCACCAGGCAAGTTTTTTCCCGGTATATCTTGTTTAGGGCAATACAGCACCAACTCATTTGTGCGGTATTGCCTTAATACAAAGCCCGGCGGAATTCCTCCCGTCGGGCTTTGCGGTGATATGTGTGGGAATGTCCCTTGTACGCGGGTTAACGCTGCACGCGGCCGTTGCCGGAGCCCTTCATCAGGCTTTCCACTTCCGCGACACTTACACGGTTGTAGTCGCCGCTAATGGTGTGCTTCAGGCATGAAGCCGCCACAGCAAACTCCAGGGCCTGCTTTTCATCCTCATAGGTGTTTAGGCCGTAGATCAAGCCACCGCCAAAGCTATCGCCGCCACCCACGCGGTCCACGATGTCCGTGATGCTGTACTTCCGGGAGAGGAAGAAGTCCTTTCCGTTGTACAGGCAGGCGCTCCAATCGTTATGGCTGGCACTCTTGCTTTCACGAAGGGTAATGGCTACGCGCTGAATGTTGGGATAGGTTTCCATGGCCAGCTTGGCAATGGCCTTGTACTGTTCCACGTTCAGCTCGCCGCTTTCCACCGCTGCGGTGGACTCTGCCTTCAGGCACAGCGCTTTCTGGAAATCCTCCTCATTGGCGATAACGGTATCCACATACTTGACCAGTTCCGTCATTACCTGATCGGCGGTTTTGCCATACTTCCACAGGTTCTTGCGGTAGTTCAGGTCGCAGGAGACATGCAGTCCCATGGCCTTGGCCTGCTTCACGGCTTCCAGGGAAAGTTCCGCGGCGCCGGCGGAAATAGCCGGGGTAATGCCCGTGATGTGGAACCAGGTTGCACCCTCAAAAGCCTTGGCCCAGTCAATATCACCGGGCTTTGCCTCGCTGATGGCGGAGCCTGCACGGTCATAGATCACCTTGGAGGGACGCTGCACCGCGCCGCTCTCCAGGTAATAGATGCCCATGCGGCCTTCCTTGCGGACAATATTGCTCACATCCACCCCAAAACCACGGAGCTCGCGGATGCAGGCATTGCCGATGTCGTTGTTGGGAAGCACCGTCACATAGGCCGTATCCATGCCATAGTTAGCCAAGGATACGCTTACATTGGCTTCACCACCGCCAAAGGTGGCTTCCAAGGCAGGAGACTGGAAGAAACGTTCAAATGCCGGGGACTTGAGCCGCAGCATAATTTCACCAAAGGTAACAACCCGTACATGCTTGTTCATGAGAAACCCCTCCTCGTATCTGGCGATAGCTTACTTTTGCAGCAGGTGAATGGCAAAGCCGCCAATCTCATCCTTGAGATAAATGGCAACCATCTTGCCGTCCTTCATGGAAGCGGTGCTCTCGTCCTCAAAGGCGAAGCCACGGCGCTCCATATGCCATTTTGCCCGGGCGATATCGTTGCAGGCAATGGCAATGTGGCCATTGGTGCCCCGGAAGGGCTTCTTCATCATCTCAAAGGCATTGCCGGCAAACACGGAAGAATTGCCCTCTTTTACCTGCCAGCCCAGCAGCTTGCAGAACAGCTGCGCATCCCGCATGGCAGCCTCGGGGGAACCGCTGTTTACGCCCACATGGCGCAGTTCCAGGCCCAGCATCAGGTTTACCGCGGAACGGGTCAGCTCAGTGATACGGTTCCAATCCTTGGCTGCCACCGCATCGGCGGGAACCATCCAGCTGCCGCCGCAGGCCACAATTTTCTTGAAGGAAAGATATTCCACCAGGTTCTTTTCGTTGATGCCGCCGGTGGGCATGAAGGTTACGTCTACATAGGGCGCCGCGATGGCCTTGATGAGCTTCAGGCCGCCCAGCGCTTCCGCGGGGAAGAACTTCACGGTCTTCAGCCCCAGGGAAAGGGCAACCTCAATGTCGGAAGGATTTCCGCAGCCGGGCACCACCGGAATGCCCTTTTCGATGCAGTGCTTCACCACATCGGGGTTCAGACCGGGGGACACAATGTAGGTGGCACCGGCGGCGATGGCGCGATCCACCTGCTCGCAGGTGAGCACGGTACCCGCACCCAGGATGACATCCGGGAGCTGCTCGTGCACCAGGCGGATGGCTTCCTCTGCCGCGGAAGTGCGGAAGGTAATTTCTGCAACAGGCAGTCCGCCGTCGCTCAGCGCTTTACACAGCGGTATGGCGTCCTGTGCATCATTTACCGCGATTACGGGCACCAAGCCCGCCAAAGACAGCTGTTTAATCATGTCCATTGTGGTGATCCCCTTTCTTTGATTGGCCATGTGAGTGTGTTTATAGTGCCTTGAGTACACGCTCGATACGGTCCTTCGCCCGTAACAGCAGCTTGCCCCAGGCGCTGATCTCCGCACCGTTTACCCGAAAACTTGGCGCGGAAATGCTCAATGCGTAAGCGGGCTTCCCCTCCCGGTCGCAGATGGCCACACCAATGCAGCTGACGTTCACAGCGTTTTCCTGGTCCTCTACGGCGATGCCTGTTTGGCGGATCTCCCGCAGCTGCTCCATTAGCTGATCTAGACTGGTAATGGTGTGCTCTGTCAGGGGCGCCAGGGAGACCCCGTTGAAAAGTGTGCGCACCGCTTCGTCCGGCATGGCGGCCAGAAAAGCCTTGCCCATGGCGGTGGCATACAGCGGCATGCG
>OLRD01000715.1_pt1 | contig 24657 bp, 25 predicted proteins | sample 1672051 | NCBI WGS metagenome assembly OLRD01 (sample SAMEA3136640, study PRJEB25190) | human gut metagenome | biome: human gut; feature: human-associated habitat; material: faeces | place: Austria | collected 2013 | reverse complement strand
GCGTTTTTCATTGACATCTATTTTATCACCCTAACCCAGCGGCAAGCTGCCGCTCCCAAGTCGCGCACTTCACATTGGTGGAGTGCGTTATTTTTTTGCCAGCGTTTGTAGAGAATGCCTATTTAGTCACCCGAACCCAGAGGTTGCACCCCAGGCAAATCGCAAACTTTACTTTGTGGTGGTCGCGATTTTTATTGCCCGCGTTTCAGATTGGCATCAATTTCGTCACCCTAACCCAGGTAAAACGCCACACAGCTGTGTGGTATTTTTTGTTGCGCAGTGCGCCATTTCTAGCTTCTCTCTAATCGCGAACTCCATGTTCAATGGGGGTCGCGATTTTTGTTACCCGTACATTTTAAAAGAAAAGAAGCCTTCTTTTGGCACCTCCCCAAAAGAGACTTGTAGCCTTCCCATCCCGAAAACGCCCGTCCCCTTGCTCGAATTGTCACCCGCCCTCTAAAATCACGGTTGACAATCCCTTCTCTCCCATGCTACCCTATATCCAGCACAAACACGAAAAGGAGCCTGTTGCCATGAACGTCGCCGATGAAATCCTGGAGCTGCTGGAAAGCTCCGGCGCCCCCCTCTCCGGGGAGGAGATGGCCCGGCAGCTGGGGGTCAGCCGCAACGCCGTGTGGAAGGCCGTCCAGCGCCTGCGGGAGGATGGCTACCAGATTGAGGCCGCCACCAACCGGGGCTATCAGCTGGTTTCCGCGGACAACGCCCTCACCCCCCAAAGCGTCCGCCGCCTGCTGGAAGGCCCTGCCCAAAGCTGCGCCATTGAGGTGCGGGACTCCGTCACCTCCACCAACACGGTGCTCAAAAGCATCGCCGAGCAGGGCGGGGCGGAGGGAATGGCCCTCATCGCCCAGCAGCAAACCCAGGGCAAGGGCCGCCTGGGCCGGAGTTTCCTCTCGCCCAAGGGCACGGGGCTGTACCTCAGCGTTTTGCTGCGGCCCCGCTTCCCCGCGGAGGAAGCCCTCTCCATCACCATAGCGGCCGCCGTGGCCGTGGCGGAGGCCATCGACCAGCTCACCGGCCAGCAGGCGAAAATCAAGTGGGTCAACGACGTGTACCTCCGGGGCCGGAAGGTCTGCGGCATCCTCACCGAGGCCGCCGTGGATTTTGAGTCCGGCGGGCTGCAATACGCCGTTTTGGGCATGGGCGTCAATGTCCGGGAACCGGAGGGGGGCTTCTCCCCCCAGCTGCGGGATATCGCCGGGGCTCTGTACCGGGATCAGGTGCCTCCCGGGGTCCGCACCCGGCTGGCCGCGGAGATCTTGAACCGGTTTTTCACTTGGTACGAAGCTATGCCTGCCCGCCCCTTTATGGAGGAGTACCGCCGCCGTTGCCTGCTCACCGGGCTGGAAGTCACCTACACCCAGGGGGAACGGTCCGGCCGCTGCCGGGTGCTGGGGGTGGATGAGGAGGCACGGCTCCAGGTGCGCCTGCCGGATGGCAGGGAGACGGCCTTCTCCACAGGGGAGGTGCAGCTCTCCAAAGACTTTTTAGACCAGCTCCGCCAGGGGCATAAGGAGGAAACGCCATGAAGCTCCAATGGAAAAGCAGGCTTCACCGCATGGTGGTGGCCGGTGTGTTTGCGGCGCTGCTGGCCGTGCTGTCTCAGATTTCCATTCCCCTGCCCACGGGGATTCCTGTTACTCTGCAAACCTTTGCTGTGGCATTGTGCGGGTTTGCCCTGGGTCCGGGGCTGGGGACCGCCGCTGTGGGGGTCTACTTGGCCTTGGGCGCAGTGGGGATTCCCGTGTTTGCTGGATTTTCCGGGGGGATTGGTTCCTTTGTGGGCATGACCGGCGGCTATCTGTGGGCCTTTTTGCCCATGGCTTTCCTCTGCGGCCTGGGGGCCCGGCAGAAAAACAGGGCCCTGGCCCTGACCGTGGGGTTTTTGGGGCTGGTGGTATGCCACCTGTGCGGCTCTTTCCAGTTTGCCCTTGTTTCGGCGGTGTCCCCTTGGAATGCCTTCCTGCTGGCCTCAGCCCCCTATTTGCTGAAGGATGCGGCCTCTCTTGTGGTGGCCTATCTGGCGGCGGCTGCCATCCTGCGCAGCTTGGAGAAAGCCCGGCTGGTGACCCTGGTATGAGGCTGCGGGGGCATCATCTGTTCTGCGCCTCTCTGTTTCAGGGCAAGGGCTATAACGGGGCCTTTGCCGCCCGGATGGGAGAAGTCTTGGCAGCGCTATCCCGTGGAGAGGCGTTTCTCCTCTGTGAAGGCTGTGACAGCCTGTGTGCCGCTTGTCCCAACTGCCGGCCCGGGGATCAATGTGCCCTGGGAACGGAAGATGCGGCCCGGCGGGATGCCGCCGCCTTCGCGGCTGTGGGGCTTATTCCGGGGCAGAGGCTTGTGCCGGAACAAGCAGGGGAGAGGCTTCGCTGTGTCACAGAGGCGCAGTGGAAGTCTGTCTGTGAAGGCTGCCGCTGGCAAAGGGAAGGTCTCTGCTCCTGGGGGCTTTTCCAAAAAATGAGAAAGCAGCGCTTTGTGTAATATACTGGAAAAGGGAAGCTCCTTTGGAAAAAGCAGGGGCTTCCCTTTCTTTTTTGAAATTTCTCTTGCTTTCAAGCGGAGAATATACTAAAATAAGTGTGTATAAATCTGGAATTCTGCTTAAAATTTGTGTGCTTTAAAAGGCGATTTCATCGTTCTTAACCATCATTTCCCTTCGGTTTAACAAAGGCGGCGAAGTGCACAAATTTAATCGCTATTTTAATATCGGTATATCGCTCCTGCCAATTTACAATCCGAAGGGGATCTGTTAAAATATTGTCAAAGTCAGGGGGAAAGAGGTGAAGAGTGTGCCGGGCCAGAGTGTTTCCAAGCAAACTCTGCAGCGGCTTCCCACATATCTCAGTTACCTGAAGGGGCTGCAGGGAGATTCAAAGCACATCTCGGCAACGGCAATAGCAGAAGCGCTGAACATCAACCATGTGGTGGTGAGAAAGGATCTTGCCTCCATCAGCAGCTCGGGCAGGCCCAAGGTGGGATATGTACGTGAAGACCTTATCCGCGAGCTGGAAGCCTTTTTGGGCTATGACAACGCGCAAGACGCCGTGCTGGTTGGCGCCGGCCGGCTGGGAAAGGCGCTGCTTGCCTATGAGGGTTTTGTGGAATATGGTCTAAACATCGTGGCCGGCTTCGACACGGACCCGTTGGCAGTCAACACAGAAGTGGGCGGGAAGAGAATCCTTCCCATGGACCGGCTGGAAGACCTGTGCCGCCGGATGAAGGTGCGCATTGGGATTATCACCGTGCCCGGGGAACATGCCCAGGCGGTGTGCAGCCTGTTGATCAAAAGCGGGATATTGGCTGTTTGGAACTTTTCAAACGTCCATTTGGACGTGCCTGAGGGGATTCTGGTGCAAAATGAAAATATGGCAGTTCCCCTCGCCATCTTGTCCAACCATTTAAAGGAAAGATTCAGCACAAAATAAATAAAAAAGGATGGATCATTTCATGAACACAAATGTGACTTACGAAACTGTGGAGAACTTGGAAACATTCGAGAGAATGCTTGCCCGGGTGCGCGAGGCGCAGAAAATCTACGCCAGCTACACGCAGGAGCAGGTCGACAAGATTTTCCGCGCCGCCGCTATGGCCGCCAACCTGCAGCGTATTCCCCTGGCCAAGATGGCCGTAGAGGAGACCGGCATGGGCGTGGTGGAAGACAAGGTTATCAAAAACCACTATGCCGCCGAGTACATCTACAACGCCTACAAGGATACGAAGACCTGCGGTGTCATCGAGGAGGACAAGGCGTACGGCGTCAAAAAGATTGCTGAGCCCATCGGTGTCATTGGTGCTGTCATCCCCACTACCAACCCCACCTCTACTGCTATCTTCAAAACCCTGATCGCCCTGAAGACCCGCAACGGCATCATCATCAGCCCCCATCCCCGGGCCAAGAAGTGCACCATCGAGGCTGCCAAGGTGGTGCTGGACGCTGCCATAAAGGCTGGCGCTCCCGACGGGCTCATCGGCTGGATTGATATCCCCAGCCTGGAGCTGACCAACACCCTGATGGCTGAGTCCGACATCATCCTGGCCACCGGCGGCCCCGGCATGGTGAAGGCCGCTTACTCCTCCGGCACTCCCGCCCTGGGCGTGGGCGCCGGCAATACTCCCGCTATCATTGACGACACCGCCGACGTGGTGCTGGCTGTCAACTCCATCATCCATTCCAAGACCTTCGACAACGGCATGATCTGCGCCTCTGAGCAGTCTGTCATTGTGCTGGACAAGGTCTATAAGGCTGTGAAGGATGAGTTCAAGAAGCGCGGCTGCTATTTCCTCAACCCCGAGGAGACCGAAAAGGTACGCAAGACCATTATCGTCAACGGCTCTGTCAACGCCAAGATCGTGGGCCAGAAGGCTCATACCATTGCCGCGATGGCCGGCGTAGAAGTGCCCGAGAACACCAAAATCATCATCGGCGAAGTGGAGAGCGTGGATATCTCTGAGGAATTCGCCCATGAGAAGCTGTCCCCCGTGCTGGCCATGTACCATGCCAAGGACTTTGACGAGGCTATTGAGAAGGCCGAGCACCTGGTGGCCGACGGCGGCTATGGCCACACCTCTTCCCTGTACATCAACGTGGCTGAGAAGGAAAAGATGGCTAAGCATCAGGCTGCTATGAAGACCTGCCGCATCCTGGTGAACACTCCCTCCTCCCAGGGCGGTATCGGCGACCTGTACAACTTCAAGCTGGCTCCCTCCCTCACGCTGGGCTGCGGCTCTTGGGGCGGCAACTCCGTCTCTGAGAACGTGGGCGTCAAGCATCTGATCAACATTAAGACCGTTGCCGAGAGGAGAGAGAACATGCTGTGGTTCCGCACGCCTGAGAAGGTGTATTTCAAGAAGGGCTGCATGCCCGTGGCTCTCAACGAGCTGAAGACCGAGTACAACCGCAAGAAGGCGTTCATCGTCACCGACTCCTTCCTGTTTAAGAGCGGCTTTACCAAGAACATCACCGATAAGCTGGACGAGCTTGGCATTCAGTACGCCTGCTTCTACGATGTGGCGCCCGATCCCACCCTGGGCTGCGCCATGGAGGGCGTCAAGCAGATCCGCGATTTCGAGCCCGATGTCATCATCGCCCTGGGCGGCGGCTCTCCCATGGACGCTGCCAAGATCATGTGGGTGATGTACGAGCATCCCGATGCCGACTTCCAGTCCATGAGCATGGACTTCATGGATATCCGCAAGCGTATTTACAAGTTCCCCAAGATGGGCGAGAAGGCCATGATGGTGGCTATCCCCACCTCTTCCGGTACTGGTTCCGAGGTCACCCCCTTCGCCATCATCACCGATGAGAAGACCGGCACCAAGTGGCCTCTGGCAGACTATGAGCTGCTGCCCAACATGGCGATTGTGGACGCCGACAACATGATGACCCAGCCCAAGGGCTTGACCTCCGCCTCCGGTATTGACGTGATGACCCACGCCATCGAGGCCTATGTGTCCATCATGGCAACTCCCTTTACCGATGGCCTGGCCCTGAAGGCCATGAAGGCTGTGTTTGATTACCTGCCCTCCGCCTATGAGAACGGCGCCAACGATCCCTATGCCCGCGAGCGCATGGCCGAGGCTTCCTGCATGGCTGGTATGGCCTTCGCCAACGCTTTCCTGGGTGTGAACCACTCCATGGCCCACAAGCTGGGCGCTTACCATCACCTGCCCCACGGCGTTGCCAACGCGCTTATCCTCACAGAGGTCATCCGCTACAACGCCGCGGAAGTCCCCACCAAGATGGGCACCTTCTCCCAGTATCAGTATCCCCATGCCAAGGAGCGCTACGTTGAGGCTGCCCGCTTCTGCGGCATCAAGGGCAAGAACGACGATGAGGTCTTCGAGAACTTCATCCAGGCCCTGGAGGACCTGAAGGATAAGATCGGCATTAAGAAGACCATTAAGGATTACGGCGTGGACGAGAAGTACTTCCTGGATACCCTGGACGAGATGGTGGAGAACGCCTTCAACGACCAGTGCACCGGCGCGAACCCCCGCTATCCCCTGATGAGCGAGATCAAAGAAATCTACCTGAAGTGCTACTACGGCAAGTAATTAAACGGAGGAGTTTTCACTATGAAACTGGAAAAGGTAATCGCAGTTCGCAATTCCAAGACCATCTACCGGGACGGCGGCCTTGTTATCAAGGTGTTTGACGAGGGCTACTCCAAGGCTGATATCCTCAACGAGGCCCTGAATATTGCCCGTGTGGAAGAGACTGGCCTGCCCATTCCCGCTCTGGAAGAGGTCACCAAGATTGACGGCAAGTGGGCCATTGTCACCGACTATGCCGAGGGCAAGACCATTGCCCAGCTGATGGCTGAAAACCCTGAGAAAAAGGATGAGTACCTGGAGAAGTTTGTGGACATCCAGATCGAGATTCAGTCCAAGACCTGCCCCATGCTCAACCGCCTGAAGGAAAAGATGAAGCGGAAGATTGCCCAGACCGGTCTGGACGCCACCACCCGCTATGAGCTGGATTCCCGCCTGGCCTCCATGCCCAACCACAACAAGGTCTGCCACGGCGACTTCAACCCCACCAATGTGGTGATCTCTCCCGATGGCGAAAGCTGGTCCGTGCTGGACTGGGCCCATGTGACCCAGGGCAACGCCAGCGCCGATGCCGCCCGCACCTACCTGCTGTTCTGGCTCTCCGGCGACATCAACTCCGCCGAGAAGTACCTGGACCTCTTCTGCAAGAAGAGCGACACCGCCAAGCAGTATGTGCAGAAGTGGCTGCCCATCGTGGCTGCTTCCCAGTCCGTGAAGGGCAAGCCCGAGGAGCGCGAGTTCCTCATGCACTGGGTCAACGTGGTGGAGTACGAATAATCCGCCTCTGCGTTTTCACAAGCCCTGTACAACAGCCCTTTAAGCAAATCTGAAGAGAGCTTTCCGCTCCGCCAGGGGGCGGGGCGGAGGCCTCCTTCTTAAATTGAATCTGAATGCACTCTTTCTAGGAGGAATTTACCATGAAATGTACTATTTGCATCGGAAGCTCCTGCCATCTGAAGGGCTCCCGCCAGATTGTGGAAGAGCTCCAGTACCTTGTAAAGGAACACCACCTGGAGGATAAGGTCGAGCTGGGCGGCACCTTCTGCATGGGCAACTGCGTCAACGGCGTCAATGTTACCCTGGATGACAAGCTGTATTCTCTCTCCCCTGAGACCACCAAGGATTTCTTCGAGAAGGAGATCCTTCCCAAGGTACAATAAAAAAAGCCCAGAACACGGGAAGCTCCATCACGGCAAACGCCTTGATGGAGTTTGCCGTACCCGGCCCCTTATTTTGCTAAGCGAGAGGTTGTTCCCACATGGCTGAATACTTAAAGTTAAAAAAGTCAAATTGCGTAAACTGCTATAAGTGCATCCGGCATTGTCCCGTGAAGTCCATCAAGTATTCCACGGGCCAGGCGCAGATTGTCAGCGATGAGTGCATTCTGTGCGGCCAGTGCTTTGTGGTATGTCCCCAGAACGCCAAGGAGATCCGCAACGACGTGCCCAGTGCCATCGAGCTTTTAAAGAGCGGCCCGGTCATTGCCAGCGTGGCTCCCTCGTTTGTGGCCAACTACCCGGGCGCCACCATTGCCACCATGGAGAAGGCCCTGAAGCAGCTGGGCTTTACCGCTGCGGAAGAGACGGCTGTGGGCGCGTCCATTGTAAAGACCGAGTATGAAAACATCATCCACGAGGGCAAGCAGGAGGTCATCATCTCCACCTGCTGCCATTCTGTCAACACCCTGGTGGAGAAGTATTACCCCGAGGTGCTGCCCTACCTGGCCACGGTCCTGTCTCCCATGCAGGCCCACTGCCAGAAGATCAAGCAGGAGCATCCCGGCGTGAAAACTGTCTTCATCGGGCCCTGCATTTCCAAAAAAGCGGAGGCCGAGGCTTACCCCGGCACAGTGGACTGCGTCCTCACCTTTGAAGAGCTCTCTGACTGGCTCAAGCAGGAAGGGGTCTCTATCGAGCAGGGAGAGGACCACCTGGAGGAGAGCCGGGCCCGGTTGTTCCCCACCTCTGGCGGCATCCTGCGCACTATGAACTGCGATTCCCCCGACTATACATATATGGTGGTGGATGGCATTGAGAATGTATTGGCTGCCCTGGATGACATCAAAGAGGGGCGCCTGAAGAAGTGCTTTATTGAAATGTCCATTTGCGCAGGCAGCTGCATCAGCGGCCCGGCCATGGAGCGCGAAAAGCGCCGTCCCATTACAGACGCCATTGCAGTGAACCGCTATGCCGGCAAAAAGGATTTTGCAGTCGAACAGCCTTCCAGCAAGGACCTGATTAAAGATCACCGGTTTATCGGGCTGCACCGCCAGATGCCCGGCGAGAAGGAGATTCAGGAGATCCTTCGGAAGATGGGCAAGAATACCCCCGAGCAAGAGCTTAACTGCGGCGCCTGCGGTTACAATACCTGCCGCGAAAAAGCGATTGCCGTCTATCAGGGCAAGGCCGATATCAACATGTGTCTGCCCTTCCTGACCCAGAAGGCGGAGAGCTTCTCTGACACCATTATCAGCACCTCTCCCAACGGCATCATGGTCCTCAACGAGGACCTGGAGGTACAGCAGATCAATTCCGCCGCCTGCCAGATTGTGAATATCCGCCATGCCTCTGACGTGCTGGGGGACCAGGTCATCCGCATCCTCGACCCCAAGGTGTTCCTGGATGTGATGTCCACTGGCCGCAGCGTGCGGGATGAGAAGGTCTATCTTGCCGAATACAAGCGTTATGTGGAGCAGACCGTCATCTATGACAAGAGCTACCACATCATTATCTGCATCATGCGTGATGTCACCGAGGAAGAGCGGGAGCGCATGAATAAGGAAAAGATCAGCCAGCAGACCATCGAGATGACGGACCGGGTCATCGAGAAGCAGATGCGCATGGCCCAGGAGATCGCCTCCCTGTTGGGCGAGACGACCGCCGAGACCAAGATCGCGCTGACTAACCTGAAGGATTCCTTAGGCGATGAATAACCTGTGTACCGATATCGGATATATCAGCCTGAACAAGTGGGGAGAGCAGCTCTGCGGCGACCGTGTTGAGATCGTCGAGCAGGGGGAAAATTCCACCGTCATCGTTCTGGCTGATGGAATGGGGAGCGGCGTCAAGGCGAACATTCTCTCTTCCTTGACCTCTAAAATCATCTCTACGATGATGGCGGCCAACATGCGCCTGGAAGACTGCGTCTCTACCATTGCCTCCACACTGCCGGTCTGCGCTGTGCGGGGCGTGGCCTATTCCACCTTTACCATCATCCACATCATCGAAAATGAGGAAGCGGAAATCATCCAGTATGACAACCCCCTCGCCATCCTCATCCGGGATGGGAAGTTCGTAGAAATTCCCAAGACCGGCACGGAGATTGATGGGAAGATGATCTACAAATCCAAAATCAAGCTCCAGGAGAATGATTTCCTTTTCACCATGAGCGACGGCACCATTCACGCCGGCGTGGGCCAGTCCCTAAACTTTGGCTGGGAGCGCAAGGATATCATCGAGTTTCTGGAGATGATGTATGACAAGAGCTACACCGCCAAGACCTATGCGTCCCTGCTGGTGGAAGAGTGCAACCACTTGTATGGGGGCCATCCCGGCGATGACACCACCGCCTGTGTGGTGAAGGTCCGGGACCGGCAGCAGGTGAACCTGATGATCGGCCCGCCCTCAGACCGGAAGGACACCCACAAGTACTTGTCCCTGTTCTTCTCCAAAGAGGGCAAGCACATTGTCTGCGGCGGCACCACCTCTACTCTGGCCTCCGAGTTCCTGCACAAGCCCATGGTGGCTGACCTGAACTATCTGGACCCAGAGATCCCGCCCATTGCCAAGATAGAGGGCGTGGACCTGGTGACAGAGGGCGTCATCACCATCAGCAAGGTGCTGGAATATGCCAAGGACTTTTTGGCAGATAACGAGACCTACACCCAATGGGGTTATAAACGGGACGGCGCTTCCCTCATTTCCCGCATGCTTTTTGAAGAAGCCACGGATATCAACTTTTTTGTGGGGAGAGCCATCAACCCCGCCCACCAGAACCCAAACCTGCCCATCAATTTTAATATTAAGATGCGCCTGGTGGAAGAGCTCAGCGAATGCCTGAAAAAGATGGGCAAGCGCATCAAGGTGAGCTACTTCTAAAAAAAGACCCGCCAAAGAAAGGAAAGGTATCAATCTATGCCCTCAGTTCCCATTAAGGACAGAAAATTCGACACACAGGTGCAGTATCTGAAGTATAAGGTACTGCGGGAGGTTGCCCGCTATGCCTTTGAGGACCGCCTGCTGGACGCCTACACCGAGATTCCCAAGCTCATTGTTAAGGATAAGCCCACTATGCGGTGCTGCATCTACAAAGAGCGGGCCATCGTGGAGGAACGCATCAAGCTGGCTTTGGGTGGGGATAAAAACAACCCCAACGTCATCGAGGTCATCGACATCGCTTGTGATGAATGCCCCATGTCCGGTTACAACGTCAGCGATGCCTGCCGGGGCTGCATTGCCCACCGCTGCGAGGACGCCTGCCGCCGCGGCGCGATCACCTTTGACGAGCACCTGCATGCCCATATCGACAAATCCAAGTGCGTGGAATGCGGCCAATGCGCCAAGGTCTGCCCCTACAGCGCCATCGTCAACCAGAAGCGTCCCTGTGAGAACGCCTGCAAGATCAAAGCCATCAGCATGGCGGACAGCGGCGCCGCCCAGATCGACAACGAGACCTGCATCTCCTGCGGTGCCTGTGTCTATCAGTGCCCCTTTGGCGCCATTGTGGATAAGTCCTTTATCCTGGACGTGGTGGACCTGATCAAAAAGAGCAACAACAACAAGGACTACAAGCTCTACGCCGTGGTGGCGCCCTCCATCTCCAGCCAGTTCAGCTACGCCAAGCTGGGCCAGGTCATCACCGGCATCCAGAAGCTGGGCTTCTTCCACGTGGTAGAGGCCGCCCTGGGCGCGGATATGGTCTCCTATGCAGAGGCCGCTGAGCTGGCAGAAAAGAAATTCCTCACCAGCTCCTGCTGCCCCGCTTTTGTGGACTACATCGAAAAGCAGTTCCCGCAGCTGAAGGAGCACATTTCTCACAACCTGTCTCCGGCGGCTACCATTGCCAAATACATTAAGGAGACCACACCCAATGCCAAGATCGTCTTCATTGGGCCCTGCACCGCCAAAAAGATGGAGGTGCAGAAGGAGCGCGTTAAGCCCTATATCGACAGCTGCATCACCTTCGAGGAGCTGCAGGCCCTGTTTGACAGCCGGGATATCGACCTGAAATCCCTGGAAGAGGGCGTGCTGGACAACGCCTCTTACTATGGGCGCATCTTCGCCCGCAGCGGCGGCTTGAGCGACGCTGTGGCCCAGGCCCTGAAGGAACAGGGGTTGGAGGACTTTGACCTGAAGGCGGTTCCTTGCGATGGCATTGAAGCCTGCCGCGCGGCGTTGCTGAAGGCCTCGAAGAACGTGCTGCCCGGCAACTTTATCGAGGGCATGGCCTGCGTGGGCGGCTGTATCGGCGGCGCGGGCTGCCTGACCCACGGGGACAAGAACAAGGCCGACGTGGACAAGTACGGCCGGGAAGCCATGGAAAAGACCATTTCCGACGCCATTGGCATGCTGAAACAGTAAGTTTAAAGGGCAAAAAGGAAGGAGGGGGAGACCCCTCCTTCTCTTTTTTGAAATTTTCTGCTAAGGCCCTTGACATTTCCACGGCTTTGATGTATTAAAAGAGTTAAGGAAAACATTTCTAGGAGGCTTCTGCTATGAAAGCGTCTCGTTTTATGGGAAATATGACCTTTGAAGTGGCGGACCTGCCCATGCCCAAGGCGGGCCCCGGGGAACTGGTGGTCCATAACAAGGTGTGCGGCGTGTGCGGCACCGATGTGCACATCTACCACGGGGAGCCCGGCTCCGCCGATGTGAACCCGCCGGTGGTGCTGGGCCACGAGTATTCCGGTGAAGTGATGGAGGTGGGCCAGGGTGTCACCGGCTTTGCGGTGGGGGACCACGTTACCATCGATCCCAATATCTATTGCGGCCACTGCCAGTATTGCCAGAACGGCAAAAAGCAGCTCTGCGAGACCATGGAGGCCATCGGCGTCACTCGGGATGGGGGCTTTGCCGAGTACAGCCTCATTCCTGCGGCCCAGGCCTTCAAGCTGGACCCCTCCGTGCCCTTTGAGGCTGCCGCTATGGCGGAGCCCTTGGCCTGCTGCCTCCACGGCATCGACCTGGCGGGCATCCAGGCGGGGGACAAGGTATGCGTAGTGGGCGGCGGCGCTATCGGCCTTATTATGGTGCAGCTCGCCAAGCTGTCCGGCGCCTCGAAGATCGTCGTCAGCGAGCCCAACGAGAAGCGCCGTCAGGTGGCCCTGGAAGTGGGCGCCGGCGCCGCCATTGACCCCACCCAGCCCGGCTATGAGGAGGCTTTCACCCAGGCCATGGATGGTTCCGCCGATGTGGTCATCGAGTGCGTGGGCAACACCCCCGCTGTGAAGAGCGCCTTCCAGTTCGCGGGCAAGGGGGCCACCATCCTGTTGTTCAGCGTGCCCAAGGTGGACGCCACCTTCGATCTGCCCCTCTTCGACGTGTACAAAAAGGAGCTGACCATCAAGGGCTCTTTCGTCAACCCGGACACCCATGACCGGGCCGTGCGTCTCATCAACAGCGGCAAGGTGGATTTCTCCTCCGTCATCACCCACCGCTTCACCCTGGATCAACTGCCGGAAGCCATCGCCATGCAGATGAGCAGCGAGTCCATCAAAGTGGTGGTGGAAGCCAAGTAAGGCCCCACCGCATAACGCAAAAATCCCCCCAGCCTACGGCCGGGGGGATTTTTTATCACAGCACGAAAAACAGGACGATGGCAACCACAAGGAGCACTCCACCCAGAAACCGGTTGACTGCCAGCGCCATGTCCGAAGGTTCTGCGCCTTTGAACCGCCAGCCGGTCTCTAAATACCACACGCCTCTAGGGGCAATGAGCAGGATGGCTCCTGCGGCAATAAGCAGCAGGGCGGGAAAGATGTTTTTGAAAACACCGTTTTTTGAGGAAGCGGGGCCGTTGTGTACCAGCATCTCCTCCAGGGTGTCCCCGGGGAGATATCCAGCGCTCTCCGGGTCATAGCCATCGCTCCAGCCAAAACTTCCCCCGCCATTGTCGCTCTGGCAGTACCAGATGGAGCCGTCGGGATAGGTGAACTCCACCTCATAGCCCTGGCCGGTGGGGGAATAGGTGAACCCATACTGGTCTCCTTCTGCGGCGAGCACGCCTCCGGTCTGTCCCTCATTCCAGGAAACCGTGTACTCTATTCCATTTAAAGTTGCCGTATATTCCGCCGCCATGACCGGTGCCGCCCACAGGACGGCGGCTCCAATAATCGCCAAAAACAGCGCCCATGCTCTCCCTTTCAAAGCCCTCACCCTCTCAAGCCTTCTTGTAAGTAAAGTATAGCATCTTTTGATAAAAAATCAATATAGCTTGTCAATGAGAAAAAAGCCCCCTCAGCCATTAGCTGAGGGAGCCTTGTTTTTACAATAGCCGCGTGCCGTTGATGATGAGTTCAAACTGGAGTCCCAAGGTCTGGGCGGCCTTGCGGCACAGCACCATGCGCTCCAGAAAGATCTCGAAATACTCCATCACCGGGCATATTTCCGTGGCGATCTCAATATGAAAGATACAGAGCTTGCGCTCCGGGTCCATGTCCAGGTGGGCGTCCTCCACGGCGTAATTCACCCGGTCGTGAATGTCCGCCTCCAGCACCGCGTCCTTTCGCACCCGGGAGCGGCGCACGTCGCTTTTGTCCGAGAGGATCAGGGCCGCCGCCAACGGGTTCACCGGATAGGCGGTCTTCTCATCGTGGTGGCCAATGGCCGAGCACACCAAACCGATCTCCTGGGGCGGCATGTTCAGCTTGTTCAGCAGGGTGAAAGCCATCAAAGCACCGCTGTGGGCGTGGTCCACCCGGTTGACCGTATTGCCGATGTCGTGCATATAGCCGGCAATGGCGGCCAGCTCGCAGTCCCGCTGGGGATAGCCTAGGGCCCGCAAGATCTCCCGGGCAGTGTCACTGCTCTTTTTAGCGTGGGCAAAGCCGTGCTCGGTGTAGCCAATAACTCCCAGGTTGTCGTTGCCCTGTTGGATGTAAGCCCGCACCTCTTCGTTGCGGAAGATGTCCTCCGGGGTCACATGGGTATACTGTGCCATGGCTTACTCCGCGGTGAGCATCCGGTACATGGCTTCCAGGCAGATCTCCGCGTGGAGCTTGAACCGGCGCAGGTCCAAAAACTCGTTGGCCTGGTGGGCCCGGCTGTCCGCCTGGTCCTTAAAGCTGGCGCCGAAGGCCACGCCCTTGCCGAACATCTGCCGGGCATAGGTGCCGCCGCCCATGGAGAAGATGTCGCACTCCTCGCCGGTCACGTCCTTGTAGGCGCCGGAGAGCAGGGTCACCAGCTGGCTTTCCTTGGGCAGGTACAGGGGCTCCGCGTCGGAGAGGAGCACGAACTCCACCCCGCAGGACTCCACCTGTTCCTTCAAGGCCGCGGTGACATCGCTGCCCTTCTTGGTGGCGGGGTAGCGGATGTCCACCGTCAGGCTGCACTGCTTCTCGTCCACGTTTACCAGGCCCAGATTGAAGGTCAGAGGGCCGCTGGGCTCGTCGCTCATCTGCACGCCGATCTGGCTGCCGTCGGTGGCAAGGCCGATCTTCTCATGGATAAACCCGAAGAAGGTCCCCAGCTGCTCCTTGCCAAACACATGGGACAGCAGCTCCACCAGGTAGGAGGCGGCGTTGACGCCGTTCCAGGGGGTGGAGGCGTGGGCCGCCTGGCCGTGGCTGACGATCTGGCAGCCGCCCTCTGTAGGGGTGATGTCGAAGGCCACGTCCAGCTTCTTGGAGGCGGCTTGCAGCTTTTTCACATCCTCATCAGAGCAATGGAGAACGCACTCCGCCTTAAAGGGCACTGCGTTGGGCACTGTGCCGGAGACAAACCGCTTCACCACAGCGGAGTCGTTCTTCCCGTGGACCTCAAAGTCCAGCAGGCCCTTCTCGCAGTGGCAGATGCCGTAGGAAGAGTCCGGGGTGAAGCCCATGTCCGGGTGCTGCTCGCTGGCAAAGTAGTGGGGCATGTCCAGCATGCCGATTTCCTCAGCGGAGCCGAAGATGACCCGCAGCTTCCGGTTGCCCTTCACGCCGGCGTCCTTCAGGGCCCGCAGGCAGTGCAGGGCCACGATGGCAGGCCCCTTGTTGTCTGAAACGCCCCGGCCATAGGCCAGGTTGTCGTCGATGACCATGGTGTAGGGGTCGGTGTCCCAGCCTTCCCCGGCGGGGACCACGTCCAGGTGGGCCATGACCACCGCATTGCCCTGGCCCTCTCCATATTCCGCGTGGGCGGCGTGATAGCCCACGTTTTTGGCTTTCAGGCCATAGCCCTCCGCCATTTTGATCACTGTGTCGATGGCCCGGGCGCACTCGTCGCCATAGGGGTGCTCCCCCTCCTGGGGCGTGGCCACCGAGGGGATGGCCACCACTGTGGCCAGGTCTTTCAGAATATCGTCCCAATAGTCCAGGATCTTTTCTCCAAACAGCATACGCTTCGTTTCCTTTCTTGTGTGGTGTTCCTCTCCTGCGGAAAGGTACGTTCTTACGATACATTTTTTCCCGCTCAAAGTCAAGGGGCGGTTTTGGGAAAAGGAGGGAGAAGCTGTGTTAAATTTCATCTGGTGCGGCATGGTCCTTCTGAGTGTGGTGTGCGCCCTGTGCACCGGCCGCCTGGGAGAGCTCTCCACCGCCCTGCTGGAAGGCTCCCAGCAAGCGGTGGAACTCTCTTTGTTCCTGTTGGGCAGCATGTGCGCCTGGTTGGGGTTTTTGAAAATCGCCGAGGAAAGCGGCCTTTCCCAGCTGCTGGCCCAGGCCATGGCGCCGGTCACCGGGCGGCTGTTCCCGGAATACAAGGGGGATGAGTCCATCCAGGGGAAGATCTCCCTCAATCTTTCCGCCAACTTGTTGGGCCTGGGGAACGCGGCCACGCCCCTGGGCCTGGCCGCCATGGGGGAGATGGCCCAAAAGAACCCCTCCCCGGATGCGCCCACCCGGGGGATGGTCCTCTTTGTGGTCCTCAACACCGCCTCTTTACAGCTCCTCCCCGTGAACATGGTGGCCATGCGCCAAAGCTGCGGCAGCGCGGCGCCCTTTTCCATCCTGCCCCAGGTGTGGATCACCTCTGCGGCGTCCCTGGCGGTGTGCGTCCTCTGCTGCAAGCTGCTGGAACGGAGGCCCCCATGGCCCAGGTAGGCGCGGCGGCCCTGCCGGTGATGGTGGCCCTCATCCTCTTTTTTGGCGCGGTGAAGGGGGTCCCCGTGTTCGACACCTTCCTCTCCGGGGCAAAGGAGGGTATCCGCACTTCCCTCAAGCTGCTGCCCACCCTCATCGGCCTCATCGTGGCAGTGACCATGGTGCGGGCCTCCGGCCTTTTAGAGCTGCTCTGCGGCCTGCTAGAGCCCCTGGCCCAGGCCGCGCACATCGCCCCAGAGCTGCTGCCCCTGGCGTTTCTGCGGCCCATCTCCGGCAGTGGGGCCTCTGCCTACACCCTGGACCTGCTCCAGCAGTTCGGCCCGGACAGCCCCACAGGGAAGATGGCCTCGGTGCTGTCCTCCTCCACAGAGACCACCTTCTACGCTGTGGCGGTGTACTTTGGGGCCTGCGGCTACAAGCGCCTGCGCTACACCATTCCCGCTGCCCTGCTGGGCGACGCCACGGCTCTGCTATTCTCCATCCTGACCGTCCGGCTTTTGGGGTGAAGGGCTTCATCGTGGGGAATAGAAGCCCGTCCCGGATGGCTTCCCATTGTCCCGATTTTGCGCTATAATGGAGAAAACATTCCCAGGAGGTGTCCCCATGATCGACCTGCACCTGCACATCGACGGCTCCCTGCCCCTTAAGACGGTACGCAAGCTGGCCCGGCTGGCCAACGTCTCCCTTCCCCCAGAGGAGGAAGGGCTGTGGGACCTGCTCTCGGTCCCCGCGGACTGCGCCAGCCTCAACGACTATCTCCGCTGTTTCGACCTGCCGGTGGAGCTGCTCCAGTCCGCCGGGGCCTTGTCCCTGGCCGTCCAGGAGCTGGTGGAGGAACTGCGGGCCCAGGGGCTCCTCTACGCCGAGCTGCGGTTCGCTCCCAGCCAGCACACCCGAAAGGGCCTGACCCAGCGCCAGGTGGTGGAGGCCGCCCTCTCCGGCCGGAAGGCAGCCGGGGGAGAGGACTTCTGCCAGCTGATCCTCTGCTGCATGCGGGGCGGGGAAGAGGCCGCCAACCGGGAGACGGTGGATGTTGCCGCCTCCTTTCTGGGCCAGGGGGTCTGCGCCCTGGATTTGGCCGGGGCCGAGGCCCTCTATCCCGCCCGGGAGCACGCCGCCCTGTTCGCCCATGCCCGCTCCCTCCAGGTGCCCTTCACCCTCCACGCCGGGGAGGCAGCCGGGCCGGAGAGCGTCCGCCAGGCCCTGGAGCTGGGGGCCCAACGCATCGGCCACGGGGTGCGGGCCATAGAGGAAGAGAGCCTGCTGGAGGAGCTGGCCCAGCGGCAGGTCCCTCTGGAACTGTGCCCTACCAGCAACCTGCAGACCAAAGCCGTCCCGGACCTGGCCCATTTCCCCCTGAGGGAGTACCTGCGGCGGGGACTGCGGGCCACAGTGAACACGGACAACATGACCGTCTCCCGCACTACCCTCTCTCAGGAGTATGCCCTGCTGGGCCTGACGGGGGAGGAGCGCCGTGCCCTGCTGCGCAACAGCGTGGAGGCCGCCTTCCTGCCAGAGGAGGACAAGCGCTCCCTGTGGCAGCAGGTGGAGGCCCGCCTGTAACACAAGTATGGAAAAAGGCCCTGGACCGCAGTCCAGGGCCTTTTTTACAGCTTTTTGGGGAATCAGTCCAGGATCATCAGATCCCGGATGTACTTGATGGTGTACTTCAGTCCCTTCTCTCCCTTGTCGCCCCTCCAGGTGGCGGAGTGGGGCTCAATGGCCAGGTAACCGTCATATCCATACTTGTACAGAATGGCAAAGAAGGCCCGCCAGTTGATGACGTCGATTCCCGCGGGAGGGTTGTCATACACAGTGTTGGGCTTCTCAAAGTAGGGCTGGAAGATGCCTTTCAGCTCTGGGTGGGCGGCGACCAGGTCCCGGATGGCCCACATGGTGGGCTCTTCCGAGGGCCCCCGCTGGATGACACCCTTGACGTGCACATACTGGATGCGGCTTCCCCACTCCAGGGCCTCGTCCAGATAGGCGCCCTGGGCGCCGCCGTGGACAAAGCTGTGGGAGGGGTCGTATTTGATGCCCAGCCCGGGCACTTCGCTGAGCACCAGCTTCCACTGCTCCGGGGTGCGGATGTAGTTGCCGCCCATCATGCAGTTGACGATGGAGCACTGCATCCCACGCTCCGCTGCGGCGGCCACCATCTGGTTCAGCACCTTGATGGCGGCGGTGATGTTCTTGTAGTAGGAGAGTTCCTCCACATAGGCCACACTGCACAGGTAGTGCTTGGCCCCCAGGTACTGGCCGAAATCCATTACAGCCAGCACGTTTTCCCACTCCTGGGGGATGACGTCGCCGTTCTTGTCCAGGATGCGGCTGGCCCAGCGGCCCACGGCGCCCACTTCCACGCCGGTGCGCTGGCTGGCCTCTTTGATGGCCTCCTGGCGGGCCGCCAGTTCTTTAACGGGGAGTCCGAAAAAATCCTCTGGGTTGCAGTCAAACTCCACAAATTCCAGCCCCAGATCTTTAGCGCGCTCCAGGCTGGCGGCCTCGGGGGGCATGATAATCCCCAGTTTCATAGCAAATTCCTCCTTAAGAAAAATAGGTCTATTGTAAAAGCCAAAAATGGCGGTTTACCTTGTTCCAGAAAAAGGGGGTTCCAGCTCCTTTTCCAGGGTGTAGGAGCGGATTCCCAGCCCCAGCCGCTGGTAAAACTGAAGGGCCTGTTGGTTAAAGGGCCACACTGTCAGCGAGAGCCGCTTGGCGCCAAACGCCCTGCCTTGACGTTCCCCCTCCGCCAAAAGAGCGGAGGCCACGCCCTGTCTGCGAAAAGCGGGGGCCACATATAGGTCTACAACATACAGGCTCTTGTCCGGCTTCAGCAAAGGGCTGCCCGGGGCTTCCCGCAAGGTAAAAGAGCACATTCCCGCAGGGACGCCGTCCACCTCAGCCAGCAGGCGCAGCTCGTGGCAATCGTTCAGCTCTTCCAAATACTGCTCCTGGGGCACAGGATGTTCCAAGGGGCAGAACAGGTCGGGACGGGCTCCCACATGCATTCGGTGCAGGTCTGCCTCCCATTGGTCGTAGAGGGGATAATCCTCCGGTGTCAAGCTCCGGATGTGCAGGCGCCCCGCTTCTGGGGGGATTTGGTTCATACAAGCCTTCCTTTCTGCCGCCTATGGACGGGGCGGCTTCTGTGTGCTATACTGATGGCAGCATTGCTTTGGGAGGGAAAACTGTGTTGAAATCCACCCCTGGCTTCTGGCAGGCCATGGACCAGCTTCTGGCGCATTCTAAAATCGCGATTGACCGGCCCCGGGGCTCTCAGCACCCCCGCTATCCCAAAATGGTCTACCCTCTGGATTACGGCTATCTGGAGGGGACTTCTGCCATGGATGGGGAAGGCGTGGACGTGTGGGTGGGCACCAGCCCTGTAAATGGCCTGGACGCTCTCCTCTGTGTGGTGGACTTGCCGAAAGGAGAGGTGGAGGTCAAGCTGCTTCTCCGGTGTACGGAAGGGGAAAAACAGCTGGCCCTCCAATTTCAAAGCCAGCCGCCCCACATGCTGGCGCTGCTGGTCCGCCGGAAGGAGACCCCTAATAAAAAGGATATCACAGAAAGCAGTTCTTCGCAATGAGGGAGTCAAATTCTAATGCAGAGATTTTTCGGAGCTTGAGCCGTTGGAGGCATTTGTATGAACCGCAATGCGCATATGATAGGATCCTTGTCCCCCTTATTGGAGGGGGAGGAAAAACTGCTCACCCCGATCTATGGCACCCTCGTCCAGAAAAAACGCCGGTGGTTCGGCTACTTTGGGTTGACCGAACATCACTTGTTGATCGCCCTCCTGGGAGAAAACGGCCAAGCAGTCCAATGGAGCACGCGCGTTCCGCTGGAGATGCGGAACGTCACCGTAAAAAAGGGGCTGCTTCCTCTGCAATACCACATCCGCATGGAATTTTGTGAGGGGGAAGCGGGACACTTTCTCGCTTCCAAAAAGGTGCTGGGCCTGGAAAACCAAGGAAAAAACCTGAAAGGTTTTCTAGAGTTTCTGCAGGCGCGTTCTGGCTGAATGGCGCAAAAGCTGCCCCTGCGGCCTTGCAGGCCCGCGGCGCCATCTCCCGGCAACGGGGCTAAAAGGGGGAGTGGCTTTCACGGCTGGTTCACTTTCAATGGGACTTTTCTTTTTCTTGCAAAGAATTTAATTTTATTTCTAATAAAGAATAATAACAGGGGAAAAGTAGCATATTATGAAGGAGGGCGAAGGGCATTTGTGCCCATCCCTATCAATGAGCTTTGAAGGAGGAACAAACCAATGGAAGTCTATGTGTGCGATGTTTGCGGCTACCGTTATGATCCCGCTGTGGGCGATCCGGACAATGGAATCGCCCCTGGCACTGCGTTTGAAGATCTTCCCGAGGATTGGGTCTGCCCCCTGTGCGGCGTAGGCAAGGACCAGTTCTCCAAAGAGTAAGAGCGAAACAAGAAGGGCGGCCTCCAAAAGAGGCCGCCCTTTTTTGCTTATTATGCCAAAGGCGTCATTTCCAAAAGCTCCCAGGCGGCGTCCAGCTCCTGGTAAGAGAGCCCCCTGTCCTCGTACTCGGCCTCTCCCCGCTGGTTGTCGGTGGGGTCGCTGCGCAGCTGCGCCTTAGGGGGATCAAATTCCCACTGGAATTGGCTGTTGGCCGCCATGCGGTAGGGATCCAGATTGCCAAAATAGTGCTCGTGCAGTAGAGTGCTGCCCGCCCGGTAACCGCTCCCCCCGAAGGAGCAGTCCGCAAACAGCCAGCCATAGGGGGCCACATAGAATTGGGCCCAGTCGTGGCAGCCCTGGGAATAGGGGGTTACAAACAGCCCGCTCTGCCACCGGGCCGGGATTCCCGCGCACCGGCACAGGGTGATGAACAGCAGGGCTTGCACGCCGCAGTCCCCCTTCTGGTTCAGCCCGGCGTACTCCGGGATTTGGGTGATGGTGAAATACTCCCGCATATAGGAGTAAGTCACCACCGTGGTGCAGTAGTCGTAGAAGCGGCGGGCCACCTTCAAGGGGTTGGTCTCCCCGGCGGAGAGCTCCCGGCACAGCTCCCGGAGAAAGGGGGTGAAGCGGATGTGGGGCGCCTGCTCCTGTGTGTCGAACTCCGGCTGGATGGGGGAGACCTTCTCCGGGTCCAGAGGATGGTATTCCACCCGGGAGTCGTACTCATACTCCACGGTAAAGGGCCTGTTTTCCCGGGGCGCGCAGGTAAAGCAGATGGTCCGCTGGCCTGCGGTCTCTGGGGCGATGACAGCCTCCTCTGGGGAGTAGCTCAAAATGCGGATGTTCTTCATGTTCACCGCAGGGGCGGGGATAGGCAGATGCACCCGCACCGTTTCCCCCGGCCGGAAGGCGCTGTCCGCCAATTTCAAGCTGGCCCGCAGCCGGATGTGCCGGGCGGCGAAGCCTTTTTCCTCCATCTCCCGGGCGGTTTCCTTCAGCAGCTTCTTCTCCGGGCTCTCCTCCGCCGGGGGCAGCCCCGCCCGCTGGGCGATCTGGGGATAAACCTTCACCAAAGTGTCGTAAAAGCTGTGGCAGAAATAGGGCTTGCCCTGCAGGTAGATCCAGTCGATTTGGCTCTTGTCCTCCAGTTCCCGCAGCTCCTCCCAGGTGAAGTCCGGGATGTGCTCCCGCAGGATGCGCAAGCCCTCCTCTTCACTGTAAATATAGTCCTGGGGCAGCCGAAGCAGAATTTCCTCTTCCAGTTCCAAGCGTTTTTTCACGGAAAAGGGCAGCTTTCCAGAGGCCAGCCGTTGGCGGATGAGCCGGTGGGCCCTTTCAAAGTCCCCGCACCACTTGGCCTTTTCAATGTCCTCCGGCAAGGGGATTTCCAAATAGCGCATCTGGTCCAATGTCATTTCCATTCCCTCCCACAGGCGCCTCTCCCGGCGCCCTTCGTTTTGTAAGATTATATCACAGTAAAGCAAAAAAGCAAGGAAAAAGTATTCTCTGCGAAAAGAAAAGCTGCCCGCTGGGGCAGCTCTCTTCCCACGTCACAGCGTCTCATACCCGTGTGCCTGTTGAAGCATCATGTCCTTCACCTTCATCAGCCGCACCTGGGTGGAGCGCTCGTTCTCATCCAGTTTCATGGAGATATAGCGGATGGTCTCCTGGAGCTGAGGGATCATCACATGCTCCAGGGCGTTGACCCGCCGCCGGGTCTTCTCAATCTCGGCGGCCATCAGCTGGCAGGCCTTCTCTTTTTCGGCAAGCTCCAGCATGGCGGGGAACACCTCTGCCAATGCCTGGATGGCCCCGTCCAGGTCCGAGGAGGTAAAGGCAAAGCCGTAGGGGAACATGTCCCCCTGCTGGGGCGTGCGGGTGTGGAAGGTGAACTTGGGCACTTCCACGCTCATCACGTTTTCCACCTCGCACTCCAAAGAGACCCGCTGCTTCGGCGCCAGCAGGGCGGTGTTCAGCGCCGCGTCCTGCATGGAGGCCCGGGCCAGCATGAACTCCTGGTTGGCGGCTTTCAGCCCCTGTTCCACCTTTTGGCGCAGGGCCATGTTTTCCCGCACCCGGTCCAGAAATTGGCGCATCAGCTCATCCCGCTTGTCTTTCAGCAGCTTGTGGCCCCGGGTGGCGGTGGCCAGCTTTTTCTTCAGGCGGGTCAGCTCCATGCGGGTGGGGTTCACCTGCAAACGCTCTGCCACAGGTCATTCCACCTTTCCGTCGTAGTACTGGTCCAGCAGCTTGTCGCTGATGCGCTTGAGTTCGCTTCTGGGCAGCAGGCGCAGCAGCTTCCAGCCCAGGTCCAGGGTCTCCTCGATGGACCGGTCCGTCCGGTAGCCCTGGGAGACATACTCCTTCTCAAAGGCGTCGGCGAACTGGGCGTACAGCTTGTCGGTGTCCGTCAAAGCGGCCTCGCCCAGCACCACCATCAGCTCCTTGGCGTCCTTGCCCCGGGCATAGGCGGCGAAGAGCTGGTTCATGGTGGCGGCGTGGTCCGCCCGTGTTTTCCCTTCACCGATGCCTTTATCCTTTAAGCGGGACAGGGAGGGCAGCACGTCGATGGGCGGGGCAATGTTCTTCCGGTACAGCTCCCGGCTGAGGATGATCTGCCCCTCGGTGATATAGCCGGTCAGGTCGGGGATGGGGTGGGTCTTGTCGTCCTCGGGCATGGTCAAAATGGGAATGAGGGTGATAGAACCCGCCTTGCCCTTCTGCCGCCCCGCCCGCTCGTACAGGGAGGCCAGGTCCGTGTACATATAGCCCGGGTAACCCCGGCGTCCGGGCACCTCTTTCCGGGCGGCGGAGACCTCCCGCAGGGCGTCGGCGTAGTTGGTGATGTCCGTCAATATCACCAGCACGTGCATATCCTTTTCAAAGGCCAGGTACTCCGCGGCGGTCAAGGCCATGCGGGGCGTGGCGATGCGCTCCACCGCCGGGTCGTTGGCCAGGTTCACGAACAGCACCGTCCGGTCGATGGCCCCTGTCTCCTGAAAGCTCTTCACGAAGAAGTCCGACTCCTCAAAGGTGATGCCCATGGCCGCGAACACCACCACGAAGGGCTCGGTGGTGCCCCGCACCTTGGCCTGGCGGGCAATCTGGGCCGCCAGCTGGGCGTGGGGCAGGCCGCTGGCGGAGAAGATGGGCAGCTTCTGCCCCCGCACCAAAGTGTTCAGCCCGTCAATGGCGGAAACCCCCGTTTGGATAAACTCCTGGGGATAGTTCCGTGCCGCGGGGTTCATGGGCAGGCCGTTTACGTCCGCCCGCTTATCCGGCAGGATTTCCGGCCCGCCGTCGATGGGGCGGCCCAGGCCGTCGAACACCCGGCCCAGCATATCCCCGCTGACGCCCAGCTCCATGCTCCTGCCCAGAAAGCGCACCTTGCTGCTCTCCAGGTTGATGCCTGTGGAGCTTTCAAACAGCTGCACCAGGGCGTTGCCCTCGTTGATTTCCAGCACCTTGCACCGGCGCTTTTCGCCGCTCGACAGCTGAATTTCCCCCAGCTCGTCGTAGGCCACGCCCTCCACGCCTTTCACCAGCATCAGAGGGCCCGCCACTTCCTGGATGGTCCGGTATTCCTTTGGCATTTACAACTCCTCCTTTGCTTCCAGGGCCTGGGCCAGCTCCCGCTCCAGCTGGGCCTGGATGGCCGCAAAGCGCCCGGGGGCTTCCTCTGCCGTGGTGTACTTGTACCGGCCGATCTGTTCCCGCACGGGCAAGGCCACCAGCGCCTCGATGCCCACGCCCTTGCCCAGGGCTTCCAGGCTCTTTTCATAGTAGCTGAGAATCAGCTCCATCATGGCGTGCTGCTTGGGCAGGGGCGTGTAGGTGTCCACCTCGTCAAAGGCGTTCTGGTGCAAAAAGTCCTCCCGGATGGACCGGGCGGCCTCCAGCTTCAGCCGGT
>OLRD01000706.1_pt1 | contig 24984 bp, 19 predicted proteins | sample 1672051 | NCBI WGS metagenome assembly OLRD01 (sample SAMEA3136640, study PRJEB25190) | human gut metagenome | biome: human gut; feature: human-associated habitat; material: faeces | place: Austria | collected 2013 | reverse complement strand
GGTGTTGTAATCTTAAATATCGGAAGAGTTCCGGCAGTTTTCCATGATATTGTTTATGGAGCCTTTAATCCGTCAGCAGTGACAGGCGGTGTGATCGGAAGCTTTTTCCTCAGTATGAAAAAGGGTGTTTCCAGAGGTATTTTCTCCAATGAAGCCGGACTTGGTACAGGGTCTATCGCTCATGCCTGTGCAGATACAAGCAAGCCTGTAAAACAGGGTATGTTTGGTATCTTTGAGGTATTTGCAGATACAATCGTGATCTGTACTCTGACAGCACTTGTGATCCTTGTAAGCGGCGTGCCGGTAAATTACGGTGCAGCGGCAGGTGCAGAACTTACAATTTCCGGATTTACTGCTACATACGGAGGCTGGGTTTCTATCTTTACGGCAGTTGCCATGTGTTGCTTTGCGTTCTCAACGATTATCGGATGGGGACTTTACGGAGCACGCTGCATTGAATTCTTATTCTCTGCAAAAGTTATCCGCCCATTTATGATTGCCTATTCATTAGTGGCAATCCTTGGTGCAACTGTAAATCTGGGACTTCTCTGGAGCATTGCTGAGACATTCAACGGTCTCATGGCAATCCCGAACTTAATTGGTGTATTTCTGCTTTCAGGAACTGCCATTACACTTACAAAAGAGTATTTTGCACAGAAGAAATAACAATAATAGCCCGGAGAGTTATTTTTCCGGGCTATTATTTTATGAGAATTGCGGGAGCTGCTTTGTAGCGGAGCAATTCGTAGATATCAAGTTAGGAGCAAAATGCCTTTTGACCCTAACATCATTTTATGAAAAAGGTAAAAGGAGAATAGAGCCATGATTCCAATCGCACATATAGAAAATGATTTTCCGACCAAATTCGGTATCCCCAGGCAGAGTGGCCGTGTAGGGGCACTTAAAGCGAGAATTGTATTCGAGCCGGAATATCGCAATGTGGATGCCTGCCGTGGTCTGGAGGAGTTTAGTCATATCTGGCTGATCTGGGAGTTTTCGGAGGCAAAGAGGACAAAGTGGTCACCGACTGTCCGCCCGCCCAGACTTGGGGGAAATGTGAGAAAAGGAGTTTTTGCCACAAGATCTCCCTTCCGTCCCAATTCCATAGGATTATCCTGTGTGAAGCTTGAGAAAGTAGCTCTGGATGAGCCGGACAGCCCTGTACTTTATGTAGAAGGTGCAGATCTGATGAATGGAACACCGATTTTCGATATTAAACCATATATTCCTTATGCGGATTGCCATCCGGAAGCAACAGGAAGTTTTACCGAATATTCCAAAGATCATCATCTGAAGGTAGAATTTCCCCAGGAGCTTCTGGAAAGAATACCCGGGGAAAGCAGAGAGGCTCTGATCGCAGTGCTTGCAGATGATCCCCGTCCTGCTTATCAGAATGATCCGGAACGGTCTTACGGAATGCCTTTTGGAGAGAAGGATATTCATTTTCGGGTGGATGGAGATATCCTTCGTGTTTATAATGTGACAGAATTTGTAAAAAAACAGCAGGAATCTTCGGCAGATTGTGGAAAATAACCATTTTCGGATATTTCTGTAAGAAAGGCTTGCAAAATTGGCGTTTATTCAATACAATATTAAACAGACTTTATGTTGGTAGAGTGACAAAGACTGATGGGAGATCGGTCTGAAAATATTTAGTGACATATGAGGAGCAGGAAAAATGAAGAAAATTGTTAAATTCGGAGGAAGTTCTCTGGCAAATGCAGAACAGTTTCAGAAAGTAGGGGAGATCATCAGAAGTGATGAGAGCAGACGTTATGTGGTTCCGTCCGCTCCCGGAAAGAGATTTGACGGAGATACAAAGGTTACAGATTTACTTTATAAATGTTATAATACTGCAGTTGAAGGGGAAGATTTCATCCCGATTCTGCAGGAGATCAAGGGAAGATATTATGAGATTATCCGCGGACTGAACCTTGATCTTTCTCTGGAAGATGAATTTGCTCAGATCGAAGCTGATTTCAAGGCACAGGCAGGCACAGACTATGCAGCATCCAGAGGAGAATTTCTCAATGGTAAGGTGATGGCAGCATATCTGGGTTATGAATTTGTTGATGCAGCAGATGTGATCCGTTTTGATAAGAACGGAAATCTGGACGCCGAGAAGACAGACAGACTTCTGTCCAAAAAGCTGGCAAAATGTGAACATGCCGTTATCCCTGGATTTTATGGCGCTGGTGAAGATGGAAAAGTTAAAACTTTCTCCAGAGGAGGTTCTGATGTAACCGGTTCTCTTGTGGCAAAGGCTATTAAGGCAGACCTCTATGAAAACTGGACAGATGTTTCCGGTTTCCTGGTAACAGACCCACGTATTGTTAAAAATCCGGAAGTGATTGAGAGCATTACCTACAGAGAACTCAGAGAGCTTTCTTATATGGGTGCAACTGTTCTTCATGAAGATGCGATCTTCCCGGTTCGTAAAGAAGGAATTCCGATCAATATCAAAAACACAAACAGACCGGAAGACAAGGGTACTTTTATTGTTGAGAGCACATGCAAGAAACCGAAATTTACAATCACAGGTATTGCAGGTAAGAAGGGATTCTGTTCTATCAATATTGAGAAATCCATGATGAACAGTGAGGTTGGTTTCGGACGTAAGGTACTTCAGGTATTCGAAGATCAGGGAATCAGCTTTGAGCACGTTCCATCAGGAATCGATACAATGACTGTATATGTACATCAGGATGAATTCGAAGAAAAGGAACAGCAGGTAATTGCCGGAATTCATCGTGCAGTACAGCCGGATTTCGTAGAAATGGAATCTGATCTTGCGCTGATCGCTGTTGTAGGACGTGGTATGAAATCCACCAGAGGTACAGCAGGAAGAATCTTCTCAGCACTTGCCCATGCAAATGTAAATGTGAAGATGATCGACCAGGGTTCCAGTGAGCTGAATATCATTATCGGTGTGGAGAACAGAGATTTTGAGACTGCAGTAAAGGCTATTTATGATATCTTTGTAATTACCCAGATCTAATTGAGAATTGCAGGAGCTCCTTCACAGCGGAGCAATTGGTGGATATGATTTTTACCAATTATAAGATAAACAAAATAATGGGCCGTCAGAAATCAGCATAGAGATTTCTGGCGGCTTTTTAACCGAATCAAGTAAGTCTCCACCCACTGCTTCAATTGCGAAAAGCAATAAGCAGTGGGTGGGGACTTGCTTGTATCAGGAGGAGTGCAAGCTCCTTCTGATAAACTGCGGAGCAGTTATTCGGTGTAGAGCCGCGTAGCGAAGCGGATTGCGAATATCCGCTTGACAATTCAGGAGTTTTTACATGATGATGAATCTTGTGTTATAATGAACGGATGATGTTGGGTAACTATTTGATAGCTATTGTTGCGTGAGGTGTTTTGATATGGATAAGCCGGTGGTTCGTATTTCCGTCAGAAATCTGGTGGAGTTTATATTAAGAAGCGGGGATCTTGACAACCGGGGAGGATCTTCTGACAGAGAAGCAATGCAGAAGGGCAGCAGACTGCACAGAAAAATACAGGGCAGGATGGGAAGCCATTACAGAGCGGAGGTCTCTCTTAAATATAAAACAGAATATGAAGATGTAAGTATCCAGGTAGAGGGCAGGGCTGACGGAATTTTTACAGAGGATGGACAGTGCTGGATCGATGAGATCAAGGGTGTCTATGCAGATGTCAGTCAGTTGGAGAAGCCTGTAGAGGTTCACCGCGCACAGGCAATGTGTTATGCCTGGATCTATGCGCAGAAACAGAAAGCAGAGAAGATCGGAGTGCAGATGACATATGGGAATCTGGACACAGAGGAGCTTAAGTTTTTCAGAGAAGAATATACGCTGGAAGAACTCGGACTGTGGTACCAGAATCTTTTGGACAGGTATCATAAATGGATCGCATACCAGCTTGCATGGAAAAAAGAACGGAATGTGTCCATGAGTGATCTGGAGTTCCCTTTTGAATATCGTGAGGGACAGCGAAAAATCGTATCCGGTGTATATCACACTATATCCACAGAAAGACAGATTTTTGTCCAGGCACCTACAGGAGTAGGAAAGACCATGTCCACGATCTTTCCGGCAGTGAGAGCAGTTGGTGCAGGACTGGGGGAAAATATTTTCTATCTTACAGCAAAGACCATTACTAGGACTGTGGCTGAAGAAGCTTTCTCCATATTAAAGGAGCATGGACTGAAATTTAAAGTGATAACCATTACCGCTAAGGAAAAGCTGTGCTTCTGCGATAAAACAGAATGCAATCCTGAGAACTGTCTGTGGGCGAGAGGACATCTGGACAGAGTGAATGATGCTGTTTTTGAACTGTGGACCACGCAGGACAGCTATGACAGGGATACTCTGCTGGAATATGCGAAGAAATGGCAGGTGTGTCCCTTTGAAATGTGTCTGGATTTGGCAGTCTGGGTGGACGCTGTGATCTGTGATTATAATTATGTATTTGATCCCAATGTTTATCTGAAAAGATTTTTCGGGGAGGGTACTTCTGGAGAATACATTTTTCTGATCGATGAGGCTCACAATCTGGTGGACAGGGGAAGGGAAATGTACAGTGCCCATGTGGACAGAGCAGATGTACTGGAGGCAAAGAAGCTGGCTGTTGATTACAGCAAAGGTCTGGTGCGTGCACTGGAAAAAGTGAACAGACAGCTTCGAACTCTGGAAAAGGAGTGTACAGAGTACGAAATCCTGCCAAATCCCGGAGCAGTTTCTCTGGGAATGCTTCAGGTGATGGGGGAGATGGATAAGCTCCTGGAGGAACTTCATGGAAAGGAACTTCCGGAGCAGCTGCTGGAATTTTACTTCTGTGTGAGAGATTTCCTGAACATTGATGAACTTCTGGATGAAAATTATGTGGTTTATACAGAAATGGGAGAAGGGGGAAAGGTGATCCTGCGGCTTTTCTGTGTAAATCCTGCAGCAAATATCCGCAGATGTCTGGAAAAGGGAAAAAGTGCTGTGTTCTTTTCTGCGACCCTGCTTCCTATGGACTATTACCGTACACTTTTAAGCACCAGAAAGGATGACTATGGGATTTATGTGACTTCTCCTTTCAGGCAGGAGAACAGGTGCATTCTCACAGGACGGGATGTGAGCAGCAGGTATACCAGAAGAGGATATGAGGAATATCACAGGATCGCATCTTACATTGCCAGAACTGTATGGACAAGAAAAGGAAATTATATGGTATTCTTTCCTTCTTATAAATTTATGGAAGATGTTCTGGAGGTGTATGAGAATGAGTTTTCAGTGGAATGGGTTCGTTGTATTTCGCAGACATCGGGAATGAATGAAAGGGAGAAAGAGGAATTTCTGGAGGAATTTTCTGCATCAGAGGGAACGCTGGTAGGATTTTGCGTGATGGGCGGGATTTTTTCAGAGGGAATCGATCTGATGGGAGAAAAGCTGATCGGAGCGATCATCATAGGAACTGGTCTTCCTCAGATTGGAACAGAAAGAGAGATCCTCAGGCAGTATTATGATAAAAAAGGTGTGAACGGATTTGATTATGCATACAGATATCCGGGGATGAATAAGGTGCTGCAGTCAGCCGGTCGTGTGATCAGGACCCAGGAGGATACAGGAATCATACTTCTGCTGGACGAGAGATTTACAGGGAAAGATTACAGGAATCTGTTTCCTGCTGAATGGTCAGACAGGGGAAACTGTACTTTAAATACTGTGGAAGAACAGCTGGGAAGCTTCTGGAACAGGATCAGAGAAAAGAGCTGAACACTGATACTGAGATTCTGGTCTTTGCTGGAAAAGAGATAAAAATCTTGATATCCTGAATAAAACAATATATACTTTGCTTACTGTGAATGGGATGTGAAAAGAAACCGTAAAAGGAGTTTTGCATGAAAAAAAATAGACAAACAGCGAAATATTATATTAAAAGTTATATCATAGCCGGAAGTCTGGCCGGAGCCATTTCCATAGCACTGGCTTTGGCGGTTCCTGTTATGGCTGCACAGCAGAGCCTTGCATCTGTCACCGGGCAGGCACAGATTCAGCCCATGGGAGACGGAAGCGGTAAATATATGATGAAAAGTGACGGATTTTACTGTCTGGATGTGAATGGCGCCGGAAGTACCCAGGCGGAGATCCATTATTTTCAGGATTATGAGATAGACGGAACTGTATTTGATGGATATTATTACCATGATGCAGATGGGAAATTCAAAGCCTGCAGTCCTCATATAGAGCATCTGAAAGGTGTTGCAGTGTTTGGGGATAAGACAGATGAGGAAGCTGGTACACAGAATGCCCAGGAGGCAGAGAAATTTGACGGATATTACTTTGTGAACAATCTGGGGCGTCTGTCAGCAGCACCGCAGGTAAGGTATATTGACAATCTGGTAATAGACGGGATTACTCTGAACGGATATTATTATTTTGATGAAAATGGCAGACTGGTAACAGAACCTGGCATCCATTCGCTTGAAATGGACTGTTATGAGATGAATTTTGACGGGAGCTATTATTTTGGCGGTACAAATGGCGCCCTGCTTCAGGAAAGTACAGTGACGGATGATGGTTTTATTGTGGATGATACGGGAAAGATCGTGAATATGGATGATCTTGGGACAGATAATCTGAAGCCCCAGCTTGAGAAGATGCTGTCCGGATATCAGGGAACCTGGAGTGTTTATGTGAAAGACCTTAATGAAGAAAAGGAAATCCTGATCAATGATACTTCCCTTTATTCTGCAAGTCTGATCAAAGCCTTTGTAATGGCAAAGACCTATGAGGATATGGAGCAGGTAAAGGCAGATGAGGCAAAGAAATTAAATACTGCAGATACAAAAACTGTAGATGTAAAATTAAATGACCTGCTGTGGAATATGATCACAGTCAGTGACAATGAATCCTGCAATGAACTGGTGAAGCTTCAGACAGATTCCCTTGATTTCAAAAAAGGTGCGGAGGATATTAACAAATATCTGGAAAAAGAGGGCTATACAGAGACAAGTGTGCAGCACACCCTCCATCCTGCAGCATCCGCACAGGAGAGTCTGGGTGGCAGGAACATGACTTCTGTAAAAGATTGCGGCACTCTGCTTGAAAAAATCTACAAGGGGGAATGTGTCAGTAAAGAGGCGTCAGAAGAAATGTTAAATCTTCTGTCAAATCAGGAAAACACCTGGAAAATCCCCCAGGGACTTCCGGATGGAATAAAATCTGCCAACAAGACCGGCGAGACAGATCAGGATCAGCACGATATCGCAATTGTCTATGGCGAAAAGACAACTTATATCCTATGTGTGATGTCTGAAAACTGCCCGGAGAGTACGGCGGTGACGAACATACAGAATATTTCAAAGATTGTATATAATTATTTGAACCTGTAGCCGCCAGACCTGCGCGGAATGATTGATTTTTACAGGAAAATCATGTATAATACCAACGAACTATGCCTATAGAAAAAAGTTTAACCGAATCAGGCTGTGAAACAACTATTCAATTATGAGCAGATAGTCAAACGGATGATTTTATCCGCTTGATTCAGGAAAGTCAGGAGGAAGAATTTAAATGCGAGTTGATGCGGACGATTTTGCCCGACCTTGCAGCTGCGGCAGGGAACACCAGATTGCAGTGAAAGAGATTTTGATAGAAGCCGGAGCTGTAGAGAAGCTTGAAGAAGAGATGTCAGAGGGAATGCTCAGAGAGTACATATCCCCGCTGGTCATCTGCGATACCAATACCTATGCAGCAACAGAGGAACTTATGGAGGATATCTATGACAGGTGCCAGGTACTTGTTCTGGATGCAGAGGGACTTCAGGCAGACCGGCATGCAATAAAAATTGTGGAGAACAACATGGAAGAGGACATTGACCTGATCCTTGCAGTAGGAGCAGGCACGATCCATGATATCAGCCGTTATATTGCACATAATTACAAAGTACCTTTCATTTCAGTGCCTACCGCAGCAAGTGGAGATGGATTTGTGACAACAGTAGCAGCAATGACCCTGGATGGAGTGAAGAAGACTGTGCCTTCAGTAGCTCCGATCTGTGTATATGCAGATACAGATATTTTTTCAAAAGCACCACAGCGCCTGACTGCAGCCGGGATTTCAGACCTGATGGCGAAATACATCTGTCTTGCAGACTGGAAGATCGCGAACCGGGTCACCGGAGAGTATTTTTGCCGCGAAACTGTAAAGCTGGAAGAGAAAGCGTTAAAAACTGTGAAATCTTCGATTCAGGATATTACAGAGGGAGAGGAAGATGAATGCGAACAGCTTATGTATGCATTGATTCTTTCCGGACTTGCAATGCAGATGATCGGTAATTCAAGGCCTGCGTCCTGTGCAGAGCACCAGGTCACACATCTGTGGGATATGGAAGTGATCAATGGTCCGCTGGATGCACTCCACGGAGAGAAGGTTTCTGTAGCAGCACTTCTTGTACTGGAAGAATACAAGCGTATCGCTGCAGCCATCACACAGGGAAGATGTCACGCAAAACCCTATGAGAATGAGGATGAGGAGCTTCTGAAAGAAACTTTTGGAAAAAAAGGACTTCTGGAAGAAATAAGAAAAGAAAACGAGCCGGAATTGTTAGAAACTATTTCACCCCAGCATCTGGAAAAATGCCTGAACGGGATAGAGGAGATTATTGATGAGCTTCCCAGTGAACAGACTATGTTCCGTTTGTTGGAGAAAGCCGGATGCGCGAAAACCGTTTATGATATCGGACTCGATGAATCGGCTGTTTTGCCAAGCCTCAGACTTGCTCCTTATACAAGGAGACGGTTAAGCTTATTGAGAATCAGCAAGATGCTGGATATAAGAGGAGAATGATTATGCGTGTTGGAATGGGATATGATGTACACAGACTGACCGAAGACAGAAATCTGATCCTGGGTGGTGTGAAGATAGACTGGGAAAAAGGTCTCCTGGGACATTCAGATGCAGATGTACTGATCCATGCAGTTATGGATGCACTTCTGGGAGCTGCTGCACTGGGCGATATCGGAAAACATTTTCCGGATACAGACCCTGCATATAAAGGAATTTCCAGTATTCTGCTGCTGGAACATGTGACGAAGCTTTTGAGAGAGCACCATTATGAGATCGGAAATATAGATGCAACGATCATTGCACAGAAACCAAAGATGGCACCTCATATTCCACAGATGAGAGCCAATATGGCGAAAGCAATGGGAATCAATGAGTCTCAGCTGAACATTAAGGCCACTACAGAGGAAAAACTGGGATTTACGGGAAGAGAAGAAGGAATTGCATCTCAGGCGATCTGTCTTCTTAATGAAAGAAAAGAGAGTTAATGATAGAGAAAACTGGAGGAATAAAACATGAAACTTTTTAACACACTGACACGTAGAAAAGAAGAATTCGTACCTCTTGAAGAGGGAAAAGTTCGTATGTATGTCTGCGGTCCGACTGTATACAACCTGATCCATATCGGAAATGCACGTCCGATGATCATCTTCGATACCGTACGCCGATATATGGAATACAAAGGATATGAAGTAAACTATGTTTCCAATTTTACAGACGTAGATGACAAGATCATCAAGAAAGCAATCGAAGAGGGCGTAAGCGCACAGGAAATTTCCGAGCGTTATATTGCAGAGTGTAAGAAAGATATGGATGGCATGAATGTAAAACCTGCCACAACCAATCCACAGGCAACACAGGAAATCGACGGAATGATCAGTATGATCCAGACTCTGGTTGATAAGGGATATGCTTATCCGGCAGCAGACGGTACTGTTTATTTCAGAGTTAAGAAGTTCAAAGAATATGGCAAACTTTCGCACAAGAACCTGGATGATCTGCAGTCCGGCTTCCGTTCTCTGCAGGTATCCGGTGAAGACCAGAAAGAAGATCCACTGGATTTTGTTCTCTGGAAACCGAAGAAAGAGGGAGAACCATCCTGGCCTTCACCATGGTGTGACGGACGTCCGGGATGGCATATTGAGTGTTCTGTTATGGCGAAAAAATACCTTGGTGATGAGATTGATATCCATGCAGGCGGAGAAGACCTGATCTTTCCTCACCATGAGAACGAGATCGCACAGAGTGAATGCTGTAACGACAAAATCTTTGCAAAATACTGGATGCACAATGCATTCTTAAATATTGATAACAGAAAAATGTCCAAGTCTCTTGGAAACTTCCGTACTGTTCGTGAAATCAGTGAACAGTATGACCTGCAGGTGCTTCGTTTCTTCATGCTGAACGCACATTACAGAAGTCCGCTGAATTTCAGCGCAGATCTGATGGAAGCTGCAAAGAATGCATTAGAGCGTATCACAGATGCAGCAGCAAACTTAAAGGACAGAAAAGCAGCAGCACAGACAGACACAGCAACAGATGCAGAGAAAGAACTGCTTGCACAGGCACAGGAATTCGTAAAGAAATTTGAAGAAGCTATGGATGATGATTTCAACACAGCAGATGCACTGGCAGCAATCTTTGAACTGGTTAAATTTGCAAATACAAATGTATCAGAGGCAAGTTCCGCAGAATTTGCAGGAGCACTTCTTGACACAATGGTGAAATTATGCGATGTACTTGGTCTGAAGGCTGTGAAAACAGAAGAAATCCTTGATAAAGAAATCGAAGACCTGATCGCAGAGCGTCAGGAAGCAAGAAAAGCAAAGAATTTCGCAAGAGCAGATGAGATCAGAGATGAGCTTCTGGCTAAGGGAATCATCCTTAAGGATACCCGCGAGGGAGTAAAATGGAAGCGAGCTTGAATAACATGAGTGAGATAAACGGGCTTAATGAAGAGAGTTTAAGTAGTTTGAAAGGTTTGCTTAATCAGGTATTTCATTTGGAGGATAAAGACTTACGCACCTATTCTCCGCTGACATTGGCGTATATCGGAGATGGCGTCTATGAACTGGTGATCCGCACGATCCTTGTAAAAAAAGGCAACTGTCCGGTAAACCAGCTTCACAGAAAAGCCAGCAGTCTGGTTAAGGCAGGAACTCAGTCTTCCATGATGGAAGTGATCGAGCCCATGCTTACAGAGGAGGAACACAGCGTTTACAGAAGAGGAAGGAATGCTCATTCTCCTACAATGGCTAAACATGCAACCATGGCAGACTACCGCAGGGCAACAGGGTTTGAAGCTCTGATGGGCTATTTATATTTAAAAGATGATTTCAGCAGGATCATAGAACTGGTCCGTGCAGGGATTGGAGAGGATAAGATATGAGTGAACAGATAGAAGGACGCAATGCGGTTCTGGAAGCGTTTCGTTCCGGCAAATGTGTAGATAAGCTTTTTATCCTGGACGGATGCCAGGACGGACCGGTCCGCACTATTGCCAGAGAGGCAAGAAAAAAAGATACGATTATTAACTATGTGGCAAAAGAACGTCTGGATCAGCTAAGCGAGACAGGCGCACATCAGGGCGTAATCGCTCAGGTGGCAGCCTATGAATATGCAAGTGTAGAAGATATTCTTGCGAAGGCAAAGGAAAAAGGAGAAGATCCGTTTATCTTTATCCTGGATAATATTGAGGATCCTCATAATCTTGGTGCGATCATCCGTACAGCAAACCTTGCAGGTGCACATGGGGTGATTATTCCCAAGAGAAGAGCAGTTGGACTGACTTCTACAGTTGCCAAGACTTCAGCAGGTGCATTAAACTATACACCTGTTGCAAAGGTTACCAATCTGGGACATACCATCGATGAACTGAAAGAACAGGGCATGTGGTTTGTATGTGCAGATATGGGCGGTGAAACCATGTACAATCTTAACCTGACAGGTCCGATCGGCGTAGTGATCGGCAATGAAGGTGAAGGTGTAAGCAGACTGATCCGTGAGAAGTGTGATTTCGTGGCATCTATTCCTATGAAAGGTGACATTGATTCCCTCAATGCATCTGTGGCAGCTGGAGTACTTGGATATGAGATCGTACGTCAGAGACTGCAGAAGAAATAAGTTTATCTCAGTCTGAGATAAAGGCTTCGTGAGGATGTGCAGCGATTATTAAGAGGAATTTTTGCAGCAGAAAATTATTCCACAATATTGTTATGCTATAAGAAGCCCTCTGGGCGAATGATAGAGATTTTCAGAAAAACGGAAGGGTTAAATTGATGAAACAGTATGACGGAATTAAAGATGAAGAATTAATTTCCCGTTTCAAAAACGGGGAATCAGAAATCCTCGACTATCTGATGGAAAAATATAAGAACATGGTCCGCAAGAAAGCAAGGACCATGTTCCTGATAGGCGGGGAGAACGATGACCTGATACAGGAAGGCATGATCGGACTGTTTAAGGCAGTCCGCGATTACCAGCCGGACAGGGATGCTGCATTCCAGACCTTTGCCAGTATATGTGTGGACAGACAGATCTACAACGCCATCCAGAGTTCCAACAGGCAGAAGCACCAGCCGCTGAATTCCTATATTTCTCTCAGCGAACAGGATGGGGAAAATGAAGAGCATCTTGGAGATAACTGGGGAGAGAACCCGGAGTCTATCATTATTGACCAGGAGAATGTCCAGGATCTGGAGCAGGAGATAACAGCAACGTTAAGTCCAATGGAGAACCAGGTTCTTGAATATTATCTGGCAGGAAACGGATACGGAGAGATTGCCCGGATCATGGGAAAAACACCCAAATCCATAGATAATGCATTACAGCGTATCCGAACCAAGATCAGAGAGCAGTTGGAGCAATATCAAAAATAGAAAGATATCTGTATAAAACCCAAAAATAAAAATCAAAAAGTTAAAAATAGGGATTGACAATACAAACAAGTTCTGGTAGTATATTTAAATGTGAGCGGTAAATCCGACACAATGCTGATGTGGCTCAGAGGTAGAGCACTTCCTTGGTAAGGAAGGGGTCACGGGTTCAATTCCCGTCATCAGCTTTTTTTATTGCTTAAAAATAAAGGATTTCTTGAACTTCAGTAACTCAAAAGTAATCAGAACAGAAGTTTTGATATACTTCTAAGAACTGTTTGTACTTCTAGAATGACAAGAGATATGTTATACTTACAGTGTTGTCCAACCAATACCCGGCAACGGGAGGAGGTGAAGTCTATATGGAGAATCTTGCTATTTCTTTTCTTGTCTGCCATAAAAAATAAGAAGAAGCCCCCAGTATTCGCACTACTGAGGGCTTCATTCTTTTTGTCTACATGGACTTGCTATTTCTTTTCGCCTACTGGCATTATAGCATATGCAGATCAGGAAATCAATATGCAAGTGATTCTGAAACATTCTGAAACAAATAAAAAGTTACTGTTCACACACCACTGTCCCGCGAGGTGTTTTGGCATGAATATGCCAAAATCCCGAGACATACAAGCCAAAATTCCATTGCCGCAGGCAATCTGGAATGAATTTTGGCTACGTTACTGTGAACGGAGTGAACAGTAACGTCTGAGAAATATAAGGCCTGTCACTGTTGTGTAAACAGTTGACAGATGGAATTTCCAATGATAATATAAATTCATTCGACATAAAAAATATTCAGTTGTATTTTTTATATATAGATGTGTGAAAAAACAGTATAAAATACGACAACAGGAGGGAAAAAGATGGAGAACGAAACAGTTTCCAAAAATTTTATTGAGAATATCATTGATAAAGATTTAGCAGAGGGTGTTTATGACACCGTGCATACGCGTTTCCCGCCGGAACCGAATGGATATCTTCATATCGGTCATGCGAAATCTATTCTTTTAAACTATGGTCTTGCACAGGAATATAACGGCAAGTTCAACATGCGTTTTGATGATACAAACCCGACCAAAGAAAAGAGTGAGTTTGTAGAATCCATCAAGGCAGATATCAAATGGCTTGGTGCAGACTGGGAAGACAGACTGTTTTTTGCATCTGACTATTTCGGACAGATGTATGAAGCTGCTGTAAAGCTGATTCAGAAAGGCAAAGCCTATGTATGTGACCTGACAGCAGATCAGATCCGTGAATATCGTGGAACTCTTACAGAGCCGGGTAAAGAAAGTCCATACAGAAACAGAAGCGTAGAAGAGAACCTGCAGCTTTTTGAAGAGATGAAAGAAGGCAAATATGCAGACGGAGAGAAAGTGCTTCGTGCCAAGATCGATATGGCATCTCCGAACATGAATATGCGCGACCCGGTTATCTATCGTGTTGCTCATATGACTCACCACAGAACAGGTGATACATGGTGCATCTATCCAATGTATGATTTCGCCCATCCCATCGAGGATGCGATTGAGGGAATCACACATTCCATCTGTACTCTGGAGTTTGAGGATCACAGACCACTGTATGACTGGGTTGTAAAAGAATTGGAATACCCACAGCCACCGAAGCAGATTGAGTTTGCAAAACTGTATCTGACAAATGTAGTTACAGGTAAACGTTATATCAAGAAACTGGTAGAGGAAGGCATCGTAGATGGATGGGATGATCCGCGTCTGGTTTCCATCGCAGCACTGCGCCGCCGTGGATTTACACCGGAATCAATCAAGATGTTTGTAGAACTCTGCGGTGTATCCAAAGCAAACAGCTCTGTTGATTATGCAATGCTTGAATACTGCATCCGTGAGGACCTGAAACTGAAACGTCCGCGCCTGATGGCCGTTCTTGATCCGATCAAGCTTGTAATCGATAATTATCCGGAAGGCGAAGTAGAATATCTGGAAGCTCCGAACAATATGGAGAACGAAGAACTGGGAACCCGTAAAATACCGTTTGGCAGAGAACTCTATATTGAGAGAGAAGACTTCATGGTAGATCCGCCTAAGAAATATAAGAGAATGTTCCCGGGCACAGAGGTTCGTCTTATGAACGCATATTTTGTAACCTGTACAGGATATGAAGCTGATGAAGATGGAACTGTACGTGTTGTACACTGTACTTATGATCCAGCAACAAAGGGTGGCAATGCGCCGGATGGCAGAAAAGTAAAAGGAACCATTCACTGGGTAGAAGCAAGTCAGGCAGGAAAAGCAGAAGTACGTCTCTATGAGAATATCGTAGACGAGGAGAAGGGTGTATACAACAAAGAAGATGGTTCTCTGAATGTAAATCCGAACTCTCTGACAAAAGTTACCGCATATGTAGAGCCGGCACTTATGGAAGCGAAAGGCTATGACAGCTTCCAGTTTGTAAGAACTGGATTTTTCTGTGCAGATATCCATGATTCTAAAGAGGGTGCACCGGTATTCAACCGTATCGTGTCTCTGAAGAGCTCATTTAAACTTCCGAAAGCATAATGAGACTGAAATAGTAATATAATCAGAATAAAAAGGGAATGTTGCTTTTACGATTGTATAATCGTGAAGTAACATTCCTTTTTGGTTACGTTACTGTGAACGGTAACGTTTATTCTTCAGATTCAGATGCAGCGTCCATAGTCTCTTCAAAATTCTCGGGTTCATCGGCATCTTCTTCCTCTTCTGCATCTTTAATCTCAACTTCAGCAGCTTTATCGGAAGACTTCTCAGAATCGTCTGTATCAGCAGCTTCTTCAGCTTCTTCGCTTTCGGTGTCATCTGTTGCAGACTGTTCGCCTGTATGTTCCCAGGACTGGAAATCTTCGGCAGGTTCCTGATCTTCCTTAGCAGTTTCCTTTTCATCAGTCAGATCGAAATCATCAAAGTCATCTTCAAAATCAAAATCCTCTTTACAGGATCCTTTTTTGGCAATAAGGGCAGCTACAGCACCGGCAGCTGCTGCTGTAAGGGCACCTATTGCAACATATCCCCAGTATTTATTAATTTTAGCCATGATAATCATAAACTCCTTTCTGATATTCTCCTATTTTTGAAAGCGAGTCAGGATAAAAATATCTTTTACACCTGACATTATTTTATTCAGCTATAGGTTATTGTTATTTTAATACTTTTCAGATAAAAAGAAAAGCGAAATTTTTATGGAAAGAGTTAATGAAAGCAGTTGCATACCAAAAAGATACAAGGTATACTATGACAGGAAAGAAGAGGTTATTATGAGAAAAATTATTTTGGCATCTGCTTCACCCAGACGAAAAGAACTGTTGGAACGGGCTGGCGTGGATTTTGAAGTGCTGCCTGCATCAGGTGATGAGAATCGCATCTCAGACAATCCGGGAGAGGCAGTAAAACAGCTGGCTTCGGATAAAGCAGCTTCTGTTATCCGCACTATGAAAGATAGTGCCGACGGAACAATTGTGATCGGATCTGACACAGTGGTAGTGTTTGAGAATGTAATCCTTGGCAAACCTCATGATACAGAGGATGCAGTGAATACATTAAAGAAACTTCAGGCTGATACTCATCAGGTATATACAGGCGTTTCTGTATGGGAAAAGAAAGAAAAAGTCTGGACAGAACATACTTTTTATGAAAGTACAGATGTGACTTTTTATCCGGTTTCAGATGAGGAAATCAGAGAGTATGTTGCTACAGGAGAGCCTATGGATAAGGCCGGAAGCTATGGCATCCAGGGACTTTTCGGAATTTATGTAAAGGGGATCTGCGGAGATTACAATAATGTGGTAGGACTCCCGGTGGCCAGATTATTTTATGAAATGAAGAAATCAGGAATTGATTTAAGAGGATGACAAAAGATGATTAAAGCATGTATATTTGATTTGGATGGAACACTGGCTGATACGCTGGATTCCATGGCTTATGTGACTAATATTATTATGGAAAAATTCGGGTTGAAAACACTTCCGGTGGATAATTTCAGATATTACAGCGGAGAAGGGGCAAATATGCTGATCCGCCGCGCACTTAAGGATGCGGGGGATCCGGAACTTGCGCATTATGATGAGGGACAGAGGCTTTACCGGGAAATGTTTGAAGCAGATCCGATGTATAAAGTAGTTCCCTATAAGGGCATACCGGAAACCTTAAAGAAATTGAAGGAACATGGAATGAAGCTGGCAGTTTGTTCAAATAAACCTCATCCTGCAGCTGTGAAAGTAATTGCGCAGCTTTTTGACGGGGAATTTGATATGGTAGTCGGTCAGAGTGAAGCAATCCGCAGGAAACCGGCACCTGATGGTCCGCTTATGGTTGCGGAGAAATTTGGTGTAAAACCGGAAGAATGCATGTATGTGGGAGATACAAGTACAGATATGAAGACCGGTAAAGCAGCAGGAATGTATACAGTAGGTGCGCTATGGGGCTTTCGTGACCGAAAAGAACTGAATGAGAATGGAGCAGATCTTGTCGCTGAGAAACCGACAGATCTGGTAAAGATTTGCGAGGAACATGGAAATGATTAAGCTGGTTGCAAGTGATCTGGATGGGACGTTACTTTTACATAAGGCACAGTCTCTGCCTGAAGAAATTTTTTCGCTGATCAGGCAGTTAGAGGAACTGGGGATTATGTTTGTGGCAGCCAGTGGAAGACAATATCCGAATATGACAAAGCTGTTTGCGCCTGTTGCTTCAGAGATTTCCTATATTTCGGAGAATGGTGCACTGGCAGTGGATCATGGAGAGGTACTGTATCAGGATTCTTTTGACAGAAAGCTGGCAGGGGAGATTATTTCTGCAATCCTGGAAAAGAAGGATGCCGAGTTTACCTGTTCTGCAAAGGATTACCACTATCTGATGCCGAAGACAAAGAGATTTCATGACCATATGTTATATGAAGTAAAAAATGAATGCAGATTTGTAAACAGCATGGAAGAGATGACGGATCCTATCATGAAGCTGGCTGTGTTTGAACCGGCCGGCCTTACAGAAGAATCTGTGAAATACTGGATGGACAGATTTGGAAAAGAATGTGTTGTTGTCACTTCGGGAAATGAGTGGATTGATTTTATTCCTTTTGGAACAAACAAGGCAAAAGGGATCAGAGAATATCAGAAAAGATATCATATTTCGTCGGAAGAGTGTATTGCGTTCGGAGACGAATATAATGATATAGAGATGCTTAAAGCGGTAAAATATGGATTTGCCATGGAGCATTCCAAGGAGGGGGTAAGGGCAGCTGCGTCCTATACAACAAAACAGGTTGAACCGGTCCTTGAGAAGCTGATCCGGGCAAAGGGAAAAATTGAGGAGGTAATTTAAAATGTTTACAGAAGAATGCATTAATACGTTTCTTGAAAATCAGGAGCAGCTTTTTCCACAGCCGGTAGCAGAATCATATGAAGCAGCGGAAGCATTCCTTGAGGATTGCATGGCACAGGTTGTGGATTCTATTGAAGAAGTGAGAGAATATCTGGAAGAAGCAGGCGCTGATGTGGAAGGAATGTCAGATGAAGAACTGGAAGATGCAAGTGAAGTATTTACTCTGCCGGATGGAAAATATCTGATAGTAGAAGGATAAAAACTGTTCGGCCAAATTATGGACATCACGTGATATATCGGAGAAATAACTGTAAAACACAGTTCGGTCCCTGAATATTGGAGAAAATTGAACTCTGATACTCAGGGGCTGAAGTTGTTTTAAGGGAGAAAATACAGATTACATTTCCGGAAAATGTGATGCTATAATGCTTTTATACAGAGAAAAAACGATGTTGTGGTCTGTGATGGGAATGAAAAGGGCAGACAGACACAGAAGCATCACAGAACTGTAATTATTCAGTACCTTCAGAGCGGCTGCTGAATAATTACAAATTTTATTATAAATGAAAAGGAGGACTACAGATGGAGAGAAAGAGATTTCTTGCAGTTGTAATGACTGTGATGATGGTTATTTCAATGATTCCATCCATGGTTTTTGCGGCAGCTCCGTCAGGAGAATTGGGCGGTAAGCTTAAGATTAAGGGACTTGCAGCTGTAGGCGTAGCGTTGAGTGCAGATTATGCAAAGGTTACACCGGAAGAGGTTACGGATGAAGATTTCACTTTTTCCTGGTCAAGACAGACCGGGGAGAAGGAGTTAACACAGGTAGGTACTGAGAAGACCTATACGATTACTCAGGATGATCTGGGATGCAGACTGGTGCTTGATCTGACCCCTGTAGATGGAAGCGGACTGACAGGTACTCTTACTGCAAAGACGTTAGAGGTAGCTGCAACTGAAGAAGAGGCGAAAGCAGAGGATACACAGCAGGCAGAAACGGCAGATGGAACAGAGAATGCACAGTTGGAAGAAACAGCAGATAATGCAGAAGGCAGTCAGGATTCTGAAAATCAGGACACAGATAGAACAGAAGATGTACAGCAGGATGCAGGAAATGAACAGGAAGATGGATCTCAGAACACAGAAGGTCAGCCGGAGGAAACAACAGAAGGTACTGATGATTCCCAGATGAAAATTTATACAGAAGATCAGCTGCAGGTGGATGAGAATGGAAATGTGCAGACAGATGGATCAGAGAAAGATCAAAAGACTTACGAAGCGACTGCCACTGTAGAGGACAGCGAAGATCAGATTTGTGATTTTGGAACAGTAAAGAGTGATCTTGAGGATGTGGAAGCACAGTATGTGCAGATTACGAACACCGGAAATGAGAGCTTGAATTTTCAGGAGATCAGTCCGGAACATTTTATGGTTCAGGATATTACAGAACCGCTGAGTGCAGGTGAATCTGTAAGCGTATGGATACAGCCGAGGGAAGGGCTGGAACCGGGTGAATATGATGATATGATCACATACCGGACGGAAGAAGGTATTGAGGTTTCTTTTGAAGCGAAGATTGCAGTTGAAGGTGAGGATGATTCATCAGATGACGAAGATCTGAAGCCTTCGGATGAGCCTTCTGCAGAACCGACAGAGACGCCGGATGACAGCGAGGCTCCATCGGCAGGTGACAATGCAGATGCATCTCTTGAGGCACAGTCTCTTGATGTAAATACAGGAAGTCTTAATTTCAGCGATATCGAAGAAAATTATACACAGGCCAATGAGACACTGTCCGTAACCGTAACAAATACAGGGGATGGAACTGTCACTTTAAAGATACCGAAATCAGATTATTTTGAGGTGATGAACGAAGATGGAAGTGAAGCTGTATCAGGAATACAGATTGCAAAAGGTGATTCTCTTATGTTCATGGTACAGCCAAAAACCGGTCTGACGAAGGGGGATTACAGTGATACCCTGATATTTGAAAGTGAAGAGGATTCGGAAGTAGCAGCGCAGGTAACTGCGGAAGTATCTGTAAAAGAGGCAGAACAGGAACAGATCACAGCAGTTCAGGCAGATCCGGAATCTTTCAGTTATGATGATCTGAAGGAAGGTTATGATACTCCTGAAGCGACGACCATTACACTTACCAATACAGGAAATACAACTGTTTCGCTGATGCAGCCATATGCAGAGTATTTTGATATTGGGGAACTTTCGGCATCAGTGCTGGAGCCGGGAGATTCTGCTGCATTTACAGCAGTACCGGTGACCGGTCTGAAAGTCGGCAATTATCTGGATAGTATTCAGATAGCCCAGACCAGTTCGGAAGGACAGGAAGATGTATTAACAACGATCAAAGCTTCTGCGACTGTTTCGGAAGTGAAAAAGATTTATAAATTATCCGTAACACCAGAAGAACTGAATTTTGGAAAAGCAAAAGAAGGATATAGTGAGGCACCGGAAGCGCAGAAAGTTACAGTGACGAATGAGGGGAATACAAATGTAACTTTAAATGCACCGTCAGGTAAAAACTTTAAAATCGGGAAACTTTCAGCCACAGAGCTTGCACCGGGGGAGAGCTGTACATTTAAAATCCGCCCGAAGGAGGGGTTAAAGGCCGGCTCCTATACAGAGTCAGTTGTGATTGATAATGAACAGCAGATCAGTGCAGAAGTGAAAGTTCAGTTTACGGTTAAAGCTACCCGCAAGGCGAAAATTGCAGATCCGGCAGATAATAAGATTACAGGAATCAGTTCAGATGGATACACAACACAGTCAAAGATTACATTTACAGCAGTCGGAGCGGGTATGGACAATGAAAGTCCGGGAAAGGGAGATGTCCGCTATGTACCGTATAACTGGAAAGTGATCAATACAAATAGCTGGAGCAGTGCACCTTATACTGCTGCATTTGGAATTACGAAGGCCGGAACCTACACATTGACAGTTACATTTGACCGTCAGAAGTATAATGGAAGTGAATGGAAGAATACAGGGGAGCAGGATACTAAACAGGTGAATTTCAGTATTACACAGGCGCAGACTGTAACCGCAACTCCGACTCCGCAGCCGAATGGAGCAAGTGCGAAAACAGCGGTAAAGACAGGAGATACGACTAATATCACACCGTTTGTGATTATTCTGGCGATTGCAGCAGGATGTATTGTGGGAGTTGTGGTATACAAAAGACGAAAGAAATAAGAGTTATCTGAAGAAAAAATACAGGGGAATATGTAAAATATAAAATTATTAGCACTCATTTTTGGTGAGTGCTAATTTTTTCTTGACTTTTGGAATAAATGGTATTACTATATCTTTCAGAGAAGCAACTTACAGGAGTCAAAAGCTATTTCAAAGGATAAACAGGAGAGGATAGTTTTGGCTTCGGAGGCAGAGCAGATAAGAATGCAGTATATTGACAGATAAAGTTGCGGCAAATGATTAAAAACAAAAAGGAGTGTGGACAGCATGGCTGTAAAACATGGAAATTTATCAATTAACAGTGAAAATATTTTCCCAATCATCAAGAAATGGTTATATTCCGATCATGATATTTTTGTAAGAGAGCTGGTCTCCAACGGATGCGATGCGATCACTAAACTGAAAAAACTGGAAGTAATGGGAGAATATACTTTTCCGGAAGGATACAAACCGGAGATTCAGGTAATTGTTAATCCTGATGAGAAAACTCTGAAATTCATCGATAATGGTATTGGCATGACTGCTGATGAAGTAGAGAAATACATTACCCAGATTGCTTTTTCAGGTGCAACTCAGTTTCTTGAGAAATATAAAGACAAAACTACAGATGATCAGATGATTGGTCATTTTGGACTTGGATTTTATTCTGCATTTATGGTAGCGGATGAAGTGCATATTGATACACTTTCCTATACAGAAGGTGCACAGCCTGTACACTGGTCCTGCGATGGCGGAACAGAATATGATATCCAGGAAGGTAACAAGAATACGATTGGTACAGAAATCACCCTGTTCCTGAATGAAGACTGCCTGGAATTTGCAAATGAGTACCGTATGCGTGAGATCCTTGAGAAATACTGTTCCTTCATGCCGGTTCATATTTACCTTTCCAAAGCAAATGCACCTCAGGAATATGAGACAATTGATGAATCTGAGTTAAGAGACGATGATGTAGTTGTTGAACATATTCATGAGGAAGCAAAGACAGAAGAAAAAGAAAATGATAAAGGTGAAAAGGAAGTTGTTGAAATTTCTCCTGCAAAGGATAAAGTAAAGATCAATAAACGTCCGGTTTCTATCAGTGATATTAATCCGCTCTGGATGAAGCATCCAAATGAATGTACAGATGATGAATACAAGGAATTCTACCGCAAGGTATTTATGGATTATAAGGAACCGTTATTCTGGATACATCTGAATATGGATTATCCGTTTAATTTAAAAGGTATCCTGTACTTCCCGAAGATCAATACAGAGTATGATTCCATTGAAGGAACGATCAAACTCTATAACAATCAGGTATTTATCGCAGATAATATCAAGGAAGTAATTCCTGAATTCCTGCTTCTTCTGAAAGGTGTGATCGATTGTCCGGATCTTCCATTGAACGTGTCACGAAGCGCATTGCAGAATGACGGATTTGTACAGAAGATTTCTGAATACATTTCCAAAAAAGTGGCAGATAAGCTTACCGGAATGTGCAAGACTGACAGAGAATCTTATGAGAAATACTGGGATGATATCAGCCCGTTTATTAAATATGGCTGTATTAAAGATGCTAAGTTTGCAGAGAAAATGGGAGATTATGTACTCTTTAAGAACCTTGATGGCAAATATCTCACATTAAAGGACTGCATTGAAGAGAATAAAAAAGAAACAGAAGAAACTGAGGCTCAGACAGAAGAAAAGAAAGAAGATACAGCAGAGTCTGAAAACAAAGACAATGCGGAAGCGAAAGAACCTGAGAAGACAGTAATTTTCTATGTAACTGATGAAGTTCAGCAGAGTCAGTATATCAATATGTTTAAGGAAGCAGGAAAAGATGCCGTTATCCTGAAACATAATATTGACAGTGCATTTATTTCCAGTCTTGAGCAGAAACATCAGGAAGTACAGTTTAAGCGTATTGATGCGGATCTGACCGAAGAAATGAAGGGTGAGGGTACTGCCGATGAAGAAACTGTCAAAGCACTGACAGAACTTTTCCGCAAGAGCCTTAATAAAGATAAACTGGAAGTACATGTTGAGAATCTGAAAAATGAAAATGTATCAGCAATGATGACTCTTTCCGAAGAGAGCCGCCGTATGCAGGATATGATGAAGATGTATAATATGTATGGAATGGATCCGAATATGTTTGGCGGACAGGAAACACTGGTTCTGAATGCGAATCATCCATTGGTTAAATATCTGGCAGAGAATCAGGAATCTGACAAGGCTCCGCTTATCTGTGAACAGTTGTATGACCTTGCGATGATGAGCCATAAACAGCTTTCACCGGACGAAATGACCAGATTTGTTCAGAGAAGCAATGAAATTTTGCTGATGGTTGCAAAATAAGATAGAAAGCAGGCAATTTGCCGGCAGATCAATGAGAGGACAGATACGCCTGTCAGAATAGCAGAATATCAAATAAGGAGCAGAGAATAACTTTTGCTCCTTATTTTTGTGGAAAACAATTACATTGGTATTGACAAATGTCTTATGAATTCCTATTATTAAGTTGCCGATATTTTAATGAATATGCCGAATCCGCAGAAAATATAACGGGTTACAGAGAATAGTGACTGCAATGGTGCTTCCGGGCAGCCAATATCGTGACTTTCATTTACTTATAGAGAAATGTGTGTAAATAAATGAGATATCCAAATCTGTAAAAACACAGATTATGGAAGTTACAGGAGGAACGATGTATGAGTGCAGTTTATGGAGTTATTAGAAAATTGGGTGCAACATCAAAGTATAAAGGATATTATTATGTTGTGGATGCAGTAGAAATGGCACAGAAAATTTATGAGCGACCGGTAAAAGTCACCAAAGATATTTATCCGGTCATTGCAAGAAAATATAAATCAACGCCGTCTAATGTAGAACACAACATAAGAACACTGGTAAACTTATGTTGGATGAATCATAAGGATACACTGGAAGAAATGGCAGGGTGTACAATGGCAGATAAACCGACGAACAGTGAGTTTATAGATATTCTGGTCTATTATCTGCGTTATTCGGATAAAGACTGATAACAGAATCTACTCATAATTTCTCACAGGGAATGTGATGACTGGAGAGAAAAACAGTCATGGAATCATCCCAGAGATGTTCCAGACGTTTATCCGGACTGAATGAAGTATAAGAAACACCTGTTGTACATAAAAGGGCCTGGTTCTTGTACCGGATATTCAGATAAAAGCTTTGCACAGGAATATCTGCAATATGCTGTTCATTTTTTAACAACGACTGTGTCTGATCATGAGAAAGTTCAAATACAATCCTGAAATTCAAAGGTGTGCGTCTGCCGCGTATGATAGAAAAACAATAAGGTTTTACATCATGCCAGAGGGAATATTCTGTGGAATTCTCCTCAAAAGCAGCCTTTGTGTCAGTATCAAAGAAATCGTAATGAAGTTTTCCGTTTATGGTAAAAGTGTTGAAGGTTGTCACAGATGCCTCGACAAGAGAAAAACGGTCAAATACCTCACCGATCAGGAGTTTATTCATAAAATCTTTTACATCAGTAATTTTTAAAGCAAGCATACAACACCTCTCTGATAACATGATTTACAGCTGTTCAGAATTAAAAAAAGACTTCTGGATTGCTGCATATTTCTGAACATATTTTGTGGATCAGGCAGCGCTTCCTGCACTTTGCGGGAAGCGTCTTTTTATTATAAAGCACTTTTGAAAAAAAGAACAGTGTTTTTGGCAAAAACACAATAAAAATCTGATTATCCGCTAAAACACAGTATCTATCAGCATTTT
>OLRD01000692.1_pt1 | contig 25317 bp, 19 predicted proteins | sample 1672051 | NCBI WGS metagenome assembly OLRD01 (sample SAMEA3136640, study PRJEB25190) | human gut metagenome | biome: human gut; feature: human-associated habitat; material: faeces | place: Austria | collected 2013 | reverse complement strand
TTTACCACGACGCCTATCAGGCTGCAATCAAAATCGTGGGCGGCGAACAGTACATTCTGTCGGCGGTCATGCACGCCGACGAGCGCAACCGGGCCATGTCCGAGGCGCTGGGGCAGGATGTGTACCACTACCACCTCCATGTGGTCTATGTGCCGGTGGTGGAGAAGCAGATCCGCTGGTCCAAACGCTGCAAGGACAAGTCGCTGGTGGGCAAGGTAAAAGAAACGGTTATGCAGGTCAGCATGAGCAAGAAGTGGGCCTCTAAGCCGGTTCTGGATGAAGTCACCGGCGAACCGCTGAAAACGGCGAAGGGCAAGCCTGTCCTCAAAAAATCATACAGCGTATTGCAGGACGATTTCTTTCGGTATATGCGTGAGGCTGGGTACACCGATGTGGAGCGCGGTGAGCGCGGCAGCTCCGAGGAACACCTGACGGTGACGCAGTTTAAGGTGGAGAGAGAACAGGCGCGGCTGGCGGAGCTGCAAACAGAAAAATCGGAGGTTCAGGCGGAGATCGGCAAGCTTCAGAACGATAAAGCAAAGGCCGAACAATCTGCCAAAGAAGCGCAGACGGAACTCCGGCTGCTGGCTCCCAAACTCAAGAGCATGGAGAAGCTGGCAGCTGAGTATTCTTCCGACCCGGAGGACCTGCTGCCACTCCCCGATAGAATGGAATCCGCCAAATCCTACCGGGAGAAAAAGTCTAAGCCGCTGTTGGAGAAGATCGTCAAGGTGGTGCGCTCCGTTTACCGGGCTTATCTGGATGTCTGCCAGAAATTCGAGCTGTTGCAGCGCAAATATGATACGGAGGTTCCGTATTTGAAAAAGCAGTTGGCCGAGGTCAGGGACGAAAATGCGGAATTGCAGGAAACCGCCAGAGACTATCACCGGCTGTGCCGGGCCTATGGGCCGGAGCGCGTAGCCGAAACAGTGGCCGCTGTCAAGCAGCAGGAGCAGGCGGAAAAAGAGCAGAAACGCAGTCAAAAGCGGCGGCATGACCGGGATGCGCGGTAATCCCGTGTAGAGCTGAGAAAATAGGATTTTTGCGGATAGAGGCATCTGAGCCGAATCATGTATCGTTTGGGTGCTTCCTATCCGAAAATCCGCTTACTTTTGCCAGTATAGAGCCAGAGAAAATTTATGAAAATACGGAGGTTTTATGAGAACAGGTCTTTCCAAAAAGCAAAAAACAACCAGCGTCTTTTTTGACGAGGCAAGTCCCATCATCGAGGTGTGTACCTACAACACTTCCCTCAAAAACCGTTTGAGGGAGTATGCGGGAAAGTACCCGGCCGAGTGCCGGTTGGTGGATGATGATGAGAACGGTTGCCTCACATTCGAGATCAGGAAAGGGCGGTTCAGTTTTAAGCTGAACGCCCCATACAGCGCAGAGCGCCGGAAGGCGGCCAGCGAGCTGGCAAAGAAGAACATGCAGCAAGGCAAGAAGTAATGGCACGCCGCCCGTGGGGAGGATGATTCCCTGCGGGCGGCGTTTTGCTTGAAATGCAGAAAATGTCTTCACCCTGCTTGCGATTACCTTTGAAATATGCTATACTGAATTCGGATTCAGCGAACGCTGATTTCAATTCTTGACTTTGTGATATAATCCTTTGTGGAGTGAATTGTATGGCCGTAAGTTATAAAAAGCTATGGAAGATACTGATTGATCGCGATATGAAGAAAAAGGACCTTTGTGCAGCAGCAGGTATCAGTCATGCTTCAATGGCAAAACTCGGAAAAAACGAGAATGTGACAACAGATGTCCTTGTAAAGATATGTACCGCGTTACAGTGCGATATAGGCGATATTATGGAACTTGTTCCAGATACTAAGAAATGAAAGGAGGCGGCGACTATGCAAAGCAGCACAGCAAAAGAACTTTCTACTGTTGTTGCAAAACCGATCTTGAAATGGGCCGGTGGGAAGACGCAGATTCTAAGTGAATTGCTGCCCAAGGTTCCGTCCTCCTATGAGCGATATATTGAGCCGTTTTTTGGTGGGGGTGCGCTCTTTTTTGCGTTACAACCGGAAAAAGCTATTATTGCGGACAGTAATCCGGAACTCATCAATATGTATCGGCAGGTAGCTGAACATGTTGACGATGTGATTTCTTATCTTAAAAAGTACGAAAACACAAGCGAGATGTTTTATTCTGTGCGCGGTTTAGATTGGGAAACACTTCCCAAGGCCGAAGCTGCTGCAAGAACAATTTATTTGAATAAAACCTGCTACAATGGTCTTTATCGCGTAAACAAGAAAGGACAGTTTAATGTCCCATATGGGAAGTACAAAAATCCCAAAATTTGTGATGCTGAGGCCCTTTGGGCTGCATCTGAGACGCTAAAAAAAGCTGATATTATCTGCGGCGACTATCTTCTTGTATTGGAATATTACGCGCAGCCAGGCGATTTCGTTTTTTTAGACCCGCCATACCTTCCGATCTCCGAGTATTCTGACTTTAAGAGATATACAAAAGAGCAATTTTATGAAGAAGATCATATTGAATTGGCCAAGGTCGTCATGAGTTTGCATGAAAAGGGATGCCATGTCTTGCTGACCAACTCCAACCATCCCTTGGTGCATGAGCTGTACGCGCCCTTTAAGATTGATGTTATCCAGACAAAGAGGCATATTTCTTGTAATGGAAGTACGCGTAAGGGGGAGGATGTTATTGTCACCATCCCTCCCAAGCAGCATACACTAATCAAACTCGCACCAAAACCTTTGCCTGCGCAGGTATCAGCATATCCCCCCACCCGATTTATGGGGTCAAAGAGCAAGTTGCTTTCTGAAATTTGGGCTGTAGCATCTCAATTTCAGGCGGAAACCATTGTCGATCTTTTTTCTGGCTCTGGCATCGTCGGATACATGTTTAAGGCGCAGGGTAAAACCGTAATCAGCAACGACTATATGGCGATGTCCGCGACTTTTACCAAGGCGATGATAGAGAACAACACTGTAACATTACCGATAGAGGAAGCAAAACAATTATTGAAAGCCAGCAAAGAATCAGACCATTTCGTGGCAAATACTTTCAAGGGTTTGTACTATACCGACGAAGAAAACGACTTGATTGATACTTTGCGCACAAATATAGCTGAAATCCGCGACCCATACAAATACGCAATCGCTATGACTGCACTGATTCGGGCCTGCACTAAAAAGCGTCCACGCGGTATTTTTACCTATACTGGGCAGCGCTACAATGATGGTCGAAAAGATTTGCAGAAAAGTCTTGAACAGCAGTTTCTTGAAGCAGTTGAGGCTGTAAACAATGCCGTGTTTGATAACGGGAAGCCCAATAGATCCAGAAATGGGGATGCAATGGATTTGCGTGTCGAACAGGCAGATTTGGTATATATCGATCCGCCTTATTACTCGCCGCTGTCTGATAATGAATATGTTCGCAGATACCACTTTGTGGAGGGGCTTGCCCGCGATTGGAAAGGTGTCGAAATTCAGCAGCACACACAGACCAAGAAGTTCAAATCCTATCCGACCCCTTTTTCGACCAGAAAAGGGGCAGCAGATGCCTTTGATCGGCTATTCAAAAAATTTGCAAACAGTGTGCTGATCGTTTCGTATTCCTCCAATAGCTTGCCCACACAAGATGAAATGGTGGCGCTGATGGCAAAGTATAAAGAACATGTGGAAGTTATACCGGTAGATTATAGATATTCCTTCGGCAATCAAGGCGACGCAAAAACGCATAGAAATTCCGTACAAGAATATTTGTTTGTCGGCTTCTAAGATGGAGGTGGCCTCGTGAGCGAACATATTGATATTTGGCTGGTTGGCAACACCGGTCTGCGCAATCCAAACCGCATACAAGAAGGCTTTTCTGTATTTGCGAGTTCCTCCTTCGTGGGCAAACTTCACGGCAGAGAAAACGAGCTTGGCTTTATGCGTCTTTTGGACGAAAAAGGGATTATTCAGAACGAAGATGGCAAGGATGTATCAGGAAGCCATGCCCGTAAATGGCGGCTGATGTTCGCTAAGAACGGTTTTATTTACCCGCAAGTCAAAAAGAAAGATGGGCAGCAAGAAGATCTCGGAAAGCTGGACGATATTACTCCCTTCGGGAGAGCCTTTCTAAACGCTGACACTTATGCTGCTGTTCAAGAATGCTTCCTTCGCGCTATGAGCGTGGAACAGTTTCCCCTGCCGGACGGCGAACACTACTTTTCTCCACTGAGATGGCTTTTGGCAATTATGCTGGAGCTTGAGAAGCGCACAGGTTCCTCTGAATTAAGCAGAATTGAGTTTGCCTTGTGGGGTCACACCACCAACCCGAGTTATGATCTGGAAAGCGTTGTTGACAACATTCTTGATTTGCGGCAACGGAGAGCAGCCGCCCCGGCAAAGCGTGCGTTCGATAAAAAAGAAATCGCCAAGCGAGGCGAAAACTATGACAAAAAATCCGACAATTTTTTGGATTATAGCGATATGAACATGAGATACCTCCGTATTTCCGGTGTATTACAGCGCAAGGGCAGAGGTCTTATGATCGTTCCCACAAAGCACATTTTGGCTGAAAAGCTTGCAAAAGTAACAGCAAGCAAAGGGCCAATTATAGAACAATATAGATTGCTTTGCAGCGGAGCTCCGCTGCCTACCGACAATGTCGATGTAGCGAAAGCATTGCTGGATGATCTGATGAAGCAGATGAAAGAGCGCCACATTCTATTTGATATAACCGATCTACCGCTGGATACCGCGGCAGAAATCAATATCGCAAGACGAAGGCTCGAAAATATACTTGCACAAACTGATGAAATCCAATATGCAAAAGATCAGTGCAACCAATGGCAAGAAATCCGAGATTATATGTCGCTTATCATAAAGGGCGGCGGTAAGCTTGTCTATGACGAAGACAATGCGATCGAAGTGCCTAAAGATGAAATGCCGGCATATTTGGAGTGGATTCTTTGGCGCGCTTCGTTAGCAATCGATCACATGGTCAACGAGCCGTATGAAGTTCGCGGATTCAAATTGGATTCAGACTTTTTGCCTGTTTCGGCTGCTGGGGGCGGCAAGGGTGATCTGTATTGTGAATTTGAGGATTTCACTATTTTAACTGAAGTTACAATGTCTACATCTTCTCGGCAGGAAGCAATGGAGGGCGAGCCAGTAAGGCGTCATGTTTCCGATGCCGTTTTGAAGTATGATAAGCCTGTGTACGGTATGTTCATTGCGGTTCGTATTGATACGAACACCGCGGAGACATTCAGGCATGGTATTTGGTACACCAAAGATGATACGAAGCAGCGGCTTGATATTGTCCCTCTGACCCTGGCTCAATTCCAGAAATACTTTGTTGCAATGTTTGAGGCCAACAAGGCGGCTCCCGAAAAGCTCAGAGATTTGATCGTTAAATGCGAATCTCGTAGGGATATTCTGGAAGCTCCTGCTTGGAAGCAATACATTGACTCCACCGTTGCAGAAAAATCGCTTGAAATTACCAACGGAATTATTGCCCCCAGCGGCTCCGAAATACCTCTTGTTCCGGCAGGGGCCATTGTACGCCATGTAGCCTTTGGAGAGGGACAAGTTGTTGCGCTTGAAGCAAATTTCCCAGAGTGTCCAGCAAAAACGGTTGAATTGCCATATCTGCGCTCTTTACCCGATGAGGTGAGTTTTTGTGCGGATGGTAAAACACTCTTGCATGATCGTTTTGGGGAAGGAACAGTATTTGCATATATTGTGGTATTCAAGAATCATATGATGCCGCTTACCTATCCAGCTACATTTGAAGCAGGAGATATGTTTTTAGTATGATTAAAAAGAGGTTAAATTAGTGCCATGGAGATTTTTCTTTCCAGAATAAGAATCAGTAATTTCCGCTCAATCGAATATCTTGACATTCCATTATCTATGACGAACGTGCTTATTGGCGCCAATAATTGTGGAAAATCTAATTTTCTCAAGGCAGTAAATATTGCACTAGGGCAAAATAAAACAGTTTCTTCAGATGACATTTATATTGGAAAAGATGAAGTGCTGGATAAGACGAAGTGTGCTACTGTTGATATTATGCTTCGACCTGTTGATGAGTCTAATAACATCATGAGTAGTTTTTCAGACTTTTGGATTGGTGTCTTTACCGAGGCATGGATTACAACTGGAGATCCAACAGGAGATTATGTCGGAATTCGCACAGTCCTTCAATATGACGCACTAAGAAATGACTACGTTATAATACGCAAGCAAATATCGGATTGGGGCGACTCGATTTCTACTGCAACTGTAAGCCGGCGAAAAATGTTTACTGGTGATATGAATACTTTTATTGCAGCATTTTATATGGATGCGCAGCGGGATGTAGTTGACGATATCAAAGATAGAAAGTCGTATTTTGGAAGAGCTACATCTCGAGTGGAACTTTCCCCGGATAGAGTGTCGGATATCGAGAGGCAGTTAAACGAAGTAAATACACAGATTGTAGAAAGTATTCCTGCATTGAACCAAACAGCCACTCGAATTGCATCTATTGCAACAACTATAGGGGCACCTAATGGAGCGCTGGAAATTGAACCACTGGCAAGGAAACTATCAGACTTGCACAAAGGTATGGATATTATATTTAGAGATGGTGAAGCTGCTAGATTCTCTGTGACACAGCATGGCATGGGCACTAGAAGCTGGATCTCATTTCTCACGTTAGGTGCATATGTAGATTGGGAAAAACAAAGCTTGTATGAAGAAGATCCGGAATCTGAGTCTTATATCATGTTGACTATGGAGGAACCGGAAGCACATTTGCATCCGCAAGCTCAGCAAAAGCTTTATTCCCAATTGTGCGAATTTTCAGGTCAAAAAATTATAAGCACACATTCACCAAGCGTTGTGGCACAAGCAAACTTAACAGATTTGATTCATTTTGAAAAAACTAATGGCAGAACAATAGCCCATAGCTTTGATGGGGAGAATTATACTAAAGAAGAAAAAAACAGGATAAAACGTGAAGTGATTTCCTCGCGTGGCGAGTTATTGTTCTCTAAGGCCATTGTGCTGTGCGAAGGAATTACGGAAGAACAAGCATTGCCTGTGTATTTCAAAGAAAAATTTAATATCGAGCCTGCTTTTTGTGGAGTTAATATTATAGGCATTGGTGGGCAGAACTATAAAACGTTTCTTAGCTTAATTAAGAATTTTAATATTAAATGGTTTGTTTTTAGTGATGGCGAAGATAAAACTATTAGGACAGTAAGAAAAGCAATTAGAGATGTTTTTGGCGTTGAAATGCAGACTCTATCAAATGTAATTGTTCTTGATAATGGCGAAGATTATGAATGGCACCTGATAAATAGTGGCTATGAAGAAGAGATGGTTCAAGCTATTTGTGAACATGAAGGTGAGCCTGAGTTTGTAAACAAGTATATTAATACGCGTAATCATACATCTGCTGGTAGAGAAAGAACTGATCAACCCGAATGTCCAACTTGTCATCAGGCAATATATAGGGATATTATACGAGACTACTCTGGAGATGAAGGATATCGCCAAGCAATCTATGATTGTTGTACATCCAAACAAGCTAAAGCAAAGTATGCTGCTATAGTTGCGGAGAGAATTGTTTCGATAGAAGATGATACTCGGAAAATTCCTCCGAAAGTGGCAGAATTGTTCGAAAAAATGCAGCCGATTATGAGCGGTGAAAGGAGGCCCAACATTGAAACTATCTCAGAAACAGCAACAGATAGTCAGTCATAAGGATGGGGCTCTTTTGGTTGAAGCTGGCCCGGGAAGTGGAAAAACTAGGGTGCTTATTGAGCGAATAAAATTTTTATTATCATCGACTAAGCGAGGGAAAATCTTAGCGCTAACATTCAGCAACCTTGCGGCTGATGAAATGAAAGAACGACTGTCCGAGGATCAATCTTTCGAAGAGCAAGTTGATCGAGTTACTGTTGGCACAATACATTCTTTTTGTTTGGATTTGGTGCAATCTCGTGGAAACCTGATTGGTCTAGATACAGATATGGTTTTATTTGAAAACGAGGAAGATCGTAGAACTCTTTTGAAAGAGGTTTTTATTGAAAATCCACAGCTAAAAGATTTTCTTGCGCAATACGATGATAAAAGTAAGGTGTTTCAGCGTGTTTTGCAGCTTATTACTGAGCAGAAGAAAAGCTTTGTTTTGCCTGAAGACTGCGCCGTTAGCGCTCCATTCCCTTTTATATATTCCGAATACAACAGCAAACTCCTAGATCAAAATGCGATGGATTTTGATGATATTCTATTCTTTGCATATCGAATATTAACCGAAAATGCCAGCGTTGTACGGATGTATAATTCTCTATACAAATACATTTGCATTGATGAGGCGCAGGACTTAAACTTTGCACAGTATCAGGTTATTAAAGCACTATGTGGCGATAGTTATTGCAATGTGATGATGGTTGGCGATGCAAATCAATCGATTTATGGATTTAATGGGTCAAGCAGTGAATTTATGACCAAAAGCTTTGTGGCTGATTTTGCTCCTACCATATATAAGCTTAATGAAAACTACCGTTCAGCAAAACGTATAGTAGAGTTTGCAAATCGTTTAGAACATTACGATAGCGTGACAAATTATGTGTACGACGGTGAGTTAATTGCAACTAGGTCGGCAGATGAAGAAAGCGAAGCAAAGTATATCGCTGATAAAATTGAGCAACTTATGCAGGATGGACATCCAGATGTAGAGGGCGCTATTTCACCAGAGCGAATAGCTGTTATTGCAAGAAACAGATATGTATTTTCGCATTTGGAAGAAGAACTGACGAATAGAAATATTCCTTTTTTCTTTAAGAAAAATGTAAGTGGAATCGAGAATGAGTCAGACTTTATGAAAGTATTTGGATTGTGTATTAGGATACTAATTAACAAAAAAGACTATATTCACTTACAGCAACTAAAAAAACTTATAGGATCTTCGGCTTTTGATAGCTTCACCAATATTAACAGCATAGATAGTATGTCTATTTTGAAAGGAGTGTTAACAAATACCCCCTACGAGAAACTCATATCTGCAATTGGTATATTGAATAATGAAGTCTTGAATTTTGGCAGCGCGTTAAATGCGCTTGAATCTATCCTTTCAACATTTGAAGATGATGAGCGTTATCTTGTTTCCATGGATATCCAACAATGGCGTAAGCACTGGAATAAGTATTGTATGCTTGTCCCAAAAGAAAATCGTACATTAACTTCCTTCAGGAATCAAATCTCGTTAGGAAAGACAAAAGCGATAGAGGTTAATACTGGAATTTCTCTCTTGACTGCGCATATGTCAAAAGGTTTGCAATTTGATGTTGTGTTCATAATGGGATTGAGTGAGGGTACTTTCCCGGATTATCGCGCCATTAAGTCGGGAAGTGTACAACTATCTCAAGAGATGAATAATATGTATGTTGCAGTTACCAGAGCAAAGCGTTTATGCTATATGACTTATCCCGCAAAGAAGAAGATGCCTTGGGGTGATATCAAAAATCAAGTGCCTTCCAGATACATTAAGGATATTGTGGTTTAATGATCTGAAAACTCAAAATAAGCACACAAAGTTGTAAGTCTCTGCTGGCAACACCATGGCAACAAAAAATCAGATAGCTCAAACTATCTGGATAATGAAAACAATAGAAACACTCTGAGCTAAATCCCATAAGCAAATCCGTTTAGAATATCCCTGACAGGAGCGAGTGGGAATAAGCCCACCCATCAGAAAAATCCATATTTTTTCAAAGATTTTTCATGCTTTAGGATGGCTCTGATAACAAAATGATAACGCGCCGGTTTTATGCCGAAATTGCGCCTGCCGCCACTGGCTTGCAGGTAACGGGAAGATTCCCCCGGCGCGTGATCTCCTGTCTCTGAAAAACTTGTCATAAAGCCCTCCGCTGTGGACATTGGGTTCCGCAGAGGAGGGCTTTTTCATGGTTTGTTTTCCCGTTTCATCCTTTCGCTTTGGGCTTTCTGCCACGCTTGGCACGCATGGGTGCTTCCGGCGGAACCGCCGCATGGATGCGCGACTCGTCATACACGGGGTAATGATACCGCCAACGGTCATAATCCTCCAAAGCAATTTCCCCGGCATGCAGCCTGGCTGCCTGCTCCTTCCACGCCCGAAGGCGCTGATCCAGATCTGCGGCCTGTGTACCGCCTTCGGCAATCTCCGCACGAAGGCAAATCGTGCCGTCGATCTCCTGAATTCGGATCCATTTGCGGTCTTCCAGCGTGAACAGCGTGTGCATCAAGCCATCCATGGTGTCGATGTCCGGAACCGCGATGGCCCGGGGCGAAACGTCCAGCACCTCAGCCATCGCTGCCGTCAGATCCGCCTTGGGCGTTCGGTCTTCCGACTCATACTGTGCCATTCGCACATCGGCGGAACTCGGCGGAAAACCCAGAAGCGTTCCCAAAGCCTTCTGTGTCATCCCCCGTAAATTGCGAAAAAAGCGGATTCTTTCCCCTGTAGCCATACGTTCAACCTCCCTCACAGGATTGTGCACTCATTATAGCAAAGTTGTTTAAGTATGGCAAGAGAACATTTAACAAGAAAATTTAATTTTCTTTCTTAAAGCCATTGACATAAGCATATTTGATTAGTATAATTGTTCCTGTAATTAAGCTAATACGCTTATTTTCAATTTTAATGAGAGGATGGATGAGATTGATGATGCAATGGATGAAAGCAAGTGAAGTAGCCAGGGAGTTAGCGGTATCCACCTCCTATGCATATAAACTGATTCATCAGCTGAACAATGAGCTGAATCAGAAAGGATACCTCACCATTCCCGGCCGGATCAGCCGGCAGTATCTCTATGAACGCCTGTATGGCGGAAAACAAAAGGAGGCGTCAGAACATGCCCGTTTACAAGGATGAAAAGAACGGCAGCTGGTATGCCATGGTTCGTTTTGAGGACTGGACAGGTCAACGCAAACAGAAATGCAAGCGTGGCTTTTCTACCAAGCGCGAAGCCCTGGAATGGGAACGTACCTTTCAGCAGCAAAGCGCAGGAGACCTCGATATGACCTTTGAAGCCTTCTGTGAACTGTACGAAAAGGACATGCGCCCTCGTCTGAAGGAAAGCACCTGGGCCACAAAGGATCATATCACCCGGACAAAACTCCTTCCTTACTTCGGGAAGCGCCGTCTCTGCGAACTCAATACCAAGGATATCATCGCTTGGCAAAACACTTTGTTAGCCTATCGCGACGAAAAAAAAACGCCCCTATTCTCCCACATACCTTAAAATCATCCACAACCAACTGACCGCAATCCTCAGCCACGCCGTCAAGCATTATGGGCTGAAAAGCAATCCGGCATCCCGTGTGGGCTGCATCGGAAGCAAGGAAAGTGAGGAGATGCGATTCTGGACGAAGGACGAGTACCTGCGGTTCTCGCATGCCATGATGGACAAACCTCTGTCCTATTACGCTTTTGAGATGCTGTACTGGTGCGGCATCCGCGAAGGAGAACTTCTGGCACTGACGCCGGCAGATTTTGACTTCGGCAAATGTACGGTGAGCATCAGCAAATCCTATCAACGACTGCACGGCAAGGATGTGATCACCACACCCAAGACACGCAAGAGCTGCCGAACCATTCGGATGCCAGAGTTTTTAAGGGATGAAATACAGGACTACGTCAAATCGCTCTATGGTATCCGAAAGACGGATCGCCTCTTTCCCGTCACCAAGAACTATCTCTATCACGAAATGGAGCGCGGCACAAAACAGACAGGTGTCAAACGCATTCGGATTCACGATTTGAGACATTCCCATGTATCATTGCTCATCGACATGGGATTCAGCGCCGTAGCCATTGCGGACCGGGTGGGACACGAGAGCATCGACATTGCCTACCGATACGCCCACCTGTTTCCTACCAAACAGACCGAAATGGCCGACAAACTTAACCAGGAAAGGAGCATAGAGCATGACGGCAAAAGCGCGTGACCGGTGCAACCGTTGGCGGAGCGTGACCGTATCCTTCCGCATGTCACCGGAGGAAAATGAGCTTCTCCACCATCTGGCGCAGCTTTCCGGAATGACCAAGCAGGATTACATTATCGCCCGGCTTCTGCAAAAGGAGATTGTTGTGCACGGCAATCCCCGCGTATACAAGGCGCTGAGAGAACGAATGGAGGTGATACAAAACGAGTTAAGACACATTGAAACGGGTCAAAGTCCGTCACTTGAAACCCTGGAAGAAATTGATATGATGACAACCATGATGAAGGGGCTGAAAGACAATGACTGAACTGACATATACGCTGCACGGTGATCTCCTATTTCCCAACATGGAATTGACCGAAGAAGAATAAATGCCACTGGGCAAATACGGCCAAATGAGGCTGCAATACCTGAAAGAACAGTGGCCTGGGCTCTATGTGCACGGCTGCTGCTCAGCGGGCAACCCACGCATCAACTGCACGAAGTCGAGCGTACAGCGGTGCAGAGAATGGACATCCTACTGCCTCAAATGATGACGGAAGCGGGACGCATGGAGGAACTGAAAAACACAGATCCGCTTCAGTGGGTGGGTACGATGAATGCCATTACGGCGCAGATCGAGGAGATTCTCCTCGGGGAACTGGTCAACAGCTGAGCGGTTCTGTTCCCATAAGGCCAACTCGCCAAGCGCTTTACTCCTGAGTTCTCTCCGCAGCACAAAACCCTGTCACGCGCAGAAATACGAATGCCCTATGGCGATCCATGCGATACTGCACAGTCGCCATAGGGCGTTTTTTGTCTGTCAAGCGTTGGGGGCAACAGATAAGAAAGCAAATGAGCTTCACAACCGCAGAGCTTGCTCTGCATTACAGGGGATTGGGGGGCTGGGTCCCCCAACAAGCGAAGTGCAGGAAGTAAAACGATTGCATTGCTTGCCAATGCAAATTGTTATACTTCTGCCCTGCTTGCCGGTCTTACGCTTTCTATAATATATTGTAATTCATAGAAAAAACTATATTGAGGTTTCCAAACTTGTTTTTCAACACAACAGCCTTCATTCACAATCTGCCGGTACGAGTACCTGATCTAAGGAAAATCTTAAGATTTTCTCAAACAGAAAAGCATGCGCCTTGCATGATTTATGATAAAATAAAAAAGGAGGAGGCCTTGCTATGAAGGAAAAAATACTCGTTGTCGACGATGAGCGGGAAATTGCCGATCTGGTCGAGCTGTATTTGACCAATGAAGGCTACGACGTCATAAAGTGCTACAATGCGACTGATGCGCTTCAATTCGTGAATCAGCAAGAGATGGATGCGGCCATCTTGGATGTGATGCTGCCCGATATGAGTGGCTTCGAATTGTGCCGAATCATCCGACAGAAGCATACCTATCCTATTTTGATGTTGACGGCGAAAGACGCGGAAACGGAAAAAATCACGGGATTGACCTTGGGCGCGGACGATTACGTGACAAAACCCTTTCGGCCTTTGGAGCTTGTCGCGCGCGTCAAGGCGCAGCTTCGCCGCTATAAGCGATACAACGCAGCCGCGCCGGAGGACCGGACGGCGCTGACCTATCGCGGCCTGGAGCTTCATGTAAAGACGCATCGCTGCCTGCTGGACGGAGAAGAGGTCCTCCTCACGCCCACCGAATTTTCCATTCTTCGTATTCTGCTGGAAAACAAGGGCGCGGTGGTCAGCGCGGAAGAGCTGTTCCGGCGGATCTGGAAGGATGAGTATTACAGCAAAAACAACAACACCATCACGGCGCACATCCGCCATTTGCGCGAAAAGCTCAAAGACTCCTTTGATGAGCCCAGATTCATCAAGACCATTTGGGGAGTTGGATATAAAATTGAAGACGAAATTTACGAGTGAATACCGCGTTTTCCGCCGCAAAATCACCTTGCGCATCGCATGCCTGGCACTGCTTTCCATTGGCGCGGTGTTTTTGTTTTACTGGTTCATCTGGTATGAAAAAGCCGGAGAATGGGTCCTTGCCCTTCTTCGCTTTTTGGGCATGAACCAGCACGAAGCGTTTGAATTCCTGCATTTGGTGTTGCGTCAGAACAGGTTTTTCATCATGGGCTTTGCGGTCATATGCGTGTTTTGCATCTTCCTGCGCTTTCTGTTTGTATCGTTTATCCGCTATTTGGACAATGTCAACCAAGGGATTGACAAGCTGCTGACCGATGACAACGAACCGCTTCATCTCCTGCCGGAAATGGCGCCGATGGAAAAGAAGCTCAACACCGTCAAACAGACGCTCTGGCAGCGCAAGCAGGAATCTTTGCAAGCGGAAAAGCGCAAGGACGAACTGGTGATGTACCTGGCCCACGATATCCGCACGCCCTTAACGTCCGTCATCGGCTATTTGAACGTCCTGGAGGAAACGCCCGGCCTGCCCGCGGATGAGCGGGAGAAATACATCCACATTGCAACGGAAAAGGCCTACCGGCTGGAGAAAATGGTCAACGAGTTTTTTGAGATCACGCGCTATCGTTCACGGCAGGTCACGCTGTCCAAAGTGCAGATAAACCTTTCGCTGATGCTGGCACAGATGATGGACGAGCACACGCCGCTGCTCAGCGCCCACGGAAACCGCATGGTCCTGGACGCGGACGAACGTCTCTGCGTCTGCGCAGATCCGGACAAGCTGGCGCGCGTGTTCGGCAACCTCCTGAAAAACGCGGCTGCCTACAGCTATCCGGATACGGAAATCAGGATAACGGCCCAATCAGATGGCGGGTTTGCTGAAATCCGCTTTCTAAACCACGGAAAAACCATCCCGCCGCAGCAGCTTCAAATGCTCTTTCAGAAGTTTTTCCGGCTGGATGAGGCGCGGAAATCCGACACGGGAGGCTCCGGACTCGGCCTTGCCATTGCGCACGAAATCGTTGAAATGCATGGCGGTTCCATGGAAGCAAGCAGCGCCAATGATACGGTAACCTTCACTGTGCGACTTCCGAAGAAATAAACATACCATGCATCAGTTGTCGAAAAAGTCCGCCTGTGGCGTCCTTTTCCGAATGTGAACGCTGTTTCCCTCTCGCCTCTTTAGGCCTGACGGGCGGGAGATAGCGCAAGGAAACCTTGCACAGCAAGGCTTCCGAATCCGCCACACACGTCGCCGGATTCGGATTGCATTTGGAGGGCTTCGGCCCTCCAAACCACCCGGAAGGTTTTTTGACATTCTGAAGCATATCATGCATTTCCCTTTTAGAAAATTTTAGGAATTGATCCATCGCATCTTCAAAACCTCAGGGCTTCTGTTTGATAGAATGACTGTCAAACAGAAGCTTTTTCTGTTCAACTACTCGTAAGAGAAGGTGAAATGATGCGGAATCAACGCATGCCGGCGTGGGACAGTGGCTACTATCCTACAGAATTTCACGGGGCGGGTCGGAGACGGCGCCGCGCAAGAAGAAGGCGTCAGCGCGCCGCAGTTCTCTCCGGCAGCTTCGCGCTCTTTGCCGCGCTCGCTATCATCTGGGGCCTGGGGACGTTCATGTCCGCTTCAGGGCGTACTAACCACGAAAGCGATTCTGCGACCAAAGGGGATGTAGAAATGCTCCCGGTCGAAACAGAGCAAACAGCTGTCTCCGCGGCATCTGAGCCTGTTCAAGCAGATGTCTTTTCTACGGTGAACAACATCCCGGATGCATATACCTCCATGGCGGTGAATGCAGAAGAAGACAATCCAAGTATCGAGGCATCAAAACCCGAAACCGTACAGGATGATTCGTGGATGCTGATGTTGGTCAACCGCTGGAATCCGCTGCCGGAAGGGTACACGGTTCAGCTGGTGGACGTGCCGGGCGGCGTGCAGGTTGACGAGCGGATCTACCAGCCCCTCATGGAAATGCTGGACGCCGCCACGGAAGCAGGAGTCGGGCCGATCGTCGTTTCGGGCTACCGAACGCAGGAAAAGCAGCAAAGCCTGTACGATGAGAAGATCAACGAGTTTCTGGGAGAGGGATATCCCAGGGAAGAAGCGATTGCCCAGGCGCAGCAATGGGTTTCCGTGCCCGGGACGAGCGAGCATCAAACGGGCTTGGCTGTGGATATCAACGGCATGATCTGGGACGTCTATCCGTGGCTGGCGGAAAACAGTTACAAATACGGCTTTATTCTTCGATACCCCGAAGACAAGACGGAGATCACTGGGACGCAGCATGAACGCTGGCATTTCCGTTATGTCGGATTGGAGGCGGCTGCAGAAATGTACAACCGTGGGTTGTGTCTTGAAGAGTATCTCAACGAAATCGATCCATGAGCGGAGGAATGCACCATGCCGCGAAAACGAATCACTCAGGTTTTTCCCGGCCTTTTGTCTTTGCGCAGAAAACAGCGCATTGCCTGTTTCTATCTGGGTATGCGGTTGGATGCAACGCAATATGCCGCAAAAAAGAGCGATGTGCTGCTTCCCCATCTGGTCTTTGCTTCAGCATGCCCCATGTACAATCCCGATACCGGCTTTGACATGGTGTATCAGGAAAACAAGGTGTTTAACGTCAAACTGGCCGCATCGCAATTGGAGGGGGCCCTCATCCGGCCGGGCGAGACCTTCTCTTTCTGGAAGTATGTCCATGCCGCCGACAAGCACATTCCTTACAAGAACGCGCTTGCGGAGCTCAACGGCGAGCTGCAACCGGTATACGGTGGAGGCCTGTGCCAGCTGAGCAATGTGATCTTCTGGCTGTTTCTTCACGCCCCCCTGACCATCCTGGAGCGGCATGGCCATGACAAAAAAGACTTTCCCGAGCCTCCCAGTGATGCGCTGCTCGGCGTCGACGCGACCGTTTACGAAGGATGGCTCGATTTGAAAGTGCGCAATGATACATCCAATACATACCAGCTTGGATTTTCGTTCAGTCAAACGGAGATTTGCGCGAGCCTGTACTGCGACGTCCGCCCCGGCGCGGACATCCGCGTGAGCAACGAAAACCTCGTCTACCGTCAGGAAAAAGGCGGCATCTTTGAAGAAGTGGACGTTGTGCAAACCTGTATGGAACGAGAGACCGGAAAGCTTCTCTTTGCGCGAAAGCTCTACCGAAACCGTTGCCGCATCGGGTATCCACTCCCGGAACACACCGTCATGCTTGAAGAAAAGGATGATTGAAATGCATGGAAAAAAGCGCGTAGCCGTCCTCTTTGGCGGCTGCTCCCCGGAATACGACGTTTCATTGCAATCTGCCGCATCTGTACTACAACAAATCGACCGGCAGAAATTTGCCGTCGTATCTATCGGCATCACACGGCAAGGAGATTGGTTCCTCTACGACGGACCCATTCAAGCCATTCAAAGCGATACATGGATGGACGCTTCCTCCTGCACGCCGGTGCTGTTTTCGCCCAGCCGCAATGCGTCCGCCCTGCTTCTGCGTACGGAAAGCGGCCTGCAAGACCTGCCCGTTGACGCCGTGTTCCCCGTCCTGCACGGCGCCAACGGCGAGGATGGAACCGTACAGGGAATGTTCGAGCTCGCCGGCATCCCCGTCGTCGGGTGCGGGATGCTGTCCTCCGCGCTGTGCATGCACAAGTTTCTGGCGCATCGGGTCGTGGAGGCGGAGGGAATCCGCACCCCGCGCGCCTGCGTCCATGGGCGGTCCTCCTCCGGGCAGAGCCTCCTCTCCGATGCCAGCGCCTTGGGTTATCCCCTGTTTGTCAAGCCCGTCAAAGCCGGTTCGTCCTTTGGCATCACGCGCGTGACAAGGGCGGAGGAGCTCCTGCCCGCTGTGGAGCACGCCCTTTCCTTCGATGACGAGGTGATCGTCGAGGAAGCCATTTCCGGCTTTGAAGTCGGATGCGCGGTGCTGGAAAACGGCGCGCTGACGCTGGGCGAAATCGATGAGATCGAGCTCACAGGCGGCTTCTTCGATTTTACGGAAAAGTACACGCTCAAAACATCCGCGATCCATGTGCCGGCGCGCATCCCTCCGGACGATCGTCTGCGCATCAAGGCCACCGCAGCGCGCATCTATCGCGCCCTGAATTGCCGCGGGTTTGCGCGGGTGGACATGTTCTATACGCCCCAGGGAGAAATCGTGTTCAACGAGGTGAACACCATCCCTGGATTTACGGAGCACAGCCGGTATCCCGGCATGATGAAAGCCGCGGGCTGGCGCATGCGTGAAGTCCTCACAGCGGCCATCGAATTTGCCTTGCATACGGATCGGAAAGGGGGGCAGGCGTGATGAAATGGCGCGACTGGCTGGTGGACTATTCCCGGGGAGACAATCTCGTCCTTTTCTGGCGGCTGTTTGAATGGAGAAGCCATACCCGCCACAAATGGCTGCGCGATATCCAGTCGCTGTTGCTCGGCCGGATTGCGCACCGTCACGGCGGATATATCGGGGTAGAGACAAAATTTGATGGGCGGCCGAGGCTTCCCCATGGCCTGCATGGCGTTTTTATCTCCCGGTTTGCGCGCGTTGGGCGAGATTGCTGCCTCTATCAGAATGTGACGATCGGCGAAATCGATAGGCGCGCGCCGAAAATCGGCGACCGCTGTTTCATCGGCGCGGGAGCCGTCCTGGTCGGGGGCATCACGGTCGGAAACGACGTCAAAATCGGCGCCGGAGCCATTGTCCACGACGATGTGCCGGACGGCGTCACGCTTGTCTGCGATGCATCGAGAATCGTGAAAAGAGGATGACGGCCTTGTCTGCTTTGCAAATGGAACCTCATGACACCGGGCGCGCCTGGATCGAGATCAACAGGGAGGCGCTCCGGCAAAACGTGGAAGCCCTGCGTGCCCTGCTTCCCCCGCGCTGCGAGCTGATGGCCGTTGTCAAGGCCAATGCTTACGGGCACGGCGCCCTGCCCGTGGCGCGGGAACTCAACCGGTTGGGGGTGCGCGCATTTGGCGTCGCCACCATAGCGGAGGCGGTGGAGCTTCGAAAGGGCGGCATCTGCGGCGAGCTATTGATCCTTGGCTACACGCCTCCGGAGGATTTTCCCCTTCTGGCCGCCTGGGATCTGACGCAAAGCGTCATCAGCTGCGAATATGCGAAGCTCCTAAACCGCTTTGGCGGGAAGATCAACGTCCATCTCTGCATCGATACGGGCATGCACCGCTGCGGGGAGCGCTGCGAAAACATCCGGCAGATTCAATCCGTCTTTCACATGCAGCATCTGCGCGTTACCGGCCTGTTTTCGCATCTGTGCACAGCCGATACCATGAAACCGGAAGATCAGGCGTATGCCCGCGCGCAGGGGCAGGCCTTCTGGCAAACCCTCCACCGGCTTGAAGCGGATGGCTGCCGCTGCGGAAAAAAGCATCTGCTCGCCAGCTACGGCGTATTGAACTACCCCGAATTCGGAGGCGATTACGCCCGGATTGGCATTGCGCTGTACGGCCTGCAAAGCAGGCAAAGCGACTCTCCCAGGCATGCCCTTCCGCTTCGCCCCGTGCTTTCCCTCAAAGCCCGCGTCGCCATGCTCAAGAAGCTGCACGCAGGCGAGGGCGCCGGCTATTGCCTGCACGATATCGCATCATCCGAGCGAACGATTGCCGTAGTCACCATCGGGTACGCCGACGGCTTGCCCCGATGCCTGTCCGATGCCCGCGGCTCTGTGCTGATCCGCGGAAAGAGAGCGCCCATCGTCGGGCTGATCTGCATGGATCAAACGCTTGTGGATGTGACGGACATCCCGGAAACATGCTGCGGCGATCCCGTCACCCTCATTGGGGAATCCGGCAGCCAGCGCATCACCGCCTATGAGCTGAGCGACCTGGCGCACACCATCACCAACGAATTGCTCAGCCGCATGGGTAGCCGCCTACCAAGAATTGTGGTTTAGCCTTGCAGGTCATGCCATGAACAGCGCCAACGCGCAAAAAGGGGATCTTGTTTCCACACAACTTACAATTGAATGATCATCAAAATGAAAAAAACTTTCCTTTCATCTGATGATAGGACACCGGAATAGAATGATTATTTCCCAAAGGAAATACGGGTTTTCAAAACCACTTTTAAAGATAGCGGCGATTTCAAATTTTATGGTTCTTCTTGACTCTAACCACAATATACACGGTATATATTGCAACATGAAAAAACGCTGTTTTTCCTTGATTTTAAGCTCAAACCAAGCTATAATCATATTGTGAATCCTATCCTCAGCTTCGACTTCTGTTATCATCGCCGATAACAAATTGATAACAGGAACCCGGATAGGCGATATGGTCAGGATACCTCAGAGACACAGAGCCACCCTATGCAGCAGGCGCTATAAAAATTACGCAAAAAGCGTTAGGCTTGAAAGAGTTTGAATAATTTCGAGGGTCGAAAAAATCGCATAGTTAAGCGGTTTCTTGGCTTTTGAAATGGCTCGTGGCAACGATTTGGCAACACTTTTTCATTATTCATAAAAAGAGAGCTATGCAGTACTTGGACTCCCGAAACAATGCATCCATCGACGCAAACTGCTTGAAGAGAAATGATGATTGAATGAAAAAGGAGAAAGCGCTATGCGAATGCGTATTGCCGCCTTATGTGTGATACTCTTGTTTTGGGGGAATGTAGCGGAGGCATGGCAAGCGGCGTTGACCTTGAAGCAGCTTGGCCAGGAAACTTGCTTGCAAATGGTAGATTATGGAGGAGCATTGCTGGTAGAAACCCTCGAAGGACTCTACATGCAACGGGAGGGGGACTTTGTCCCCCTCTCGGGAGACTTCCATCTCGGTAGCAGGGAGGCTCTTCCGGCAGACGAGCAATCGTTGCTGTGGGACGCTGCATACTATAGCAAGGATGCAGTTCCCCCGGGCAGCAGCGTGGATTTTTTGATCGTCTCCCGGCAGGGAGAACTGTACAGCCTGTGCAGCAACTACCTGGGGGTGAACAAGCTGACCCTTTCAGGAGACACGCTGCATAGCGAGCGGCTCTGCGCCCTGGATTGGCAAAGCTTTGTTACCGCTCCAGAGCAGGCTCCGCACCTCTTTGACGCGGTTATCGATGGGGACATGCTGTATTTCCTTTGTGGCAGCGATCCCCTGCAGGGGGAGGAGTCCCTCTGGGCGGAGCGGCTTATGCGCTGCGATCTGCGTACAGGCGAAACGAAAACGCTGGCCCAGGGAACGTACACGGGGCTGTGCTTTGACGGAGAGGGAATGTTGCTGGTCACCGTTCCTTCCCTGAACAACCGCGCCAAGCTGGTGCGCATCTCCCCGGAAACTGGGGCGCAGGATGATTGGGCCACCGTGGGAGGAACTGAACTGAATTACCCCCGCCTGGACCCATCCAGCGGCGATTGCTACTTCACCAGCGGACAGCGTGTGTATGTCCTGCACCCTTCCGGGCAGCTGGAAATGGCCTTTAACCTCTCCTCCCTGGCCAGCGCGGGGGTCTACGGCGCCTGCTTTACGCCGGAGCTGGGGTATGTGGTCATCACTGGATTGGGGATAGAAACTGCGGAAAGTCAGAGAGAACAGGTGCTGTATGTCCGGGGCCTTACGGAAACCTATGCCCAGGCATACATGCTGGAAACAGGCATCAATGTCCAGAGCCTGGGAAGCTTCGAGCCTTCCGCCGAAGAGCTGGCCACGCAGATGCTCATGCAGGACACCGCCGCCGACCTGTACTGTCTGGAGCTGGATGCGCAGGTACTGGAGTTGATTGCGAAAGGATACTACACCCCGCTGCAAGGGCAGGCGGAGCTGGCCCAAGCCTATCAGCAGCTGAGGCCCTTTGTGCGCGACTGGGTAACGTGGGGGGAGGATTTTGCCGTTTTCCCCGTGTACCTGTCGTTGCGGGGACCTGCCTATGATCCGGCGCTGCGCACGGAAGTTCCGCCGGAAACCTGGGAGGATTGGCTGCAGGAACTGCTGACGCGGGTGGAAAACGATCCGGATGGGGAGCAGCCGCTCTTTGAAGGACGGTATACCCGGGCTGACTTGCGCAGCATGCTGGTGGAGGCGCTGCTGGAGCAGTATTGGCTTGCCTGTGGAACCCACGGCTTGACTGCTGCCCAGACAGCTCTGGAGACCAACTTGACCCTTGCTCTGGCGCTGTGCGAGGCAATTGAGCCATCGCATTTCTCTAGCGCGGACCCCTTGTTTCGCCTGAATTATGTGCTAAGCCCTGCCCTGCAGGCGGAAAACATGACGCCCCTGTCCCTGGCCTTCCTGTCGGGAGAGACTCCGGCCAGGACGCCGCAGGTGGCTGTTTACCTGCTCAACCCCTATTCACCCCGGCAGGAGGAGGCCTTGGCATACCTGGCCTATATCGCTCAGGCGCAGGAGGGAAGCGCGCTGGTTTCCCTCTACGAGGTGAACGAGCCTCAGGAGAGCAGCGAATACCGCAGGCGGTATGCCACGCTGGTGGAAAATGTCCAGAGCCTGGAGGAGGAGCTGGCCCAAGCGTCTGAGGAGGAACGACGGAGTATACAGGACCGGCTGGACAGCACAAAGCATACCATGGAACGTGTGGCGGAAAACCGTTACCTGGTGGATGAACCGGCAATCGACCGTTATCTGGCGCTGCTGCCCACCTTCCAGCTGCCTGCTTCCTCCCTGCCTGAATCGGCCTATGAAACGCTTCTGTTCCGTTTGCTCCGGGGGGAGATGGAGGAAGCGGAATTCTGCCAGGAGCTGGACCGCATTCAACGGGCATGGCTGATGGAAAACCAGATCGCGTTTGGGGAATGAAAGAAGCCCTGGGAAGCCCCCGGAGCGTGCCGCAAGGGAAATTTCTCATGGATATCAGCGGGAAAAAGTTCCCAAAACATGGGGTCACTTATTCAAATAGTGCTATAATCCAGTATGGCCTATTTTATGAAAATTTTATTTAAGTGAGGCCATATACCCATCGGATCTCTCCGGATGGCAAAGCCTGGTTTTGGTGGCAGATTCGGGCCAGCCGGATTGAGTACAACAATCCCTACCCCGTGATGCTGGTAACCACCACCGACGTTTCCCCCCTTCAAGGAGAATGAAACGTAGCTGCTGGAGAGCAACGAGCGGCTGCGCAGCGCCTTTGAACAAACCACGCAGGGAATGTGGGAAGTGGATTTGCAAAGCCGCATCTTTACCTTGTATCATTACAGCAAATCTCCACAGGTAACCGCGCCACCCCAGGGAAAATTCCCTGATTTTCTTATCGAAAACGGCTGGATTCATCCCAGCTCCGTAAAGCTTTTCCGGGAATTCGCCCGGGAACTGCTGGAAGGGCGGATTCAGGGGTATGGGAACTTTATCATCCAGTTTCAGGATACCGGCCGCTACAGCTGGGCATCCCTGTCATACCGGCGGCTGGAGGATGATGCCGGCGCAGTCCGGGCGGTGGGCATTATTGAAAAACTGCCCCAGACAATGCAGGGGCCCAGGGAAACCATACTGACCGAACATGCCCTGCCGGATGCGATGACGCCTTATCTGGTGGGGGCGCTCCATGGAAACCTGAGCCGTAACAGCGTGGAGAAATACTGGATGGAAGGGCGGCACGCCGGTAGGGGCACCATCAGCTGCGCGCAAGCCTTGGAACAGGGGCGGAAGAAAATGTTCTCGGAGGATGACCGCCGCTCTCTGAGCGCATATTTTGACGCGGCACAGCTGTTAGCGCTTTTTGCCCGGGGAGAGCGTATCTGCTCCATGGATTACCGCCGGGTGGATGGCAGCGGAAGCATCGGCTGGGTCAACTGCCTGATGAACCTGGTCCAGGATTCGCTCACCAGGGATATACATCTCTACCTTTGGCTTCTGCGGGCAGATGCCCGCCACTGGTATGAGCAGGAGCTGGAAACGCCGCCCGTCCGGGATGCAGAGACGGGACTGTATGACAGGGCCACCACCCGCGCCCTGGTGGAAGCCCGGATGAACCAGGGCATAGCGGTTCCGTGCGCCTTTGCCTTGATTCAGCTGGAGGGATTGGACCGGCTGGAGCAGACATCTCCGCGGCAGGGCAGCCATCCCGCCGCGGTGCTGGGGGCGGTGCTGGGGGCGGTGCTGGGGCCACGGGCCCTGGTGGGCCAGTATACCCGGCAGGAGCTATTGGTGTTCTTCCCTGAAATAGCCAATCAGGATGAGGTCAAACAAATGCTGGAGGGCGCCTTTGCCTTTGTCAGGACCTCCCTGGCGGATGTGAAGGGGATGGACTCCTTGCGTTTTGTGGCGGGGGCGGTTGCTGGTGATGCTGCGCAGGCCCATGAGGCGGCCGTAATCGCTCAATGCCACCAGCTTTGTCAGGGATGGCAGAACGCCAGCAGCGATATTGTGGCTTTTTCTCAAGAGGCGGGGGATTGGAGCCAGCTGCGGCAGTCCTGCCCGGAGGATCAGGTCACCGTCCAGGAGGCTTTGCCGGAACGCCCCCTGACGGAAGAGGAAAAGGATACGGCCCTGAAGTGCGTTTCCGCCCTGCTTTCTGCCGGTTCTTCCCATGCTTCAGCGCTGCCTGAAGGGGCAGGCGGCCGTGTTCTTAACCCGAAACATGGCTTCCACGACTGCCGGCGAGGAGGGGGAGCCATGGCGTTTAGCTGTGCTTCCCCTGAAAAACGATCAACGGATGGCCGGGTTCCTCTGTATCGAGAATCCCCGGGAACACCTGGAGGATGCAGCCCTGGCAGCCATGCTGGTTCCCCACATTGCGGGGGAGGAAAAGCGCTTTCACCCCCAGGGCCAGGAACAGGAAGACAGTGGAGAGGCTCTTTTGCTGAGCCTGCCCAACCTGCGTTCCTATACCAATGCCGTATGCACCCTTACCTCGGATGCATACAGCTCCATGGGCGCGGTGTGCCTGGATATTCCCGGCCTGCCGTCCATCAATGGCAGCCTGGGCTTTGCGTACGGCAGGGAGGTTTTGCAATATGTTTCCAGGGCGCTGGCGGACCTTTTCGGGAGCACCCATCTTTTTCGCACCTGGGACGCTGAGTTTGTAACCCTCTGCCCCAATACCACCCACGAAGTATTTCTTGGCCGGTGCAATCGCTTGCGCTCCGTGCTGGAGTGCCGGTATCCCAAGACGGTGCGAGTGGGCTATACCTGGGCCGATGGTGTGTTTACTGGCAAGGAGCTGGTCAATGAGGCCCGGTCCATCATGCGCTGCGAACGGGTCCCTCTCCAATACCGGCAGGACTGTGCCCAGGGCGCGACGCTGCATTCGGCCAGGGACTTTATCCGGCCGAAACGGTTTACAGTGTATTTCCAGCCCAAGGTCAACATGACCGATGGCACAGTTACCGGCGCGGAGGCCCTGGTCCGTGGCCTGGACGAAAAGGGACGCCTGGTTTCGTCCGGCCGCTTCATTCCGGAAATGGAGGAAAAGGGACTGATACGGGATCTTGACCTGTATGTGCTCAACCGTACCCTGGCGCAGCTGGACCAATGGCGGCGAAAAGGGTTGGCATCCCTGCCGGTTTCGGTCAATTTGTCCCGGTTTACC
>OLRD01000684.1_pt1 | contig 25553 bp, 20 predicted proteins | sample 1672051 | NCBI WGS metagenome assembly OLRD01 (sample SAMEA3136640, study PRJEB25190) | human gut metagenome | biome: human gut; feature: human-associated habitat; material: faeces | place: Austria | collected 2013 | reverse complement strand
ATAAAACCCTGAAAGCCGGTGTGCAGGCTGTGGTTGAAGTAGGCCGCGAAGCGCCACAGGAAATTGGCCCAGAAGCCGGGCTTCACCTCGTCCCTGGTCTTGACGTTGTTGGTGCACATGGCCATGACCTTGGCCCCAAAGGACAGCACGTCCCCGGGCTGGGAGATGGGCAGCACATACTTGCGCACCAGCTCCGCCTGGTCCTCTCCCCGCTGCACAAAATGGGTCTGTATGGCAAAGCGGTCGTACTTCCGCCCGTTTTTTCCCTCCAGGGTGCCCCGGTCAAAGTAGACGATGCCGTTTTCTTCCCGGCGCTGCGCTTCCAGGTTCCGCGAAGGAATAATGCCCATGTGGACGCCTCCCTGTTTCTTGTCAAAATTTCCAGCCTATTGTACAACACCGCCGCGGGGTTGTCAATTTAGCTTCCCCCGGAAAGACAGCGGGCATACGGGTTTGCGCGCCCTGGCGGGGCAAAATCTCCCCTTGACAGGCCTTCGCCGATGGAATACCCTTAAAGCAGTTAAAATAAGGAAGGCGGTATGTTTATGCGGCTGACCGTTCTGGGCTGCAACGGACCCTATCCCGCCCCGGAGGGCGCTTGTTCCGGTTATCTGGTGGAGGCGGAGGGCGCGGCCCTCCAGCTGGATCTGGGCAGCGGGGTGCTGGCGCGCCTCACCGGACGCATGCCCCCGGAGGAGCTGACGGCGCTGCTGTTCAGCCACTGGCACGGGGACCATTGCAGCGACCTGCTGCCCCTGATCTACCGCCTGGGCAGCGTGGCCCAGCGCCTGGGGGGCGCCTACCGCCCCCTGCCGGTCTATGGCCCGGAGGACCCCACCTCCCCCGTGTGGCAGGAGGCGTCCCATTGCCCCCTGCTGGCGCTGCATGCCCTTCGGCCCGGGGACACCCTTTCCCTGGGGCCTGTGGCGGTGGAGGCCCTGGAGGCGCGGCACCCGGTGCCCGCGGTGATGTACCGCCTGTGCGCCGGGGGCAAATGCCTGGCCTATACCGGGGACACCAATACCACCGGGGATCTGCCCCGTCTGGCGCAGGGCGCGGATCTGCTCCTGGCGGACGGGCTGTTCCCCAAGGCCGCCTGGGGGGAGCAGAAGCCCCACCTCTCCGCCGCCCAATGCGGGGAGCTGGCCCGGGACGCCGGGGCCAAGGCCCTGGTGGTGACCCACCTGAACCCCGAATATGACCCCGAGACACTGCTGCGGGAAGCCCGGGAGTGCTACCCCGGAGCGGATCTGGCGCGCACAGGGCTGTCCCTGGAGATATGAGGGCGCGGCTGCTCCGCCGCCTGCGGGAGGTGCCGCCGCTGATCCGCCTGATGCTGGCCCTTGTGGCAGGCGTTCTAATGGGACAGTACGCCTGGGCGGGCTGGCCCTATGGGGTGGCGGCTGCCGCAGCGGCGGCGGGGGTGCTTACCCTGCCCCGGCGCAGGCTGCTGGCAGGGGCCTTGCTGCTGATGGCCCTGGGCGCGTGGCGGAGCCAGGCCGTGTGGCATCCCGCGGTTCCGGCGGAGGGCACCTACCGCATTACCGCCACCGTGGCGGACAACATCCTGCCCGGGGCATCCACCCAGCGGCATACCCGCCTCAAGGACATTGCCCTGGACGGCGTGCCCGTGGCCGGTCAGGCCTACTGGAGCTTTTACGGGCAGGAGCTGGCGGGGGTATCCGCCGGGGACCGGGTGACCTTTACCGGGCAGGTGTACGACGGCGGCGAGGAGGAGAATCCCGGCGGGTTCGACTTCCGTGCGTACCTGTACCAAAGCGGCATGTCCTTTGGCGTCTACGGCGTGGAGGACTGGGCGGCGGAACCGGGCCCCTTTGACCTGGCGTGCCTGATGGCGCGGGTACGGATGTACCTGACCCAGCGCTTGTGCGCCGTCATGGGTCAGGAGGACGGCGCCTACGCTGCCGCCATGCTTCTGGGCGAAAAGAGCCTGCTGGACCAGGAGGAACGCCAGGCCTTCAGCCGCCTGGGGGTGGCGCATATTCTGGCAGTATCGGGCTTTCATGTGGGCGTACTGGCCAAGGTGCTGGAGGCGCTCACCCGGCACATGCGCCTGGGCAGGCGGGTGGGATACGCCGTGACACTTGTTGCCCTGGCCGCCTATTGCCTGCTCACCGGCGGTTCCAGCCCCACAGTGCGGGCCACGGTGCTCTGGGCGCTGTACGGCCTGGGACGCCTGTGCCACCGCCGGGGCGATCCCTTAACGCTGCTGAGCGCCGCGGCGGGGATCATCCTGCTGGCCGCGCCCGCCCAGCTGACGGCGGCGGGGTTCCAGCTGAGCTTCGGAGCCATGGTGGGCATTGGCCTGGTGACGCCCTGGCTGAAACGGCTGCACTGTCCCCAGGGGCGGGCGTCCCGCTGGGTATGGAATGCCCTGTGCCTCACCGCGGGCGCCCAGACCGGGCTGCTCCTGCCCCTGTGCTGGTGGTTCCAGCAGCTGCCTATGCTGGGGCTGATGGCCAACCTGGTGGTGTTTCCCTGGGCGTCACTGCTCATTTACCTGTATCTGCTGACCACGGCGACCCTGGGCATTCCCGGCGTGCGGGAAACCCTGGGCGCATGGGCCGCGGCCTGCAGCCGGGCCACGGTCACGGCGGTGCAGGCGCTGGCGGGCGTGCCTGGGGCGTACCTGTGGACGGCCCGTCCCGGCCCGCTGGGATGGCTGAGCGCGGGCGGCATCCTGGCCTCTGTGAGCAACAGGAGCTGGTGGCGCAGGCGTACCCGCTGCATGGTGGGCGGTACGGCGGCGCTGTGCTTTGCGGTGTCGGTGATGCCTGTGTCACAGCCCATCACCACCTGGACGCAGCTGAGCGTGGGTACCGCCGATGCCGCGGTATTGGAGACCGGCGGCGAGGTCTGGGCCATTGACGCCGGGGAAGGGGACGACCTGGCGGTGTACCTGCGCCAGCGGCGGCTTTCCCTGACGGGGCTGATCCTGACGCACCTGCACAGCGACCACGCGGGCGGCGTGCGTTACCTGCTGGAGAGCGGCATCCCCGTGGAGCGGTGCTATCTGCCCTGGGGCGCGGAGCTGTCCGCGGCGGTGCCCTCCGTGGCGGAGGCGGTGGAGGCGCTGATGGACCGGGGCACCGAGCTATACTATCTCCAGGCGGGGGACGTGCTGGAGCTGCCCACGGGGCGGATGCAGGTGCTCTGGCCCCAGGCGGAGAAGGTTCGCCGGGATGCCGACCTGAACGACTTCTGCCTGGTAACCCTGTGGGAGCTGGGAGAGGCGCGGCTTTTGTCCATGAGCGACCTGCCCGGCACCTACGAGCCCTATGTGGCGGTGCCTGCGGATATCCTCAAGGTGGGGCATCACGGGCAGGCGGACAGCACCGGCTCCGCCTTTGCGCAGATTGTCGCGCCCGAGGTGGCGCTGGTTTCCGCGGGGCGGAACCTGGACCTGGCAAAGCTGGCGGACCGCTTGCCGGGGACGGCGCTGTACTGGACCGGGGATTGCGGAGCCGTGATCCTGCAATTTTCCGGCAAGCGCTTTGAAGTAAGCACCTGGCTGACCGGCCGGGAAGAATAACCTCCGGGGAGGAAATCATGGATTACAAGGAATTTTTTGCCCAGGTGAAAGCGGGCGGCCTGCGGGGCGCGTACCTGTTCGAGGGCACGGAGGAGTACGTGAAGGCCTCCGCCCTGGCGGCCGTGGAAAAGGCCCTGCTGCCCCCGGGCATGGAGCAGCTCAACGAGGCCGTGCTGGATAACCCCGCCGCCGATGCCCTCATCGCCGCGGCGGAGACCCTGCCCTTCCTGGCGGACAAGCGCCTGGTGGTGGCCCGGGAGCTCAGCGCCTTCACCGGACGGGGGGAGGGCGACGACCGGCTGGGGGAATACCTGGCCCGCATCCCGGAAAGCTGCGTGCTGATCCTGTATGTGCAGGGCAAGGCGGACGCTCGGAAGAAGCTGTACCAGGCGGTGAAAAAGCATGGCACGGTGGTATCCTTCCAGCCCATGGATGAGGCGGAGCTGAACCGCTGGCTGGTGCGCACGGCCAAGGGCATGGGCAAGGAGCTGTCCCTGGGGGACGCCGCCTATCTGGCCTTTCTGGTGGGGAGCGACGCGGCGACCCTGAAAACCGAGCTGGAAAAGCTCTCCGCCCTCACCGGGGAACGGGCGGAGATCACCCGGGCGGACATGGACGCCATCTGCTCCCGGACCATGGAGTGCACGGTGTTCGAGATGGTGGACGCGGTGGTGGCGGGCCAGGAGGGCCGGGCCTTCGCGCTGATGCATGACATGCTGGCCACCGGCGGGGACCGCCTGGGCATCCTGGCCATGCTGCTCAGGCAGTACCGGCTGATGTTCCACGTAAAGGTGATGCAGCGGGAAAAGCTGCCCCCGGCGCAGATCAAGAAAAACCTGGGCCTGCCGGGGTTCGCGGCGGACCGCACCCTGCGCCAGGCGGCGGGCTACACCGGCTGGCAGGCCCGCCAGGCCATGGAAACCTGCCTGCGGGCGGAGTATCAGGTGAAAAGCGGCGCCTGGAACCAGGAGGGCGCCCTGGAGGCCGCCATGCTGGAAATCTTCCAGCTGCGCAAGGGCGCCAAGGCGTAACCGGCACAAAGGAGCGGCAGCATGAAACGGGAAAAATACAAGCAACTCTTTGAGGTTACCTGGGAGAAAAACGAAAAAACCGGCAAGCCCAGGCGCGTGGCCCGCTACGTCGGCAAGCGCTACGCCGTGGACCCGGCGCAGCGGAACCGGCTCCGGCCCTGGCTGCTGGGGGAGGCCGCGGTGGCCGTGGCGGCATTCCTGGCCGGGGGGCTCATCAACAGCATGGGCAGCCACTGTCCGTGGGTGATGCCCTTTTACGGGCTGTCCATTCTGCCAATACTTTATTTTACCCTGGCGGCGGTGCGCGTGGCCCGTCTCAAGCCCGTGGTGGATGAAATCGCCCTGGACGGGAGCGTGCTCTCCGCCCGGCGCTGCGCCGCCGGCATGCTGGTCCTGGGCGGACTGTGGACGGCGGCGGATGTTGTTTTTTTGCTGTACTACGGGTCCGCGGGGCAGCTGGGCCGGGAATTGGCCTTTTTGGCCGGCGGACTGGCCATCGCGGTGGCCGGCGGGTTGGCGCTGCGCCAGGTAAAGGCGTTCCAACCCCAGGAAATACCCCAGTGAGGTTCCCGTTTTTGCGCCGCGCGGGGACGAAATTGGATGAAACATGTCGCTTTTACGGACATTGGAAGGGAATTCAGGCTTGACATCTTTTTTCGCTGATTCTATAATGAAATAACCGTTTGTTGCATGATGCACACGGAAATTGTAGAGGAGGAAAATTTCATGAAGAAAGTGCTTGCTTTCGCGCTTTCGCTGTGCCTGCTTCTCAGCGGCGTGGCCCTGGCGGAAACGGGCAGTGAGACGGAGTCTAGTTATACCTATAACTATTCGCTGCCCACCTTCCCCACCAACTGGAACCCCCATCAGTACAAGACCAATACCGATAACGATGACATGCTGCGGTGGCTGTCCGATGGCTTCTTCGAGTTCGATTACAACGAGAACGAGGATGGCTACACCATGGTTCCTTCCATGGTGGTGGGCGAGCCTGAAGACGTGACCGCCGATTACGTCGGCGAAGAGTGGGGCATTGAGGAGGGCGCCGAAGGCCGCGCCTGGAAGTACACCCTCCGCGAAGGCCTCATGTGGGAAGATGGCACCCCCATCAATGCCCAGAGCTTTGTGACTTCCGCCAAGCTGCAGCTGAACCCCCAGGCGCAGAACTACCGCGCCGACAGCCTGTACAGCGGCAGCATGCGCGTGCATAACGCCGAAGCCTATGCCAAGCAGGGCGTCGAGGCGGATACTTCCGTGCGCACCTACATGGAGATCAACGGCGCCGCGGATGTGACCGCTCTGATGGCCGACCACGGCGAGGAGAAGGGCTACATCGACTGGGCCAACTCCTACGGCGATACCTATGATTTCGAAACCGAGTCCTGGACCGGCAGCGCGGAGGCCGGCGTTGTGGAAACGCCCCTGACCATCGCTGAGCTGTATGACTTCTACACCACCGGCGCTGGCGCTAAACTGGCCTCTGACTGGGCCACCGCCGACCAGCTGCTGGAGTGGGCGCTGGACGAGCTGTTTGTGAAGTACACCTACCCCGAGCTGGACTTCGAAAAGGTTGGCGTGAAGGCCCTGAGCGACACCGAAGTGGTGTTCATTCTGGACAAGCCCCTGTCCGGCTTCCAGCTGAAGTACAACCTGTCCATGCCCCTGGTGCATGAGGAACTGTACAACAAGTGCGCCTCCGTGGTGGATGGTGTGTACACCAACAGCTACGGCACCAGCGCTGAGACCACCATGTCCTACGGCCCCTATCGCCTGGCCAGCTTCCAGTCCGATAAGGAGTTCGTGCTGGAGCGCAACCCCAACTGGCTGGGCTACACCCTGCCTGCCAACGAGGGCTGGTACCAGACCGACCGCATTGTGGTCAACTACGTGACCGAGGATTCCACCGGCATGGAAATGTTCCTGAACGGCCAGCTGGACGTGAAGGGCCTGTCCGTGGACTATCTGCCGGAGTACTCCACCTCTGACTACACCTACTACAGCGAGGGCGCTTCCGTTTTCGCCATGGCCGTGAACCCCGACATGGAGGCTCTGACCGCCAACCAGGCTACTGCCGGCGAGAACATCAACAAGACCATCCTCACCGTGAAGGAATTCCGTATGGCCCTGTCCCTGGGCATTGACCGTCAGGCCTTCATCATGGCCACCAGCCCCGCTGGCATGCCCGCCTTCGCCCTGTATGGCAACACCATCGTGGGCGATCCCGAGACCGGCAGCTTCTACCGTGATACCGACGCCGCCAAGCAGGTGGTTGTGGACTTCTGGGGACTGACCGACGAAGTGGGCGAGGGCAAGCTCTATCCCACCAATGACGACGCCATCGCCAGCATCACCGGCTACAACCTGGAAATGGCTCGCGAGTACTTCAACAAGGCCTATGACATTGCCATTGAGGAAGGCCTGATGGACGAGGATGATGTGATCGAGATCATCATCGGTATGCCCAGCACCGCCACCGCCTATGTCAATGGCTACGAGTTCATCGTGAACAACTACACCGAGGCTGTGAAGGGCACCAAGCTGGAAGGCAAGCTGACCTTCAAGAAGGACGATACCATCGGCAATGCCTTTGGCGACGCCCTGCGTAACAACCAGGTGGATATGCTGTTCTACGTGGGCTGGTCCGGCTCCGAGTTCGATCCCTACTCCCTGATCGAAGCTTATGTATCTCCCGCCTATCAGTACGATCCCTGCTGGGATTCCACTACGACCCAGGTGGAGATCGAGCTGGATGGCGTGACCTACACCGCTTCCGCCTATGAGTGGTACGAGAGCATCAACGGTGTGGAGATCCAGGCTACCAACGTGGATACCAAGGAGAAGGTTGGCCTGGTGTTCCCCTACAGCCGCGATGAGAAGATCGCCGCGGACCGTCTGGAAGTGCTGGCCGCTCTGGAAGGCACCATCCTGCAGAACTACGACTTCATCCCGCTGACCGGTGACGCGACTGCGCAGCTCAAGGGCATGCAGATCGAGTACCACACCGAGGAGGAAGTGTTCCCCATGGGCTACGGCGGACTGAAGTACATCACGTACAACTACGACGACGCGGCCTGGGATGCTTACGTTGCGGAGCAGGGCGGTACCCTGAACTACAAGTAAGCCGCGCATGGTAGGTAAGACAGACAAAATTTTTCCCTAAGTATGCCAAGGCAGGGATGTATTGTACATCCCTGCCTTGGTGAATGCTAAAGAAAAATGACCGTTCATTTCTTACGCCTGCACCCGGTTGCTCCGCTCGGATGCAGCCGTAAAAAATGGAAAGGGGCTAGGGCATGGGCAAGTACATTCTCAAACGCATCCTGTTGATGCTCATGGTGTTCTTGATTATTATCTCCATCTGCTTTGTGCTGGTGAAGCTGTTGCCGAACAAGCCGGCCGAGCAGTTTGGTAAGGATATGGCGCTGATCGAAATGCGCCGGGAAGCTCTGGGATACAACAAACCCATTCTGGAACAGTACGTGATTTTCTTGCAAAAGTCATTGCTTGGCTTTGACTGGGGCGTCAGCGAATCCCTGTACGTGGGCCAGGATGTATGGGGCAAGTTCATGGAAAAGATGCCCGCCACCGTGGCGGTGAACCTGTATACCATGATTTTCGCCGTACCCCTGGGGCTGATGTTTGGCATTTACGCGGCGCTGAAGAAAAACCGCTGGCAGGACCATTTCATCTCCACGGCGGTGGTGGTGTTCGTTTCGGTACCCAGCTATGTGTACGCATTTCTGGTGCAGTACTTCCTGTGCTTCAAATTGAAATGGTTCCCGTTCCAGGTGAAGTCAGGGTATGACTTTTTCTCCTGGGACATGTTTGTTTCGATGGTTCCGGCGATTATTTCCCTGGGCTTCGGCACGGTGGCCGGGTTGACCCGCTACACCCGCGCGGAGCTGACGGAAGTACTTACAAGCGACTATCTGCTTTTGGCCCGCACCAAGGGCCTGAGCCGGGCGCAAACCGTTGTGCGCCATGCCCTGCGCAATGCCATGGTGCCTATCTTCCCCATGATTCTGGGCGAATTTGTGGGCATCATGAGCGGTTCGATCATCATTGAGCAGATCTTTGGCATCCCCGGGGTGGGCCCGCTGTATGTGTCGTCCATCACCGCGGCGACCCCGGACTACAATTTCTTTATGCTCCTGTCCGCCTTCTATACGTTGATCGGCCTGTTGTCCGGCATCATTGTGGACATCAGCTACGGCCTGATTGACCCGAGAATCAGAATGGGGAGTAAGAAATGATGAGTGAGATGAAAAACCTTCCGAAGATTCCCGCGTCCGAGTTCGCCTTTGTGGGGGACGAGGGCCGGCTCCATGACAAAAAGCTGGAAACCAAGCCTGTGGGCTATTTTAAGGACGCCATGATCCGCTTTTGCAAAAACAAGAGCTCCGTGGTGGCGGCCTATATCATCCTGTTCCTGGTGCTCTACGCCATCTTTGTGCCGATCTTCTGCGAGACCACCTATTCCCGCGCCCTTACCGATACCACCTACCTGATGTACACCAAGCTGCCCCCCAAGGTGGAGGGCATGGGCTGGCTGGGCATGGACGGCACCGGCAATGTTACCGTCAACGAGGCGGACTACAACACCATGCGCGCCCTGGCCCAGGAGACCGGGCTGGACCCCGTGCTGGAGGTATACCGGGCCGCGTATACCGATCCCACCTCCAGCAGCAAGACCACCTTCTACGACCTGAAGGTGGACAACTACTACCGCATGGGCATGGCGTACCTGACCCTGACCCCCGACGAGTTTGAGTCCATCCAGGCCTGGCAGGACGAGACGGGCATCCAGGTGATCTATCCCGCCATTACCGATACCAGGCAGAGCGACGCCAACATCTGGTACGAGGCCAACCGCAAGGGCGTGGCGACCCTGGACGACGAAGGCAACTTCCAGCCCATCTACAAGACCACCACCCCCACGGATACCATCTACCATTCCCTGCGCATCGCCGCGGATAACGACCCGGAACGTCCCCTGGCCTATGCCCGGGTGGGCGGCACCTCCTCCGCGCCCAGCTATGTGGTGCGCGTGTGCAAGTATACTTACTTCCAGTACCGCTACGGCTTTGAGCCGGCCTTCGTGTTCGGCACCAACGCAAAGGGCCAGGATATTTTCACCCGCCTGGCGGCCGGCGCCCGGTTCAGCTTCCTCCTGGCCATCAGCATTTCCGCCATCAACCTGTTCATCGGCGCCATCTACGGCGCCATCGAGGGTTACTACGGCGGCGCCGTGGACCTGGTGATGGAGCGTATTGCCGACGTAATCAACGGCGTGCCCTTCATTGTGGTGACAACGTTGTTCCAGTTGCACCTGGCCAATAAGGTGGGCGTGGTGCCAGCCTTGCTCTTCGCCTTTGTGACCACGGGGTGGATTGGCATGGCGGCCCGGGTGCGCATGCAGTTCTACCGTTTCAAGGGGCAGGAGTACATCCTGGCCGCCCGCACCCTGGGCGCCAGCGACTGGCGGCTGATGTTCAAGCACATCTTCCCCAACTCCCTGGGCACCATCATCACCGGTTCGGTGCTGGTGATTCCCGGCGTTATCTTCTCCGAAAGCTCCCTGACCTACCTGGGCATCATCAACCTGGAATCCTCCACCATGACCAGCGTGGGCACCATGCTGGCCGGCGGCAAGAATTACCTGAGCACCGACCCGTACATCATCCTGTTCCCGGCGCTGTTCATTGCGCTGCTGGAGGTTTCCTTCAACCTGTTTGGTAACGGCCTGCGGGATGCCTTCAACCCGTCTTTGAGAGGAGTGGAGTAAGATGGAAAAGAAACTGCAAGTACGCCATCTGCGCATCTCCTTCCGAACCACTGCCGGCAAGGTACAGGCGGTGCGGGACATCAGCTTTGACCTGCACAAGGGCGAAACCATGGCCATCGTGGGCGAATCCGGTTCCGGCAAGTCCGTGACCTCCAAGGCCATTCTGGGCATCCTGGCGGGCAACGCCATTGTGGAGGGCGGCGAGATCCTCTACGATGGCCAGGACCTGCTGAAGATCGGCGAGGATGACTTCTACCGCCTGCGCGGGGATAAGATCGCCATGATCTTCCAGGACCCCCTGAGCAGCCTGAACCCCATTATGCGCATCGGCAAGCAGCTCACCGAGGCCATGCTCCTCAAGGGCAAGGCCCGCCAGCGCTCCAGCAAGGAGAACTTCCACGGCAAGCTGAACATGCTGGAGAAGTTCATGACCCAGGCCCCCGGGGCGGACGCCGCGGCGGTCAAGGAAAAGTGCGAGCAGTTCCGCAAGTTTGAGCTCAAGCACATTGAGCTGGAGCAGGGCTACAACACCGCCGCCGAGGCCGCCCGGGAAGCCCTGGAAGAGACGGACAACATCCTCTTCCTCATTGAAAAGAACGCCTTCAAGGATGACTGCGCGGCGCAGCTGCGGCAGGTGAAGGAGTTTGCCCTGCACGCGGAAAACCCCTTTGTGGTGTCCGAGCGGGCGGAGGAGCTGAAGACCGCCGCGGGCGAACTGACCAAGGGCGTGAGCGCCCAGGTGCGCAGCGGTGATTTCTCACAGACCGTAAGGTGCCTGCAAAAAATCAAGGATATCCTGACCCAGGCGCTGGACAAGGGCGAGCCGGACTTCTTTGCCCTGGGATATTATCAGACCTTTGGCAGCGGCAGCGCCCCCGCGGGCACCGTGAAGGAGAAAAATGCCTTCTATACCCGGTACTTGGAGGAGCATTTCCTGAACGACTTTATGGGCATGGTACAGGCGGGCGTGGCCTACGCGGAGCGGCAGTATGCCCAGCACCGGGCCGCGGCGCTCACCGCCCTGGACAAGGCGGCCCAAACCCTGCGTGAGGGTACGGTGGAATCCCTGATGCCTTCCGTACAGGAGCTGTGCCAGCTGGTGGACGCCTCCGTCAATCCCCTGGCCATTGTCAAGGACAGCGCGGCCTGCACCTTCTCCCGCAGCCTGCGGGATTTCCTGGATACCTACCGGGAGGGCAAGCGCACCAACGGACGCAAGCAGGCGCGCTATGAGCGCCAGGTGCGCAAGGCGCAGCGCAGCCGCAAGGCTGACTACACCGTGGCCGCCGCTTCCACCATTGACCTGGACCTGGTGAAGGAGAACATGCTGGGGCTCATCGACCGTCTCCGCACCCATTATGCGGAGCTGGCCCAGCAGGAGGTCACCGACGACCAGACCGTGCGCGCCCAGCGCCTGATGGAATACCTGAAGGAGAACGCCTCCGGCATGGTGATGAAGATCACCAAGCAGGCCGCCAAGAACAAGGCCCTGAAGCTCATGGAGGAAGTGGGCATCTCCGAGCCCCGCAAGCGCTACCGGCAGTACCCCTTCGAGTTCTCCGGCGGCATGCGCCAGCGTATCGTGATTGCCATTGCCCTGGCGGCCAACCCGGATGTGCTCATCTGCGACGAGCCCACCACGGCCCTGGACGTGACCATCCAGGCGCAGATCCTGGAGCTGATCAACCGCCTGAAGGCGCAGCGGAACCTGTCCATTATCTTCATTACCCACGACCTGGGCGTGGTGGCCAACATGGCCGACCGCATCGCCGTGATGTACGCGGGCAAGATTGTGGAATACGGCACCGCGGAGGAAGTGTTCTATTCTCCCGCCCATCCCTATACCTGGGCGCTGCTCTCCTCCATGCCTGACCTGGAAACCAAGGAGAAGCTGGAAGCCATTCCCGGCACGCCCCCGAACATGATCTATCCCCCCAAGGGCGATGCCTTTGCGGACCGCAACCGCTATGCCATGAAGATCGACTTTGAGCAGCAGCCCCCGGCCTTCCCCATCACGGAAACCCACTGGGCGGCCACCTGGTTGCTGCATCCGGACGCCCCCCATGTGGACCCGCCCAAGGTCGTGACCGAACGCATCGCCAAGATGAAGGCCAGAGTGGGAGGTGAAGCGAATGCCTGAACAGGAAGTGTTGCTTCGGGTCGAGCATTTGTGCCAGTATTTCAAGACCAACAAGGCTGTGGACGACGTGAGCTTTGACATCAAGAAGGGCGAAGTTTTCGGCCTGGTGGGCGAAAGCGGATGCGGAAAAACCACCACCGGCCGCTCCATCATCAAGCTCTACGACATTACCTCCGGCAACATCTATTTCAAGGGCAAGCGCATTGCCGCGGGCGTTGGCGCCTACAAGCAGGCCATTGCCCAGGCGCGCCAGGAGATGAAGACCGCCGACGCCCCCCGCAAGGAGGAGCTGAAGCGCTTCATTGCCCAGCAGCAGCAGGAGATGAAGGCCGCCCGCTTTGACCACACCCATTGCGACAAGATCCACGCCGACGACCTGGCCCAGGAAGTGGACCGCAAGTACCAGCCCCTGCTGGAAAAGGCCACCGGCGACGAGCTGACCCGGCTGAAGAAGGAATACGCCGAGCAGCGCCGCATCGCGAAAAAGCAGCGCTACATCACCCAGATTCAGATGATCTTCCAGGACCCCATCGCCTCCCTGGACCCCCGCATGACGGTGCACGAAATCATTGCCGAGGGCCTGGTGATCCGCGGGGAAAAGGACAAGAAGGTCATTGATGAAAAGGTGTTCCAGGTGCTGGAGATGGTGGGCCTGGTGCGGGAGCACGCGGGCCGTTATCCCCATGAGTTCTCCGGCGGACAGCGCCAGCGTATCGGCGTGGCCCGGGCCGTAATTATGAACCCTGAGCTGATTATTGCCGACGAGCCCGTCAGCGCCCTGGACGTGTCCATTCAGGCCCAGGTGATTAACCTGCTCAATGATCTGCGGCACAAGCTGGGATTGACCATCCTCTTCATTGCCCATGACCTTTCCGTGGTGAAGTACTTCTCCGACCGCATCGGCGTGATGTACTTCGGCAAAATGGTGGAGCTGGCCACCTCCGATGAGCTGTTTGCCCATCCTCTGCACCCGTATACCAAGTCCCTGCTCTCCGCCATTCCGCTGCCGGACCCGCACTATGAAAAGCAGCGCAAGCGCATCAAGTACGAGCCCCTGGCGGAGCACGACTATTCCGTGGACAAGCCCTCCATGCGGGAGGTTGCCCCGGGACACTTTGTGCATTGCAACGACGCGGAGTTTGCCCGCTACCAGGCGGAGCTGAAAGCAAAATAAAGCGTGCCAAGGGTCGCGGCCGCGGAGAATGCGGCTGCGGCCCTTCCCTTTTTGGGAAGGAGGAAATCTATGAAGCGAAAGTGGGCGCGCAGCCTCATACAGTATGGCGCGGCGCTGGGCGTGGGCCTGTGCATCAGCGCGCTAACGGCCTGGCACCAGGGCTTTGCCTGGGCGCAACCCCTGGCACTGAACGCGCGCTACCTCAGCGATGGCTGCTTTGTGGCGGCGGTGCTGCTGGTGGGCATAGGGGCACTGGCGTGGATCTCCTGCACGGGCTTTTTCGACATTTTTTCCTATGCGGTGAAGAGCCTGCTGGTGCTGTTTACCTCCCTGCGCAAACCCCAGGAGCAGATCAGCTTTTACGAATTCAAACTGCTCAAGGAGGAAAAGCGCGGGACAGTGCCGCGGTTCATCCTGTACATGGGACTGCTGTTCCTGGGACTATCGGTGCTTTTTTTGTGGATCTATTATGGGGGCGGAAAGTAAAATTTTCCGACATATGTCAGAAAAATACTTGTGCACGGAACACAAGAATGATATAATATTAACAGGCTCTAACAAATACGGCGTAAGCCGCTATGTAAAGGGAGGAAACCTGTCATGGAAAATCAAAAACTCCAAAGCCGTCGTGATTTTATGCGCACTGCCGGCAAGATCGCCTTGGGCGCCACCGCGCTGGGCGTTGCCAGCCCCCTGCTGAGCGCTTATGACAGCGCCAAGGCAGAGACCACCATTGAGGCTCCCGCGCATCCGTTTACCTACCAGAAGCTGGACCCCACCGCGACCCTGGAGCGCGGGTACAAGTCCTTCTTCGAGCTGGGCGGCTGCGCTGCCGGCGCCTTTGACGCCATCATCGGCCAGCTGGCTGACCTGGTGGGCTATCCCTTCAACCAGGTTCCCGCCAAGATGTACGCCAACGGCGCTACCGGCTTTGGCATTGCGTCCCTGTGCGGTTCCCTGGGCGGCTGCGCCGGCGCCATCGGCCTGCTGTGCGAGCCCGCGGACGCAAAGACCATTCTGGCGGATCTGTGCGCCTGGTACCGTGAGCATGAGTTCCCCGCATACGATCCCGACAACCATGCGCCCACCAAGACCGTTGCCAACTCCGTGAACTGCGCGGATTCCGTGACCAAGTTCATGAGTGAGAACGGCATCACCGAGATGAGCGATCCCGTCCGTCTGGCCCGCTGCGCGGCCGTCACCGGCGAGGCTGCCCAGAAGGCTGTGGAGCTGCTGAACGCGCACTTTGGCCTGTAATTTGTATATACGCTGAGGCGGCGGAGGCCTGCAACAGGGCCTTCCGCCGCCTTGCGCTTTGATGCCCATCCAATGCGTGAGGAGGAATGCACTGTGCTGGTCATGGACCGGGAGGCGGAGACCATTATGGCGGAGCGCTTCGGCAAGGATGCCGTGATTGCCCTGGCCACCGTGGCGGACGGCGTGCCCCATGTGCGGTACGTGGACGCCTACTATCAGGCGGGGGCGTTCTACATCGTCACGGACAGCCGCTCGCAGAAAATGGCCCAGATACGGCAAAATCCCCGGGTGGCTGTGGCGGGGGAATGGTTTACCGGCCACGGGCACGCCGAGGATCAGGGCCCCTTTGACAGGGGGGAAAACAGGGATATCGCAAACACGCTGCGGCAGGCATTCGCCTCTTGGCTCCTAAACGGCCACACGGATCCTTCCGCGGAGGAAACGCATATCCTGCGCGTCACCCTGCGGGACGGCCTGCTGCTGTCCCATGGAACGAGATATGTTCTGGAAGACAGATGAAGTGATACATGTGCAGCGCGGCGGAGGCGAAAGCACCGCCGCGCCTTTGCTTGCCTGGGGTCAGGCGCCCACCAGCTGATCGGACTTCAGCAGCGCCTCCATGGCGTCGGCGGCCGCCGCCTCATCGGGGCCCTCGGCCAGCAGGCACAGCCCCGCCTGGGCGTCCGCGCCCAGGGACAGCAGGCCCAGCATGGACTTGGCGTTGACGATTTTCGCGTTGTGCTCAATCATCAGCCGGGACTCAAAGCGGCTGGCTTCGCGCACCAGCAGGGCAGCGCTTCGCCGGGTAAGCGGCGAGCGGTTGGGGAAGGAAATGGGCTTGCGGATCATGGGGTATCCTCCTTTTTCAAAACGTCCATGGACGCTACTATTTCATCGTAAATGGCCTCCAGCCGGCGCATGCGGTGGTTGACTCCGCTTTTGCCCACGGGGGGGGCCAGCAGCGCGCCCAGGGAGGTCAGGCTCTCCTCGGGATGTTCCAGGCGCAGCCGGGCAATCTCCTGCAGGGAGGGCGGCAGGGTATACAATCCCCGCTGGATGGAGATGGCCTTGATCATCTCCACCTGCTTTTGCGCGGCGGAGACCTGCCGCTCGGCGTTCTTTTCGTCGCAGTTCATGGCGCGGTTGACCTGGTTGCGTATTTCCTTTTTGATGCGGATATTCTCCAGCTCCATGGTGGCGGCGGAGGCCCCCATGAGCGTAAGCATGTCGGCGATATGCTGGCAACCCTTGAGATAGACCACGTATTTGCCCTTGCGCTGATGCATGTGCACGGGCAGGCCGCTCTTTTCCAGCAGCTTTTCCAGGGTGGCGCAGAGGCTCTCTTCCCCGGCCACCAGCTCAAAGTGGTAGTCCTTCTCCGGGTCGCTCATGGTGCCCGCGCCCAGGAAAACGCCCCGCAGGAAGGAGCGGCGGCAGCACTGCCGCGTCATGGGATGCCGGGGGGTGGTGCGGCGCAAGGTAACGCCGCCGTCCTCGCCCCGCTCCATCATGTGCAGGCTCAGCAGCAGCTTCTGCGCCGCCTCATCCTCCAGGGTGAGGACGCAGCTGCGCCGGCCGCCCAGCCGGGCATGCTGCACAAAGTGCAGCCGGGGCGTCAGCTCCAGCCCCGCCCCCAGCAGGCGGAAAATGCGCCGGGCCAGCCCCGCGCTCTCCACCCGGAAGGTAACGCGCACCCGTCCGCCGCCCCGCAGCTGCAGGCTGCCGGAGGTTTGCACCAGGGCGCTGAGCTCGCTCATGACGCAGCAATTTTTGCCCAGGGGCAACCGCAGCAGCTCCTCCTTGGCCAGGGATGAAAAGGACATAGGCGCGCTCCTTTATCAGGCGTTTTTCCAGTGGGCCTGCTCCAGGTCGATGTCACGGTGGTTCACGTCCACCTGATAGCCGCTTTGGCGCATGAATTCCGCAATGGCCTCCGCAATGGCCACGCTCCGGTGGGCGCCGCCCGTGCAGCCCACGGCGATGACCAGCCGGTGCTTGCCCTCCTCCTGATAATGGGGGAGCAGGAAGGTGAGCATGTCCTTCACCTTGGCCATGAATTCCTGGGTAACGGGGTGATTCATCACAAAGTCCCGCACGTCCGCGTCCAGCCCCGTGTGGTGGCACAGCTCCTCCATGTAAAAGGGGTTGGGCAGGAAACGCACGTCAAACACCAGGTCCCCTTGCCGGGGCAGCCCGCGCTTGAACCCGAAGGACAGTACCTCCAGGCGCAGAGGCGCTTCCCCGCCGTCGCTCTTGACAATTTCCGCCAGCTTGCGCTGCAGGGCCCGGGGCCGCAGGAACGAGGTATCAATGACATAATTGGCCGTCTCCCGCAGGGGGGTGAGCATCTCCCGCTCCTGGGCAATGGCCTCGGTGAGGCTGACGCTTTCGCTGGCCAGGGGATGATCCCGGCGGGTCTCCTTGTAGCGGCTGACCAGCACATCGTCGCTGGCCTCCATAAACAGGGTTTCAATCTGATAGCCCAGCCCCCGGGTTTCGGTAATCAGCCGCTGCACGGCCTTGGCATCGAAAAATTCTCCGCTGCGCACATCCACCGCAAAGGCCACCAGGGGGCAGTGCATGGCGGTGCTCTGGCAGGCCTCCATGAGCTTGAGCATCATCATGGGCGGCAGGTTGTCCACGCAGAATACGCCCATGTCTTCCAAATAACGGGTAGCGGACGTCTTTCCCGCGCCGCTGAGCCCGGTCAATAATAAAAATCGCAAGGGGCTTCCCTCCCTCATCCACATTGGTATAAATTATGCCCGGGTTACCGGCGCATCCTCTCCCAGGATGCGCACCTCCGGCTCCAGGCGCACGCCCTTCTTTTCCCATACCACCTGCTGCACGTGGGCCATCAGCGCAAGAAAATCCGCCGCGGTTCCCCCGCGGTTGAGCAGGAAGCCCGCGTGCTTTTCGCTCACCTGCGCGCCGCCCAGGGTGTAGCCCCGCAGACCGCATTCGTCAATGAGCGCCGCCGCGTAAAAGCCTGCCGGACGCTTGAAGGTGCTCCCGGCGCTGGGATAGTTCAGGGGCTGCTTTTCCGCCCGGCGGCGGTTCAGCTCCACCATTTCCTGGAGAAGCTCCTCCCGGTCGCCCCCGGGCAGCTGGAACACCACCCGGTACACGGCCACGTCCTGCTGCTGCAGGGCGCTGTGGCGGTAGCCAAAGGCCAGCTCCGGCCGGCTGAAACTCACGGGGCTGCCGTCCCGGCGGAAGGCATCCACCCGCACCACCACCTGGCTCATCTCCCCGCCATAGGCGCCGGCGTTCATGTACGCGCCGCCGCCCACCGTACCGGGGATGCCGCTGGCAAAGGTCAGCCCGGCCAGGCTGTTTTCCGCCGCGGCCATGGCGGCGCTGGTCATGGTGGCGCCGGCCATGGCCGTCACCTTGTCCCCGTGGACCTCCACGCCCCGCATGCCGCTGGCGATCCGTACCACCAGCCCGCGTATGCCGCCATCCCGCACCAGCATGTTGCTGCCCTGGCCCATGAGCGTCAGGGGCACCGCCAGGCGGCGGGCTTCCTCCAGCAGCAGCTGCAATTCCTCGGGCTCCCGGGGGGTGGCCAGCAGGTCCGCCGGGCCGCCCAGGTGCAGGGTGGTATAGCGGGCCATCAGGGCGCCGGCCTCCAGGCAAAGCCCCGGGGCGCGTTGCTTCAGTGCATTTTCCAGCTCAGGCATCTGGCGCAGAACGGTTTGGGTGGTCATTTTCTCCCTCCTGATTCTTCCTCTATTCTATCGCAAAAGTGGCGCTCCCGCAAGCGGTAAAGGCCCGGCGGCCCTGCAAATCCGCAGAAAAAACCAAGGGCGTTCCCTTGCATTGTACCCTGGGAAGGCGGGGAACATGACGGCGGGCAAAAAGAAATCGCCCCGGGAGGAGAAAACCTTCCGGGACGGAATCATTTACGCTTCCATGCCCTCAAAGCGGCGGCACCAGGTGTATTTCGAGATGGCGCTTTGCTGGGCCTGGGGGCAATAGGTGCTCAGCAGGTCGCGGATGTAAGGGGGCATCACCCGGTTGTACTTCACTTCCAGGATGATTTCCCCGTTGTCCAGGGGCGGCACCGTGGGCACATAGGGATCAAACAGGTCGATGGAGCTCAGCCCCGTGCGCAGCTGCTTGTCAAAGGTGATGCGCACTTCCTCCGCCGGGTGCAGGTAGGCTTCCCGCACATAGTCCACCAGCACCACCGGGTGAAGCAGGTTCACGGTCATTTCCCGGTACACATCGTTGAGCAGGCCGGAGCGGGTAGTTTCCAGCCCCGTGGGGTCCCCGGCCATGAGCTGCTCGCACAGGTCCCGGGGAATGGTCTGGGACCGCTTGGAAATCAGGTTGCCTACCTTGGTTTTGCATTCCAGCTTGATGAGCCGGTCGCTGAGGTTGTAGATGCGGATGCGGTACTTGTCCCGGTTCTTTTGGCCGTCCAGCTTGTCGTAATAGGCATCGTTGAACACGGTGTCAAAGTACAGGCTGCGGATGTGGTACTCGTTGAGCTCGTCCCCGTTGGGGTCCCGGTGCAGCACCTGGTCCAGCACCCCGGAGAGGACAATATACTGCATTTCGCTGATAAAGAATTTCAATTCATGCCGCAGGGGCATGGAGCTTGCCATGGGCCTCGCCTCCTACCTGGGTCGCGCCTTACGCGCCTGCCTCGCTCTGGCAGGCCACCAGGGTGGCGTCGTGCACGCCCTCGATGGAGAGCATGGCGGCCACCAGGTCCTGCTTGTCTCCCAGGCGCACTTCGATGGTCATCTCCGCGCCGGCGCGGGTGACGGTCTTGGAGCGCAGGCGGTGCTGCTTCACCGTGCGGCGCAGCAGGCTCAAAATGTCGTGCTCGGCGTCGTCGTCATAGTGGAGCACCAGCAGGTAGGCGTTGGGGTTGCGGAACTTTACAAAAGTCAGCCCAAAGAGGATCACCGCAATGCCCAGGGCCACCACCACGGCAATGACGTACAGCTCCGCGCCCAGCAGGATGCCCATGGTCAGCGCCCAGAACATGTACGCCGTGTCCATGGGGTCCTTCACCGCGGTACGGAAACGCACAATGGACAGGGCGCCCACCATGCCCATGGAAAGAGCGATGTCGCTCTTGATGCACATGACCACGGGGGTGGTAATCAGCGTGAGCATAATCAGCGTCAGGCTGAAGGTGGGGCTGTACAGCACGCCCCGGTAGCATTTTTTGTACACAAAGGCGATCAGCATGCCCACCGCCAGGCCGAAGAGCAGGGCAATGACCATCTTCATGGGGGTCAGGCTGGCAAACTGCTCGGCAAAATAGGTGGAAAGGCTGCTATCGTTTTTGATGATGTTGCTTACGCTGAGGCTTTCGGCCAAGGCTGATTGCATGGGGGGTCCCTCCTGTATGATGCGCTTTTGCTTTTTTGATTATACCCTATTCACGGTCGGATTGCATCTGTTTTTCCTGAAAAAACCGGGATTTTGTCATTCCGCGTCAGGCTCCAGGGGCGGCTGCTCCCCGAAGTAGTCGATCATCTGCTGGTCGGTGAGCTCAAAGGCATCCTTGATGTATCCCCACAGGTAATGGGGCCGCCAGGTGCAGGTATCCCGCAACCGGTCAATACGGCTCTCCCAGTAGCGCAGGGCGGCATCAGGGGTATTCGGTACTTCCGCTATAATGGCCGGATCGGTTTCCTCGGCCCAGCGGGCGAAATGCAAGGGCATTTCCGGCTCAAGCTGATCCACCATGGGCTCCAGGATGCTAAGCATGTATTCCGTAGTGAAAGTCTTGAAAATATCTGCCAGCTTGAGCAAGAACTTGTCCTTGTACTCGGGTACGGAGAGCAGCTTGAGGAAGATGACGTTGTTGATGTTTTTATCACCCATGCCGCTTTCCTTAGTATAGGAGCGGGGGCTGTTGAAAGTGGACTTAAACATACCGTAGTCCGCGTCATAGAAAATCCACTTCCACTTGGCGCCTTCCTGGTTCAGCTTATAGAAGCGAATGTTACCAGGGTCGGAGTTTCCGAAGAACATCTCGAAGGCCAGGTACTCAAAGTAGTTGTCCACATCCACGTTGTCCAGGATGTATTGCAGGTCCTCGGGATTGTTGGCCGGGTCGCTCTCCTTGATTTTGTTGCGCATTTCCAGGTATTCATCGTTGGAGCCATACACCTCTGTGGAGTTGGCCTCCAGGATGGTCATCTGGTCGGCTTCATCCAGGGAAAGTCCCTCATGCTGGGCCACAAAGAAGCGGTCCACGCGTTCGCGCATGTTGTAGTGGCCCCAATAGGTACCGTTCAGGTATACCACCACAGGGTTCCAGGCCTGATGAATAACCTGGGAGCCATAGGCGTCCATCATCCGGGACTGGAAGCCGTCCAGCAGCCGGGTCCACACGCAGTCGTTCCCGCTGTTGCGCAGCACAAAAGATTTGTACTCGGTATAGGGCCGGTCCTCAAACAGGGAAGCATGGAAGGTCTTGGCTCCATAGAGGGACTTGGCTCGCACCTTGAAGGTCTTTTGGGGCATGTCCAGGCTGTACTGGCCTTGCAGGCCAAACTCCATGCCCTGGTTGAGCACCTTGGTGCCGTCCAGCAGGTAGTACTCCACGTTGCCTGCCCGCTCGCCCATATCGGTTTCTTCCTTGATATAGCGGTATACAGTGTTCTTGAAGGGAATGCGGCCGGACTTGTCCACATTGTCGCCCACGGTGAGGATGCCCGTTTCCGGGTTCCACAGGTCGTCGGGGTCGGCCACCAGGGACACAATGGGCAGGGAGTGGTAAGCGTTGATGAAGTAGGTGCCCGTCACCGTGTCGCTGGGCATATAGCCGTCCTGACGGAAGGCCCTGGCCCGAATCACGGTGGTGAAGTTCAATTCGAGGGTTTCCCCCTGATAGAGGGTGTCCTGTTGGGTGGGCACGGAACCATCCAGGGTGTAGTACACCTGCGTGCCCTCGGGGATGGTGATGCCGGCATAGACCGTTTCATAATGCAGCCCCGGTTCCACCGTCAGCTGAGGCGTTTCGGCATAACCCACAAAGCCCGTGCCGTTGGCCGCCATGGGCGTGGGGCTGTCGTAATAAAAAAAGCCCGACAGGCCCGTGGTGCGGCCATAGGAAATATTGGTGGGGATCAGGGGCAGGATGACCTTATCCAGAATTTTGCCCGTGGGGTCGGAAAGGCACACCACGTCCCCGCCCGCCCGCGCCAGCTTGAAGGAGGCGTGGAGCTCGCTGGTGGTTGTCAGGGCGCTGTTCCCGTCCAGGAGGATCACCTTGTACTCCCCCGGCTGGATCATCGTCCCCGCGGGAAACTGCCACTTCCGTGCCCGGGTGAGCCGGTTGGTCAGCCCAAAACCGCTTAAATCCACCGTGGACTGGGAGGAGTTGTAAATCTCCACCCAGTCCACGTAATTGCCGCCCAGCACGGCGACGCTATCATTGGAGGCCATCACTTCGGTGATGTATACCCCCGAGGTGTTCATGGCGATCAGGTTGCGGTCCATCTGGTTCATGCCGGACTGATTGTTGGGCAGGCCGGGGGTCGCCGTTTGGAACACCTTCCAGCTGTTGTTTTCATCCCGGCCATAGCTGCAATCCTCGGCCAGGTTGTCCACGATCACCCGGTCCACCATGCGCCCACGGCTGTCGGAGAGGATCACCGTGTCGTGCTCGGCGCTGATGGCAAAGTTGGTGTGGCTGACGCCGGAAGCGCCGTTGTCGCGATCCTTGCCAGAGCAGAACACGATGTAGTACCCGTGGGGAGCGATCACCGCGTCCTCAGGGAAACGCCACTTGAGGGGCCTGTTTTCCTTGTCGCTGAGGGCGTAGTTTTTCAGGCTGACCACCTGGTCGGTGGTGTTGTACAGCTCAATCCAGTCGCTGAGCTCCCCGTCCTCGTCGGTAAGCCCCGTGAGGGCGTCCGCCATCACTTCGTTGATGACAATGGCCCCGTCGGTGACGGTGGTGGCTACCCGGTAGCTTTCGGCCCCCGCCTCGGTGTTTTCATACCCGGGGCTGACGTAGGTGACCTCGGCCCAGGTGCCGTCGGGCAGCAGCGCCCAGGAAGAATCGCTGGCCATGATGGGGGTGGTCACCTGGTCGATGGTGTAGGCGCTGGGGTCGAACAGATACACCGTCTCTCCCACGGAGGACAGCTTGAACTTGGCGTGAAAGGCCTTGCCCGCCTCCGCCTGGTTGGTGTCGTCACAGTAGACCACCGTGCGCTCCCCGGCCTTCAGGGTCACATCGGGGAACAGGAAGCGGATGGAGTCGCCACGGTCGGACAGGCCCACACCGGCCAGGCTGATGTCCCGGTCGGAGCTGTTCCATACTTCCACCCAGTCGGGGTATTCGCCCTTGTCGTCGGGGACGCTGCCCTGGTTGGAGGTCATCAGCTCGCTGATGCGCAGGCCGTCATAGGCGTTGGTAAGTGTGCCCACCTGGGCGGAGCCATCCTCGGAGCCCACGGAGTACATGGCGTGGGAAACCGGTTCCCAGGGGCAGACCAGTACCAGCAGCACCAGGGCCGCCGCGCAGGCGGCCAGTGCCACAATGGTCCCGGCCCGGGACTTTTTCTTTTTCCTGGGCGGAGGCATGCCCCTCCGCTGTGCGGATTGTCTGCGGGATGCAGGCGGTATCTGCGTCATCCAGGTTCCTCCTTTACACATGGGCGGCCAGGCCGCGGCGTGTTGCAAATCCAATAACATCATGGGGGTATGACCCCTAGTATTATAGCACGCAGAGCCTTTTCTGGCAATGGCGATGAAAGGAAGGCCCCGGGGAAAAGGGCGGTGTTGGCCCCTTTGGCGCGGATTGTTACAACTGTAACGCATGGGCGGCCGGGGGAAATTCTCCGGGAAAATCCACCCCTTTCTGACAGGAAACCCATTGCCCCGCGGCGAATGTTTCCCCCAACGCACAGCCGATCACAAAGGAGGTCTGCTCCATGGCCCTGGTACATAACCCCATATTGCCTGGTTTCCATCCCGATCCCTCCATGCTGCGGGTGGGCGACACCTACTACCTGGCCAATTCCACCTTTGAGTGGTGGCCCGGCGTTTCCATTTACGAAAGCAAGGATCTGGCCAACTGGCGCCTGGCAGCCCGCCCCCTGGACCGGGTGAGCCAGCTGGACATGCAGGGCATCCGCCCCTCGGACGGCATCTGGGCCCCCTGCCTGAGCTACAGCCAGGAGGAAAAGCTCTTTTACCTGGTGTATACCAATGTGCACAACAGCGCGGTGATCTGGGACTCGCCCAATTACTTGGTCACCGCCCCGTCCATCGAAGGCCCCTGGTCCGAGCCGGTGTACCTGAATTCCGTGGGCTTTGACCCCAGCATGTTCCACGACGACAACGGCAAGAAGTACTTCTGCGCCATGATCTCCGACCACCGGCCCGGGCACGACCGCTTCGCCGGGGTGGTGATGCAGGAATATGATCCCGTGGCGAAAAAGCTGGTGGGCCCCATGAAGAAGATCTGGCGCAGCCACGAGGAGCTCTCCGAGGGCCCGCACATGTTCAAAAAGGACGGCTGGTACTACGTGTTCCTGGCCTATGGCGGCACGGGAAACAACCACAGCGAGCTTACCGCCCGCTGCCGCACCGTGGACGGCGTGTATGAGCCGGATCCCCGGGGCATGTTCATCACCAGCCGCTTTGACCCGGACTGGCCCCTGCAGCGGGCGGGGCACACCTCCCTGGTGGAAACGCCCCAGGGGCGCTGGTTCGTCTCCTGCCTGTGCGGGCGGCCCATCCGCAACAGCGGCCGGTGCGTCCTGGGCCGGGAAACCGCCTTGGCTGAGGTGGTGTGGACCGAGGACGGCTGGCCCCGGCTGAAAAACGGCGGCCTCACCCCGGAGCTCACCTTGGATACCGGCCTGGAACCCCATCCCTATCCCCCGGAACCGGCCACCGTGGAACTGCATACCCTGCCGGAGTCCTTCCTGAACCTGCGCCAGCCCTGGACCGCCGAGAAGGAATATTCCGTCACCGCCCGTCCCGGCTGGCTGCGCCTCTACGGCGGGGAAAGCCCCTTCTCCCGGTATGAGCAGCGGGTGTACTGCCGCCGGATTCAGCACCACCATTTTGAGGCGGAGACCGAGGTGGACTTCCGCCCCGAGCATTACAAGCACCTGGCGGGGCTGGTGTGCTACTATGAGTGCGCCAACTTCCTGTTCCTCCACGTGACCCGGGATGAAAAGCTGGGCCGCTGCCTGTCCCTGCTCCGGTGCGAGAACGGCAAGGCCTCCGCGCCCTGCGCCTCCGTGCCCCTGCCCGAGGAGGGCCCCGTGCGCCTGCGGGTGCACATGGACATGGACCGCATGCAGTTCAGCTATTCCACCGACGGCGGCCAGCACTGGGAAAAGATGGGCCGGCTGCAAAACAGCTCCTTCCTCTCCGACGAGGCCTGCGTGGACGGCCGCTTCACCGGCGGCATGGTGGGCATTACCTGCTGCGACCTGTGGAGCAACAGCTACCCGGCGGACTTCTCCTACTTCCGCTATGAGCAGCGTCCCCCTTATGAAAACCTGGCGGACATGACCCCCGTGGACGGCGGCTCCGCTCTGGACGAGGGCTAAGGCGCATCCCTGCGCGGCGGCAAGGGACTCCCGGGGCCGCCGCGCGTTTTTATGCAAAAAAAA
>OLRD01000679.1_pt1 | contig 25640 bp, 17 predicted proteins | sample 1672051 | NCBI WGS metagenome assembly OLRD01 (sample SAMEA3136640, study PRJEB25190) | human gut metagenome | biome: human gut; feature: human-associated habitat; material: faeces | place: Austria | collected 2013 | reverse complement strand
GTTCTGGCGGGCATTACCAATGTTTCCAGCGTTATTGGTTACGAAAAGCTGCCCGCACCGCCCCATTTTACAATGGAAGGGTAAATATTAAATCCTGTGAGCAATACGCTGAGTAAAATCAGAATCAGCGCGGACCAGCCGCCTGATGCTTCTTTATCCAATCCCATTCCTGCACAGGTGTTTAAAATCACCTGCCCTATCACGCAGATGGTTCCGCCTACCAGGAAAGCCTTGAGCATCTGCAGCCATAAGTTATGAGTCGGAGTTACCTGTTTCACGTACTCCTGATACTCTTTTTTCTGTTTTTCATCCATAGCTGACATTCCTTTCTGTTATCTGAAAAATCATTGTCAGTATATGGAGGAAACCGCTGAAATATACGGCTGCCACTTTTTTAATATAGAATGTATAACTATTTTATTCTTCATACCATTACACTATTTACATAATTCATTCATTAAATTTTTTATGGACATCCCATCCATACCCAAAATCATTCTCCGGCATCCCCGCAAGGCTATAGCCTCCGTCCGCGGTCCAGATATTCCCTGTAACCCAGGCGGCTCCGTCCTGCATCAGCAGTTCTGCCAGTCCTGCCGCTTCCGCCGCGCCTCCCACTCTTCCAAACGGCAGCCGTTTTCCCAGGCCGGCCTCCGCCATACCTGGTGTTACCGATTCCTCTGTCATGCCTGCGGCTATCATGTTCAGCCTGATCCCTTGCGGTGCCAGCTGCAGCGCAAAGCTTTGCGCCGCCCTGTTCAGAGATGCATGCAGAGAGCCCGCCAGAAAATCAGTCTTGGATGCACGGGTGCCGTCCGCATCGGAGATGAGTACAATAGATTTCAGCCTTCCGTCCACACTGCCCAGAAGGGCTGCAGACTGTATCAGGCATAAGGGCTGTCGGAACAGCAGTCCATAGGCTTCCTCCAGTTCGGCCTCCTCAAGCATCAGAAAGGAACTTTCCTTCCATCCCGGCACCGTTATCACCACGCCGAAAAAACCGCCTTCCTGTTCCCACCGCTCCTCTGCCTGTTTTATCAGATCGGATTCTTTTTCTGCTGAAATCTCTGTAACGTCATACCCTTTTTTACGGAATTCCGCCGTGCAGGCACTGCCATATCCTGTATTGCTGTCAATTACCAAAATGTTCTTTTCTGTAAACTGACCTGACCGCTTCTGTGATTTCATTTCCTGCACCTCTTCTCTCCCATCACGGATGATTATAGGTTCCGTCAGGCAGCCTTGTCTGGGTCCATTGTGTCACGGAGTCATCACATGGGAATTTAGCCGCCAGTTTTTCATCGATATCAATACCCAGTCCTGGTTTTCCGTTCAGATATACATACCCGTTCCTTAATTCCGGGCTTCCGGGAAATACCTCTGCCAGTGTCTCGTCAATTCCGGCCCATTCCTGGATTCCGAAATTATGGGCATGCAGATCCAGATGGATATTCGCCGCATGGCCTACAGGGGATACATCCCCGGGACCGTGCCATGCCGTACGCACGCCGAAATGCTCTCCGAAAACCGCCAGCTTGTTTGCCGGAGTGATGCCGCCGATATCGCTGATATGGCATCTGATAAAATCAATTAAGCGTTCGGCAATAAGATAATCATATTCCTTCGGATTGCAGAACAATTCACCCAGGGCAATGGGAGTCACACACTGATGCCGCAGCATCCGGTACCATTCACCCTGCTCCGGCGGCAGGATATCCTCCAGGAAAAACAGATGGTACGGCTCCAGTTCTTTTGCCAGTCTCACCGCATTGATGGCGGAAAGCCTTTCATGGGTATCGTGCAGCAGTTCTATTTCATTTCCCGCTTTGTTCCTTATATAATCCACCAGCTTCAATGTATTGTATACATACTGATCCGGACAGTAATACTCTCCCGCAGGCGCTCCCTCCGGTTTGTTCAGGCCCGCAGCTTTCCCCCCATAGCCTCCGAACTGTACCCGTATATGGCGCACACCCTGTTCACGGTATTTTTGTACATTTTCCCATACTTCCTCCAGCGTCCTGCCGTCCGCATGCCGATACACGGCTGCTGCTTCTCTGGATTTTCCGCCGAGCAGATCATAAACCGGCATACCTGCCATTTTTCCCTTGATATCCCACAGTGCTGTATCCACTCCCGATATGGCATTGTTCGTCACGGGCCCGTTCCTCCAGTAGGAATTGGAATTCATCAGCTGCCAGATGTCCTCAATATCCGAAACATTCCTGCCGGCCAACAGTGGCTTCAGATACTTTTCCACCAACTCCGTCACCGCCAGATAGCGATAGGCAAAGGTGGCACAGCCCAGACCATACAGGCCCGGCTCAGAAGTCTCCACCTTCACCACCGTCAGGTTTGCCCCTGACGGCCTTGTATTAATTACCCTTACATCCCTGATTGTAACATTCCCCATACCTTTTCTCCTCTCATTTTTCCTGCATATAGGCAGGCAGCTCATGCCAGCCGGGCCCCGCGCCCTCCGATACATCCTCCGGCATCACAGGCAGTATCAGTCCGCCGTCAATCCTTACCACCGTTCCGGTGATATATCCGGCGTCCTCTGATGCCAGGAAACACGCCAGTTTTCCCACTTCCTTCGGTGTTCCCGACCGGCCCATGGGTATTTTCTGCTGGAATTTGCTTCCGGATAGTTCTTCTCCGGTGAAATTCCCGCGGATAGCCGTGTTTCCCGGAGCAATACAGTTAACGGTAATGCCATATTCCGATAATTCCAGCGCCATGGATTCACAGGCCCGGTGCAGTCCCGCCTTCATTCCGCCATACAGCGCATCCTCGGGATATACCCTCTGCCCCCTTGAAGAAGTGACGAACAAGATCCGTCCGGGAATTTCCCCGGATATCATATGTTTGGCGGCTTCGGAAGCACAGAGCAAATACCCGGCGTAATCCAGCCTGTAGACAAAGTCTATGTCCTCTTCCTTCATTTTACGGATGTCCGTATGGACCGTCAATCCTGCATTGCAGACAATACAGGAAATCTCTCCCAATACCTCTGCCGCCCAGGATACGGCCTGATGCGCAGCTCCTTTTTCTTCAAGAGAAGCCTGCCGGTAATAAGCCTTTTGCCCCAGCTGTTCAATTTCCTTTTTCAGAGAGACCGCGGCATCCTCTGCTGTATGATAGGTGAATGCAACATCATAGCCATTTTGCGCGAAAACCAGGGCAATACCTCTGCCGATTCCACGGCTGCCTCCTGTTATAAACAATGTCTTCTTCATGATTTGCTCCTGACTGCGTGCCCCGGCACGCGCTTATGCCATCCCTTAAGGAGAAACAATTTCACAGACTGTACGAAAAGAAATATCCACAGCAAACATCCCACTGAACCCGATCTTTCCAATGTAACAATATTATACCACTCCGTTATCATAAATGTATGAATAATTGGTTTATTTCAATCGCGAAAAAAATAACATTCAATACTCATAAAACCTATTCGAATTTAGCAGGAAAACAAGCATACCTCCCCGGTAATCCCCGACAACGTCGCAGGTTCCGGCTTAGGCCTGATAGGATCCGGCACTTTCGCCATTTCCCGTTCCAGCGTTGTAGCGACTTCAATCATGACCTCATTTTCCCCTTCCCTGCACAATCCGGTAATATCATAAAGAAATGGAGGCGCTATCTGTATTCCCGCGCTGCTTTTGTTCACAAACAGTTCCACACCTTCCCAGGCATCCGTAACCACAAGGACTATCCGTCCGCCTTCAGCCATCTGTCCCTTTGACAAAATAAACTCATTTTCATACCGCACAAATCCGCTGAACTCCGGCTTTTCCTCCGCGAGCCTGTCAGGCAGGGTAATTTTTCTTCCATCCTTAAAATCGGGATAATCGATGCTTCTGCAGATACTTCTTTCCCATTCCCCGGCAAAAGCCAGCTTTTCCCCATCCGCCTTAACCGGACGGCAGATCCAGGCATCCGCTTCCTCCTGTGTCAGACCTTCCTTATCAAATACGGCAATCAGGCTCTTAAGAGGTTCCACCTCCACAGTCAGCACCGAACCATCATAATCCGCCCTTTCCAGGCAGTTCTCCCATGCATGATACAGATAACACCTTCTGGGATCACCTATTGTAATCCTGCCCCTGTATCCTTCTGTCCCTTCGTTCACAAACAGATAAACCGCCGAACCATCCTCCTGCTCATAATGATAATAACGAAGCCTGTCATCCGCAGGCTGTATGGAAATATCCGCAAAATCAAGCTCCTTCAGCGCAGGAATCAACTTATCTGTTTCCACCAGCCTGCAGCCATGCATTCCGGCGAGCAGCTTCTTTTCTTCCTCCTTATCCGCACAATCGCAGAGTCCTGCCGGATAGCCTTCCATAAAAAATACCGGAATCCCCATCCTCTCCAGTTCACCGGCCGCCCGGGCAAAGGCTTGTGTCACATATTCCATGTAAGGGACGATCAATACCCTGTATTCCTGCGTATTCACCCGCAGCACTCCCTTTTCCAAGACTGTTTTAAAGCCATCCCTGTCCGCAAAAACATCCTGGGGTATCAAATCATAATCCATCTGGGCATCGGCAAGCAGATGGGCCGGTTTATGGGAATACATACATTTTCCCGTCCATTCCCCTTCCCCGTGATACAAAACGGCGATTTCCGCCACATGCCTTCCATGGGCAATCAGTTCACAGACCCGGTTGGTATAGGCCATCAGGCATCCGAAATGGCGGTATTGGGGATTATTTCCATGGGCATAAAAATGTGGCGGGCAGTCCGGATCCGGAAAGGCCATCGGGGAAAATGCATGCGGTACATAATGGTTAATCCCTCGGACCAGGAAATGATCCACCAGGTATTTTTCCAGGCGCACTCCTTCCGACCAGCCATATGCCCCGAATATCTCACACATGGAATTCCCTTTTTTCAGAGGCTCAATCGCAGCGGAAGAACTCCCCAGCTTCCCAAGCATGTAATGATAGAACTCCCCGATCCTTTTCGAGAAAACGCCGTCATCATAATTCAAATCCTCTCCCTGGGGAAGCACCTGACCGCCAATATCGTCAATGCCCGACATATCCTGTCCGGAAAGCCCCCGGAAATAATGGCCCAGGGAGGAGCCGGTCCTGGCATGCATGTTATTGTCTTCGATCAAATGACCGATATATTCTGCTCCGTGCTCCCTGCACCAGCTACCCAGCTGTTCGGAAAATGACTTTTTCACAAGCCGGGTAACGGCATCCATGTAAGCGTAACGGATCCTTGCCTTCTCTTCCGGATCCGCATCTTCTTCCCAGAGAAGAGCCAGCTTTATTCCATAATCAACTCCCAGAGCTTCCTTCAAAGCATCCTCAAGAGGAGCGCTCCAGGGGAAATCCATGTCTTTTCCGAATACCACATCCGTCGCATATAAATGGCCGTTTCCAAGCTCCGGTTCGTCGGAAAAGAAGCCGGCAATTGTCTTTCCGAATTCTTCCCCGTAATGGGCATAATGAGGCTCATAAACCGCGTCAATCAATACACGGCAGGACGCGCTGTCCATCATATTGATATAACTTCTGTGATAACCGAGGTTTCTCGATATATGCAGGGCATAAACCTTCCATATGCCTTCGGGTACCTTCCATGAAATACCGTTTTCCGTGATATGTCCGGATAAATCGATACTTTTTTCCGCCAGGCTTTTTGCGCTTCCCCGGCCTGAATCCCCCTGTGCCGCGAAGGGAACCGCAAACAATCGCAGAAGCCTGTCATCGTCAAAATGCCGGGGTTCCTTCTCCCCGATATAGCTTTCTATCTGTGTGGGCTGAAAGGGATCCGGATGGAACAGCTCCTCCTTTCCGATACAAAGCGTTTCTCCGCCGGAACACCGGTACGTACGGCAGCTGACGCTCTGTCTGCAAAGTTCATCGGGCTGTTCCTCCATTGCGCCGTTTGCATAACCGGTAGGGAAATGGCTGTCATCCAGAATCCAAACCTTCATCCCTCTTTTCCGGGCCTCATCCAGAATCACATCCATATCCGCCCACCATTTGGGGCCGCAGAAATCCGGGTGCGGACGGCTTTCCACACAGACTGCCTTGATATTGCTTTCGTCAATAACCTTCATATACTCCCGTAAAACAGCTTCCTCTTCCCCATGCTGCCAGAAAAAAGGAAATATGTAGTTGCCGCCCTGATTGGTAAGAAGCTTTTTTATTTTCCGGTTCACCTTTTTTACCTCCTGCTCTATGTATGATTGCTTTCTCCGGGCCGCAGGCTGTCTGCATGATTTTACCCGAAGAGTAATCATATAATCTTGTTCTTGTAAAATAATGATAAACGATTATAATCAAGTTGTAATCATTTGATTTTGCCAATATATCATATTATATTGCCCGATGCAGCCGGTATCCTGCAGTTATGCATGGCAACGGTATCCGGTCGGTACAGCAGCCATTGCTTTCATTCTTATAGAGAAAAGGTGACGCTATATGTTTGATCAGATTTTTTTCACACAGGTACAGTTTCCTACACCTGTCACTCCTGTGGAGGTCGAAAGACAGATGTCCCGGAACGCACAGAACCTTCAGGAGAAAGAAAACGGAACACAGGAAGAGCTTCCTGCCAATATGAGAAATGCAGATTATTTTATCTTTGGGAAAATGGACACCTTTTCACGTCCTCCTGTTACGGATTTTGCCCTGGAAAACCTTTTCTATATGGAGGCCTTCAGCATCTTCACTTGCCCAAAGGGGTTCTTCACAAACAGAAAGGATTATCAGTCCTTTCTTATCATTTACACATATGAAGGAAACGGTGCTCTGGAATATATGGGAAAAAGTTACTCGCTGGGCCCGGGCGACGGTTTCTTTATTGACTGCCGCGTTCCCCATCTGTACCGCACTGTGGGGGATGTCTGGAAGCATGGCGTATTCCACTTGAACGGGCCTCTGGTACCCGCCCTGTTTTCCCGATATATGGAAAATGGATCCGTCTCTTTTTATCAGCCTTTTACCGGCAATTATCAAAAGAAACTGGAGGAACTGTTATCCATTTATGGCTCCGTACAGTCCTGCCGGGACTGGCTGGCTTCCGATTGTATCAGCAGTATCCTTACCGATCTTCTCAGGAACGCGTCCGAGGAAAAAGAAACAGACTCCCCGGTACCGGAAAATCTGCGTTATCTGATCTCTTATATGGAAAAGCATTTTACACAGGCGCTGACGCTGGATTTCCTTTCCCGTTTTTCCGGCATAAGCAAGTACTATCTTTCCAGGGAATTCAAGAAGTACACCGGATACTCGCCAAACGATTATCTGATAAGCCTCCGGGTGGAGCATGCCAAATTTTTGCTTCGATCCACCACCCTTCCAGCCAATAAAATTGCCCTGACGGCAGGTTTTCATGATATAAATAATTTCACCAATCTTTTCCGCAAAAAGACGGGAATGACGCCGGGAGGTTATCGGAAAAGCTATTAAAAAAGGAAAGCTCCGTAAAATTCACAGAGTTTTCCTCTCTCAGCCCGTATCTATTCCGGTTCCACTAATTTAGGCCTGCTGTTTCTCCACCAGTATTCTTTTCCTGTCCATTCGCTGCTGGCATGGCAAACGACACCCCGGCTTTCTTCATAAGTAAAATAAAAATCCGTCATATGCTCCAGAATCATTTCCGGCCGTGTAGAGACGCAATCTGAAATGGTTGGAAATCCATTTCCAAATTTTCCATTTCCAATCTGACCGCAGCTGTTATCCCCCCACAGGTAAAGACTTCCTATTTCCGTTATTGCTGCCGAATTATAGCTTTCTGCCGCTATCCTCACGACCTTATCCATAATATAAACCGGTACTGCAGAGTAAGACTCCGGGGACGAATAATTATTAACCCGTTCCTTCTTTATTCCGAGCTGACCGTTTACATTATCTCCGATTCCCCATAAGGTGCCATCTGTTTTTAATATCAGAATATGAGAATTTCCCAGCGCAGCAAACCGGACATCATCTGTGATAAACACTGGACGTGTAATACAGTTTTCAGCCGCACGGCTATTGTTATTGACAGCAATCTCCTGTCCCAACTGGCCTCTGTGATTCAGCCCAAGACCATACAGCTGATTATCTTCTGTAATATAAATCAGAGTTTCTGCATTAAAATCTATATGTTTTACATTTTGAGCAATTTCCTGTTCTTCATAGATCACTTCAAGATCATCTGTCTTTCCCAGTCCCAGCTGGCCCGATGAATTAATGCCGCTGCCATACAATATTCCGTCTGCAATATAGAAGTGATTATTTCCCGTGTTTATCTCTGTTATAAATTCATTCGGCTTAACACTGATAATTTCCCTTACCGCCGCACTTTCAGCTGAAGCATCCTCTCCCATTTTCTCCGCACATGCAGAAAAAGAAAAAATACAGGCGGCCGCAGCAGCCATCATGATTATTTTTATTCTCATCTCTTCCCTTCTCATATCCGCATCAACCCAATGCCACAGGTTCCTCCTGCTTCCTCATCCGATAATAATATTCCCCGGCAAACTGTATCTTCGTAGGCCCAAATCCCGGATCGTCCGAATATATGTAGTAACAGCAGTCTTTGTCCGACAGGACAATACACGGCCCTCTGTCCCGGTAATTATACTCCGTCTGAACGGACTCCCTGGAACTATGGTCAAAAAACAGCTCCCTGTTCTGCACGGAAAGGGTAAACCCGTTCTCCTCCTGCACCAACCTTCCTTCTCCCATCGGAATAAAGCCTTTCGCGTTGGGCAGCGCCTCCACACGGACCGCAAACTCACATCGGTAGGTTCCGTTCCGGATCTCTTTTTCCACCTCGCCCCTCTGCCACTCATACCAATCCGGTATTGCCGTTATTTTCTTCTTTTCTCCAACCAGCCGCCCGTATTCATCCATTTCCCAGCCGGATCCGCAGGCTTCGCAAAACAGGCTGCTGCCCTTGCTTTTCATGTGAAAGACTTTTCCGCAGGAGCGGCACTGATACAATGCCATGTGCAGCCCTTCGGCCCGCCGGGGATAGGTTATGGCTATCTTTTCTTCCCACTGCCACTTATACTCGTCATACCTCAAATGTTCTTCTATTTTTTGCTGAACATCGTCTTCCTGTGCCTGCGCCAGCTCTTCTTTCGTATAAATGCATTCCAGCTTAGCCCGCAGCGGCACCTTCCTGGTGTGTGCCTCATCCCAAAAAGGTCCGGCAAGATAACTTCCGTGGACGGACAGCATCACTACGGGCACCTTCATAAGCTTCGCAAGCTTTCCCATATTCTGCGGGATATAGGCGGTGGTTCCCGCGTTGGAATGCCGGGACTCGGGAAAGACAGCCACTATCTGCCTGTTCTTATGCAGAGCAGTATAGATATTTTTCACCACAGCTATATCGGATACATATCTTCGCTTTCCGATACAGCCAATCCCTCTCAAATGCGGCAAAGCCTTCCATATCGGACACATAGTTGGCTCTGTGGGGGAACAGGGCCAGCGGTGCGATATAATAGTCGGAAAAGCCCTGGTGGGTGGAGAGCACCAGATAAGGCGGTTTCATCTTTTCCATCCCTGCTTTTTCGATCTTCAGCCCCAGGCTTCGGGTCATCAGCCAGGCTCCTCCCCAGATAAGGGGAAGCAGGAAAGGATACTGCTTTACAGGCTTTTTATTCATGTCAAAGGGTGTCATATCTTTCTTTTTGTTGTTCAGCATGCCTGCCTCCATCCCGCCGTTTCCGCAAAAGAAAGCAGCAGCGGATTGTTTTCCGTATTTTTCTGTTTATTATGACAGTATAACACAGAACTCTTACTGCGCCAATTCCAATAAAACGGGTTTTACAAACAACAGAGCCATACGCTGCAGTTCATCCTTCTATTCAAAAAACGGGAAGCGGCAGCAATTTCCATTGTCTGCCGTTCCCGTTTCTAATCCTGCCTCAGCAGTTACCGTATCTTAACCTGGAATAAGGAATAAGGCTCTACATGCACTTTAACCGCACAGCTGTCCACTTCCGCCGCGGCAGGGATTTCCTGTTCAAACAGGTCTGTCTGCACTGCCGAAGACGGTTTTTCCTTCAGCATAATAACAGCCTCCGCACGTCTGCCCGCTGTCTCATAGCCGCGGACCAGAAGCGCCCCGTCCGCCGAAGGCATCACTGCCGAAATCACAACGCTGTCGGAATCTGCTTCCAGAAGGCTTTCCTCCATAGGCAGCGTTCCATGGTGGGAATTGGACGGCTGGTAAAACAGGCTGTGATTATAGGCCGCCGCCAGTTCCTCTGTCGCCCTGGGATCGCCGGAGCTGATGCCGAGCCAGAGATTGATTTTATGTATTCCCCTTTCCGGATAGGGATCCGGGCTGGTAGAGCTGTTGATCAGTGTCAGCGCCAGGGTATTGTCGGTGCCTCTGTAGCCGTATTTGCTGTCGCTTATCAGAACCGCACAGTCCCCGCTTTCCCGGACTGCCATACCATACCGGAGCGCCGGCACATCATTGTTCCGCTCTTTTCTTACCACTGTGCCCGCAGGTATGTCATAACGGTACTCCGATGTATGATACGCAACCGGGATTTTATAATCCAGTACCGGAATGATTTCATTCCCGCTTTCATGCCAGTCGATGGTAAGCTCCATCCTGACGGACGGCTGATGCTTATCCAGAATATAAAGCACTTCTGCCGTTGAATCCGCTGTCTTGTAGACCGCCTTTATACTCTCCCGCAAAGGTCCCTGTGTCACGCGTTCCATCTTCACACAGCGGTCTACAGGCATCGTCTTCAGATGACGGCCTATGTTCCATGCGCTGGAGGTTATGGTTTCGGTCTCTATAAAATTCAGTCCCGCCGTTTTGCCTTCCGCTATCAGTTCTTCTTGTGTTTCCCTGCCTTTCAGCGAACGGATTCTTCCGGAGCCCGCCTCGATTTCAACCGTGATCTGATCATTGGAAAGCACATAATTATCGAAGACCGAAGATACCTGCTCTCTTTCCTGCAGATATACCGGATAGCTCTCCGCCTCCTTCTGGGACAGCACAACGGTCGTATAGCCCAGGGCCGGAACCGTCACATCCACCAGCACTCTGATATATTTATGATCCCAATAGGTCTGAAGCTCCTTGTCCAGCAGCTGGAAGCAGATTTCTTTCCCCGTACAGTCCTTTGCCTGCAGACGGCGCAGATCTCCTGTCCAGTCCCATACGGTTAGTTCCACCACCTCACTGCGTTTTCTCGTCTGTGTATTGAAAATATGGAAAATCCTTGTCCGGCCGCTTCCTCTTTCCGTGCTGTGAACTCCTGTGAAATTCTCAATGCCGTAGCCGGCTCCGGCTCCCTCCGACTGGCTGTTGTAGGCATCGATATCCACAAGGATTGAGGATGTGTCTATCTGTTCCCCGATAACCCGCATGGCATTTTGCAGCTGTGTATTGGCGCACGCCATGGAGGTTTGATACAGTCCCATGGCATGTTCCCTGGACTCCTGCACGCAGGAACCGGTAAGGATATCATGAAAATGGGTGAACAGTACATTCTGCCATGCTTTCTCCATCCTGTCCTTTTCAAACCGGAAGCCTGCGGTTTTTCCCGCCAGCGCCGCCATGGATTCCGCATCCAGCAGGGCGGCCTCCAGCCGTCTGTTGCCTCTCTTGATACGGCTCTGTGTCGTATAACAGCCCGGCGCAAAATAATTCAGCTCTTCCTTCACCACCGGCACCTTATCACGTACCGCCTCGGCTTCGAGGAAATATTCCCTCACCGTACCGAACTTGATTGCCGGATATATTTTCCAGTCCATCATTTCTATGGCCCGTTCCACATCGCGTCTTGTCGGGCCGCCGCCGTGATCGCCCACTCCATAAATGACGAGGCCTGTTTTCAGCCCGGCAGACCGGCGGGATATCTCTATGAGGCCTGCCCCTATATGGGGAGTAATCGCGCCGTTATACCAGTTAGGCTCCCGGTATGCGAGCACTTCGTTTCCGGAGGGCGCCTGATAACGGTACAGAACCTCTTTTCTTTTGTTGCCCCGGCAGTGGTAATAGTATTTCACCCCGCCGAAACAGTTGATTTCCGGTACATTTCCGCTGTGTCCGAAGGTGTCGGGAGAAAAGTCGATATCAAAATTCTTCACTCCCCATACCTGGGACAGATATTCCTTCGTATATTGGATATGGCGGAGCAGGGATTCTCCGTCAGGCATATTCTTGTCGGTTTCCACCCAGGCTGTTGCAGTCACTTCCCACCGCCCCTGCGCGATCCTTTTCTTGATTTCTTCCATCAGATCCGGATCATATTCTTCCACAATTTTGTAAACGGCGGCCTGCGACTGGGAAAAGCAGAAATCCGGGTACTGATCCATGATGTTCAGGATTGACCGGAAGGTGGCCAGTGTGACCGCCACGGTTTCATCAAAGCTCCACATCCAGTTCATGTCAATATGGGCATGGGACGCCAGAATCAGCTTATACTCCTTCGCCGCGGCTTCCATGGGGGACAGGATATCCTCCGCCTTTTCGCAGGCCTGATTGGTAAGCACTCCCTGCTCCTGCATACAGGAAAGCAGGTAGTCCAGCGCCTCCTCCAGCACGCCGTCATAGCGGCCGTTCTCCGCTTCCGACAGATTTATGGCAAATTCCAGCTCACTGATAATACGTATGTTGGCTCTGCCCGGGCGCGTTATATGCGCCTGTTCCTCCCGCGGCATGCCGAAGGTGTCTTCATAGCCATATTTTTCCCGGTTGCCGCCAATCATCGTTTTCAGCCGGATAAATTTTGATGCCAATTGGCTCATTTTCTTTCCCTCCCTATGTTTATAAAGGTTATTTCGTTTGTCTCGTCCTGCGTCAGGTATGCAGACCGGTCTGAACCCTGACGGTTTTTACCTCAAAAGCCTTGAATTCCAGCCGGATCCCCCCGTTTTCCATTGGAATTTCCTCTTCCGCATTTTCCAGCATATCACACAGATAAGCCCTGCCGCCGAAACTGCATGCCACACGAGTGCTTACCGATGCCTTCTTAGACTCATACAGGCGGAGAATCAGATCCCCGCTTCCATCCTCTGCCGGTTTTAGAGTGTCCAGGATCACATTTTCTTTTTCCACCTGAACTGCACGAAAGGTTTTTGTGCTTCCTGCTGTGACCAGCGGTTTCACATTGAGTTCATACCCCTGCCTTACCACATCGCTGTCCGTAAAGCTTCCTTCCCACGCCGTAAACCCATAGGTAAAACGGTGGATTTTGTTGTCCGCACGCATTTCCGGGCTGGCGGCTGCGCGCAGCAGTGTTAATTCCAGTGCATTTGCGTTCATGCTGATCCCGTACTTACAGTCATTGAGTACCGCAGCGCCGTGGGAGCCGTCGCAAAGAGCGCTGTAACGGTGGTTGCATACCTCAAAGCGGTCTTTATCGTATTGTCTGGAACGATGTGTGGGCCGCTGCACATAACCAAACTGGATTTCATTAATCCCGTTTTCCGCATACACATCAACCGGAAATACCGTCTTCAGAAGCCTGTGCAGTTCCCTCCAGTCGATCTCCGTTTCGAATTCCAGCCTTCTGCTGTCCGCACGCAGCCGGATATCCTGGGTATAGAAAGAGCTGCCGATTCTTCCTTTTACCCTCAGCACGGCCTCCAGGCCTTCCGTCAGGATCTCCGTGGTTATGTCGGCCGCCGCTTCCACCTCCTGATCCACATAGTTGGAATCAATATCCCAGGCATCGAACATACGCGGCACATCCTTGTACATGCGGAACCGGTTCATGGGCGAGGCAGCAAATTCTCTGCCGGATCCCTTCAGAACAAAGCTGGTAACTTCACCGTTCCTATTGATCTCTGCAGCTATCAGGGCATTTTCCATACGATACCCGTCCTCCGTCACGGCAATTGACGCGCCCTCAGGCAGGCTTCCGGCTGTTTCGCACGGAACCAGCGTCACGGCCCCGCAGGAAGGGATGGTCACCAGCGCTTTTACAGTTCCCTGCGCCGCCTGTACCGGAATCGGTTCCCCGTCTGCCGTTTCCGCGCCGGAGGCAAAGCATTCCGGAAGGGAAACAAGCTCTTTTCGTGCAAAGCCGAGAGAATTAAAGACCGTGACAGCTTCCCCTGCACTCTGATCCGTCAGCGCCTTTGCGGATCCCTCCGCCAGCTTGCCAGCATCCGTAAGCACGGCCCCCAGCGCCTTCTCCGCTTCCTCATAAACCCTTGCGATGGAGGAGCCGGGAAGAATATCATGGAACTGATGCAGCAGCAGTTCCTTCCAGAGCGCATCCGCTTTATCCCGTTCATAGGGAATTCCCTTCGTCTCCGCCAGCGCACCCCACATCTCCATTTCCCGGAGCGCCAGTTCACATTTCCGGTTATACTGCTTGATCCTCGCCTGTGAGGTATAGGTTCCTCTGTGGGCGCTGAAATAAAGCTCTCCCACATAGGTATGTACAGGGCCTCCCTGTTTTTCCATATCCCTGAAAAATTCTCCCGGACCGGCCATTTTCACTTTCACGCCGCCTTCCAGATTCTCCTGGCGTTTCGCATACTCGATGAAATCGCGGGAAGGGCCGCCGCCTCCGTCCCCGTAGCCAAAAGGAAGCAGAAATGCGTCCAGATCCTGTTTCTGTGTCCGGTTGTTCCAGATATTGTTTATTTCTTCCGGATCCGTCCTGTAGGTATAGCTCGTGGGAAGGAAGGAAACGATCTTTGTTCCGTCCATGCCTTCCCAGTTGAAATAATGATAAGGAAAGGGGTCCCCTTCATTATAAGACCAAAATATCTTCTGTGTCACAAGATATTTTACGCCGCAGCCTTTTAATATCTGAGGCAGGGCCGCCGTATAGCCGAAGGTGTCCGGAAGCCACAGCACTTCGCTCTCTGTGCCCAGCACCTCTTTATAATATCTTTTGCCGTGCACCAGCTGCCGGATAAGCGCTTCGCCGCCCGCCATATTGGTATCCGGCTCCACCCACATGGCGCCTTCCGCTATCCATCTGCCTTTTTGGATGGCATCCCGGATCCGTTCGAACAGCTCCGGATAATTTTTGCGGCACATTTCATAGGAAGCCGGCTGGCTCTGCAGGAATTTATATTCCGGATATTCCTCCAGCAGTCTGAGCTGTGCCGCAAAGGTCCGTTCCGTTTTCCGATAGGTTTCCGCCATCGGCCACAGCCATGCCAAATCAAGATGGGCATTTCCTATGGCATAAAAGCAGGGAGCCGTGGAGCCGTTTTCCGCTTTCAGCAGCGGCTGCAGTTCTTCTCTCGCCTTTTCATAAGAATGGATTCTCTCTTCCCTTCCCTGTTCAAAATCCACGGTCAGCGTGAACTGCTCCAGAGCCTTTGCAATTTTTGCCGCGCGCAGCGAATTTTCATCCAGCACGGCGAACAGTCTGTTCAGGGTATCCGCATCCATAAACAGCTGATAAGCCGTTTCATTCCAGATGCCGAAGGTGCAGAGCCCCAGCGTGCATCTCTCCCCCTCCCGTTTGGGATCCGTATAAGCACCGGGCAGCACAGGCCCGGTACAGCAGCCTCCTGTGGGCGATTCCGGGAAGTAATGCCCGGCATAGGTTTCCATCAGGATCGCAAAACGTTCTCCCGGCCTGCCGGACACTGTAAGGATATTGTCTTCCATGAACTGATGCGGCTGATCCACCCAGGATGCCCGATAAGTCCCGAAAGCCTTTCCGTTCACAAACAGCGTCGATTCCCCTCCCGGCTGCAGATTCATGACAATTCTTTCCCCCGCCGCTCTTTCCGGCAGTGTCAGACTCCCTTTAAACCAGCAGTATTCATAGGTCTTTCCCCAGGTAAAACCGGGCTTCACCGGTTCAAACGCTCCCTGAAGCGCTTCCTCCTGTGTCAGATATTCCATGGTGGGAAACGCCTCCCATGCCAGTTCTTCCAAAGGCTCATAAAAATCATCTTTTAACGTGCGGAGCCAGTGTTTTACCCTGTCCCGCCATTCTGCATTCATTATCCCCATCTCTCTCCTGTCCGCGCAAAAAGCGCTTTGCAAAAGGGAGGAGCGAAAAGGAGCGCTCCTCACCCTGCCTGTATTCTCTTCCTTTATTCCGCCAGGAAACGATCCACGATCTGCTGCCTGTATTCCTTGGACAGAGAAGCAAAAAAAGCGGAATATCCTGTCACACGCACCACCAAATCCGGATAGGCCTTCGGATCCTCATGCGCTTTCAGCAGCTTCTCTTTCGAAATGCAGTTCATATTTATCAATGTCCCTCCCGCCTGCTCATGTGCATGAATCAATGCCACGAGCGCGTCGGCCCCGCCTTCGTTTTCCACGAGTCCGGTATCGATATCCAGATGCAGCGGCGCGGAATTTCCATAGCCGGGCTGCGTAACAGCCACCGCGTTGGCCTTCAGCGCGGGGGAAAAGGTATCAAGGCCTCTCGCAAAACCCGGATCCGGTTCGGAGGAATGGGAAATGGGATCCCCCGCAAACCTGCCGTTGGGCGTGGCCTCCAGGTTCTTTCCATAGGCGTACACGTCCCCATGGGAAAACATGCCGGGGACAATCATCAGATGATGCTCTGGCGTCGGTGTCTCCTTGCAGATTTTCACATAGTAATCCCGGATTTTCAGCGCCCATGCTTCAGCCGCTGACTGCGGCGAGCCATACCGCCTGATATTTTTCAGCATCAGCCGTTCCCTCTCCGCCCCTTCATAATTGGTATGAAGCAGTTCAAAGAGCCTTTCCCATGTGATCTTTCCTTCCTGTACCACTCTCTGCTCAATCGCGGCAAAGGAATCCGCCGTGGTGGCAAGGGCAATTCCGTCGATATTCAGATCCAGGATATCCACGCCGCCGTTGGAGCAGTTGAGTCCCCGTTCCATCGGGCCGTGCATAAACAGGTTCAGCACAATTTCCGGCATTCCCTTCTGCATCACCTCGTAATGTCTGTCATAGCCCTTCTTGATACAATCCACCATAATTCCCAGATGGGTGCAGAAAAGCTCCCACAGACGCTCCGTCGTATATTCCCCCTCCGCTTCCAGATCCTCCAGCGCATAGTGCAGTGCCACAGCCATGTTGACTCTGGTCACATCCTGAAGCGGATATTCCCTTCCGGGAATGGCAACCCAGTTGCAGCCGCATTTCATACGCATCCGGCCCAGTTCCAGGGGAAACCCGTTTTTCGCAAAGCCTTCACTGATTCCCTTTTCCAGGGAATAGCAGACGCCGCTGCCGTCCTCCAGCGTATACTCCACGGCTCGTTTCAGAAGGATTTCCGCTTCTTCCGTCTGTCCCGGCACCGGCGCATGGACTCGGACGGCCAGATTGGTGGGAATCTGCAAAAGGTGCATGGCATCCAGGATAACAAAGGAAAGCCTGCTTGTCACCTCCCTGTCTCCCGCCGGGGTGAGCCCCCCTATCTGGGTATAGTGTGTATCATTAAAAAACAGGCTGGCGATCATCCATACGGCCTCTTCCTCCGTCAGAATCCCTTTTGCCGTATCCCTTTCAAAATATTCCTCCAGCAGGGTATCCAGAGATCCCAGCGCACCGCCGCCACAATAGGTTCTGTCCACAGACTGGAAATGGGCGAGGAACTGAACGGCCTCACGGAATGTCTCAGGAGCCCTGTAACACAGTGCTTCGTTCACCGCCGCTATCGCCTCATAATTTTCCTTCCGGAAGGGATCCGTTTCTTCCCGGGCCAGCTGTTCAGCCAGCAGCTGATGTGCCTTCACCCATTCCAGAATTCCCAGCACCAGCTGTTCCTCGCCTTCGTAAAAATCAGGATCCGCCGGGTTGTTTCTCTTCCTGTAATACCTTATTTTATCCAGAAGCCCCTTCCAGCCCAGCCTCAGGCCAATTTCCGTGTCGGGGCACAGATGATTCATGCCGCCGAAGCCTGCCTGCGTAATTCTGTATTTGCGGATGGTCTCCTGAAGCTGCGCAGGTCTGTCTTCTTCCGCCAGCCTCAGAGGCATGAACCGATCCAGGGTACCCACCCAGCAGCAGGCCAGCGCGCTGCTTCTGTTGATATATTTGGGCATCTCATTGAGAAACCGGCGGAAGTTTTTCCCTATCAGCGCACAGCCGTGCACCAGACCATCCTCACACACCTCCGGTTCAAAATGGAATTCCGGGAAGTCGATAAATCCGTGATCATCGATATCAATCGAACCGAGCCGCCCGATTTTTCTGTCATTAATCTCCACCTTATCCTGATGCAGCTGTCTGATTAAGGTCAGGTATAACGGAGACATTTTTACTTTTTCTGTGTTCACCATTCTTCTCCTTCCTAAACTCAATAAAAATGATATTTCTTTTTTAACTGTTCCACCGCTTTTTTATCCGGCGCCGTCCCTGCAAAAAACGTCTCCTCCAAAGCATGGTACTTGGAATTTCCCATACTGTGATAGGGCAGCAGCTCGGCCCTTATCTGCGGATATCCGGAGAGAAAAGAGGCAATTCCTTCCAGCTGTGTCCCATTCAGCTCCGGTACATAGGGTATCCTTACCGTGACGGCAGCGCCGCGGTCCGCCAGACTCCTGAAGTTCTCGAGAATCCTTTCATTGGTGACGCCGGTACAGGCTTTATGTACCTTAGGATCAAACGCCTTGATATCGTATAAAAACAGATCGGTCCAGGGCAGCACCTCTTCCAGGGAAGACCATGGCACGTTTCCCGCCGTGTCCACCGCCGTATGGATCCCTTCCTTCCTGCAGCTTTTCAGCAACTCCAGAAGCGGTTCTGTCTGCAGCATGCATTCCCCTCCGGAAAAGGTCACACCTCCTCCCGAATGGTCGAAGTATCCTTTATTCCGCCGGATTTCATCCATAACCGTTTCCGTATCCGTCTCTTCCCCCACGCATACAAGCGCGTCGGCATAGCATTCCTCACAGCAGCGGAAACAATGGATACACTTATTCCTGTCTATCCTGTGCCCGCCCTCCGTAAAGCTGTGCGCTCCTGCGGGGCACTGTTTTACGCATGCCCCGCAGCCGATGCACCGATCCGGATACAGCAGGATTTCCTTTTCCTTATGAATGGATTCCGGGTTATGGCACCACCGGCAGTGAAGATTGCAGCCTTTAAAAAATACCACGGTTCTCACGCCCGGCCCGTCATGCACGGAAAAATGCTGTATATTGAAAATATTAACTGTCTGCATCCTCTGCTCCTGTCTTCAGTTCTCCCATCTGCCGGTCACCGTCACTTCTTCCGAATGGCTGTCATAGCACAGCAGCAAGGTTCGGGAGGCGTCATCCCAATTAACCTCCATGGGCACATGCTGTCCCTGTTCATCCACCGCCAACGCAGCCGACGCCTTCTGAGGGAGCCGCACTCTGGTAAACGCCCTGATTTTATCCGCAGTCTTCAGCTTTAACTGAAAGCCGCCGTCATCCGTCTGCGCATCCAGCACTCTGGCGGAGGTGCCGATCACACGGAATGCATCTTCCCGGATCGTATTGAAATCAAACAGCAGCGCCGTTTCATCCGGGCCGATTTCCTTGTGTGTGATAACCGGGTAATCATTCTCACCCAGATCCGCAAACAGACCTTCCCATACCTTCTTTTCATCCGTAACGCTCTCATCCATAACCGCGGAAATAATATACGGCCCTCTGTGCAGAGTCAGATCATTGCGGAACTCCCATGACAGCCCCAGGCTCTCCAGCGCGTCCTTCACCTTATACCGGTATTCCTGCGCCAGCTCTCTGCTGAGGCAGATTTTGGCAGGAACCATATTCCAAACCACGATTTTTCCATTTCCGGCAGGATAGACACCGTCCTCCGGCGTCTCCTCCATGCCGGCCAGGCGGAACAGATGCCGGGCGGGATTCTCATAGCCGGACTTTCTCCACCAGGAATCGATTCTGTGGAAAGGGTCGCTTCCATCCCCGATATACAGAAGAGTTCCTCCGTTCATCACCCAGGAAAGCACAGCGGTATTGATGTCCGGGGCCTCCGGTTTTATATACTCGTAGCTGAGGATCAAAACCTTCAGCGTATCCAGATATCCTGCAAACCGCCGTACATTGTCAAGCTGCACCGGCCTCACCGGAAGGCCGTATTTCAGCAGCGGCAGCGACATGCCGTAAAACTGGGGGAACGCATCGCTCTGGATAAAATCGAGCAGCAGCGATTCATCCTCCCGGATTTCCTTCATCAGTGCCTCCGCCGCTTCTTCATCCACCGGATTCCCCGTATTTTTGTGCTTTGCCATGGCAAACCGATCTCCCAGCTTTCTGCCGTTTACAATGCCGTCCGGGAAGGTCCTCTGGAACAGGCCGCTGTCCGACATACATATCCCCACAGAATCCCCCGCGCCTTCGAAATAGAATTCTTTCTGTTCCATATCGCCGAACAGCTGGAACATGCCGGAAAGCAGAGTGGAATAGCTTCCGGGAATCGGCCTGGACTGATCCGTCTCGTAGCTGGTCTCATCCTTCTTCGCAATATTGGGCTGGAACCTGGGATACCTGCCGTCGAATACCCTGTGCGGCCAGGGGCAGATTTCATAATGCCAGATATGCGGATGCAGCAGGGACGCCGCCGCAGTCTTCCTGTAATTGTACTCATAATTTTCCCATGTATAGGACGGCAGATCCTCAATGGGATCATTCAGGAACCACATCCTGCGCCCGGTTCCTTTCACCAGCTCCTGCATGACTCCATATTCCAGATAGGCGGTTTCAAAGGTACGCTCCTTGTATACCCCCTCGTATACGTTGGCCTCCCTGCTCGTGCCCGTCCAAATCTGTGCAATGTAGCCGTCCACCGTAGGAATGTTGATGAGCGCCGCCTCCGGGCTCATGATTTTCCACTGGGTATAATTCAGCAGGCTGTGTGTAGGCACATAAAACCGAAGATCCCTGTTATAGACCACCTTCGCGTATTCCTTCAGCGCCGCGCTCACACGGTCTATCGCCCTGCTGTAAAGATAAGCCTTCAGCCTGGCTGATTTGTACTGCACATCCAAATCCTCATGCTGGGGTCTCCAGGGCTCCTTATAATAGATTTCATATTCTCTTTTGAAAGCCTCCGAATAACCGCTTCTGTCCCAGAATTCCGGCTCTTCCACATGGATTGCCTCCACCCCCATGTCCACGGCAATTTTCATGCGCTCCGTCAGATATTCCGAAAAAGAAACCGTAGGCACCATGTAAGGCACGGTGGGATTATGAATCACATCTTTGCCGCTTCTTTCCACCTGCCCCTCGTCCCAGTGCTTTCTTCCGTCCCATTTACCGTCCAGATAATCCTGGTACTCCCCCCATGCAATACCGGTCATCAGATGGATCACATATCCTTTTTCCCGATACTGCCTGATCCGATCCGGCATAGTATCGTCAATTCCGTAAACCATGACAAAGTCACACTGTAAATCCACGGACGGCCGGAAATCCCCGCTTGCCTGATAGCCTGTCAATTCCTCTTTTTTATTTCTGATATATGCCATTTTTTTCCCTTCCTTTTCCCCCGCTGAAAAAAAGAGATGTCCCTTAATATATTCCCATTAAGTTCCATCTCTTTTTTCAAAGTATTATCTATCTGTTTCTAGTATGCGATATCATCCCTGGTCTTGGACTGTTCCGTCAGATAATCAAGGAATGCCTGCATCTTGCCTCCGTCGCTGGTAAGCAGATAGTTCTGATAATCCTCCAGAATCTTTCTCGCCTCCTCTTCCGTATCGGCAAAGAAAGCGCGTTCCTTGTATTCTTTTTCTGTCGTGTCGTCAAACGCCCATTCCGCAAATTCCTGATAACCGTCAAAGCCCGGTGCAAATGCTTCTATGGAGTAGCCCGGTATTTTTTCCACAGGCCTCAGCGTTTTGTACTCTCTTACAAATTCATTTTCGGCGTCTGCCATAAACGGGCCGGATTCACCGAACCATGCCATATTTTTCTTTGCCACATAAGTTCTGGCCGCCATGTAGTTGATGCCTCTCTGGCGAAGCTCTTCATTGACGCCTTCGGTATCCACTTTGTATTTTTCCGTCAATTCCGCATTCATTCTCGGCTGTCCGTCTTCATTCATTTCATAGGTATCCCCTTCGAAGCCGTAGCAAATCAGTTTTGTGCCTTCCTTGCTGTTGACGTAGTCAAGCCATGTAAGCGCCGCGTCAATATTGGAGCAGGTATTCGGGAAAAAGATAACCGGGGAACCGTTTCTTCCGTCAGGCTCAATCTGCTTCAGCGCAGAACCATCATTATAGTTCAGGGGGCCGACCCATGTATATCTCATTTCCGGATTGGAATCGTACAGTCCGGTCAGCTTGGTCGCATCCACGGTCACGCCATACTGTGCACAGGTAAAAAGTGCGGTTCCGTTTCCGACCTTTTCTCTTGCCCTGTCATCAGAGGTCTTGAAACATTCCTTATCAAGGATTCCTTCTTTGACGAGCTTCCAGATGAACAGATATTTATCCACATAGTTTTTGGTCAGCCTGTCATAGGTAACATTTCCGTTCTCATCCAGTTCAAATTTTGTCAGCTTCTTGGCATTGAAGCTTTGTGCATAATCATCATAGGACCAGCCGTCATGATAGGTGGTCGCCACAATACAGTCATTCCCGTTAACATCCTTGAAGCCGTAATCTCTTGCTTTTACCATAAAATCATAAAGCTCTTCGGATGTCTTGATGGAAGTGGGATCAATGCCCAGCGCTTCGGGAACATCACCGCGGACAAATACGCCGTATCCCCATTGTGCGATATCCGCGTCATCTCCTGCCACCTCCGTGGGGAGGACGTATCTCGCGCCGTTGTTTTCCGGGGTATCAATGTCTGTCTCCAGATACTTCTGCCCGATTACGCCAATGTCATAGGCATCAGCAATATTCGGATAATTCGGAACCAGATCCTTGATATCAATCAGACGGCCTTCCACACCTGCTTTTTTGATGATCGCCGTCTCACCGGCCGTTCCGCCCCAGTAAGGTGCATTCACCATGTCCGGCATATCTCCTGAAGCAAACATCATATTCAGTTTTTCGGCTTCACTCATCATGATGCCTTCGAATTCCACGGTTACGCCGATCTTTTCTCTGATGGCAGCCGCTACGTCGTTGTTGTACTGATCCTGCGCCGTTTTAAAGCCGCCGTTCCAGCAGATAAGCATGTTGAGAGTGACATCGTCAAATTTTTTGTACTTATTGCCGTCCTCATCAACATAATACTCGCCGTCATCCGGAGCCTCTTCACCGGCTGCGGATGTGCTGCCTCCGGATGTACCGCCGCCCGCCGTGTCTGCCGTCTCCGCATTTCCCGCTGTTGCCGCGCTGTCGGAACCGCCGCATCCTGCCAGCATTCCAACTGTCATCGCTGCTGTGAGCAATAACGCCAAAGCTTTTTTCTTTTTCATACGCCCATTTCCTCCTTAAGATAATTTATGTGAAGCATATATTCAGGGTAAAAACCGCGCCTGGTACCATTGCGGACGCTGCTTAACCTTTAACAGAACCAACCATAACCCCTTTTACATAGTACTTCTGTAAAAATGGGTAAATAATGACAATCGGCATCGTCAGTATCATAACAAATGCCATCTGCAGGGACTGGGAAGTATAACTGGTCATGGAACCAAGCGCCGTTTCCTGTCCTACTTTTACCTGGGAGCTTGCGGTCGCCTCGCTCAGAATCTTCTGCAGCACGGTTGCCGCCGGATACAGCGCGGCCTTGCTCTGATAATAAGCACCCGTAAACCAGTCATTCCATTTGCCCACGCCGATAAACAGGGCCAGCGTCGCCAGAATCGGTTTGGACAGCGGGATATAAATCCGCATGAGAATTGTCGTTTCCTTCGCTCCGTCCAGCTGGGCCGATTCCCTCAGCTCATAGGGTATGTTCGCAAAATTGGTGCGCAGCAGCACAAAGTTATAAAAACTGTATATGGACGGAATGACATATAACCAGAAGCTGCTGGTAAGCCCCATTGACCGCAGCACCATATAAAACGGAATCATCCCGCCGCTGAATATGGTTGTAAAATACCAGAAAAAGTTAAGGAAAGTCCTTCCCGGCAGCGTACGGATACTCAGCGCATAAGCAATCAGCGCCGTAAACAGCAATCCCACCACCACGCTCAGCAGCGTTGCGCTGACCGATATGGACAGAGACTGATAAATCCTTTCATCCTTAAAAGCCATGATATAATTTTCCAGAGTGAACTGTCTCGGATAAAGCCAGACCCCGCCTTTCAGGAAATCCCGCCCGGTATTGAAGGATGCCACCAGCACATACCAGAACGGATAAAACGTTGCCAGTCCGAGCAGACACAAAATTGTATAATTAAAAACCTTGAATATTTTTTGCCCCTTAGTTTCCTTCATCCTTCCCTCTCCTTTACCACAGACCCACTTCTGCATATTTCTTTGTCAAATGATTCGTCGTCGTAACCAACAGCAATGAAAATACTGATTTGAACACGCCGATTGCCGTGGCATATTCGAATTTGCCGTACTTAATACCGGTCTGGATTACATAGGTGTCAAGGATTTGGGAAATCTGTGTATTGGCCGGCTGCTGCAGCAGAAGAATCTGATCATAGCCCGCATTCAGAATACCGCCGATTGCCATGATAAACATAATCCCTATCGTGGTTGAGATACCGGGCAGCGTAATATACCACGTACATTTCAGCCTTCCTGCCCCGTCAATTCCCGCCGCCTCATAAAGCTCCTGATCCACGCCGGTGATTGCCGCCAGGTAAATGATGGACCCCCAGCCGATTCCCTTCCACAAATCGGAGAAAATAACCAGCGGATAGAAGGCACTTTTCTCTCCCATGATAAACACGGTTTCCAGCCCCATCATCTGCCTTATCTGATTGACAATTCCTCCGTACGGTGTAAAAAGCACCGTCATCAGCTGCACTACTACTACCCAGGAGACGAAATTCGGAAGGTAGCTCAATGTCTGTACCACCCGCTTAAACCGTTTCGCCCGCACCTCATTCAGCAGAAGTGCCAGGATAATCGGAGCCGGGAAGCAGATCAGAATTTTCAGGCCGCTTATCACAAGCGTATTGCGTATTGTTGTCCAGAACTCCGGCGAAGTGATAAACTTCTGAAAATGCTTCAGGCCGGCCCATTCACTGCCGAAAATCCCAAGGTCAAAACGATAATTTTTAAATGCAAGCACAATTCCTGCCATCGGTGCGTAGCAGAATACAAGCAGCCAGATCACACACGGCAAAGCGAACAGATACAATACCCTGTGGCGTTTCACCTGCTGCCACAGCTCTTTTCTTTTATGAGCCTTCCCCGCTTTGCTTAACGTACCTTTACCCTCATTTACTCCCATACGTCCACACCTTTCCCCTTTCTTTCCGGCTCCAATATGCATGCATAACAAACCAACGTAATTTTGTCAGTCCGCCCTTTAATATATACTATATATCGTTTAATTTGTAATTATTAGTCTAACATCTTTCATATTTTTTACAACTAATTTTTCTCGTAAATAGTAAATTTTGTGAATATTGCACATTTTCATTTTTCTTCATTATCGCAAATACAACATAGCAAATAATTCAAATATTTGTATTGACATTGGCATAACAAAACGATATACTTCAGGTATCATTTTACCGGCAGAATTTATAAGCCAGACAGGAGATTACACCATGCCGACTTTTCCGGACCAGCCCTTATATCAAAAAATCAAAGAGGATATTCTTCGCCAAATCAAAGACGGACAGCTGCTGCCCGGCGATAAAATACC
>OLRD01000674.1_pt1 | contig 25696 bp, 19 predicted proteins | sample 1672051 | NCBI WGS metagenome assembly OLRD01 (sample SAMEA3136640, study PRJEB25190) | human gut metagenome | biome: human gut; feature: human-associated habitat; material: faeces | place: Austria | collected 2013 | reverse complement strand
GGAAAAGGTCTTCTGCGTGCGGGGCAACTGCGAAGCGGAGGTGGACCAGATGGTGCTGCCCTTCCCGGTGCTGGCGGATTATTGCCTGCTGGAACAGAAGGGCCATGTCATCTTCGCCACCCACGGCCACCACTATAACCTGGAGACCCCGCCCCTGCTGCAGCCGGGGGACGTGCTCCTCCACGGCCACACCCATGTGCCCGCCAAGGACAGCCGCCTGGGCTTCTGGTATCTAAACCCGGGCAGTGTCTCCCTTCCCAAGGAAAACAGCCCCCACAGCTATATGACGCTGGAAAACGGCGTCTTTGCCTGGAAGGATTTGGAGGGCGTGGAATATGACCAGCTGGTGCTGTAAACCTTAAACCTTTGGAAAGGAGCTGTCCCCATGGAATTTCAAAAGAGCGAGGGGCGCATTTTCGCCCAAGATGAGAACGGCAAACTGTTGGCAGAGATCACCTTCCCCACCGTGGCGGAGGGTGTGGCGGACATTGACCACACCTTTGTGGATGAAAGCCTGCGGGGCCAGGGCGTGGCAGGAAAGCTGGTGCGGGCCGCCGTGGACCAGCTGCGCTCTCAGGGGAAAAAGGCGAAGACCTCCTGCTGGTACGCGGCCCAATGGTTTGAAAAGCATCCCGAGGAGAAGGACCTGCTGGCCTCTCAATAAAAAAAGAATTTTTTAAAAAAGACTTCAAAAAGTGTTTTATCCTCGTTCACAGCCTGGTCATATCCCGCTGGTATACTGGGACTTGTCAAAAGGGAAAACAAGCCCTTCCCGGCAGGACGCCGGGAGCTTTTTCAATAAACTTCATTCTTCCTCCCTGAAAAGGCTGCCGTTTGGCGGCCTTTTCTTTTTCAGAAAAACGCCCCGGACGCGGGAAAACACGTCCGGGGCATTTCTTTGCTGGGAGCCGGTTTAAAACAGGGAGAGCTGCTCCGCCGGCCGCTCCTTCAAGGGCACCGTCTCCTGCTGGAGCTGCTGGGAGGGGATATCCCCCAGGAAGGGAGAGGCCTCCCCCCAGGAGAGGAGCACCAGCTCCTCTTTGGCCCGGGTCATGCCCACATAAAAGAGGCGGCGCTCCTCCTGGGGGTCGTTCTCCCGGCCGGGGGATTCCAGGGGGATGACGCCCCGGCTGGCCCCCGCTAGGAACACCACGGGGAACTCCAGGCCCTTGGCGGCGTGGAGGGTCATCACCTGCACGGCCCCGGAGCGGTAGCCCTTGCCCCCGGCCCGGCGCAGGTCCCCCTCCTCCCCCTGGGAGAGGTCCTGTAAAAAATCTCCCAGGCTGGAGTAAAACACCGCCATGTTCTTCAGCTTTTCCAGGGGCTCTCCGCCGCCCTCCTCCTGCTCCCACAGCTTCAGCAGGGAGAGGGGCTTTTCCCGCTGGGCCGGGGCGCAATAGCGTTCCAGCCGTTCCAGCCAGGGCCGCAGCGCGGCCTCTCCTTCCAGCAGGGCGGAAAGCGCCTCCACGCTCTCCGCACGGGAGCAGGCAGCCCGGGCCCGCTCCACAGTCTCTGAGGGACAGCTCCACAGCAGGGTCAGGCAGGCCTTCAGGGCGGCGCTGTCCCGAAAGTCCCAGCAAGTGCCCAGAAAGCCCAGCAGCCCCCGGATTTTCTTATCCTGCAGGAAGTCCTCCCGGCCCCACACCACGCAGGGGATGCTGTCGTGGCGCAGGCAGCGCTCCACCATCTCCGCCTGGCGGTGGGTGCGGCACAGCACGGCCATCTCCGAGAAGGAGCGGAGGTTCTCCCGATCCCCCTGGGCCTCCACCATGCCCAGACCTCCCGCCATGCGGCCGATCTCCTTGGCCAGGAACACCCCCTGGGAGAGCTCGTCCGGGGCGTGGACCCACCGCACAGGCAGGCCCGGCTTGCCCATGGCCTCCAAGCGACGGGGCTCCCCAGGGTTCTGCGAGATCACCGGCAGGGCGCAGCCCAGCACTTGCGGGGAGGAACGGTAGTTCCGGGCCAGGCGCAGGGTCACCAGGTCTGGGAAGTCCTTTCCCAGCCGCTGAAAGCAGTCACCCACCGCCCCCCGGAAGCCATAGATAGACTGGTCCGGGTCACCGATGACAAACAGGCTGCCCTCCCGGCTCCACTGGAGCACCAGCTCATATTGCAGGGCGTTCACATCCTGGAACTCGTCCACCAGCAGGTGGGAGAACGGACGCCGGGCCTTGGGGGGCAGCTCTTTCACCGCCAGGGCCCGGTTCAACAGGCCGTCGAAGTCTGTGACGCCCAGGTCCTTCAGGCCCTGCTCATAGGCCGCGAACAAGGCTTCCTCCTCCGGGCCCTCCGGGGAAACCACCCCATTTTTCACCTGGGACACCCAGCCCAGCAGCTTTTTGGGGGAAAGGCGGCTGTCCCGCTCTTTTAGAAGGCCCTCCGCCAGGGCCAGCGCCTCCCCTTGGGAGAGCAGGGGCGGGCGGCCCAGCAGCTCCCGGCACAGGGCGTGGAAGGTGCCCACCGCCATTCCCTGCGCGGCACCCTTCCCCACCAGGTCCTCCAGGCGCTCCTTCAGCTCTTGAGCGGCCCGGCGGGTGAAGGTCACCACGGTGATCTCCTCCGGCTTCACGCCGCTATCCAGCAGGTGAGCCACCCGGGCGGTGAGGGTGCGTGTCTTTCCCGCGCCGGGGCCCGCCACCACCGCCACCCGGCGGGCCTGGGTCTCCACCGCCTGGCGCTGGGAATCGTCCAAGCCGGCCTGGGGCACGGGAGGGGCCTCCTCTTCCGGCGGAGGCGCCGCCTTCTCCACGGGCCGTTTCTTGGCCCGGGGAGCGCGGGGCACGGCAACGGGGCCAAACAGGCTCACCTGGCCGTTGAAAGCCTCCACTTCCTCCGCTGTGAGCAGCCGCACCTTGCCGTAGACCCCGTCGTAGCCCGCCTCCCGGACCACTTCCCCGGCCCGCAGGCGGCGGACCGCCTCCCCCACCGCCGGGCCCGCGGCGGAGCCGATGGCCTCAATGGGCACCTCCCGCAGGATGGCGAACTCCGGCCCCAGGGCTGCGAGCAGCTCCTTATAGAGGGCCTGGGTGCGCTTGCTGGCCTCGGAGCGGCCGGTGGCGTTGGCGATGACCTCCGGCAGGGGGACCAGGCTCTCAAAGGGCTTGGAATGGGGGCAGGGCATGCCGGGCAGGCGGTCCGCCAGCTCCTCCACCCGGTGCTCCACCCCGATGGTCAGCCGCTTGCCGCACACAGGGCACCGGTCCCCCAGGGCAGCGCTCTCCCCAGGAGACAGCCGCACGCCGCAGCTGCGGTGGCCATCCAAATGGTATTTGCCCTCCTCCGGGAAGAACTCCACCGTGCCCACAAGGCCTTCGCCGGTGTCCAGGGCGTGCTTTAGGGCGGGGTAGGAGAGCTCTGTGTCCAGTATGTCCGCCTCCCGGCCCAGCTTCTGGGGGGAGTGGGCGTCGGAATGGGACACCAGCTGCAGCCCGTCCAGCTGGGACACCCGCCAGTTCATGAGCGGGTCGGAGGAAAGCCCCGTCTCCACCGCGTGGATGTGGGGCGTCAAGTCCCCAAAGCACTCCTCCATGGTGTCAAAGCCAGAAAAGGCCCCAAACATGGAAAAGTGGGGCGTCCAGATGTGGGCGGGGATGAACACCGCCTGGGGGCAGGCCTCCAGGGTGATCTCCAGCAGGTCGCGGCTGGAAAGGCCCAGGATGGGACGGCCGTCGGAGTGGATATTGCCGATCTGCTCCAGCCGGCGGGAGAGCTCCTCCGCCGCCTCCAGGCTGGGGAGCAAGATCACGTTGTGCACCTTCCGGGTCCTGTCCCCCTGCTTGTAGATAGAGCTGATCTCCCCGCTGACCACAAACCGGGGCTCCGCCGGCTGGCCGGCCACGCCACAGGGCAGGCGGAACTCCTCCTTTAACCGGTAAAGCCCCTCCTCCGCAGGCAGAAGCTGTTCCTCCATCTCCTGCCGCCAGGCCGGATGGGTAAAATCCCCGGTGCCCACCAGGGCAATGCCTTTCTTTCTGGCCCACAGGTCCAAGTGGGGCAGGTCCCCCTCTTTGCTGGTGGCGCGGGAATAGCGGGAGTGGATGTGCAGGTCGGCAAAATACATGGCGGGTCCCCTTTCACGACAATTTCTTCCATTATAGGCTGTTTTTCCCCCTGGCGCAACGCAGAGACGCATAACGTGGAAAGAATTTACACGCCCCGCGGGGAAACTCCTTGCAAATTCCTCCCGGTTTGCTATACTGATAGCAGAAAGGAGGGGAGCGCTTTGGCGTATTTTTGGCACATCAGCTCTCCCATAGGAGACTTGACTTTGACGGAAGAGGAGGGCGCCCTGACCGGCCTGTACTTCGGCCGCCTGTCCCGGCCGGGAGAGGAAGGCCCCACTGCCCTGCTGGAGGAAACCGCCCGCCAGCTGCGGGAATACTTTGCCGGGCAGCGCCGGGAATTTGACCTGCCCCTTCGCCTTCGTGGCACGGCGTTCCAAATGCAGGTGTGGAAGGCCCTGCAGGCCATCCCCTACGGAGAAGTGCGCACCTACGGGGAGATCGCCCGGGCCATCGGCAAGCCCAAGGCCTGCCGGGCGGTGGGCATGGCCAACCACAACAACCCCATCTCCATCATCGTGCCCTGCCACCGGGTGGTGGGGGCGGGCGGCAGCCTGACCGGCTATGGCGGCGGCCTGGAGAACAAGCGCTTCCTGCTGGAGTTGGAGAAGCGCAACCATTGAGGAAGCTTTTAAGGAGGGGATTTTATGGAGGAAAAACGCACCAAGCTGCAGGTGGGTTCGCTTTTGGCGACCGGGGCCCTCTTCGTGATCTTCCTGGGGGTGTACCTTTTTCAATTCACCCGGCCGGGGGCCTTCATCGCCGGGGAGTTCTTCCCCGCCCAACCGGCGGGGGACACTGTCCTCTACCAGGGGGAGCTCCACGGCGTGCCCGGCGTGCTGATCTTCGAGCCCCAGGAGGACGGGGGCGTGTTTCTGCTGCAATTTGGCGGCTTTTCCGAGAAGCACGGCTTTGCCTTTGGGGAGGAGGAGGGTCCCCACGGCCGGCCCCTGGCCATCACCGGCGGGGACGGGGCCCTGGTGCTGGAGTGTTTCTACGCCGGGCCGGGCCTGCCCCTGCTGGACGGGACCGGCGCCCCCGCCACCGACGACGGCCTCACCATCACCGCGGAGACGGCGGGAGAGAGCCAGACCACCTTGTTCTCCACCCCCTTTACCAGCCTGGCCCAACTGGCTGCCGGGGACAATATCCACTACCGGGGAAGCTGGCAGTGGTTTTTCTTTATCAGCGTGCTGGCGGGGTTGCTGAGCTTGACCGTGGCCTTCCCCATGGCCTGGTTTAAGCTGAACCACTTTCTCTCGGTGCGGGACCCGGAACCCAGCGACTTCTACCTGGCCATGATGAAAGTGGAGTGGGTGCTGGTGCCCGTTCTCCTGCTCATCGGCTACCTGTGGGGGCTGACGTTGTACACCTGAAAACCTTTCCGCCGGAGGGAGCAAATCCTCCGGCTTTTTTCTGTGCAAAATGCGCCTTGCCAAGGCACTGCGGACATGCTAAAGTAGGGAAAGACCACGCCCTGCGGGGCGGAAAAGAAAGGATGTATCGCTTATGTTAAAAAGATCCGTTTTCCTGACCCATTCCATCACCGGGAGGGAAACCGCTCGTTAAGGGCCGCCCTCCCCACATCGCGAGGAGGAACTCTTTTTGAAGACCCATACAATCAAACAGCTCTTGTCATTCTACAAGCCCTATAAGGGGCTGTTCGCCGCCGACCTGCTGTGCTCCCTCACTGCCGCGGCCATCGGGCTGGTTCTGCCCCTGGGGGCGGGGTACATCACAGAAAACGTCCTCACCGGGGATCTGGGCAGCGCACCGGGGAAAATCCTGCGGGTGGGGGCCCTGCTGCTGGCGCTGGTGCTCATCCAGGCGCTGTGCAGCTATTTTATGGACTATCAAGGCCACTCCATCGGCGCCAAAATGGAGCGGGACATGCGGGCTCAGCTCTTCCGCCACTGCCAGCGCCTGTCCTTCTCCTATTTTGACACCCACCCCATCGGGGACCTGATGAGCCGCCTGACCAACGATTCCCTCTCCCTGGCGGAGTTTTTCCACCATGTCCCCGAGGACATCCTGGTAAACTCTATCAAGCTTTTGGGAGCCTGCCTCATCCTGTGGAACATCCACTGGCGGATGACTTTGGTCATCCTGGTCTTTCTCCCCTTTATGCTGGCCTACACCCTCTATTTCAACAAGAAGATGGCCGGCGCCCTGCGGCAGGGCCGGGAGGATATGGGGGAGATCAACGCCCAGGCGGAGGACACCCTTTCCGCCATCCGCATGGTGCAGTCCTTCTGCAACGAGGAGATCGAGGCAGCCAAGTTCCACCGCCTCAACGAAAAATTCCTCAAGAGCCGCCGGGCCAGCTACCGGGGCGAGGCCCTCTGCTGGGGCGGCATGGACGCCTTTGCCAGCCTCATCCCCATTGCGGTGGTGGTGTTCGGCGGGCTCTCCATCCTCCAGGGGTCTCTGGCCCTTTCGGAGCTGGTGGTGTTCCTGCTGTATGTCAGCTACTTCACCCAGCCCATCCAAAGCCTGGTAAACACCTCCCGGCTCATCCAAGAGGGGCGTACCGGCTTTCGCCGCTATGTGGAGCTGCTGGAAACCGTGCCGGAGATCCAGGACGCCCCCGGCGCCCGGGACCTGCCCCGGGTGAAGGGAGACATCCGCTTTTCCCATGTGCGGTTCCGTTATGGGGAGGGGAACGCCGTGTTCCAGGACCTGAACCTGACCATCCGCGCAGGGGAATATGTGGCGCTGGTGGGGGCCTCCGGCGTGGGAAAGACCACCCTTTGCTCTCTGATCCCCCGGTTCTACGACGTGGAGGCCGGGGAAGTCGCCATCGACGGCGTGCCTGTCAAGCAGGCCACCCTGCGCTCCCTGCGGAGAAACGTGGGGCTGGTCCAGCAGGACGTGGCCCTGTTTACCGGCTCGGTGGCGGAAAATATCGCCTACGGCAGGCCGGGGGCCACGCTGGAAGAGATCAAGGCCGCCGCCCGCCAAGCTGGGGCAGAGGAGTTCATCGAAAAGCTCCCCCAGGGCTATGACACGGACATCGGGCCCCGGGGCGTGAAGCTCTCCGGGGGACAGCGCCAGCGGCTCTCCATTGCCCGGGCCTTTTTGAAGGACCCGCCCATCCTCATTTTGGACGAGGCCACCAGCGCCCTGGACTCCCAGAGCGAGCGGGTGGTGCAGCGCTCTCTGGAGGACCTGGCCCGCCACCGGACCACCCTGGTCATCGCCCACCGGCTCTCCACCATCCAGGGGGCCGGGCGCATCCTGGTCCTGGACGAGACCGGAGTCTGCGAGGAGGGCACCCACCAAAGCCTGATGGCCAAGGGCGGGGTGTACGCCAAGCTGTACGCCGCCAGCTTCCAGGCCTGATAAAAGACGAAACGGGACCGCCGGGCCTTGGCCCGCTGGTCCCTTTTTCTATGCCTGCTTTTCCAGGGCCCGGCGCAGGTCCTCCACATACCGGGCCTGCTGGCGCTTGAGATAGCCTCTCACAAGGGGGCCCATCCACCAGCGTTTGACTTCCACCATCTCCGTAAAGCAGAGGGCCGTCCCCCCGGCAGCCCTGGCAAAGGTGCCTACCCAGTGCCCCCGCAGGTTGGCGTTTTCCAGATCGAACTCCCAGCGCTGGAAGGGCTCTGCGCAGGTGACGGTGAACTGGGTGGGGAAGCCCTCCCGGGTGTACTCCACAAACGACCTGGGGCCCCGTTCCTCCACCCGGCTCAAATCCGAACGCCAAGCGGTGTGCCGCAGATCGGTGACCATTTGCCACACATCCTCCGGCCCCCAGGGCAGCGTGGCTTCTATGACGGATGTGACCATGCGGTTCCGCCCTCCTCTCCCGCAGTTTTGCATCCATCCTATCACAAAACCGGCGGAAGCGCCAGCCCTTCGAGGATTTTTTCTTTAGAAAAAGCCCCTTCTTATAGTTGCATTTTCAACTAATTTGTGCTATGCTACTTCTATAGAGAAAATGCTTGAAATGTCCCGGCGCTGCTGGACCGGGAACTATTGCGGAGGGGAACACCCATGAAAATCGTCCTGCACTACATCAAGCCGTTCATCCCCAGGATGAGCCTGGGAATCTTCATTAAATTTGTGGGGGCGGTCATGGAACTGCTGCTGCCCTGGATTCTTTCCTACCTGGTGGACGACATCGTCCCCCTGCGGGACATGGGGCTGATCCTCCTCTGGGGCGGCGCCATGATTCTGGCCGCTGTCATGGCCCTGGTGACCAACATTGTGGCAAACCGTATGGCCGCCTGGGTGGCCCAGCACACCACCCAGGCCCTGCGCCACGACCTGTTCGCCAAAATCTCCTACCTGTCCTGCTCTCAGATCGACAGCTATTCCATCCCCTCTCTGGAGTCCCGCCTGACCAGCGACACCTACAACGTCCACCAGATGATCGGCATGATGCAGCGCATGGGGGTGCGGGCGCCCATCCTGCTGGTGGGCGGCATCCTCATCACCCTGACCCTGGACCCCGTGCTCACCCTGGTGCTGGTGTGCACCCTGCCCTTCCTGGCAGTGCTGGTGTTCTGCGTGTCCAAGCGGGGCATTCCCCTGTATGTCGGCCTGCAGCAGGGGGTGGACGCCATGGTCCGCACCGTGCGGGAGAACATCTCCGGAATCCGGGTCATCAAAGCCCTTTCAAAGACAGAGTACGAGCGGGAACGCTTTGCCAAGGTCAACGGCGAGGTGGTCCGCCGGGAAAAAAAGGCGGGCATCACCATGGCCCTGACCAACCCCATGATGAACCTGCTGCTTAACGTGGGACTGACCCTGGTCATCGTTGTGGGCGCCTACCGTGTCAACGCGGGGGTCAGCTCTGCGGGGAACATCATCGCCTTTCTGAGCTACTTCACCATCATCCTCAACGCCATGATGGCCGTCACCCGCATCTTCGTCATGTGCTCCAAGGGCATTGCCTCCGGCGCCCGCATTCAAGAGGTGCTGGACACCCCGGAGGACCTGGCCGTCCACCCGGAGGAGCCGGAGGATTCCCCCTATCATGTGGTATTCGACCACGTCTCCTTTTCCTACAACAAGAACGAACCCAGTGTGGAGGACATCTCCTTCCGCTTAAAGCCCGGAGAGACCTTGGGCATTATTGGCGCCACCGGCTGCGGCAAGTCCACTTTGATGTCCCTGCTCATGCGCCTGTATGACGCGGACTCCGGCCGAATCCAGATTGGAGGGCACAGGCTCTCCTCCATCCCCCTGGAGGAGCTCCACCAGAAGTTCGGCGTGGTGTTCCAAAACGACGTGCTCTTTGCGGACAGCATCTATGAGAACATCGACTTTGGCCGGAACCTGCCCCCCCAGGAGATTGAGAAGGCCGCCCGATGCGCCCAGGCCCTGGAGTTCATCTCTGCCCTGCCCGACGGCTTTGGCCACATGCTCACCAGCAAGGGCACCAACCTCAGCGGCGGCCAGAAGCAGCGGGTTTTGGTGGCCCGGGCCTTGGCGGGCTCCCCGGAAATTTTAATTCTGGACGACTCCTCCTCCGCCCTGGACTACCGCACAGACGCCGCCCTGCGGAAGGCCCTGCGGGAAGAATACCGGGGCATCACCACCATCATCATCGCCCAGCGGGTCAGCTCCATCCTGCACGCCGACCATATTCTGGTGCTGGAAGAGGGCAAAGAGCTGGGCTACGGCACCCATGAAGAGCTGCTGCGCTCCTGCCAGGTGTATCAGGAGATCGCCAAATCCCAAATGGGATACAGCCAGGATGCGGACCCTGAAGCCCGCGAAAAGGAGGTGGTCTAAATGCCCAAAGGACCCAGAGGGCCCATTGAAAAGCCCAAGGACCGGAAAAAAGTACTTTTGCGCCTTTGGACCTACATCTACGCCCACAAGTGGATGGCCCTGGCCGCTGTGCTGCTGACCGTCTCCAGCAACCTGCTGGCGCTGCTGGGGCCCATGCTCTCCGGCGAGGCTATCGACGCCATCGGCATGGAGCCCGGCCAGGCGGACTTTCCCACCGTGTTTTTCTTCTGTGGGCTGATGATTGTCTTTTACGCGGTCAGCTCCCTGCTCTCCTATATTCTCTCCATTTTGATGATCCAGCTGAGCCAGCGGATTGTGTTCCAGATGCGCCAGCAGGTCTTCGACCGGCTGACCCAGCTGCCGGTGCGGTATTTTGACGGCACCCAGACCGGCGATATTGTCAGCCGCATCTCCTATGACATTGACACGGTGAACGCCTCCCTCTCCAACGACCTGCTGCAAATCGCCGCCAGCGTCATCACGGTGGTGGGTTCCTTCATTATGATGGTGGTTATCTCCCCCACCCTGGTGCTGGTGTTTGTCATCACCATCCCCATGTCCATCCTCTTCACCCGGTACATGACCAAGAAGGTGCGGCCCCTGTTCCACCAGCGCTCCGTAAAGCTGGGGGAGATGAACGGCTTTGTGGAGGAGATTATCACCGGGCAAAAGACCACCAAAGCCTATCACCAAGAGGAGACCATGATCTCCCGCTTTGACCAGCGGAACAAGGCCGCGGTGGACGCCTATTACAACGCCGACTACTACGGAGGCATGACCGGCCCCTCTGTCAACTTTATCAACAACCTGTCCCTGGCCTTTGTCAGCATCTTTGGGGCCATTCTGTTCTTGTGGGGGCACCTGTCCATCGGCAACCTGTCCTCCTTTGTGCTGTACTCCCGCCGGTTCTCCGGCCCCATCAACGAGGCCGCCAACATCCTCAGCGAGCTGCAGTCCGCCTGCGCCGCGGCCGAGCGGGTGTTCCGCCTCATCGACGAGGAGCCCGAGCCCGCCGATGCCCCCAACGCCGTTTCCATCGACCAGGTGGAGGGGGAGGTGGCCATGGACCATGTGCGGTTCGGCTATGACCCGGGCAAGACCATCATCCACAACCTGAGCTTCACCGCCCCCAAGGGGAGCCTGACCGCCATTGTGGGGCCCACCGGCGCGGGCAAGACCACCCTCATCAACCTGCTGATGCGCTTTTACGACCCGGACTCCGGGGCCATCACCCTGGATGGCCGGAACATCCAGCAGATCACCCGGAAGAGCCTGCGGCTCTCCTACGCCATGGTGCTGCAGGACACCTGGCTGTTCACCGGCACCATCTTCGAAAACCTGGCCTACGGCAAAAAGGGCGCCACTCTGGAGGATGTGCAAAAGGCCGCCAAGGCTGCCCACATCCACCGCTACATCATGGGGCTTCCCAAGGGGTACGACACCATTCTGGATGAAAACGGCATGAATATCTCCCAGGGGCAAAAGCAGCTGCTCACCATTGCCCGGGCCATGCTGCTGGACGCCCGGATGCTGATTTTGGATGAGGCCACCTCCAATGTGGACACCCGTACGGAAATCCAGATTCAGGCCGCCATGCGGGAATTGATGAAGGATAAGACCTGCTTTGTCATTGCCCACCGGCTGTCCACTATCCAAAACGCGGACCGCATTTTGGTGGTGCGGGATGGGGACATTGTGGAGCAGGGCACCCATCAGGATCTGATGGCCCGAAACGGCTTCTATGCCTCTTTGTACAACTCCCAATTCCAGTGAGAGACACAATTTGACAAATACCGGCTTCCGTGGGAAAATAGTCCCAGAAGCCGGTATTTTTTTGGAAAAGAGGGATGCGCTGTGCAAACTTTGCCAAAGCCTGTCAAAGGCCTGTTTTTCGATCTGGGCTGGACGCTGGTCTATCCTCTCAGCGGAGACTGGGAACTGACGGAATCCGCCATGAAGCTGTTCCACTGGGAGGCCTGCTCCTCCCTGCCGCCGGAGCGGGTGGCCGCCGCCCGAAAGGCCGCCAACGACTACTTCCTCCCCCGGCACAGGCTCTCCACCCGGGAGGAGGAATACGACCAGTACCTCCACTTTTATGGGGAGCTTGCCCGGCTGCTCCCTGAACTGGGCATCACCCGGCAGAATATCGAGGTGGCCGCCCTGGAAAAGGTCTATCAGCCCCAGCACACTTTTGGAATCTTTCAGGACGCCCTTTCCACCCTGCAGGCCCTGCGCGGCCGCTACAAGCTGGGCGTCATCTCGGACACCTGGCCCTCCATCCGGCCTGTTTTGGACGCCTTTGGCCTGACGCCCTATTTCGACTGTTTCACCTTCAGCTTTGAGCTGGGCTGCTTTAAGCCCGACCACCGGATGTATGAGGACGCCCTGGCAAAGATGGGCCTCCCCCCGGAGGAGTGCGCTTTCATTGACGACGGGGTGAAAAACCTGCAGGGCGCCCAGGCCGCGGGCATCCAGCCGGTGCTCATCACTGCCAAGCCCGGCGCGGAGGAGTGCCCGCCCGGCATGGCCTCCATCCAAACCATCTCCGGCATTCTGGAGCTGCTGGCATAAAAATGAAAAAGGGGGATCCTGCCATGGACGCCGTAAGCTATCAGGACTATGTAAACATTCTCAAGGAAGAGCTGGTGCCCGCCATGGGCTGCACCGAGCCCATCGCCATCGCCTATGCCGCAGCCGTGCTGCGGGAAACCCTAGGGCGGCCCGCGGAGCGGATGGAAGTGGAGGCCAGCGGGAATATCATTAAAAATGTGAAAAGCGTGTTTGTGCCGGGCACAGGAGGCCTGCGGGGCATTCCTGCCGCCGCGGCCGCGGGCATGGCCGCCGGGGACCCCTCTCTAGACTTAGAGGTCCTCTCTCAAATAGGAGAGGCGGAACAGGCCCGCATTCGGGAATACCTGGCCTGCACGCCCATCACCGTAAAGCTGGCGGACTCCCCGCTGATTTTCGACATCCTGGTCCGGGCTTGGGCCGGGGAGGACAGCGCCCTGGTGCGCATTGCCAACTACCATACCCACATTGTCCGCATTGAGAAAAACGGGGCTGTCCTCAAGGACCTGCCCGTCCAAGCCGCCGCCGAGGAAGGGCTGACAGACAAATCCGTGCTCTCCGTGCGGGGCATCCTGGAATTCGCCCGGGAAGCGGACCTCTCAGATGTGGAGGAGACCCTTTCCCGGCAGATCCGCTTTAATACCGCCATCGCCCAAGAGGGCCTGCGGGGGGATTACGGCGCCAATATCGGCCAGGTGCTGCTCTCCGCCTATGGGGATGATGTGAAGATCCGGGCCAAGGCCATGGCTGCCGCCGGGTCTGACGCCCGGATGAACGGCTGCGGCCTGCCGGTGGTCATTGTCTCTGGCAGCGGGAACCAGGGGCTTACCGCTTCTCTCCCAGTGATTGAATACGCCAAGGAGCTGGGAGCGGACCAGGATACTTTGTACCGGGCGCTGCTGGTTTCCGACCTCATCACCATCCACCTGAAGGCGGAGATTGGCCGGCTTTCCGCCTATTGCGGGGCCGTCAGCGCCGGGTGCGGCAGCGGGGCGGGCATCGCCTACCTGTATGGGAAGGATAAACCCGAGGAAGCCCTGCTGAAAGACGTTTCCCACACCATTGTCAACTCCCTGGCGGTGGTCTCTGGCATGGTGTGCGACGGGGCCAAGGCTTCCTGCGCGGCGAAGATCGCCTCGGCGGTGGACGCGGGCATTCTGGGCTTCACCATGTACCAGCAGGGGCAGCAGTTCCGGGGCGGGGACGGCATTATCTCCAAGGGCGTGGAGGAAACTATCCACAACATCGGCCTGCTTGCCACCCAAGGCATGCGGGAAACTGACCGGGAAATCCTGGACATTATGACCACCCGCTGCTGACTTTTTTGAAAAAATCCTTCCGCGGGGCGGTTTCCTCACCGAACTGTCACAAAAGGCCTTTATTCTATATCTATAAGCACAAGGCAGAAACGGAAGGGGCGGTTCCTCCCCTTTTGCAAGGAAAGGGGGCTTTCACCACGATGTTCCGCATACAGCGTCCGAAAAAGCTGGTGGTCCATTTCCGCCGCGTCTGGCCCAACCGGAGTTGGCACATCCCCGCGCTGATGGGGATATCCTCCCTGCTGCTGGCATTCTGCCTGGTGCTGGGGGTGATGGAGCTGGGCACAGGGGACAGCTCCGCCCCTGTCCAAGAGGCCGCCCTTTTGGAAAGCGCCCTGGAGGAGAGCTCCCAAGGGGCCGTGGGACTTGCCTTCTCCTGCTATGAGGAGCCCCAGCCCATCACCGAGGAGGAGGCTGCCGCCACCCTGGAGAGCCTGCGGGACACCTTCCCCGATGGCTCCTATTGGAACCACATGGGTCTGGAGGAATGGGATGAGTTCACCGTGACGGACATTCCCTGCGATCACGACCTGTATTGGGACACCTACTGCAACAGTTACACCGGAGGCATCCAGGAGCTGTTCCCCCAGTTTGAGCCCATGGAGCAGTGTTTGGGCTTTGCGGCGCTGCTCAGCGATTTGGTCTTTGGGGAGGACGCCCCTGTTTCCACCTTTACCGACTACACCCAGCTGCGGGTGGGAGACCATATCCGGTTGGAACTGACGGAACACTCCATGACTGTGCTGACGGTGGCCGAAGAGGGCATCACTGTAGTGGAGTGCAACCGGGATTACGAGCACTGCCGCATCAGCTGGGACCGCTTTCTCAGCTGGGAGGAACTGGCGGCTTACAGCTATGAAATGGAGTGCATCACCCGGTATGAGCCATGAGCCGCAACAGGGGCGCGGGAAAAATTTTCCCCGCCCTTTCTTTCCATTTTTCATTCCATCCGTCTAATGGACAGGGCCGCGCGAGGAAACGGTAGGATTTTGTAAGAATCCCACCCTTCTCCCCCGTCTGTATTGCAAAACCCAAAAGGAGGGAATGCCCATGAACCCACCGGAACCCCAGCCTGCCCGGCGCCGCGGCCGGAAAAACCGCGCTTTTCACGACCTGCTGGCGGGCCTGGCCGCTGCAGCCTGTGTGCTGGCTTTCATGCTCTTCAGCTCGCGGTTGGGAACCGCGGCAGCCAGCGGGGAAACCACACCCTCTTCCCCGCCCCCTGCCGCAAGCGCCAACAGCGCCTCTGAAAACGGACAGCCAGGTGTGGACCTGGAAACAGCCTCCCCCCAAACCGGCCAGGAAGAGACCCCTTTGCCGGAGGAGCTTCCCTGGAACCTTCGCTTAGTGAACAAGGACAACCCCCTTCCCCGGGATTTTTCCGTGGAGACCGCAGAGGCGGCAGAGGGCCAGCTTGACAGCCGGGCTGCCTCCGCGCTCTCTCAAATGGTGTCCGATATGGAAGCCCAGGGCCTTTCTCCCGTGGTCTGCTCCTCCTTCCGCACCTGGGAGGAACAGGAGGCCCTTCATCAAAACAAAGTGAACCGGCTTTTGTCCCAGGGCTATTCCCCGGCTTCCGCCGAGGAAGAGGCCTCTCGTTGGGTGGTGCCCGCGGGAACCAGCGAACACCAGCTCGGTTTAGCGGCCGACATTGTGGCGGCGGATTACCAGGTTCTGGAGGAAGAGCAGGAAAACACCCCCGAGCAGCAATGGCTGATGGCCCACTGCCAGGAATATGGCTTTATCCTCCGCTACCCAAGGGACAAGCAGAGCCTGACCGGCGTAGGGTATGAGCCCTGGCACTACCGCTATGTCGGGGTGGAAGCCGCCCAAGAAATCATGTCCCAGGGCCTCTGCCTGGAAGAATATTTGGGGCAGGCATAAGAAAAAGAGGTTGGTCCCTGCCAGCCTCTTTTTCTTATGCCTCTGATCCGGGGCGCTCACTCCTCCCTCTCCAGGGAGCGCTGGGCCGCAAACCCCTGGGGGTAGCGGCGCCTGAGCTTTTCAATGTTCCGGGAAAAGACCTCTTCCAGGTCCACATCCAGCGCAGTGGCTGTTTCCGCCAGATACCAGGCGACGTCCCCCAGCTCCTGGATCAGGTGCTCCCGGTCCAGCGGATGGCCCTGGGCCAAATGCTTTTTCACCACGTCGATGGCCTCCCCTGCCTCGCCGCACAGGCCCATGACCCCATTGATGAGCACATCCTTTTTGGCAAGCGCTGGATTTAGGGTGGCCATGGCCATTTTTTGATATTCGTTGACCGTCATAAAGCGGCAACCTCCCTCTTTCCTAAGGCTTTTTCAAGATCAGCCGCGTCTCCCCCGGATTCAGGCTGGGAAGAACGGCCCGGACCCGCGGATGGGAAAAGCCGCCGCGCAGCATATCCCGCAGCGCAGTCCCCCGCTGGTAGCCGTGGATCACCCGCAGCTCTGTGACCTCCGCCGGCGCGGTGTTCAGCCAGCCGGCAAGAAGATCCCTGGCGTCCCGCTCGTAAACTCCATGAAGGTCCACCGTGGCCAAGCTGCCCTGGCGTTGAAAACGCATTCAAACCCTCCTCCCAGCAGGAAAGGCCGCCCCAGCGGGCAGCCGTTTTTCTCTTTTTAGTATAGCCGGGCGGCGCGGGAAATGCAAGCCTCATTCCAGCACACGGAAGGCTTTCCATCTGCCGCCTTTGTAGCGCAGCAGCAGGATAACCGCCTTGACGCACCAGTCCCCCGCCATGGCCAGGGCAATGCCGATGACCCCCAGGTGCAGCCACACCCCCATCAGGACGGACAGGGCCACCCGCACCACAAGGGTGGAAAACAGGGAAATATACATGGTAAACTTCACATCTCCGGCGGCACGCAGCCCGTTGGAAAAGGGACCGGAGATGGGATAGGCCACGGCGTTGAAGATATTGTGGATCACCACCAGCCAAAGCACCAAGTTTTTGGCTTCGGGGGAGAGGTCATAGAACAGGAGCATCACCGGGGTGACCAAAAGCACCAAGGCGTTCCAGGCGATGGAGATGAAAAAGGTCAGCCGGGTAAGCTTTCTCATGTAGTAATCTGCGGCGTCCACGTCCTCCGCGCCCATGCACTGTCCCACCACAGTGATAAAAGCGGGGCCCATGGCAGACCCCACCAGCGCCGCCAAAGACCAAATGCTCTGGGCCACGCCATTGGCGGCGATCTGCACGGTGCCAAACATGGCGGTGATGGAGCTTAACGCCACTTTCGCCAGCTGGAACAGGCCGTTCTCGATGGAGTTGGGCACAGCGATGCCCAACAGCCTGCGCACCATGCTGCTGTTCCAGGTGAAGAGGCCGCCCCAAGTGAGGGCAGCGGGATTTCTCCCCAAAAAGCAAAGCACCGTCATGGCCACGGCCGCAAATACCCGGGAGATGGTAGAGGGCCAGGCCACGCCAGCCACCCCCGCGTGAAGAACAAAAATGCCGATAGCGTTTCCCACCACGTTGATGGCGTTCATCACCAGGGAGGCATTCATGGTCACCTTGGTCTTGTTCATGCTGCGGTACAGGGCCGCGCCGGCGTTGTACAGGGCCAGGGCCGGATAGGAATAAGCGGAGATGCGCAGATAGACCAGGCCGGCCTGCATCACGTCCGGCTCCACCTGCCCAAAGAGCAGCCCCAGCAGGGGACGGTCCCACAGCAGGGTCGCCCCCATGCACGCCAGGGAAAACAGAAGGGAGAGCAGGTACAGCTGCCCTGCGGCCAGGCTGCTGTTCTTCCGGTCCCTGCTGCCGATATACTGGCTGACCACCACCGCCCCGCCGGAGGCCAGGGCCGTGAACAGAAAAATGAAAAAGGTGTTCAGCATGTTCACCAGGGAAACGCCGGACACAGCGGCCTCTCCCGCATAGCTGACCATCAGCGTGTCGGCAATGCCCACCAGCATGGCCAGCAGCTGCTCCACGAACAGCGGCACAATCAGTTTTTTCAGGTCCGAGTTGGAGAACAGCTTCTGCCCCTCTTCCACCTGCTGACCGGGCTCCAAAAGCCTGCTCCATATGCCTTTGAACGGCTGCATCCTTTCCCCACGCTCCCAACGCATTTTTCACACTTATTATACCGGGGCAGCCCCGCCCCTGTCCAATACCTGGTAAGAATCCCACAACATACGCAAAGGGCATATATCCCCTTTACCCATGCTCACCCCTGCTAAAGAGGCCCTCTCAAAAAAGAAATAAACGATTTGTAAATTTTCTCTATTTTTGTGGACTTTTTCGGTGGGCCTGGTATAATGAGAATACTGACTCAGCGAGGAGGCATCTCAATTGAATCTCCCCTTACACCCGTCCTGGAGTGGGCCGCGCAGCACCTTTTTTGCGCCCCTGCTCTGGGACAGCCTGTTTTTCAGGCAGCCTGTGGGAGAGATCGGCGGGCGGGTTCTCCGCCCCCAGCGGCGCCCCCTTCTAGCCAGAAAACACCCACCTGGATCTCTTGACAGAAAAAAGTAAGGAGGAATCTTGTTTGACCCCTCACAACACACCCCAGGAGGACCTGCTCAAGGAACTGCGCACCTCGTTAGAGGCGGGCCTCTCCAGCCAGGAGGCCCAACAGCGCCTTGGGCAATATGGGGAAAACAAACTGGCTGAAAAGAAGAAAAAGACCAACCTGCAGCGCTTTTTAGAGCAGTTCAAAGACGCCATGATCATCATTCTGCTGCTGGCCGCGGCAGTGAGCTTTGTGGTGGCCTGCTTTGGCCACGACCCCATGGAATTCTTTGAGCCGCTGCTCATCCTGCTGATCGTTGTGCTCAACGCCGTGCTGGGCATGGTGCAGGAGGCCAAGGCGGAAAAAGCCCTGGATGCCCTGAAAAGCATGTCCGCCCCCCATGCCCGGGTCCTTCGGGATGGGAAAGAACAGGTCATCGACGCCGCCCAGCTGGTGCCCGGCGATGTCATCCGCTTGGAGGCCGGGGACTTCATCCCCGCGGACGCCCGGCTGCTGAAAAGCGTCAGCTTAAAGAGCGAGGAGTCCGCCCTCACCGGCGAAAGCGTCCCCAGCGAAAAGGACGCCGCCGCCCTTGTGGAGGAGAAAGCCCCCTTGGGCGACCGCAGCAACATGGTGTTCTCCGGCTGCTCTGTCACATATGGAACTGCCACGGCGGTGGTCACTGGGACAGGGATGAACACAGAGATGGGCAAAATCGCCGGCCTGCTGGAAGGGGAAGAGGAGGGCCAGACCCCCCTGCAGCAGAAGCTGGCCCAGCTAGGAAAATACCTGGGCTTTGTGGCCCTGGCAGCCTGCGCGGTCATTTTTGTGGTGGGGCTGGTCAACGGCATCAACGTGCTGGAAATCTTTATGACCGCCGTCTCTCTGGCGGTTTCCGCCATCCCTGAGGGCCTGCCCGCCATTGTCACCATCGTGCTGGCCATTGGCGTGCAGCGGATGGTGAAGAAAAACGCCCTCATCCGCCGCCTGCCCGCCGTGGAGACACTGGGCAGCGCCTCGGTAATCTGCTCGGACAAGACCGGCACCCTGACCCAGAACCGCATGACCCTGGTAAAGCTGTGGGTAAACGGAGAGCCGGAACTTGAGACGGTTTCCGCCTCCAACACCCCGACCGCCCGGGAACTGCTGCGCTACGGCGCCCTGTGCTGCGACGGTTCGGTGGTCTACAAAGAGGACGGCACCGAGCAGCACATCGGCGACCCCACCGAGACCTCCATTCTGGTGGCGGCCCACAAAAACGGCATGGAGCAGGATGAGCTGAACCGGCAGTATCCCCGGCTGGCGGAGCTGCCCTTTGACTCTGACCGGAAGCTGATGACCTCTGTCAACCAAATCGACGGGAAGATCGTGGCCATTGTCAAGGGCGCTTTCGACATGATGGCCGCCCGGTGCGTCTCTGGCGACCTGGAAGCCGCCAAGGAGAAAAATGACGAGATGAGCCGCGGCGCCCTGCGGGTGCTGGCGGTGGGCTATAAATTCTTGGAGAAGGCGCCAGAGGACCCCACCAGCGAGGAGCTGGAAAACGGCCTGACCCTTTTGGGCCTGGTGGGCATGATTGACCCGCCCCGTCCCGAGGCAAAGGCCGCTGTGGCCACCTGCCGCCAGGCCGGCATCAAGCCTGTGATGATCACCGGCGACCATGTGGTGACGGCCTCCGCCATCGCCAAAGAGCTGGGCATTCTGGGGGACGGAGACAAGGCCATCACCGGTGCCCAGCTGGACGCCATGACGGAGGAGCAGTTGGACCAAGAGGTGGAACACATCTCCGTGTACGCCCGGGTTTCCCCGGAGAACAAGATCCGCATTGTCAAGGCCTGGCAGCGCAAGGGCCAGGTGGTCTCTATGACCGGCGACGGCGTCAACGACGCCCCTGCCCTGAAGGCCGCGGACATCGGCTGCGCCATGGGCATCACCGGCACCGACGTGGCCAAGGGCGCCGCGGATATGACCCTTACCGACGACAACTTCGCCACCATTGTGGACGCTGTCCGGGAAGGCCGTGGCATCTACGCCAATATCAAGAAGGTGGTGGGCTTCCTGCTGGGGACCAACATCGGCGAGGTGCTCACCGTGTTCTTTGCCATGATCCTGTGGCACAAGACGCCCCTGCTCTCCATGCAGCTTTTGTGGATCAACCTGGTGACGGACAGCCTGCCCGCCATCTCTCTGGGCATGGAAGCGGTGGAGGCCGACGTGATGGACCACAAGCCCAAGCCCAAGAGCGAGGGCATCTTTGCCCACGGACTGGGCATTCAGGTGGTACTGCAGGGCTGTATGTTCGCCCTTTTAACCCTAGCGGCCTTTGTGCTGGGCCAGCGCTTCGGCGGCAGCCTGGAGGCCGGCCAGACCATGGCCTTTATGGTGCTGGCCCTAACCCAGATTGTTCAATCCTTCAACATGCGCAGCCAGCGCTCTCTCTTCGCCATCGGCCCCTTCTCCAATAAGAAGCTGAATGGCGCCGCCCTGCTGAGCCTGGCGCTGGTGTGCCTGGTGCTGTTCACCCCGGTGCGCATTGCTTTTGGGCTGGTGCTGCTGCCCGCCTGGCTATACCTGGTGGGCCTGGGGCTGATTTTGGTTCCCCTGCCCGTGATGGAGCTGGCCAAAGCCATTGGACTGGTGCGGCACCGGCATTAACACAAAGACCATAAGACAGCTTGCAAACCGCAAAAGCCGCGGCCTCTCCAAAGGAGCAGCCGCGGTTTTTCTTTTTTACCTGCCCGGGGCAGGGGTAGGCCGGAACGCGTTCTCTGTCCGATCCAAAACCACCTGGTCCTCCCGGCCGGAGTCCAACACAATATTGTCCCCCGCCTGGGCGTCCACCTGGACTGTAACCAAGGGTACCGGCTGCGCGTTGGCAATGCTCAACATGGCCCCCACCTGAGCAGAATAACAGGAGTCCTCCTTGCCGGCAGGCGCGGGGGCGGATTCTGTCACACCCACCATATAGTTGGAAGCAATGTAGTTTCCATAGCCAGAGGCAACGCGGACAATTACTGGGCGAACCCCTTGGGGGCGGATATACTCCTGGTCTATGACCTCGGAAAAATGGTTCCCAATCAAAGAATTGTGGAACCCCTCTATATGGACCAGGCCATAGGCGTCATCCAGGCCGTTATCATGGCTTTGCATGGGGGGCCAAGGTTCCCGGGAACGGTAGAAATGGTTGCTGGAGACCAGGTTTTCCGCGCAGTTGCTGTCCATTTCCAACATGCCTGGATAAAACGAATGGAAGCGGTTTCCTGTAATTGAGGAGCGGGCCACCCCAGACAGGTGGACGCTGCTTTTCCCCCGGGGGAACACATTGTTTGAGGAGACAAGAAGCCCCCCAAAGTTCTGGGCATAGATAGAATACCCCTTGTAGCCTGCGCCCAGCAGGTTCTCTGTCACCTTGCTGGCCTGGCCCCAACCCCGCAACTCGATGCAGCTCCCACACTCCGCGATGAAATTGTCATGGATGCTCAGCGCGTCCGCATGGTAGATAACCACCCCATGTTCCAAATAAACCATACCCATCCCGTTTAATCGGAACGAATCTTGGGCGCTTGCCACATAAATTCCCGTCTTCCCGTTAACATAGGTGTTTTCCGGATCATCCCGGCCGCCATCCTCTACAAAGTGCAGGCCGTCAATGCAGAAGTTCTCAAATTCCACCGAACTGATGCGGGGGTCGCCCTCCCGGTTGATATAAAATGCCGCCCCAGAGGTTTCATCCCCCGGGTCGGGAACCAGGTCCACTAGCACACGGCTCCCTCCCGGCCACATCTCATGCAGACTGGGCCACTGTTCCCTGGGAAGATTATACCGGATGCTGGAAGACACAAAGCCATGGCCCGAGCCCATAATTTTAACATAGCTGCGATCAATGACCACCTGGGTGCGCAGGTGATAATCTCCAGGCGGGAGGTAGATCACTGCCCCGGGCTTTCCCCCTTCATGGAAATCCGTCTGGCTTTGATGGGCTTTTAGATCTTCCAAAATACTATTAATGACCTGGCCTATGTCTTCCTGCGCATTTCCAATAGGCCACTGTGTCACGTCGTAATAATTCCCCACAGGACATCCCGCCTTTAGAATGAAATTTACTCAAATCAAATATAATATATCCGTTTCCGCCTGTCAACCTGTCCCCAAAGGGAAATCATTCTGAACGCAGAGCGGCCACAGGGTCCTTTTTCGCGGCGCTCCGGGCGGGAACCAGCCCGGCAATGAGAGTGATGGCCATGCTTAGGGCCACCAAGATCAACGCGGCGCCCAGGGGCAGGGAGGTGGTCAGGGTCTCCGCCCCCAGCAGCTGGCGCATCAGGCTGTTGATGGGAAGGGTCAGCAGGGCGGAGACCCCCACCCCAATGGCCCCTGCCAGCAAGCCGATGATCAGCGTCTCCGCGTTGAACACCTGGGCAATGTTGCCCTTGGAAGCTCCAATGGCGCGGAGAATGCCAATCTCCTTGGTGCGCTCCAGCACCGAGATGTGGGTGATAATGCCGATCATAATGCTGGAGACGATCAAGGACACCCCCACAAAAGCAATGAGCACATAGGAGATCATATCCACAATGGAGGTGATGGAGCCGGTGAGCAGGGCCACATAGTCGGTGTAGATGATCTGGTCCTCCTCATCCCTTCCGGCGTTGTAGGCGGCAATACAGCCGGAGACCGCCTCCTTGTCCTCAAAGCTGTCGGTGTAAATACTGATGGAGGAGGGGGCGCCGTAGCTCACCTTGCCAAGGGAGGTGAGATTGTCCTCGTAGGAGGCCCCGCCGATATACTCGTCGTACACGGCAAGCAGCAGCTCCTCGTCAGGGGACTGCTGGAGCCAGGCGTCCAGGGCGGCGGCCATAGAGGCTTCATCCGTGGGCGCGCTGCCCATCTGTCCGGCCATGGCCTGCTGTGCGGCAGCGCTGTCCTGAGAAGCGCCCTCCTGGGCAGCGTTCTGCTGCTGGGAATAGAGGATCAGGCTGTAAAAGGAGGCTTTCTCTGAGACGCTCAACTGGGAGAGGTACTCCTTGGCCTCCTCCACCTTGGCCGCATCATCGGCCGCCTCAAATTCCAGGCCGTTGAGCACGTTCACCTGGGGGTCGGCCTCCTGGGCCTGGACCACGGCGCTCTCATCGGTGCGCTGGATGATCTCATCGGTCAGCTTGTAGGTATAGGCCACCGGCGTAGAGATGGTGGCGTTGGCGGCGTCCTCCAGAGGGCGCACCACCCCGGTGATGGTCAGCTGGATGCCCTCTTCCAGCAGGGGCTCCACCTGGGCCAGGTCGTCCCCCACATAGGTGAAAGTGCCGTTCTCGTTCTCCACATATTGGCTGCAGGCGGGAAGGGCGGTGAAGGTGTGGCCGCAGACCTGCTCATAGTCCCAGCTGAAAGCGGGGGCCTCTTCCCCCTCCTCAATCTGCCGGACGATCTCCTGGTACTCCTCCCCGGTGATCAGCCCCAGCTGGTAGAGGGAGTCCGTGGGGATGGAGTTGTGTTCATCCAGCACCAGCACTACCTCGCCAGCCTCCTGGGGCCAGCTGCCATACAGGACCTGATAGCTGTCCGTAAGGATGGGGCTCACCGCGCCGCCGTCGGCGGCGGGCAGCAGCTGGGAGAAATTTTCCGCAGCAGCGGACTGGGAGACGCCCATGGCAGAGCGCATCCGCTCCATATTGGCAGCGGCGCCGCTTTCCTGGGAAGAGCCGCTGGACAGGGCGGAGCCCGCTTCCTCCGGGTCCGCGTCGGAGGGGACCAAGGCCCCGTCTTCGTCCCGGGAGTAGACGGAAAAGCGCACATCATAGGTGTAGACCACCCCGTTTTCCCCCAAATACTGCTGGATCTCGCTGTTTGGGTCATTCAAATATTCCTTAAAGGAGGTCAGGTTGTTCTCCTTGATGCTGGCATTTAACGCCTCACTGGATTCCAGCAGGGAGTGGTCGGCCCACACGCCGTCCCGTTCTTCAGCAGAGCCCTCCGCTTCTCCTGCCTGGAGGCTTCCCATGGTGCCCATGATGCTGCTCATATCCACCGCCTCCGCTGTGATGGTGACGGGATAGGAGGTCATGGTCTCCCTTTGGATATCGGTGATGTAGCCATTCACCCCGTGGGAGAAGGCCAGGATCAGCGCGATGCCGATGATGCCGATGGAGCCGGCGAAGGCTGTAAGGACTGTGCGGCCCTTTTTCGTCCGCAGGTTGTTAAAGCTGAGGGCCAGGGAGGTGCCAAAGGACATCTTGGCCTTGCCCAGGTTGCGGTGCTCCAGCGGCTTTTCCGCGGGGGCGGGCGTATAGGGGTCCGAGTCGTCGATGATCTTCCCGTCCCGCAGCTTGACAATGCGGGTGGAATACCGCTGGGCCAGCTCTGGGTTGTGGGTGACCATCACCACCAGCCGGTCCTTGGCCACCCGTTTCAGAAGCTCCATGATCTGGATGCTGGTCTCGCTGTCCAAGGCGCCGGTGGGCTCATCAGCGAGGAGGATGTCCGGGTCGTTGACCAGGGCCCGGGCAATGGCCACCCGCTGCATCTGCCCGCCGGACATCTGGCTGGGGCGCTTATGGAGCTGGTTTCCCAGCCCCACCTCCTCCAGGGCCTGTTTTGCCCGCTGCCGCCGCTCCCCCCGGGAGACGCCGCTGATGGTCAACGCCAGTTCCACGTTGGCCAGCACCGACTGGTGGGGGATCAGGTTGTAGCTTTGGAACACAAAGCCGATGGTGTGGTTCCGGTAGGAGTCCCAGTCCCGGTCCCTATACTGTTTGGTGGAAACCCCGTTGATGACCAGGTCCCCAGAGTCATAGCGGTCCAGGCCGCCAATGACATTCAGCAGGGTGGTCTTGCCGGAGCCGCTGGGGCCCAGGATGGAGACAAACTCGTTGTCCCGCAGGCTCAGGCTCACCTGGTCTAGCGCCTGCTGCACCAAATCCCCGGTCCTGTACTGCTTAGATATCTTGTTGAGCTGAAGCATTACACCGTTCCTTTCCGCGGGCGCCTCCGCACAAGGCGCCTGCCGGCTGTATTGATGGTGCCCTCTCCGTCTTTGCACAAAGGCCGCAAAAGAAATCTCATTCCGCCTTTCCGTTCAGAGCGCCTTCCTCAAAACGGGCAGCCCGTGCCCGCTGATATTCCCGGTTTCCCGGCGAGAGCACAAAGGGAAGGCCCCCCTCGCGGAGGGATTGGTGGATGAAAATATTCACCGCCTCTGTCAGGGTCAGGCCATACGCAGCGAAAACCTCCTCTGCCTGTTTCTTCACATCCGGATTGATCCGCATTTGAAAGGTGGCTGTCTTCGACTCGGAAATCTTCTTTCGCAGGCAATTCATCGCTTTCATCTCCTCAGCCATTAGTATACCTTCCTTGGGCCTGATATATCAATACATTGTCACTACATTACTTGTTCTCTGTTATCTCTCCCATCCCTTGTTTTTTACTGTCATCCTCTAAAATGCTGCCAGTCCACCACAAAAAAAGAGATGCAGCTTCTCAAAAGTGCACTTGTCAAGAGAAAGTAGACACTAAAAAGAATATTTATCAGAAGCCCCGTTCGGTTTTGAACTGAACGGGGCTTCTG
>OLRD01000665.1_pt1 | contig 25944 bp, 15 predicted proteins | sample 1672051 | NCBI WGS metagenome assembly OLRD01 (sample SAMEA3136640, study PRJEB25190) | human gut metagenome | biome: human gut; feature: human-associated habitat; material: faeces | place: Austria | collected 2013 | reverse complement strand
GGGATGATCCCCCTGCACCCCGCACTTTGTCAGCAACCTGAATCCGCGCTCTCCCTCCTTCATGGGAAAGCGCGGATTCTTCAACGTATCGAAAAAGTCCGGCGGCGGGCTTGCCGCCAGAAGCCGCAAACGCCTGCGCCGAGGGGTGCAAACGCCCCGCCCGCCGGGTTTATTTCTCCGTATCGTAGGCGCACTGGGCCAGCGCGGCGGTGATGGTCTTTTCGTAGGCCTCGTGGCCGTACTTGTCCACCTCGCCCTTGTCCTTGGGGCCGTGGGTGAGGCACCCCGCGCCGCCGATGCAGCCGCCCACGCAGGCCATGCCCTCGATGAAGTTCTCCTTGAGAAGGTTCTTCTGCTTCTTGAGCAGGGCCACGCGGCAGGCCTCGATGCCGTCGCAGGGGATGGGGTTGACGATGAAATCGCTGCCCTGCTCCTTGAGGGCCTGCTTCACCGCGTCGGTCAGGCCGCCGCTGCGCGCGAAGATGCGGCCAAAGTAGCTGGCATTGTCCAGCACGTCCTCGTCGAGGGCGGGCAGGTCGAGATCCTTGCTGTCAAACCACGCCTGCAGCTCCTCGAAGGTGAGCACGCAGTCGATCCAGGGGCGTACCTCCTCGCGCTGGAACTCCTGCTTCTTGGCCGTGCAGGGGCCGATGAAGATGATTTTGGCGTCCGGGTCGGTGCCCTTGATGAAGCGCGCCACCTCGGCCATGGGGGAAAGGTTGTGGCTGACGAAGGGCCTGAGCGTGGGGAAGCTCTTTTCAATGTAGCTGACGAAGGCGGGGCAGCAGCTGGAGGTGAGGAAGCCCTTCTCGGCCAGCTCCTTGGCCTCGCGGTAGGAGACCATGTCCGCGCCCAGCGCCGCCTCCACGACGCTGAAGAATCCCAGCTGCTTGAGGCCCATGATTACCTGCCCCAGCTTGGCATACACGAACTGGCTGGAGATGGAGGGGGCCACGACGGCGTAGACCTTGTATTTCTGGTTGTTTTCGCTGTCGCGGATGATGTGGATGGCGTCCAGCAGAAAGCTCTTGTCCTGAATGGCGCCGAAGGGGCACTGATACACGCACGCGCCGCAGGCGATGCACTTGCTGCCGTCGATATGCGCCACATGGTTTTCGCCCTGCTGGATGGCCTTGACCTTGCACGCGCGCTCGCAGGGGCGCACGTGGTTCTGGATGGCGCTGTAGGGGCAGACGGAGGCGCACTTGCCGCAGTTGATGCACTTGTCGGGGTCGATGTGGGCGTGATGGTTGTCGTCAAAGGAGATCGCGCCGCGCGGGCAGGCGCTGGAGCAGCGGTGTGCGATGCAGCCGCGGCAGTCGGGGCCGACCCGGTAGCCGCTGACGGGGCACTCGTCGCAGGCGATGCCGATGACCTCGATCACGTTGGGATTTTTCTTGTCGCCGCCCATGGCGATCTTCACGCGCTCGGCCACGATGGCGCGCTCCTTGTAGATGCAGCAGCGCATGGTGCTCTTGGGGCCGGGGGAGATCACCTTGGGGATGTCCAGATAGCAGTCCTGGAGCGTCCCGGCGTAGTCGTGGCGCGCGACCTCCTTGAGCACCTTGTACTTGAGTTTTTGAACGTAGGTGTCAAACAGCAGCATAGACGATGATTCCTCCATCCGATTCTAGAAGTAGGAAAGGCGAACGTGTTTGCCCATTTTCCTGAGGCAGTCGGCCAGGCTGGTAATCAGCTGCTGCTTGATGCCGAAGGTGATGGGCAGGTTGGGGTTCTGGTGCGCGGGGTTGATGGCGCGGCCCACGAAGAAATTGACGTCGGTCGCGTTTTCAAACAGCTCGCGGGCGATCAGGCTCGCGCCGTCCTTCTGGGTGGCCCAGACGGAGGCCAGCTTCGCCTGATCCAGAAAGTCCTCGGCGTAGGTGAGCACCTTGGAGAGGGTAATCACGCCCTCGGTGGTCAGATCGACGCCCTTGATGCGGCTGATGGGCGGCACGTCGGGGTCGTGGTAGTCCAGCGAGGCGATAATGGGCTGGCCCAGGTAGCGGGAGACGACGTTGCTGGTGGTGCCGCCGCAGACGATCTTGGTGCCCTCTTTGGAAAAGAAGAGGTTCATCATGCGCACGTCGTCCTCCTTATGCTCGGGCGGGCCGACCACGAGGTTCACCGGATGGCGGCTGCGCACGCGCACCACGGCCACGGTGGTATCATCGCCCGGCGAGCCGCCATAGAGGCGGTCGCATTCGTCGATGATGAGGCCCGCGGTGAACTTGGCGCTGTTTTCGGGCAGATAGTTGGCGATGGCGTAGTCGGCGATGGAGTCGCGCGTCCAGCCGAAGTTCATCAGGTCCCCCACGCCGGCATACTCCGCGCCGTCGCTCATGGCGATGAACACATCGTCCAGCTCGATGGGGAAGGTGCTCTCCCAGATGGTCTTGCCGGAAATCACGCGCGTGACCCTGGGATAGTCGAAGAGCTCGCCCTTGCGCAGCACGATGGTGGCGGGGTTGTCAAACTGGATGATGTGCGCGGTTTTGTTGTCCAGTATGCGGATGATGGTAAAGGTGGAATAGGCCACCTTGCGCACGCTGCACACCGGCAGGGTGCTTGCGATGGTGGAGACGCACTCCTCCAGCGGGATGCCGCCGGAAATCATGGTGCAGAGAATCTTGCTGGTGAGGGTGGAGAGGATGTTGGCCTTGACCCCGCTGCCCAGGCCGTCGGCCAGCACCAGCGTGAGGTCCTCGTCCCCGCCGCCGGCCAGCTCCACCTTGTCGCCGCAGAGGGTTTCCCCGTGCTTGTTCATGCTGATGGAACCGGTTTCAATCCACAGGTCATTCATGGGCCATCGCATCCTTTAGCTTGGTGAGGGCAATCTTGGTTTCGGCGGTGGTCTCGCCCAGCAGCGAGGCGATTTCCTGCACCACGCGCATCTGCTTTTCGATCACCTTGTCGGTGATTTCCACCGTCTGCCTGCGCAGCTCCGCGTCCTGGCCGCGCAGGGTTTCCTGCTCGGTCACGTCGCGCATGAGGGAGATCACGATGTGGTACTGCCGGTCGTAGAGGATGGTTTCGTCCACATAGAGCTCGTAATCGGCCAGGTAGTGCATGCGGGTGGTGGTGTGCAGGGCCGAGGTGATGATGTTCTGGTAATCTCCGGGGTTTAGGATGCGGACGATGTGCTCATGCAGGATGTCGTTTGCGTCCTTGAGCTTGAACATGCGCACCGCCGCGCGGTTGATCTGCTGCACCACCAGGTCCTCGTCCATGACGATGATGGCGTTGGGCGTGTTGTTGATGATGCTGTCGGAAAAGCTCTCGGCCTTTTCCTTGAGGAAGGGCAGGCACATCTCGATCTTGGCCTTGCCTTCCAGAATGGCGATGGCCTTGTCGCGGCAGGTGGGGTAGCCGCAGCTGCCGCAGTTGAGCTCCTTTTCGGGGCTGGTCTTGCCCATCTTGTAGAGCATGTCGTTGATGGCCTCGGACCCGAACTTGACCTTCTTGCCGCCCAGGAAGGGATAGTTGTAGCTGATGGTATCGGGGGCGGCCACGTCAAAGCGCTGGTCGCCGGCAAAGGTGTCCACGCGCAGCGCGCCCTTGAGGCGGCGCTCGGTGTGCTCGCGGATGCAGGGGCCGTTGACGCAGCTGCCCTCGCAGGCGCTCATCTCGATAAAGACGTTGCCGAACTGGCTGTTTTCCAGCTCGTCAAACACGGCGCGACAGTTGTCCACGCCGTCGATGGCGATGCGGCGGTATCCCTCCACCTTGTCGGTGGCCTTGAGCACGCCGCCGGTGGCGGGATAAAAGCGCGCGCGCTTGCCGTCGCCCGGCTCCACATGGTCGGTGGGCAGCTCGATATGCTCGGCGGCCAGCCAGTCGCGCAGCTCGTCGTAGGTGAGGGCGATATCGGTATAGGGGCTCTCGTCGGCCTCGGCCTTTTTGGCGATGCACGGGCCGATGAACACCGTAAACGCCTCCGGGTTCTGCTCCTTGATGGCCTTGCAGTGCGCCTGCATGGGGGTGAGCACCTTGGCCAGGTGGGGGAGCATGGTGGGGTAATACTTCTGGATGAGCATGTTGATGGAAGGGCAGCAGCTGGAAATGAGCACGCGCTGCTTGCCCTCGCGCATGATGCGCGCGTACTCGTCGCTGACCAGCTGCGCGCCCACGGCGGTTTCCTGCACTTCGGCAAAGCCCAGGCGCTTGAGGGCGTCCGTCATCACGTCCAGGGAGCGGATGCGGAAATCCGCGATGAAGGACGGGGCCAGGCTGCACACCACATGCTTGCCTGCGGCAATGGCCTCCTTGACGCGGGGCACGTCATTGCGGACCTGCTTGGCCTTCTGGGGGCAGGCCACGAAGCAGTTGCCGCACAGGATGCACTCGTCGTGCACGATCTCGGCGGTGTTGTTGGCATAGGTGATCGCCTTGACCGAGCAGGTGCGGATGCACTTGTAGCAGTCCGCGCAGTTGTTTTCGTTGAGGTTGAGCACTTCGAGCATGGGCAGCTTCCTCCAATGCAAAGGGATCAGAACAGGCCAAGGGGGCTGGCGTGAAAAAGCGCGTCAGCCCCGTATGGATCTCACGGTTATTTGAGTCGGGGGAGGACCTCGTTTTCAAAGAAGGCTTTGGTGTCCTCGGGCCTCAGGGAGAAGGGCTCGTCGTCCACGGTGACGCACACGCCGTTCTGGCAGTTGCCCATGCAGAACTTGCCGGCCAGCTCAATCTTGTCCTTGAGGCCGCCTTCCGCCACGAGGCGCTGCAATTCCTCCACAATCTGGCGCGAACCCTTGAGGTGGCAGCTGGAACCGATACAGATGGTGATCTTCATAACAGGTTTGCTCCTTTGCTGGGTTTTGATCGCTGTATCCTCACGCCCCACAGCCGGGACGCGAAACGCTTATTCGTAGTCCACCACATTGACCCAGTGCAGGAGGAACTCGCGCTCCTCCGCGCGGCCCTTCACGCTCTGGCTGGCGGCCACGATGGGAATCCACTTCTGCACATACTGCCGGGCGGTATCGCTCTTTTTGCAGAACAGGTGGAGGTAGCTTTCCGCCCCGTCGATGTCGCCCGCGAGCCAGAACAGCAGGTACGTGCGGGCCGCGTCGGCGCTGGCGTTGCCCTGCGTGGCGTGGGACCAGTCCAGGATGAAGGCCTCGCCGTCGTCGCGCAGGATGATGTTCTTGGGATCGAAGTCGCCGTGGCAGAGCTTCTTGTGGTTGGGCATGCCCTGCAATCGCGCGTGCAGCTCGTAGCGGGTGGTGGCGTCCAGACCGGTTTCGTCGATCTTGCGGTTCATCTTGTCCTTGAGCTTGCCCAGCAGCGGGCAGGTCTGCGCGTGCATTTTCAGCTGCAGATCCACGAACAGATCCATATATTCGTCACGCCGGTCGGGGTTTTCCTCCATGAGCCGGGCGAGGGTTTTGCCGGGGATGAAATCGCTGACGATGGCCCACTTGCCCCCCACCGTGCACACCTCGTGCAGGCGGGGGATGTTGAGGGCGGTTTCCTCCACGCGGGCCTGGTTGAGCGCCTCGTTGAGGACGTCGGCCTTGCTGTAGTCGCTGTCAAACACCTTGATGGCCAGATGGCCGTCGCGGTAAACGGTCTTGTTGGTGCGGACCGCAATCACCTTGTCCAGTTTCATGATAGCCGCCCTCCTTACTTGTTGGCCTCGGCGCCGTAGTAGGCGCGTAGGTACATCTGCTTGATTTCCTTCATCAGCGGGTAGCGCGGGTTGGCGCCGGTGCACTGGTCGTCGAACGCCTGCTCCACCATCTCATCCAGACGATTCAGGAAGTCGTTTTCATCAATGCCATAGTCGCGGATGGTGGGCTTGATGCCGATTTTTTCCTTCAAATCATCAATGGCGCGGATGAGGTTTTCCAGCTTCTCGCCGTCATCCTTGCCGCCCAGGCCCAGCGCGTCGGCGACCATCGCGTAGCGCGACAGCGTGTGCGGATGGTCGTACTGCGGGAAGGTGCCCATCTTGGTGGGAACCTCGGCGGCGTTGAAGCGGATGACCTCGTCGATCATGAGCGCGTTGGCCACGCCGTGGGGCAGGTGGTGGAAGGCGCCCAGCTTGTGCGCCATGGAGTGGCACACGCCCAGGAAGGCGTTGGCAAACGCCATGCCGGCCATGGTGGCGGCGTTGGCCATCTTTTCGCGGGCCTCGGCGTCGTTGGGGCCGTCCGTGTAGGCGCGGGGCAGATACTCGAAAATCATCTTCAGGCTCTGCAGGGCCAGGCCGTCGGTGTAGTCGGTGGCCATCATGCTGGCGATGGCCTCCAGGTCGTGCGTCACGGCGTCGATGCCGCTGGCGCTGGTCAGCCCCCTGGGCGCGTTCATCATCATGTCCGCGTCCACGATGGCCATCTTGGGCATGAGCTCATAGTCGGCCAGCGGGTACTTGACGCCGGTGTCCTGATCGGTGATGACCGCAAAGGGCGTGACCTCGCTGCCGGTGCCGGCGGTGGTGGGGATGGCGATGAAGTACGCCTTTTCGCCCATGCGGGGGAAGGTGTAGGTGCGCTTGCGGATGTCGCAGAAGCGCATGGCCATGTCCAGGAAGTCCGCGTCCGGATGCTCGTAGAGCACCCACATGATCTTGGCCGCGTCCATGGCGCTGCCGCCGCCGATGGCGATGATGCAGTCGGGCTGGAAGGCGGTCATGGCGGCCGCGCCCTCCTTGGCGGAGGCCAGGCTGGGGTCGGGCGCCACGTCAAAGAAGGTGGTGTGGGTGATGCCCATCTCGTCCAGCCGGTCGGTCACGGCCTTGGTGTAGCCGTTGTGATAGAGGAAGCTGTCGGTGACGATAAAGACCTTCTTCTTGCCCAGCACCTCTTTCAGCTCGCGCAGGGCCACGGGCAGGCAGCCCTTCTTGATGTACACCTTTTCGGGCGCGCGGAACCACAGCATGTTCTCTCTCCTCTCGGCGACGGTCTTGATGTTGAGCAGGTGCTTCACGCCAACGTTCTCGCTGACGGAGTTGCCGCCCCAGGAGCCGCAGCCCAGCGTGAGGGAGGGGGCCAGCTTGAAATTGTACAGATCGCCGATGCCGCCCTGCGAGGAGGGGGTGTTGACCACGATGCGGCAGGTTTCCATCTTCTCGGCGAAGCGCATGAGCTTTTCGCGCTGGGTGTTGGGGTTGAGGTAGACGCTGGCGGTATGGCCGTGGCCGCCGTCCTCGATGAGGCGCTCGGCCTTGGCCATGGCGTCGTCAAAGTCCTTTGCGCGGTACATGGCCAGCACGGGGGAGAGCTTTTCGTGGGCGAACTCCTCGCTGAGATCGACGCTCTCGACCTCGCCGATGAGCACCTTATAGTGCTCGTCGATGTCCAGACCGGCGAGCCTGGCAATTTTGTGCGCAGGCTGGCCGACGATCTTGGCGTTGAGGGAGCCGTTGATGATGATGGTCTTGCGCACCTTGTCCAGCTCCTCGCCCTCAAGGAAATAGCAGCCGCGGGCGGCGAACTCGGCACGCACTTTGCCATAGATGCTCTCGGGCACGATCACGCTCTGCTCGGAGGCGCAGATCATGCCGTTGTCAAAGGTCTTGGAGTGGATGATGGAGTTGACCGCGAGCAGAATGTCCGCGCTTTCGTCGATGACGGCGGGCACGTTGCCCGCGCCCACGCCCAGCGCGGGCTTGCCGCTGGAGTAGGCCGAGCGCACCATGCCCGGGCCGCCCGTGGCCAACGTGCAGTCGCACTCGCACATGATGAGGTTGGTCATCTCCAGGCTGGGCACGTCGATCCAGGAGATGATGTGCTCCGGCGCGCCGGCTGCCACCGCGGCCTCCAGCACGATGCGCGCGGCCTCGACCGTGCACTTCCTGGCGCGCGGGTGGGGGGAGATGATGATGCCGTTGCGGGTTTTCAGGCAGGCCAGCGTCTTGAAAATGGCCGTGGAGGTGGGGTTGGTGGTGGGAATCACGGCCGCGATCACGCCCAGAGGCTCGGCCAGGCGGGTGATGCCGTAGGCCTTGTCCTCCTCGATCACGCCGCAGGTCTTGACGTCGCGGTAGGCATTGTATATATATTCGGAAGCAAAGTGGTTTTTGATGACCTTGTCCTCCACCACGCCCATGCCCGTCTCCTCGACGGCCATCTTGGCCAGCGGCAGGCGCATCTTGCCCGCGGCCATGGCCGCCGCGAAGAAAATGCGGTCGACCTGTTCCTGCGTAAACTCGGCATACGTTTTCTGCGCGGCCCGCACCAGGGCAAGCTCTTCCTCCAGGCGTTCCACACGGTCCACGGGTTTGCGTGCATCAGTCATGCTGACCCAGCTCCTTTCTGATTTCGTTAAAAGTTTAACATGGTTTCGGGGAGCTGTAAATGCCAATGTTTATATACCATTATATGATTTTGAATATAATTGTCAACGTATCGGCGAGGGACGGGGCAGATGGCTTTCTTCCTTATTATATGGGAGATACGGGATCGGCGGGGCAGGGGGAGCCGGAGGTTTTTTTCGTGTTCAAAAAACCTTTTGCCCTTCGGCTGCGTCTGATTTCAGGGGGGCTGGAAGCGTCGTCCAGGGGTTTTTTTCTCAAAACTGGGAAGAATCCCGATGCGCCAATCGTTCTTCATATGGAAAGCTGTGCCGGAATACGGCCAGGGGAAAAGGCCGGAGAAAGTGGGGAGCGAAGATAAAAAAAGTCCAAATCTTTACGAATGTGTATCAGAAATTTGAAGATTTTGAGGCGAAACCCTTTACAAAAGTTATCAAAATCTGTATAATGCCAGAAGGAAGCACTGTATGGGCAAGCCATATCCATATGGCGCGCCGTCTTACATACACTGTGTAACGGAGGGATAGCAAGATGAAACGCTTCTTATGCGTCCTGCTGGTCGCCCTGGCGCTGGTGGGACTGATGACCACGGTTGCCTCTGCGGAGGAATACGCGACCGTCGTCAGCGACAACGGCTATGGCGTACGTATGCGCGAAGGCCCCGGCAAGGTATATCGCGTGATCACCAAATATGACGTGGGCACCACGGTCATCGTGCAGCAGCGCGGCACCGAATGGTCGCAGATTCGCGTGGGCGAAACCGTTGGCTGGATGATGAACGAGTTCCTCAACTTCGGCACCACCGGCACCGGCACCGGTACCGGCGGTGAGAGCGGCGGCGTAGGCACCGGTACCGTCGTCAGCGACAACGGCCTGCGCGTGTGGCTGCGTACCACGCCGAACGGAAAGCGCATTCAGCTGTACCGTCCGGGTACGGCGGTGACCATTCTGTCCTATGGCGGAGAGTGGCACTATATTTCCATCGGCGGCGTGCGCGGCTATATGATGAGCCGCTATATCTCCGTTACGCCCGCTCCGGCCCCGTCCTCCAGGATGGTGGAGGCCGTGAGCGTCAACTATCCGTCGCCCGTGGTGGACGACGTGCTTCAGGCGTCCGTCACTCCGTCGGACGCGACCGTCACCTACAGCTGGAAGGTGAACGGCGTGGAGCAGAGCAACAGCGCCACTTTGCGCGTGCTCAACGACTACATCGGCAAGCCCATCACCCTGACGGTCACGGGCACCGGCGTATACTACGGCTCCAGGCAGTACACCACCGACCCGGTGGTTTCCAGTCGCCAGGTGACCGAGGTATCGCTCAACCGGTCGCAGCCCTTCGTGGGGGATACCCTGTCCGCCGTGCTCAAGCCCTCCTCGGCCACGGTCAGCTACAGCTGGCGCGTGGGCGGCATTGAGGTGAGCACCGAGGCGACCTATACCGTGCAGCAGAGCGACATCGGCAAGCTGATTCAGCTCAAGGTCAACGGCATTGACTCCTTCAGCGGCGTGGCCATCTGCTCGGCCTCCGGCGAGGTGCGCAGCAGCACGGAAGTGTTCTCCGTCGATCTGAGCATCAAGAACCGCCCCGTCATGGTGGGCGAGGTGCTCAGCTCCGTCGTGACTCCCTCCAGCGCGTCCGTCAACTGCGTGTGGATGGCCGATGGCGACGTGGTGGCTACCACCGCCAGCTACAAGGTCACCGCCAACGACCTGGGCAAGAAGATCAGCCTGCGGGTGGAGGGCATCGCGCCCTACACCGGCAGCGCCACCGCTTCCGCCTATGGTCTGGTGCAGAGCGCCAATATTACCGCCGCCGCGCTGAGCAACTACACCCTCACCGCGGGCAACGGCTGCTCCGCCGTGATCACCCCCGCCACCGCCACCGCCACCTATGAGTGGATCATGGTCAACGCCACCACCGGTGCGGAGAGCGTGTTTGCGACCGGGTCCTATATCACCGTGCCCGAAACGGCCATCGGCCACCGCATCAAGGTGCGCGTGCGCGGCGCGGGCATCTATGGGGTCAGCACCTTCAACGCGGAAAGCGGCGTGGACTATATCGACAGCCCGCTGAGCAACCCCATCGTCAGCAACAAGATCGTCACCGCCGTGGCGCTCAACAACACCAGCCCCGTGGTCGGTGAAACCATCACCGTCGATCTCACCCCCGACGCGCTGGATCCCCTGCGTGACAGCGGCCAGATCTCCTATATCTGGACGGTCGGCACCGAGACGCATACCAATATGACCGGCCAGTATGAGGTCAAGGCCACGGACGTGGGCAAGACCATCAGCGTCAAGGCCATCACCGCCTATCCCAACGCGGGCGAGGCCATCAGCGCCGCCACCAGCCCCGTGCGCGCCAACGGCACGGTTGCGGGCGTGAGCATCATCAACCAGCGCACCAACGCCAATGCCGCGCAGACCGCGCCCGAGGTGGGCGATACGCTGGTCGCTTCGGTCAATCCGTGGACCGCGGCCTCCGTATCCGGCTGGATCAACTACAGCTGGTGGGTGGACGGCGCGCAGGTGGGCAACGCCTCTACCCTGACCATCGACCCCGCCTGGAACGGCAAGCAGATCACGCTGATTGCCGACGTGGCGGCTGGCTGTCCGTACTACAACGGCTCCAAGCAGCCCGGCGAATATCCCAACCGCCATTCCGCCACCACCGCAGCGGTGGCGCAGTATGCGGCAGTCAATGCCGATATCTACATCACACAGCCCGTGGCGGGCGAGACGCCGCAGGTGTCCGTCTCCGGCTCCGGCGTGGTCAACAACCAGACCGTAGAGGTCTGCAACGGCAGCATCACCTGGATTGACAAGAGCACCGGCGCGTTGGCCGTGCTGGATTCCAAGGGCCATTTCAAGCCTCAGACCACCTATATTGCGCGCCTTACCCTCAATGCCAACCATGGATTGAGCTGGAACAACGCCACCGTGAAGGTCAACGGCGCTGCGGCTGCCCAGCTTGCCAAGGCGGGCAATGTGTTTGACTTCGAGTTTACCACCACGGGACAGCTGCCCATCACCCAGTTCTACATTTCGGGCGTACCGCGTCCCGTGCCGGGCGGCGTGCCCTCCGTGATCAGCTATTCGACCGACCAGTACACCGCGACCATCGACTGGAGCCAGTGTGTGGACAGCAACACCGGCACGTTCAAGAACGCCTCCAGCTACACCGTGCCCATCACCATCAAGCCCAACGCCGGCTATACCGACAATGACATCGCGGCCAACGTGTTCAAGGTGAGCACCGCCGATGCGACCACCTCCACGGCGGGTACGGGTTCCGGCATCACGGTGACGGCCACCTTCAACGTGGACCATGCCGTGACCGTGACCGCCGAGCGCACCACCGTCAACATCGACGGCGTGAACGTGGCCGTGGTCCAGTGCTTCGCCAACGTCAGCAACATGGTCGAGCAGCCCGCTTTCAAGTGGAGCGTGCAGTACAAGCAGTCCAACAGCACCTGGATTCACGAGGATACCGGCGTGCTCAACATCGGTCCCGACGAGATCCTCGACAAGGACATCGTGGTTTGGGCCACCTGCACGGTTGACGGCAAGGCGTACCAGGGCTCCCTGGCGCTGCACCTGGTCAGCGGCACGCAGGAGGACACCTCCATCAAGGCCGTCTTTAACGGCGGTCAGCCCACCAGCGTGCTGGCCGGAACCAAGGCCCAGTACAGCGCCTACGCCACCAACTCCGTGATCGGTGTGGAATGGGCGATTGAGGGCAACAACAGCGCCGATACCAAGATTGAAAAGATCAACGAAACCACCGCTCAGCTGACGGTTGCCCCCGACGAAACCGCGCCCTCCATCAACGTGGTGGTCTGGCCCAAGCAGGCCCCCGGCGAGCGTGTCAAGACCAATGTGCAGATCATCCGCACCTACACCGTCACCTACACGGACGGCCAGGGCGGCACCCTGTTTGCCGATGTGGTCTACCGCAACCTGCAGCTTGATGCGACGACCCCGAAGTACAACGACGCCAACGTTCCCGTTGTGGCCGGGTGGGAGTTTGCCGGCTGGAGCCCCGCTTACGCCGAGAAGGTGACGGGCAATGTCACCTATGTGGCCCAGTGGAAGACCAGCCCCATTACCCCCAGTCTGCTGGATCTGCTGCCCGCCGACACCACCTACACCGTCACCTACACCGACGGCGTGGAGGATGCGGTGATCTTCAACGACCAGTCCACCTCCGGCCTGCTGGCCGGGGACGCGACCCCCGCCATGGCCGACCCCGTCCGCGAGGGCTACCGCTTCGACGGCTGGGAGCCCGCCGTGACCGAGACGGTGACGGCCGACACCACCTATACCGCCAAGTGGACGAAGCTCTACACCATCGTGTTCCTGGACGGCACCGAGGAAAACAACGTCGTGCTCAGCCAGCAGGTGGCTGAGGGTGAAAACACCCCGCTGCCCGCCAACCCGACCCGCGAGGGTTACGACTTTGACGCCTGGATTGACCAAAACGGCAACGGCTGGGGCGACAGCGCCTCCAAGCCCGTGACCGGCGACGCGACCTACACCGCCACTTGGCGTGCGCATGACGCCGTGGACGGCACCGCCGATACGCTGGAGAACGGCGAGAATACCGGCGTGCGCGTGGTCGTGACCAACGGCGTGGACGGTGGCGTGATCGGCGAATCGACTTCGCAGACCATCATGGACGCCTATGCGTATGTCCAGTCGCTTGCGGCTCCCACGCATCCGAGCGATCCGGCCATGACCTTTGCCGGCTGGAGCGATTTCCATTATGATGACGTGAACGGCGTGGTCACCTTCGAGGCTACCTGGAAGCCGGCCGAGGAGGAGCAGCCCGCCGACGCGACCACCGAGCAGCCTGCCGACACAACCACCGAGCAGCCCGCCGACGCGACCGCCGAGCAGCCTGCCGATACAACCACCGAGCAGCCCGCCGACACAACCACCGAGCAGCCCGCGGACACGACCACCGAGCAGCCTGCCGATACAACCGCCGAGCAGCCTGCCGATACAACCGCCGAGCAGCCTGCCGATACGGTCGACGGCCAGCCCGCTGTGCCGGTCGACGAGCAGCCCGATGTCCCCGTGCTCTATACCATCACCTACACCGACGGCCAGGGCGGTGAGCTGAGCAGCTATCAGCTGGAGGAAGGCTCGCCCATGCCCGGATGCGCCGCTCCCCAGCGCGAGCTGTTCGTGTTCACGGGCTGGGAGCCCGCCGTGGCCGAGACCGTAACCGCCGACGTGACCTATGAAGCCCGGTGGGCGGATGACTGGAATGCCAACGGCATCCCCGACGCAGAGGATGCGCGCTATACCGTCACCTATCAGGATGGAGACACCGTCCTGAAGCAGGATACGGTGCTCACCGGCATGAACACGCCCGGTTGCGCCGCGCCTGAAGCGGAGGGCATGGTCTTTGAGGGCTGGTCCCCTGCCGTGGCCGGCACCGTGACCGCCGACGCCACCTATGTGGCCCAGTGGAGCGAAGCCGAGGAAGAGACGCCCGAAGCGCAGAAGAGCGAGTCCCAGAGCGAAGAGGGGACCGAAGCCGCCGTGCAGGGCGAGGACGGCGAGACGATTGAGGAGCCTGACGACGAAACCCTTGAGAAGGAATATGAGGAGCTGGCTCAATCCAGCAACATCCATATCTCCTTTGAGAAGGGCGCGTCCCGGATTGGCCGCGGCAAGTCCTCCACCTACGCGGTGAAGGTAAGCGGTGTGCCGGATGGCGTGCAGGCCTCCATCAGCTGGCGCCTGAGCGGCACAGACCTGACCGCCACCAGCGGCAAGGCCAGCGGCGACGGCTTCCGCGTCTCCGTCGGCGAGGACGAGACCGCCGGAACCCTGCGGGTGGTCGTCACCGTCAAGGTGGGCGACATCACCATCAGCAGAGGCAAGCGTGTGAGCATCGTCGAACCCACCGCTCAGACGGAGGAAGAGAAGGAAGAAGCGGCAAAGCCCGCCGAAAAGCCGGCGGATGAGACTGCGGACGATGCGGACGCTTCCAAGGAAGAGGCCTCCGACGCTTCCAAGGAGGAGGCTGCCCAGCCCGCCAATCCTTCCGAGATGACGGAGGAGGAAATGGCGCAGCAGGCCATGGAAGAAGGCAACTTCGATCCGGCCGCCAGCAGCTTCTGATGCATAACCCATTCTGCCCCGCGGCGAAAGCCGCGGGGCCTGTTTTTGCGAAAAGGAAGAAACTGGGGATGATTGACATTCGATTTTCCCTGGTATATGATTGGAACCGCAATGACAGCAGTGCCGTCCCTCAGGGCCGTTTCGCCGGATGGTCATGAAGGGAAGGCGACCGGCGGGTTGCCGCACAGTCCATGGACGCGGCGGCGATCCCCCTCGGACGGCGGCACGCCGCCCTTTGACAGGAGTGGAAGCAGATGCAGGATTACGGCCATGTGCTCTGTCTGTTCTGTAAGACGGGAAAGGAGCAGAGCGTCGCCCACAGAATCAGTGAAAACGGCCTGGGAACCGCGATTTTCCCGCAGCGTATTTCCAAGCGCTACAGCAAGGCGCTCAAAACCTATGAGGAGATCAAGGCCCCCCTGCTGCCCGGCTATGTGTTCGTGTATCTGCCTGACGAGGTCCCCCCGGTGAACTGGTGGACGTATTCCGGCGTGATCCGTCCGCTTGGCTACGGGGACGGTCGGCGCGATTACCTGGTGGGCTCGGATCTGGCCTTTGCCCAATGGGTCTGGCAAAAGGAAGGAAATATCAGCCATGTGAAGGTCGTCCAGAAGGGCGACCGAATCGAGATCGCGGACGGCCTGTTTTCCCGCATGCGCGGCACGATTACCCGCGTGGACCGCAGAAAACAGACCTGCTGTGTCGCATTGGATACGGACAGCATCATCCGGCAGGTATGGCTGCCCTATGAACTGGTTGAGCCGGTCGCTGCCCAGCCCGATGGCCCGGACCGCCCTTGAGGACAGAAACCAATCAAAAACGGCTTTCCTCCGGTTTTTCATGGAGGAAAGCCGTTTTTCTGTTACTTGCCCCAATCAACGCTGTTTTCGCCCGGCCGCACGGACCAGTAGACCACGTTGGGCTGCATCTTGAGGCCGTAGGCGCAGGCCAGCTCGTCCACCGTGACGAACATGAAGCCGCGCTCCAGCAGGTACTCGCCCCACAGGGGTACGGATTCATGCAGATACTCGCCCGTATCGTGACAGAGGATGATGTCGCCCTCGGTCACCTTGTCGCGGAAGGTATAGAAGATGCGCTCGGGGCTCTTGCCGGTATAGTCGTAGGTGTCCACGCTCCACTGGATGATGGGCATGGGCATTCCGGTCTCCACCCAGCTGGGGTAGGTGCCGCCCGGCGCGCGGAACAGCGACGCTTCTTCGCCCACCAGCGGCAGCGTCCATTCGGCGCTGAGGGCCAGCTCCCTGAGGCGGCTCTCGTCCGATTTGAAGGACCCGCCGCCCCAGTGGTGGAAGGTATGGGTGCCGAAGATGTGATTCTGGTCGTACTGCTTCTGCAGGACGTAGCCGTAGCGCTCCAGCTGCTTGCCCACGGTGAAGTAGGTGCCGCGCGCGCCGATTTTGCGCAGCGCGTCCAGCGTGTAGGTGGAGGGATAGTCCTTGGGCCCGTCGTCGAAGGTGACGGCCACCATCTTCCACCGGCTGTTGTCGGTGGCGGCCAGGCCCGTCTCCGTCATCAGAGCGCGCAGGTCGGGATAGAAAAAGCGCGCGTGCGTCAAAGTGACCTTGCCGGGGACGATATCCCCGGCGGCGTAGTGCAGCGTCAGCTCCATGCCGCTCAGGGTGAAATCCGCCGACGCGAGAGCCTCGGGCGCGCACAGGCGGTCGATGGCCGCGCTGTCGTGGTCCTCGCCGGGGAAGATGTCCGTCAGGTGCGCCCGCACGCCCTCGGCCAGCGTCTCCCAGGCCCCGTCCTCAAACAGGTCGGCCAGGGTCACGCGGCGGCCCGTCTCCAGATCCCAGGTGCGGGTGGTGAAGGCCGTGGAAAGCTGCTGCTCCTCGTAGCTCACGCGCGCGATGGTGAGCGTGCTCAGGTACTTTTCGCCCGTGCGGTAGTAGACGGTGCTGATGTTCAGCACGCTGCCGCGCTTGCCCCGCTTGCGCGGGTCGGGCTGCAGGGCGGGGCTGAACTCGCGGTCGTAGGCGTCCACGATGGCGCGCAGCTCGGCGTTCACGTCCGGGTTGGTGGTGGTCAGGTATTCCTTGTAGACGTAGGCGCTCCCCTCGTCGATCTCTCGTGCGTCCTCCTCCACGGTGACGGCGAAGATGGCCGGCATGGCCTCGTATTTTTCGGGCTCGGCGGCCGCGGAGCCGACAAGGCATACAAGCGTCAGAAACAAGGCCAGCATGCGCTTCATGCGCTTCAACCTCCTTATCGCAGCAAACGGCGCGCAGGCCCGTTTTCTGGAAACATGCCGTTTGCTTATCCTGTATTTTACAATGATGCGCGTATAAATGCAAGCGGGCCGCACGTTCTGTCAATTCCTTAACAGATTGGATGGAAGCCCAACTTGAATCCGTCCATGAAAAAGCGCGCCCGGCTTTGAAAATGAGCTTTCTTCGGTAAAACGAAAAGGATATGAGCGATAACGGCCCATTGACAAAAACAAAACAAATTTCTTGCTTTTTTCTGTAAAATCGATTATCATAATAACCAAAGATCATCGTTCCTCACAACAACCGCACAGCCCAGGAAGACGACATCAGCAGGAGGTTGCTACTTTGGACACAAACAGCAAGGTTCAATCCCTCCCGTCAGGCGATTGTTCCCGGGAGGACCAGCAGGCGCTTCTTTCGCGCATCGGCGAGCTGGCGCGCGAATACCGCGGCCGCGAAGGGTCGCTGATTCAGGTGCTGCACATGGCTCAGGGCATCTACGGCTATCTGCCGCTGGAGGTGCAGCGCGTGATCGCGGACGGCCTGGAGCTCCCCCTGGCCGAGGTTTCGGGCGTGGTGAGCTTCTATTCGTTCTTTTCCACCCAGCGCCGGGGCAGGCATACCATCCGCGTGTGCCTGGGCACGGCGTGCTACGTGCGCGGGGGCAAGCGCATCGTGGAGCGGCTCAGGGAGCTGCTCAAGGTCGAGGTGGGGGATACCACGGCGGACGGCCTGTTCACGCTGGAGGTGGCGCGCTGCATCGGCGCGTGCGGGCTGGCTCCGGCCATGTCCATCGACGACACGGTGTATAAGCGCGTCAATCCCGACCATCTGGAGCATATTCTGGCCCAGTACGCCCCCGAAAAGGAGGGAGAAGCCGTATGACGAAAATCACCTCTCCCGAAAGGCTCCGCGAGATCAAGGCCGCCTACGAGCGCAGGCAGTCCGCCTATGAGCGGCGGGTGCTGGTGTGCGGCGGCGCGGGCTGCGTCAGCTGCCACTGTCAGGCGGTCCGGGACGCGCTGGAGGAGGCCGTGGAGGCGCTGGGCCTTGGCGGGCGCGTCAGGGTCATGGTCACGGGCTGCATCGGCATCTGCGCGGTGGGGCCGGTGATGGTAGTTGAGCCCGACGGCGTGCTCTACACCAGCCTGGACCCGGAACGCGCGGCCCTCATCGCCCGCCGCCACCTGTTGGAAGGCGAAATCGTGGAGGAATGCACCTTCTACGATCACGATCAGAAGCGCCGCATCCCGCACCTGAGGGACATCGGGTTCTTCCGCGAGCAGGTGCGCATTGCGCTTCGCAACTGCGGGCAGATGGAATACGCCTCGCTGGAGGCCTACATCGCCCGCGACGGCTACGCCGCCCTCGCGGGGGCGCTGACGCAAAAGCCCGCCGACGTGGTGGAGGAGATCAAGCGCAGCGGCCTGCGCGGGCGCGGCGGCGCGGGCTTCCCCACGGGCGTCAAGTGGGAGGCCGGCATGAACGCGGCGGAGGGCCGGAAATACATGGTCTGCAACGCCGACGAGGGAGACCCCGGCGCCTTCATGGACCGCTCCATTCTGGAGGGCGACCCGCACAGCCTCATCGAGGGCATGCTGCTGGGCGGCTACGCCATCGGCGCCAGCCGCGGCTACGTCTACGTGCGCGCGGAGTATCCGCTGGCCGTGGAGCGGCTGAGCAACGCCATTCATCAGGCGCGCGAGGCGGGGCTGTTGGGCGAGGGCATTCTGGGCTCGGATTTCGATTTCGATCTGGAAATCCGCATCGGCGCGGGCGCGTTCGTCTGCGGCGAGGAAACCGCGCTGATGAACTCCGTGGAGGGCCGGCGCGGCGAGCCGGACCAGAAGCCGCCCTTCCCGTTTGAGTCCGGCCTGTTCCATTGTCCCACCATCATCAACAACGTCGAAACCCTCGCCAACGTCCCCGCCATCCTCTTTCACGGCGCGGACTGGTTCCGCGGCTTCGGCACGGAGAAGAGCCCCGGCACCAAGGTATTCGCCCTCTCCGGCAAGATCAACAACACGGGCCTTGTCGAGGTGCCCATGGGCATCCCCCTGGGCGAGATCCTCTACACCATCGGCGGAGGCATCCCCGGCGGCAAGGGCTTCAAGGCCATCCAGTCCGGCGGCCCCAGCGGCGGGTGCCTCACCCGCGCGCACCTCAACACCCCCGTCGATTACGAGAGCCTGGCCAAACTCGGCGCGATCATGGGGTCGGGCGGCCTCATCGTCATGGACGAGGACACCTGCATGGTCGATACCGCCCGCTACTTCATGGACTTCATCCGGGATGAGAGCTGCGGCAAATGCCTGGCCTGCCGCGTGGGTACCAAGCGCATGCTGGAGATTCTGGAGCGCATCACCCAGGGCGAGGGCGTGCCCGAAGATCTGGATATGCTGGAGGAACTGGCCGCCACCCTGCAGGATACCGCCATGTGCGGCCTGGGCCAGACCGCGCCCAACCCCATCCTTTCCACCCTCCAGTACTTCCGCGACGAGTACGAAACCCACATCTACGACCGTCACTGCGACGCGGGCGTGTGCGCCAACCTCTACATCTCGCCCTGCCGCAACGCCTGCCCCGCCTCGGTGGACGTGCCCGGCTACATGAACCTTGTGGCCGCGGGGCGGCTGGTGGACGCCTATCGCCTCATCCGGCAGGAGAACCCCTTCCCCGCGGTGTGCGGCCGCATCTGCACGCATCCCTGCGAGCGGCACTGCCGCCGTTCCCAGGTGGATGAGCCGCTGGCCATCTGCTCCATCAAGCGCTTTGTGGGGGATATCGCGCTCAGCGGCGCGTTTGAGCTGCCCGGCGAAACCCCGCTTCCGCCCACGGGCAAGCGCGTGGCCGTGATCGGCGCGGGCCCCTCCGGCCTCACCTGCGCCTACTACCTGACCCAGCTGGGCCATCAGGTGGACGTCTACGAGGCCGAGCAGGTGCCCGGCGGCGTGCTCTACTGGGGCATTCCCGAATACCGCCTGCCCAACAGCGTGCTGCTCAAGGAGATTCACGCCATCGAAAAAGCGGGCGTGAAGATTCACCTGGGCGTGACCGTGGGCCGCGACCTGTCGCTGGACGAGCTGCGGGAAAGCCATCAGGCCGTCTACATCGCCAGCGGCAACCAGAAGGCGCGCAAGCTGGGCATTCCCGGCGAAAGCCTGCCGCAGGTGGAGAGCGGGCTGAGCTTCCTGCGGCGCATCGGGCTGAATCGGGACCGCTTCGTGCCGCGCCGGCTGGTGATCGTGGGCGGCGGCTCGACCGCCTTTGACTGCGCGCGTACCGCAAGGCGGCTGGGCGCGGAGGAGGTCACCATCGTCTACCGCCGCACGGCGGCCGAAATGCCCGCGGGCGCGGAGGAGATCGTGGAGGCGCAGGAGGAGGGCATCCGGCTGGAGACGCTCGCCTCGCCGCTGGAGATTCTGGGCGAGCGCGGCTCGGTCGTGGGCATCCGGCTGCAGCGCATGCAGCCCGGCAACTTCGGAAAGGACGGCCGCCGCTGGGTCTACCCGGTGGAAAACGGCGAATTCGTCCTGCCCTGCGACGGCGTGGTTGCGGCCATCGACCAGGAGATGGACGACTATTTCATCAACGCCGTGGAGGAGCGCGTCAAGACCTATCTGGACGTGGACCGCTTCACCGTCAAGACCCGGCGCGAGGGCGTGTTCGCCGGCGGCGACGCCAACCCCCACCGCGCCAACGTGGTCATCGAGGCCATCGCGGACGGCAAGCGCGCCGCCGTCAACATCGACCGCTACCTCGGCGGCAGGGGCGAACTGAACAAGGGCGCGCCCATCGACATCCCCACCATCCCCGACGAGGTGGTGGAGGAGCACCCCCGCTTCCCGTTCCATACGCTCGCGCCCGAAAAGCGCTGCGACAACTTTGACGAGGTGGTCTGCGGCTATCACCGGCTGGACGCCATGGCCGAATCGCTGCGCTGCCTGCACTGCGACAGGAGGTAAGGGCACATGATCCATCTGACCATCAATCAAAAGCCCGTCGCCGTCCCGGAAGGGACCACCATCCTCGAAGCGGCGCGCAGCGCCGGCATCGAGATCCCAAGCCTGTGCTATCTGAAAAACGTCCACCGGTTCGGCTCCTGCCGCATCTGCGTGGTGGAGGTGGAGGGCATGCGCACCCTTCAGGCCTCCTGCATGACCAGGGCGCGCGAGGGCATGGTGGTGCACACCCACAGCGCGCGGGTGCGCGCCCGCCGCAAGGTGCTCTACGAGCTGATGCTCTCCAGCCATTCCAAGAACTGCCTCTCCTGCGGGCGCAACCAGAGCTGCGAATTACAGGCCCTGGGCGAGCGCCTGGGCGTGACCTCCTGCCGCCTCTCGGGCGAGCAGCCGCCGCGCCATGTGGACGTGTCGCCCGCCATCACCCGCGATACCACCAAGTGCGTGCTGTGCCGCCGCTGCGTCACCGTGTGCCGAAGCATCCAGCAGGTGGGCGCCATCGCCGCGCAGAACCGCGGCTTTGACACCGTCATCAGCCCGGCCATGGGCCTGCCGCTCAACGCCACGGCCTGCGCCATGTGCGGCCAGTGCACGGTGGTGTGCCCCACGGGCGCGCTGGCGGAAACCGACGGACTGGAGCGCGTGTGGCAGGCGCTGTCCGACCCGCAAAAGCGCGTGGTGGTGCAGACCGCGCCCGCCGTGCGCGCGGCGCTGGGCGAGGCATTCGGCTATCCCGTGGGTACGTGCGTCACGGGCAAGATGGCCGCCGCCCTGCACGAGCTGGGCTTTGACGACGTGTTCGACACCAACTTCGCCGCCGACCTGACCATTCTGGAGGAGGGCACGGAGCTGCTTGGCCGCCTGGAGGCCGCGCTCACCGGCGGCGGGGCGGTGCTGCCCATGATTACCTCCTGCTCGCCGGGCTGGATCAAGCACATCGAGCATGCCTTCCCGGACGAGCTTTCCCACCTGTCCACCTGCAAGTCGCCCCACGCCATGCTGGGCGCGCTGGTCAAGAGCTACTACGCCGAAAAGCTCGGCGTGGACCCGAAGGACCTCTTCGTGGTCTCGGTCATGCCCTGCACGGCCAAGAAGTACGAGATCCAGCGCCCGGAGCTTTCCAGCCTGGACGGCGTGCCGGACGTGGACGCGGTGCTGACCACACGCGAGCTGGCCCGGATGATCAAATCCGCCGGCATCGACCTGCGCGCGCTGCCGGAGGGGACGTTCGACGCGCCGCTGGGCCTGTCCACGGGCGCGGCGGACATCTTCGGCGTGACCGGCGGCGTGATGGAGGCCGCCCTGCGCACCGTGTGCGAGCTGGTGACGGGCCGCGAGCTGCCCTTTGAAAACCTGCACGTGACCCCCATCGAGGGGCTGGAGCAGATCAAGACCGCATCCGTGACCCTCCGGGACACATTGCCCGCCTACCGCCATCTGGAGGGCGTGGAGGTGCGGGTGGCCGTCACCTCCGGCCTGGCGGGCGCGGACCGGCTGATGCGCGAGATCGCAAAGGGCCAGTCGCCCTACCACTTCATCGAGGTCATGGGCTGTCCGGGCGGGTGCGTCAGCGGCGGCGGCCAGCCGCGCACGGACGTGGAGAACTTCCGCGAGCTGCGTTCGCGCGCGCTCTATGCCGAGGACGAGGGCAAGCCCCTGCGCAAGAGCCACGAAAACCCCGACCTGCTCCGTCTCTACGAGACCTGGCTGGGCGAGGTGGGCGGTCCTCTGGCGCACGAGCTGCTTCATACGCGCTACGTGCCAAGGGGGCTGTACAACGAACGGGTGCCATGACGGGGCAGGATACCCCACAAGCAGGGGCCGCGCGGAGCGGCCCCGTTTCGCTCAAAACAAAGAGATCAGGCACAGGAGATCAGACCATGACCAACGAAAGCGCAAGAATCATTTTGCTTCAGATGCTCGACGGCCTCGACCCCACCACCGGCGAGGTTCTGCCTCCGGACCACCTGCTCAACGACGCCACGGTCATCCGCGCGCTGCATACGGCCGTGCTGGCGCTGACGGACATTTCCCATCCAGTCAGGGCTCCGGTCAACCGAAACGGCCGCCTCAACGCCGGCCGGGCGTGGACGGAGATGGACCGGGACGCGCTGGCCGTTCTCAGCCGGTCGGGCGCGTCCATGGAGATGATGTGCGAAAAGCTGCAACGGCGGCGGCGCGGCGTGCAGAGGCAGCTTCGTGACATGGGGCTGCCCCTCCCCCCGGCGAGGGAGGCTGCCAAACGCGCCGGCACGGTGTGGACGGAGGAGGACGAGGAACAGCTGCGAAAGCTGTACCGCCTGAGGCGCCCGGTCGAGGAGATGGCCCGTAAATTGCAGCGGAGCGTGCGGGCCGTCTACATTCGCATGAAGCGGCTGGGGCTGTACGGCGATGAGGCGGGATACCCAGACGGGCCGGGCCGGTAGACAGAAAGCGGGAGAATGCGCGCCCTTGTGTGACAGGGCAAAATCCGTTCCTTGCGGAAACCGCAAAGGCATTTTGCAGATCCGGCAAAATGCTGCAGGCAGTACGCCCGGGAAAACAAAAAGGAGGAAGAAGCTCTCTGTCCGATGCGGAAAGCCGCAACAATGGACAAAAATCCCGATGCTGAACCGACCCGGGTTGTGAGGCTCACGGATCCCAATTGTTCAAGCGTTTTCAGCGCCGTTGGTTCCTGCTTTTCTGGCATGCCTTTCTGGTATCCCGCGCTTTCGGGCTGGCAACCATGCGCGGATCCAGGTCATCCCTGCAAATGCCAACCCACTTCATGTGCCTCTTGGGTGGTTCACGAATTTGCACATAATCTCTTTTCGCGGGATAGGGCGATTGGGGGAATACGTTGGCTGTTTTGACCGGGCGGATAGGTGCTCCTTAAATCCGCAAGGTTCTTTTCCTGACTCTTTTTTACATGACAAAGCGGCGGCCGTCCGTGGAGCGCAAAAACGGAGGCCGCAGAAGGGTTCGGTTTAAAAGCAGGGCTTCCTTGCCATTGAACAGGGAAAACCCATTCATACGGAAAGGCATGTGGGGGATATTCAACAGTCAGGCATTTTTTTGGCCGGCGTTGATTAGCCTTTCACGGTTGCGTAAACTCAAATAGGATTCCGGAGAGTCATCCAGGCTTCCAAAGTAATCCGGATAGGTTTTCAAAACGGTATCTTTGTCCTGCAAATTGCAGTCATGCTGGCTTTCCAGAAGCAGCATCAGCTTAACCGAGTCTCCGGACTCTATGCTTCGCAAGATGGCGGAATGCTCATTATAGATATACTCCAATCTTTGCTCAATGGACATAACCAGCATGTTATAGCGCGTGTAGTGAGAGCGGGAGGCAGTAATCTGCTGCCATATGACCCCATGACCCGCTTTTTCAAACAGCTTGTAGTGAAATATGTCATTGAGCTGGATGCTTTCGCGCGTATTTTTTCTCTCCATGGCCAGCTTTTGAAGAAACATGATTTCCTGAAACTCGTCGATCACTTTCACTTTTCCGCATATGCTTAACACGATGCTTCGTTCAATCAGACTGCGCATTAAGCCCAATTCTTTTATATAATCAAGGTCAATCCGTGTCACATAGGTACCGCTCTGCGGGAAAAAGCAGACCAGCTTTTCATCTGCGAGACGAATGAGCGCCTCACGAACCGGCGTGCGGCTCACCCCCAGGCTAGCGCAGAGCTGGGATTCGCTGATTGCCTGTCCGGGTTTCAAATCCAGAAACTGAATCATATCTTTCAGCTCGGAATAAATATTTTTACTGTTTCGGGTAGTGCCGTTTCTTACAGGAGTCATGTGTGCTCACTTCCAAATTAATATATCAATATACCCTGTGGGATAAAGTCTTCATTATTATACCCCAACTCAGATTATAAAGTCAATAAAGGAATCGGGATTTCCGTCGGTTGCAGACAAATCCTTGAAAATCTTTAAGGCGGCTTTCGATTATTTGTATAAAACAATAAAAAAATCGTCAAATCGGCACAAAAGTATTGACAAGGCAAATGGCGAATGATATATATTAATATGTTAATATTGATTGGGCGGCCGTTACAACTGAACAACTGGAGGACGAAAACATGATTGCCATCGGATCAGATCATTGTGGCTATGAACTCAAAAAGAAAATTGAGGCTTACCTGGATCAGCGCAAGATCCCATACAAGGATTTTGGCTGCGACAGCGACCAGTACTGTCAATATCCTGTCTACGGTCATCGCGTTGCCCGGGCCGTGGCAAACGGCGAGTGCGACCGCGGACTGCTGTTTTGCGGCACGGGCGTTGACCTCGGCCGGGTAGTGGCCCAGTGGCAAAAGAACGAGGCTGGTGAATATAACCTGGTCACGGTATATCCCGAGGGAGCGGCGACCTATTCCTGGATTGATCCGTCGGATAAATAAAAAACCGGCTTCTCTGATAGAGTGAAGAGAAATTCGAGGGTGGACTGTTTCTCAGGCGAAGCTCCGCCGGGAAACAGTCCCCCTCCACCATTTCAAGCCAAGTGAGATCACTCCCGCATTCGCAAAAATGCACGTACCTGGGTGCCCTTGGATTAAAGGCATAATTTCATGAAAGGAGTACGGGCATGCTCTACCTCATCATCCAGGCCCTTATCAACGGCGTAATGAACGGTGCGATTTATGCGCTGATTGCCGTTGGTATTACGGTAATATTTGGCGTCATGCGCCTGATTAATTTTGCAAGCGGCGCATATCTGATGCTGAGCATGTACATTGGGTACATAATGTATCGGTTAACCGGATGGAACTGTTATGCGCTGATTCCCGCAGTGGCGATCATTTCAGCGCTTGTTGCCTACGTAAGCTTTAAGCTCGCTGTTTACCCCGCACTTAAACGAAACAAAGACGCTACCATCATCGCAACGGTCGGCCTTGGCTTTCTGCTGCAGAACCTGATTGTCATACTGTTTGGCAGCTCTCCCCTGAATATTCCTTCGGAGCTTTCTACAAAGGCGTTTCAGATTGGAGAATACTCCATCCTTCTCCCGCGATTTATAGCGTTTGTGGGAGCGCTGGTCCTTGTGGTGATCCTGCATTTCATGCTGACACGGACGAATTTCGGACGCGCCATGCGCGCAACATCGGAAAATCTTGAAGTTGCGCAAATGCTGGGCATTCAGGCAAAAAACATTTATGTATACGCCTGGATGATCGGTATAGTCCTTACAAGCATCGGCGGCGTTATGCTGACGCCTATTTATACGCTGACGCCTACGGTTGGTACCGCCTTTAAAACGGCGTGCATGATGGCCGTAGTGCTGGGCGGTCTTGGCGATATTCGCGGCTCTTTCATTTGCGGCATTGGACTGGGCATTATGGAATCCATTGTGGCCACCGTTTCG
>OLRD01000662.1_pt1 | contig 25996 bp, 23 predicted proteins | sample 1672051 | NCBI WGS metagenome assembly OLRD01 (sample SAMEA3136640, study PRJEB25190) | human gut metagenome | biome: human gut; feature: human-associated habitat; material: faeces | place: Austria | collected 2013 | reverse complement strand
TCGCGGATGGTGGACAGGCGGTGGGCAATGATAAAGCTGGTGCGGCCCTCCATCAGATGGTCCATGGCTTTCTGGATGGCGATCTCCGTGCGGGTATCCACGCTGGAGGTGGCCTCGTCGAAGATGAGGATCTTCGGCTCGGAGACGATGGTGCGGGCGATGGTGAGTAGCTGCTTCTGGCCCTGGCTGATATTGCTGGCTTCCTCGTTGAGCACAGTGTCGTAACCCTGAGGCAGCGTGCGCACAAAGTGGTCCACCTGCGCGGCCTTGGCGGCTGCCAGCACATCCTCGTCCGAAGCCGCAAGGCGGCCGTAGCGGATATTTTCCAGAATGGTGCCGTTGTACAGCCAGGTATCCTGCAGCACCATGCCGAACATATCGCGCAGGTCGTTGCGGGCAAACTGGCGCACATCGTAGCCGTCCAGAAGGATAGCGCCCTCGCTCACGTCGTAAAAACGCATCAGCAGCTTGACCATGGTGGTTTTGCCCGCGCCGGTGGGGCCTACGATGGCTACTTTCTGGCCGGGCTGGATGATGGCGGAAAAGTCGTTGATGATGGTTTTTTCCGGTGTGTACCCGAAATGGACGTGGGCAAATGCAACCTCACCCTGAATCAGGTCCGGCGAGAGAGGCTGCTCGGGGTCGGGCGTTTCCTCCGTCTCGTCCAGAAACTCAAACACGCGCTCGGCGGCCGCGGCTGTCTGCTGCAGCACATTGGAGATGTTGGCGATTTGCTGGATGGGCTGCGTGAAGCTGCGCACATACTGGATAAACGCCTGAATGTCGCCCACGGTGATGGTGCCGTTCAGCGAAAGGAAGCCGCCCAGAATACAGATGCCCACATAGCCCAGGTTGCCGACAAAGTTCATCAGCGGCATCATCATGCCGGAGAGAAACTGGCTTTTCCAGGCCGAGTTATACAGGTTATCGTTGATTTCGTTGAACGTCTTGATGCTTTTTTCTTCACCGTTGAAGGCCGTTACCACCAGATGACCGCCATACATCTCCTCCACGTGTCCGTTGGCGTGGCCCAGATAAGCCTGCTGCTTTTGGAAAAAGGGCTGGCTGCGCTTGACCACGTTGCTAACGATGATGAGGCTCAGCGGCAGGATGCACAGGGCAACCAGCGTCATCAGCGGGCTGATGGTGAGCATCATCACCAGAACGCCGATAAACTGCGTCACGCTGGTGACGATCTGCGTCATGCTCTGGTTGAGTGTCTGCGTCACGGTGTCCACGTCGTTGGTGATGCGGCTGAGCACTTCACCGTTGGGTACACGGTCAAAATAAGCCAGAGGCATGCGGTTGATCTTCTGGCTGATATCCCTGCGCATTCCGTAGCTGATCTGGGTAGAGACTTTTGTCATGATAAAGCCCTGGATATAAGACAGCACAGCTGAGACCAGATATATAATGCCAAGGAAGAGCAGGATGCGGGCCACGGCCTCAAAGTCGATGCCGCCGGTGCCCGTGAGCTGGGCGATGATGCCGTTAAACAGCTCGGTGGTGGCGTTGCCAAGAATTTTCGGGCCGATGATGGAAAACACGGTGGAAGCGATGGCAAACAGCATCACCGCGATGATGGCGGGCAGATATTTGCCCAGGTATGAAATGAGTTTTCCCATGGTGCCTTTGAAGTCCTTGGCTTTTTCACCGGGCATCATGCCGCGGGGGCCGCCGCCCATGGGGCCTCTGTGTTTTTGCTCTGCCATTATGCCAATTCCTCCTTTGAAAGCTGGCTTTCCGCGATCTCACGGTAGGTCTTGCAGCTTGCCAGCAGCTCCCTGTGCGTGCCGATGCCCATAACGCGGCCCTCGTCCAGCACCACGATCTGTTCGGCATGCATGATGGTGGAAACGCGCTGTGCCACGATGAGCACGGTGGCGCCTTCGGTGTAGCCCTTCAATGCCTTGCGCAGCTTTGCGTCTGTTTTGAAATCCAGCGCGGAGAAGGTGTCGTCAAAGATGTAAACAGGCGCTTTCTTTACCAGCGCGCGGGCGATGGAAAGACGCTGGCGCTGTCCGCCCGAAACATTGGTGCCGCCCTGACTGATGGCGGTTTCAAAGCCGTCCGGCAGCTCATCGATGAATTCCGTGGCCTGGGCCGCCTCGGCGGCCCGGCGCAGCACATCCGCGTCGGCGTCCTCGCCGCCGTAACGCAGATTGGAGCTGATGTCCCCGCTGAACAGCACGCCTTTCTGCGGCACATAACCAATGGCGTCGCGCAGCTCATGCTGTGGGATGTCGCGAACGTCCACGCCGTCCACTGTGACGCTGCCGGCCGATACGTCGTAAAAACGGGGAATGAGATTGATAAGCGTGGATTTGCCGCTGCCGGTGGAGCCGATGAAGGCCGTTGTCTCGCCGGGCCGGGCCGTAAATGTTACATGCTCCAGCACATTTTCGTCCGCGCCCTCATAGTGGAAGGAGACGTCGTTGAACTGCACAAGCCCTTTCACTTTTTCCGGCAGGTGCCTGGGCTGGGGCGCGTCCTGCACGCTGCTTTCGCTGGCAAGGACATCCGCGATGCGGCCCGCCGAGACGGAGGCGCGGGGGACCATCACGAACATCATGCTGATCATGAGGAAGCTCATAATGATCTGCATGGTGTACTGGATGAAGGCCATCATGTCGCCCACCTGCATGGCGGAATCCGCGATCTGGTGGCCGCCGACCCATACGATCAGCAGGGAAACGCCGTTCATTACCAGCATCATCACAGGCATCATCGTGGCCATGGCGCGGAACACGAACAGGTTGTTGTCGGCAAGGTCCTTATTGGCTTTGTCGAAGCGTTTCTCTTCAAAATCCTGCGTGGCGAACGCGCGGATGACCATCATGCCTGAAAGGTTCTCTCGGCTGACAAGGTTCAGCTTATCCACCAGCTGCTGCATGATCTTGAAGCGGGGCATGGCGATGGCGGAGATCGTGCAGATGAGGCCCAGAATGAGCACTACGGCCAGCGCGATGACCCACGCCATGCTCACGCTTTTACTCAGGGCCATAATGGTGCCGCCGATTCCGATGATGGGCGCGTAGCACATGATACGCAGGCCCATCGTTACAAGCCCCTGCACCTGCGTCACGTCGTTGGTGCTGCGGGTGATGAGGCTGGCGGTGCCGAATTTGTCGTATTCATTGTTGGTAAAGCTGGTCACTTTTGCGAAAATATCCCGCCGCAGATCCCGCGCGATGCCCGCGCCCATGCGGCTGCCGCAGAAGCCGACGCTGATGGCGCACACGGCCAGAAGAAGGGCCATCAGCAGCATTTTGCCGCCGGTGCGGAAGATATAGCTTGTCTGCATGGCGTCTGTATCCGCGCCAAGCTGCATGTAAAAGCCTTTGGTGAACACGGCGGCCGTCTGGCTGAGCATGCTTTCCGGCGTGGCGGCGGCAGCGGCAATGGCATCGTCTACCATGCCCTGAGGCAGCATGGCAAGCATGGGGACAAGCTCGCCCAGTTTGGACATGTCCATGGCCTTGCTGTCGGTGTCGCCGGCAGCGATGTCCTGCCCGCTTTGCTCGGCAAGGTCCTTAACAACGGTCATCAGCGCATAGGACGCACGGCTGAACGCGCTGTCCAGTTGAGCTTGCGTGCTGTCGTCCAGATTCGGAATCTGTCGGTATACATCGGTGTCAGATACCTTGGGCCAATCTGTCACAAACCGATCCCATTCATCCGCCGTCATGTTTGCCTGTTCGGCCAGGACATACTGGCTTTGGGCAAGAGCCCGGTCCTCCTCGGACATAAAGGCGCTCATCAGCTGCAAGCCCTCGGCGGAAACCGCTTTTGGCGCGGCCTCGGTGATACCGCCCTGCTGGATGCCCACATTCACGATATCGCTCATGAGGTTGGGCAAATTAAGATCCACGGCGGCCTGGCAGAACATCAGCACGATGGCCGCCAGCGCGAAGCCGATATAGGGCTTTAGGTAGCGCTTCAATTTCATCATTTGGAATCACTCTCCCGTTCTTCTTCCTGTGTGGCGACCGCCTGCTCCAGCGCAATGGCCAGTTCGCCCAGCAGATGCAAAAGCGTTTCAAAATTTTGGGGGCCAAGATAGTCGATCGACTGGGAAAGAATGCTGCCGAAACGGCGGTAGGCCACTTCCATCACAGTGCGCCCCTCCGGGGTGACGCAGACGCCGATGACACGCCGGTCATCCGGGTCGGGCACGCGCTCCACATAGCCCTGTGCCTCCAGCGCGCTGACACGCTGGCTCAATGCGGGCAGACTTTGATGCATGGCGCCCGCAAGCGCGGTCAGCGTAAGAGCGCCATGTTCCTGAGACGGCGTGCAGCTTTGCCCGGGCATTCTGCCGTGGTGGGCAATGGCCATAAGTGTGCCAAACTGAGATTTGCTCAGATGTTCGCACGGGGTGACGCTCTGCCAGGCTTTGCGCACCCGGTCCATCAGCCGGAACAGCTCGGCGGCGTTGTTTTCCAGCCCCTTCATGGTTTACCTCCTGTTGGATTTGCTTGTTAAAAGTTAATATGCCTAATTGTTAACAATTTTAATAATTAGGCTGCTTAACTAATATACGGCAAAATATACCTGCCGTCAAGCGGGAATCGGGAAAGTTCACAAATCATTCAAATTTTTCCGGGCAGAATGCGCAAACGTCTGTTCCACAGGTTATGAAAGCCATCGCCCCCGGTAGGCGCGGGATGCGCCGCCGGGGGCGATGGCTTTTGCAGGAAACGGTCGTTTTTCTGTCTGTGACGGCCGCGGCCGGGAAAAGGCTGCGGACACGAAAAAGCATAAGGCTATTTTTTTACCTTCATCCGTTTGATGACCTTCAAACGCGTGAATTCTTCGCGTTCATGCTCTTCCAGCGTGCCGGAAATAAATTTGATGTTGCCCTCCAGGCGGGGAATGACCACATTTTCCAGCATGTTGGCGCGGCGCTGTGTCTTTTTGATGGCCATGGCCAACCGGTAAACGCTGTTTTCAATGCCTGCGAGCTGCGCACAGAGCTGTTTGACTTTATCGAAGCAGACATAGGCGTAGTCGAGCTGGGCATTGCTGCCGGAGAAGCCGTAGTAGGGGTACAGAGGCCGGCTGGCCAGATGCCCGGTGGGCAGGTCCACGCCCATGATGCTGTGTCCCGTGACGGAAAAGCCTTTTTCCTCGGGAACGGCGCCCTCCAGGGCATGCTCGATGCCCAGCGTGATATTGGCGCTCTCCAGCGCTTTGTATGCCTTGATGAACGTGTCGCCGATGGCGCGCTGCATACCGGCCGCTTCGTCGATGAGCTTCATCATCTCGCGCATCAGCACATTGCGTTTGCGGTCCAAAAGGTCGAAGCCCAGTTTTGCCAGCGTCAGGTTTTTTTTGCAGGCGATCAAATTGCCCTTTGTGGGGAAGATCTGTTCGGCCATGGGCTCACCTCCATTTCAATGAATCTGTCCGGCCCGCATGGGCGGCCGGCTCAATGCTTGCGGTAATGCTGTTCCAGCACGGCTTCGTCCACACGGTCCAGCTCCTCGCGGGGCAGGATGGAGAGCAGGCGCCAGCCAAGGTCCAGGCTCTGGTCGATGGTGCGGTCCTCATTGGGGCCCTGGCCCAGAAATTCCTTTTCGAAGTGGGCGCCGAAATCCAGATACAGTTTATCGGTCTCGCCAAGCTCCTCTTCGCCGATGACGCTGGCCAGGTCCCGCGCGTCGTTTACCTTGGCGTAGCTGGCGAACAGCTGGTTGGAAACGTCCGCGTGATCGGCACGGGTGTAGCCTTCGCCGATGCCGTCCTTCATCAGGCGGGACAGGCTGGGCAGAACACTGATGGGCGGATAAACGCCCTGCTGGTCCAGGTAGCGGTCCAGCACGATCTGCCCTTCGGTGATATAGCCTGTCAAATCGGGGATGGGGTGTGTGATATCGTCGTTGGGCATCGTCAGAATGGGAATCTGCGTTACGCTGCCCTCGCGCCCCTCGATAACGCCCGCGCGCTCGTACAGGCTGGCGAGGTCGGAATAAAGATAGCCCGGATAGCCCTTGCGGCCCGGGATCTCGCCCTTGGAGGATGAGAATTCGCGCAGCGCTTCGGCGTAGCTGGTCATATCCGTCATCACCACGAGGATATGCATGCCCTGCTCGAAGGCGAGGTATTCGGCCGCTGTCAGCGCGCAGCGCGGCGTGAGGATGCGCTCTACGATGGGGTCGGACGATAGGTTCAAAAACATTGTAACACGGGACAGCGCGCCGGATTCTTCAAAGCTGCGGCGGAAATATTCCGCCACGTCCTTGGTCACGCCCATGGCGCAGAACACCACGCCGAAGTTGGCGCCCTCATCCTCACTCAGCTTGGCCTGCCGCACGATCTGCGCGGCAAGCTTGTTGTGGCTCATGCCGCTGCCGGAGAAGATGGGCAGCTTCTGGCCGCGGATCAGCGTAATAAGGCTGTCGATGGAAGAAATACCCGTGCGGATGTAGTTGCGCGGATAACTGCGGGAGACAGGGTTGATGGCGCTGCCGTTGATATCCTCGAAGCGCTCGGCGTAAACAGGGCCGAGGCCGTCGATGGGTTCGCCCGCGCCGTTGAAAATGCGGCCCACGATCTCGGGCGCGAGCGCCAGGCGCATGGGGCTGCCCGTAAAGCGGCTGGCCGTGCCTGAAAGCGTCATGCCGCTGGTGCCCGCAAACACCTGGATGACGGCGCGCTCGCCTTCCAACGCCGCGATGCGGCCCAGGCGCGTGCCGGTGGCGGTTTTCATCTCCACCATTTCCTCGAAGCCGACGCCTTTTACGCCGTCCACCGCGACAAGCGGGCCGTTGATGTCAGAAAGGCCCAAATATTCCATTGCCATATGCAAACGCTCCTTTCCGTTCAGCCCGCCGCAGGGGTCTGCTTTGCAAGCAGCTGCGCGCACATATCGTCCAGCTCCTTGTTGTACTCGCCGAACATTTCCGGCTTGTCGTTGGGAATCTCATACTTTACCTTTACCAGCTTGTCGAACAGCCCCGCTTCGGCCATGGCACTGACGGGAACGCCCTTGTCCACCAGCTCCACGGCGCGGTCATACAGGTGGAGAATGGCCTCCATCATCCACATCTGTTTGTCCAGCGGCACATAGGTGTCGTTTTTGTGGAAAGCGTTCTGCTGCAGAAAGCCCGTCCGGATGACGCGCGCCGTCTCAATGACGACCTTCTGGCTGTCGGGCAGCACATCCGAGCCGATGAGCTTGACGATCTCCATCAGCTTGTTTTCCTCGCTGAGCAGGCCCAGGATGCGGCCGCGCATGGTGCAGAACTTTTCACCCAGATGCTCGGTGTAGTAGGGGTCCAGGTCTTCGTAATATTCGCTGTAGCTCATGGTCCAGTTGATGGCGGGGTAATGGCGCGCGTAGGCGAGGCTTTTGTCCAGCGCCAGAAAGCAGCGCACAAAACGCTTGGTGTTCTGGGTGACGGGCTCCGAAAAATCGCTGCCCTGGGGCGAGACCGCGCCGATGATGGACACGCTGCCCGCCGCGCCGGAAAGGGACTGCACGCAGCCCGCGCGTTCATAGAACGCGGCCAAGCGGCTGGGCAGGTAGGCGGGGAAGCCCTCTTCGGCGGGCATCTCCTCCAGACGGCCGGAGATCTCGCGCAGCGCTTCTGCCCAGCGGGACGTGGAATCCGCCATCATGGCCACGTCGTAGCCCATGTCGCGGTAGTATTCCGCCAGCGTGATGCCCGTGTAGATGGACGCCTCGCGTGCGGCCACGGGCATATTGCTGGTATTAGCGATGAGCACCGTGCGCTCCGTCATGGGCTTGCCGCTTTTGGGGTCGATCAGCTCGCGGAATTCGTTCAGCACCTGCGTCATCTCGTTGCCGCGCTCGCCGCAGCCCACATAGATGATGATGTCCGCGTCGCTCCACTTGGCAAGCTGGTGCTGCGTCATCGTCTTGCCGGTGCCGAAGCCGCCGGGAATGGCGGCCGTGCCGCCCTTTGCAATGGGAAACAGCGTGTCGATGACGCGCTGGCCCGTGATGAGCGGACGGCCGATGGGCTCCCGCGCGGCCACGGGACGGGGCGTGCGGATGGGCCACTTTTGTGCCAGACAAACGGTCTTTTCCTCACCGGAGGCCGTCGTTATCTTACAGATGGGGTCCGTCACGGTATATTGGCCGTTTTCAGCGGCCCAGGTAACGACGCCGGAAATATCCGGGGGCACCATGCTTTTGTGGGTGATGATGCTGGTCTCCGGGCAGGTTGCGACGACGGTGCCGCCCGAAACGCTGTCGCCGGGCTTGACGGTGACGGTCACATCCCACCTGCGGGCCATATCCAGGCTGTCCACATGGACGCCCGTGGCGATGAACGCGCCGTTTTTTTGGGCGATATCCGTGAGCGGACGCTCGATGCCGTCAAAAATATTTTCCATGATGCCGGGCCCGAGCGTGGCGGAGAGCGGCGCGCCGGTGCCCTTGACGGGCTCACCCACCAGCAGGCCGGTGGTGTTCTCGTACACCTGGATGGTGGTGCGCGCTTCGCTGACGCTGATGACCTCGCCGATGAGGCCCGCGTTTCCGACGTACACCATCTCCGCCATGCCGAACGTGCTGGTATCCTTCACCGTGACGACAGGCCCGTTGATCGAATAAATTACATCTTTCATAGGCTTGCTCCTAATTCCAGGCCGTCCGGAAAAAACGCTTGAAAAAACGGCTTTTCCGGCAGCGGCCCATACTCGTTTGCGCGCCTGCGCGCCCGGATGGGCGCGGCGCGCGTTACTCCACCCGCAGCTTGCAGCGCGTCAAAAAGGCGGCGCGCTCGGCTGCGGCGGCGAAATCCAGCGTTTCGTCGTACAGGATATGCTGTGTTTCCAGCTTGACGCCGCCCAGACGGATGGAACCGTCCACGGCGATATCCGCCGAGGGCAGGGCCTTTTTCACCACGGGGGCCAGCAGCGCCTCGTCGGCACGGCGCAGGCGCACCGTGCATTTGCCGGAAATTTCCGGTGCACGCCTGGCCAGCGCGTCCGCCACGCGCTGGGCATAAGCGGGTGTCCCGGTGTACTCCTCCAGCGCTTCTTCCATTTCGGCAAACAGGCCGTTCACAAGCTGGCTGCGGTACACCAGCAGCTTTTTGCGGTTGTCCTGCTTGACCGAGGCCATTTTGCGGGCCAGACGGTTCTTGGCCTCTTCCCGGTAGGGGATGAGCGGGTCGCCCCGGTGGCCCTCCATCAGCTTGTCAAAGTTGGCGTCCCCCTGGCGCCTGGCGTCGTCGATGATGCGCTGCGCCTGCGTTTTTGCCGCTTCAATGACAGAGTCCTCGAACTCGGAGTATTGCTCCGGCGTTTCCATGCTGCGCACGGCGCGCTGCTGCTCGGCTGCTTTCTTATTCATGCTCGTCACCTCAAATTTTAACGCCCACGACCTCGGAGATATAGCGTTTGATGCTGTCGCCGGGGTTCGAGTCGCTGTGGCGGTCCGGCATTTCGACGATGAGCGGCCGCTTGCGCGTGAGCTTGTATTCAAATACGACCGCGGAGCATTTCGCGACCAGCTTGTCGGTGATGAGCACAAGGCCGATGTCCGGGTCCGCACAGGCCTTGTCCAGCGCCGCGCGCACTTCGTCCTCTTCGTGCACCACGACGCCTCTGACGCCCACCAGCCGCATGCCGGCCAGCGTGTCCACGTTGTCGCTGATCAGGAAATATTTCATGGCTTAAAACTTGGTGATGATGAGGATGGCGATGAGCATGCCGTACAGCGCGATGCCTTCGCCCAGAACCACGAAGATCAGCGCTTTGCCGAAGCTCTTCGGGTCCTCGGTGAGGGCGCCGATGGCGGCGGGCGCGCCGGAACCGACGGCAATGCCGGCGCCGATGCCGGCGACGCCCACGGCCAGGGCGGCGGCGATCATGCCGATGCCCATATTGTTGTCGGGAGCGGCGGCTGCGGTCTCGCCGTCGGCGGCGAAGGCCATGCTGGAAAAGGCGCACGCCAGTGCGAATACGGCAATCAGTACCAGAAAGGTGCGGGCAAACTTTTTAACATTCATCTTTTTCATAACAGATACTCCATTCTGCCGCAAAGCGGCGTTGTGTTGATATAAAAAATAATAGCGCAGCTACTATTTTTTACACGCATCCGGGCACTTTGTGCCCGGGCGCTTGAAATCTTAGGCCGTGGGCCGGGACGGCCCACAGGACCGTTTTTTATAGCTTTGCACAGCAAAGCTATAAAAAAATCTATTCACAAACCCCGGAGCCGTCCGGGCGGGGTAGCAGAAAAGAAGCTGCGTACGGCAGCGGTGCGGCCCATGCGCACAGAGGTTCATTCGGCCTTGTCCGCGGCTGGGTCCAGAGAGATTCTGAGCGGGGCGAAGGGAACGCCGTTCGCGTCGAAAAAGCGGCTGAAGATCTCATAGAACTCCAGGCGCAGCACCTGAATGCCTACGAACAGCGCCTCCAGCGCCATGACGAACACGTTGCCTACGGCGACGATGAGTACATAAAATACACCGCCCGTCATATTGGCCAGCGTGAACACGACGGTCATCATGCCCGCGTGAACCAATACGAACCCGCCCACACGCAGAAAGCTCATGGTGTTGGAGGCAAAGCTCAGCACGGTGTCGAACATCTCAAAAAAACCATTGAGAAGGATATCGCCCACCGAGCCCTCGGGCTTTTCGCCGGCGCACAGCGCGCTCAGCGGCTCGGCAAAGTACATCAGGAAGAACGGCACCGCGATGCACAGGATAAGATACGGCACGCTGCCCACGAAGGGAAGCTCCATGCCCAGCATCGGCAGCAGAAGCGCGATGAGACTGACGTAGAACACCAGCCCGGAAACGCCGTTTACGGAAAAGATGGTCTTTGCAATGATGTGCTTGCGCAAATTGGAAATGATGCCCGTGACGATGGCGGAAACGATGATGAGCACGCCCGCCACCACGCTGGCGATGAGGATGTTGTTGATGCCTTCGGGAGCCAGTACTTCCAGCGGCTTTTCAGCAAAGCCCAGCGCGTGGAACATCGGGTCCAGCACATGCTCGTAGCCGAACACGCTGCCGTACAGAAAACCGAAAATAACGCTGAAAACGCTGCACCGTGCTACCACGCGCCCAAGCTCCATGTGCATTTTTTTCCACATGACGAAATAGGCGATAAGGCCCAGCAGCACGCCTTGGCCGACGTCGCCGAACATGATGCCGAACAGAAGCGCGTAAGTGACGGCCACAAAGCCGGTGGGGTCCAGATCTCCATAGCCGGGCAGGCCGTACATGGTGATGAACATTTCAAATGGCCGGGCGAACCAGTTGTTTTTCAGCTTGACGGGAGGCTGGCGGTCCGGAGCGCCGTCCACGGCATCGGCTTCGTCGTCCTCGCAGGCTTTCACGCCGTGCACCATCAGCAGCCCCTGCTTCAGGCGTTCTACATCGCTTTCCGGCACATACCCGCTGATATAATACGTGTGCTCCAGCGTGATGACATACTTGCGCATGTCGAAGATCTGCATCTCATAGTTGAGCCAGGAGGCGTATTCGCGCAGGCGCTCGATGTCTGCGGGCGCGGCGATGTCGCTCATGTTGTCCAGCTCTTTCTGCTCGGCCTGCAGTTCGCTTTCCTGCGTCATGATCTGCGCCAGCGCGTCCTGAGGCGTGCCGTGCACAAAATCCGGCACCCACATGCGCTCGAAGTACAAGCTGGCGAAGATATCGTCCACTTCTTTGGCGTGGCTTTCGGGCACGAAGTACATACCCCAGTAATACTCGCCGTCAAAGTCGTACTCACTGAAGGTGAACGAGTGGTCGTCGTAATACGGCAGCTTCAGGTAGCTGTCCTTGGGGATGCGCCCGAAGCGCACCTTCAGGTATTTGCAGGCGAAGATCTCGTCCACGCTTGTATGCAGGCCTGTCAGATGGTACAGCTGCGTTTTTGTCTGGGCATAGGTGGCCAGCTTTGCGCTGATCTCAGCCTGGCGCTTGCCGCGCTCAGCTACCTGGGCGGAAAGCGCCTCCACCTCATCCTTCACCGCGCCGTATTCGAAGAACCTGCCGCGGTATTCCTGCAGAGCAGGATCTCCACCCACGTCCTTGATGAGCCCGAGCGTGCTGGCCAGCAGCGGCGTGTACAGGTTTTCCGCCGCGCCCGCCGCTGCGTTGATGCGCTCGGCGTCCTTGTCGGGGTGGAAACACGCCAGCTTGGCAAGCACTTCAAGCGTCTGCTGGGGGTCCTGCTCCGGCCCGTAGATGTTAATGTGCTTCATTTTTACCATGCCCATGCTGTGGTACCTCGCTTCTTTTCAATTGCTCCCGCGCCCCGGCGCGGGGAAGGGGATGGCCGCGGCGTCCGGCTGCCGCGATACGGTCAGTATTTCAAGAAGGCGCTGATCTGCTCCGGCGAAAGGCCGTAGCGCACGCCCTCGATGACGTTGATGATATTGCTGCGCTCCAGATTGGCCAGGCACAACAGCGCGGCAAGCACCGTCTGCGGCGTGCTGGAAAAATGCAGCAGCTTCTGCGCGGCGCGGTACAGAGCGCGCGTTTCGGATACTTCGGAGGCATCCGCCGGGTCTGCCGAGCGGGCGCCGTATACCTGTCCCGCGCGGCCCGCGTTGTACAGCTTCAAAAATTCGTCCAGCCCCCGGGTATCGGCCAATGCGTTCATGTTTTTTGCCGAGAGCACGCCGTACACCGGTATAAGGAGCTTTTTCAGGTCTTCGGGTGTGAGCTGGGGGCTGAAAAACGCTTTGGCGCGGAACAGGAGGTCCAGGTTGTAGATCTCCGCTTCCATACGGAACAGGCGCTTTGTGTCCGCTGCGCTGCGGCCGGAGAGGTCGCGGTCGATCTGCGCCAGAACAGTGGTGTAGAAGTAAGACTGAAACGCATGCTCGCATTTCAGATAATCAAGCTTCTGGCCCGCGGCGGGCAGCACGCCGGCCAGCACCTTGGCGTAGGGCGTGCCGGCCACTACCTCAAGGCAGTCCTGCGCGCTTTCGGCCTTGGCCAGCCTGAGCAGGCTGAAGCTGGTTTTGGGCATCAGAAAGCCAGGCACCTGGATGATATAATGATGCCGGAAGCCCATGGACAGAAGCCGCAGCTTGGCAAGAAGCTCGTTGATCTCGCTGCGCATTAAAAAATACGCTCCGAACTTGCCCTTGCGGAAGCTGTAGCGCATCAGCGATTCGTATTTGTAATAAACGTCCTTGCTGAGTGCCTCTTCAATCTGCGCGCGGTGCAGGTTGGTTTGGGAAAGCCCTTTCAGGCTGTCCTTAAAATAGGGATGGCTCTGCAGCGCGGCCGTCACCTCAATGACGCTGCGCTTGCGCATCAGCTCCAGGTAATCGCCGTGCGAAAGGCGGCGTGCGGCGATGGCCTTGGCCTTGGGTACGATGGCAAGCGCGGACAGATTTTCAAGCATGGCCTTTTCGCCCCTTTCTGTTATGCGTAGCGCGCGTCACAGCGCGGCCAGCGTATTTTGTGTGATCTCGGCCAGCCATGCGTCATGCCCGTCCTCAAAGGCGTTGTCCAGCGCATGCTTGGCGTCCAGATAGGCGGCGTCCATACGCTCGCTCTCGCGGGCCTCGCGCTGGGCGAATTCCTCATCGATGGCGGCGCGTCCCTTATCGGCCTCGGCTTCGCGGCGGGCGATCTCAGCATCGGCGCGTTTTTTGGCATCTGCCAGAACAGCCTGCTTTTCCTGCTGGGCCTGCTCGATGATCTCGCGGGCCTTGCGGTCTGTTTCAATGATGCGGTCTACAAATTTTTCCATGATATCCCTCCCGCAATGTTGTATACTATATAAATAGGAAATAAAGCGATATTACTTACCTACTTTACTCCCATTCTTCGGAAATATCAATATTATACATCTGCCAAAGTTTTGTCAACCCTTCCTGGCAGATGTTGCCATTTTGTACAGTATTTCTGTAGGAATGTTTTTGAACGAAAAACAAATGTGTTTTAAATTCTGCCATCTGTGTGTGGAATGCGGGCATTTTTCCGGCTGAAAGCACGCAGATAAAAAATGGAACGAACGCAAACGCCCCCGAAACGCGCGCGGCGTTTCAGGGGGCGTGTCCTTTGCGGGATGTGCGTCCGTATATACGGTGCGGCAGGCGCGCTCTTCTTATGCGGGGTTCGGTCGTTCCAGCCGGAGCGCGGGCTGCCCGTCCGCGCCCTCGTACAGGGCAATCCCGCAGAAGCCCTGTTCCAGCAGGCGGGAGACCGCCAGCGTGTCCGCCAGAGGGATGTGCACACGCCGTACGGCGTCTTCATCCGGCGTTCCCGGGGCAGGCTGCCGAAGGCCGGGCGGCGTCAGCAGGTAATGCGGGCGCAGCGCTGCCAGCGGGCGCACGAGGAACAGCGTAAAGCCCGCCTCGAAAAAGCCGTTCAGCAGCAGGCTGCCCGTTTTGACGGGGACTGCGGCGGCGAGCCTTTTTTCGGGGGAGGCACAGGGCGGCCAGAGGCGTTCGCCCAGCAGGGAAAGAAAGCGCCCGGCAAAGGCCCGGCCCTCGGGCGTGGCGGCGGGCGGCAGCAGAAAACGGGCCGGAAGGCGCGCGGGCGCCAGCGCGCCGCGCAGAGCGGCAGCCTGGGGCGTGGCGGAACGGGCGGGTACACAGGCGCAGCAGACAACCAACTCTCCGCCCAGAAAACCGCCCCACCATTCGCCTTCGCCAAACAGCGCGGCAAGCGTTTCGCGTGTGCCCCAGGCGGCGTCGCGCCCGCAAGCGCCATACAGCGTGCAAATAGCCGCAAGGTCCATCAATACCAGCCGCCGCACAGTGAAGCGCGGCGGCACAGGATACAGTGAATGCTCCATAAAATGATTCCTCCCAGTTGAAAATGACGGCAGGCCCTTTTGTGCCGCTCGCCGTGCCGCGCGGGAGCGCCGGGACGGAAAACTGCCGCGGGCAAGCGGGCGCAGCCCGGTGCTATAACCCATATGCGTGCCGCTTTTGTTTTATGCGGGTGGATTTTTACACGCCGGCATGCTACAATAAGAAAAACGACAGGCTTGCCCCGCCGGGAGGAAACGTATGAAACTGCCAAAGATTTTTTTCCGCAAGCTCATCATCGGCGCTGTGCTGTTGGCCATCGCCACCGGCATGACGGCGTTTATTAAGGAATCCCTCGATACGCAGGACCCGGAATCCGCGCTGCCCATCATTACAGTTCTGTATGGGGATGAGGAGCTTGTTCCGGACAAGGAGGTGCGCCGGGCGGGTTGGGAATGGAATTTTTTCCTGACACAGGAAAAAACGCCGCTGCTCTCGCCGGAGGACGTGCCGCTGCAGCCTGTGGACGTGATGCCGGGCGCACAGATGCGCATTCTGTTCACCAAGGAACCTTCGGAGCTGCGGGTGATGCGTGCCGTCAGCGATAAGCCGACGGAATATCTGGAGCTTTCGGATGCGGGCGGCGGCCGTTTCAGCACACCCACCACGCCGGGCCTCTATTTTTATAAAGTACGGGCGGAATGGTCCGGCCGGGGCTTTATCCAATATTATTTTGCTTTGCAGGTGCGTGAGCTGCAAATATAATGAAAAGGCCGTTCCCGTGGGAACGGCCTTTTCACGGCTTTTGCGGAATGGCATGCCATACTTATGTGTCGGGAGCCGTCAGCTCACGTGCGCCTGCGCGGTACCATTTTGTTTTGCGCATGCCCAGGTAGAGCAGCAGCATCACAAAGGCCGCGGCCAGCGTGTCGCTGAGGTAATGCCGCCCGATGACGAGCCTGCACAAGGCCATAAAGGCCACATAGGCCCAGCAAAGCGCCCATACCAGCGTGCGGCGGCGGTTCCACTTGAGGCAGACGTCACAGGCCAGTGTCAGGATGAACACACTGCACGCGGCAGCCGTGTGGCCGGACGGAAAGCTGGAACCGCCGTTGCCGAACGGCTGCATCCAGCTTGTAAACTGTGCGAACGCGCCCTCGAAGCCGCCGCCCGCGGCGGTGAGCATGTCGTCAAAGCGCGTGCGCTGCCAGACAGCCTTGATAATGTTGATGGCGGCAAGCCCGGCCAGCAGATACACCGTGCCCCAAAGGCATACGAATTCCAGCTTTTTGCGCCCCCCGCTGCGGGAGCGGTACAGCGCCAGTGCGCATATACCCAGCGAAAGGCCGCCCAGCAGGACGGTCCACAGTGTGATGGAAGGGCCGGACATCCCGCGCTTTACAAGATGGTGCGCGCCCATATACAGCAGGATGCCGCTGCCGGCAACCGCCAGCAGGCCGCCCGCGGCGCGCAGCGGCATGCTTCGCGCACCGTCCAGGGCAATACAGACGCACAGCACGACGGCGGGCAAATACTGAGGAAACCAGCCGAAGGCCTCCATCAATACGGCGGGCAGGAACCCGGGTGAATACAGCGCGAGGTCGATCTCCAGATCCCAGAGTGCCGCGGCGCCCAGCCACGCACACAGCAGCGTGGCGCCCAATGCCAGGAACCAGCGGTTCGTTTTTTCTTTCAGCATGGCATGCTCCCCTCCGGCGGGCCGCTTCCGGCCGCGCCTCATTCTCAACGTTTTGCTCTATCATATCACAAAAAGAACTTTGCAACAAACCGGCGCGGGTGTATAATCGGGGTTGACAGGCAACGCCGCGCCTGCGGCAAACGGCAAAAGGAGGAAACTGCGTTATGCAATACAGAATTTTGGGAAAGACAGGTTTGAAGGTATCTGCTGTGGGTTTTGGGGGCATTCCCATCCAACGCATCGACGCACGGGGAACCCGCGCACTGATGGGACGCCTTGTGGAAAAGGGTGTGAACTACATCGACACCGCGCGCGGCTACACTGTGTCGGAGAGCTATCTGGGCGAGGCATTGTCCGGCGGTCTGCGGGAGAAGTTCATTCTTGCAACGAAATCCATGTCCCGCGGTTACGCGGACATGGCGCGGGACATCGGCATCAGCCTGAGCAACCTGAGGACGGATTATATCGACCTGTATCAGCTGCACAATATAAAGTCTGATGCTGATTTTGAGCTGGCGTTTTCTGCTGAGGGCGCCGTGGCTGCCATTCAGGACGCCATCCGGGCGGGCAAGGTCGGACATCTCGGCGCAACGGCTCACTCGGTGGACAGCTTCGAGCGGCTGCTCTCCTATCCGGAGATCGAGACCATCATGTTCCCATATAATATCGTTGAAAGCCAGGGTGAAGCGTTGATGGAGCGTGCGGCCGCGCAGAACGTGGGGGTCATTGCGATGAAGCCGCTGGCGGGCGGCAACATCACCGACGGTACGCTGGCCATGCGGTACATCCTGCAAAACAAGACCTGTACGCTGGCCATCCCCGGAATGGCCACGTTGGAAGAGATAGAGCAGAACACAGCTGCGGCGGAGCAGGACGGCCCGCTTACACCGGAGGAGCTGGCCGCATGCGAAGCCATCCGCGCCGGGCTTTCGGGCAATTTCTGCCGCAGGTGCGGATACTGTGCGCCGTGCACGGTGGGCATCGATATCCCGGGTATCTTCACGCTGGAAAACTATCTCAAGCATTACGATCTGGCGGACTGGGCCAGATCGCGCTACGAGTCTCAGACGGCAAGGGCGGGGGACTGCATCGGCTGCGGTAAGTGCGAGGCGCGCTGCCCTTACGAGCTGCCCATCCGTGAAAAGCTGAAGGGCGTGGCCAAGGCGTTCGGCGCGTAGCCGCTTTACAGGCTGCTGCAGCCGGTGATAAAAGAAAAAGGCCGGAGTTCTGATTGAAAATGCAATCGGAGCTCCGGCCTTTAAACTCGAATCCCCTCCGTGAGGGGAGCGACCGCCGGCGCAGCCTCCTTGATTGCCAGCAGCGCGGTTTCAATCCACGCTCCCCGGGAAGGGAGCGGAAGCTTTCAGCATGCGGCGAATCCCTTTCCGTCGGCTTTGACGGTGGGCGGGGTACATCAGAGTGGCCGGATGGAAGGCGCCTTCTTTTTCCAGCAGCCTGAACAACTCCCGCGCGGCTTCCCGGACATGAAGGCCTCGGTATCCAGAAAATCCGCGTCCACCAGGCAGGAATAAAGCATGCAGGTAAAGAACATGCCCGCTCCCGGGTTCTGCTTTGCGAAGGGGGAGGTTGTCCGCCGGGCAGGGATACCTCCCGGACCCAGGCGCCGTAAGGCTCCAGCCCGCCGCGGCCCGCCCGGTTGATCCGTCCCCAAAAGGTGGCGGCTTCCGGGCCGTCTCCGCGCCCGCCGCCATCCGGAAGGCCGCCGTGATGGCCTGCCACGGCGAAGGCGGCGAAGGGCTGGCCGCGCCCCATACATTCAAAAGCGCCGGCAGTGGCGTGATCCACCCGCCTGGAATCGCCCGTCAGCCGCCGCTGAAACGCAGCAGAGTATTTTCCAATGTCATGGGCCGTCCCGGCCAGCAGCCCCTGTGCCTCGCCGCCGAAAGGGCGGGAAAACTCCGCCGCCAGATGCTCGAAAACCGTTCGTTCCCGTCCGTCCTCCGCGATGTGTGCAAGAAATTTATTTTCCATAGCCGCTCCTTTCTTGGCAGCCCGGCACGAGCGCCTTGCGGTGGGCCGCAGGGATGGGTGAACAAAACATGTGGCTGAACAGAATCGCCTGTATTTGTTGTTATTTCCAGTATGTATTAGTATTTGTTGAAATTAAAACGGCAAAATAGGGAAATAAATTTGAGAATTTTATCGCTTTTTACAAAACACAGGTCGGCCCTGTCTGCCGTGGGGGCGTTGCTTGAAGGCTTGCATGCGGTGGAAAAGGCAAAACAGAGCGGCAGCCCGTTCCCTGCCGACGGCCTGCCGCTGTATTGCCGGTTATTCTATTTCCGGATGGTATTTCTGCCGTGTGGCCGCGCCGCCGCGCAGATGACGCTCCTCTTTATTCACGCGCAGCACCTTCTGCACCTCGTCGTACAGAGTGTGATTCTGCTTTTCCAAACGGTATGTAATATCCTTGTGCACTGTAGATTTGCTGATGCCGAACGTTTTGGCCGCGCTGCGCACGGTGGCGCCGGTCTCCGTGATGTATTCGCCCAATTGCACCGCCCGCTCCTCCGGATTGCCCTTCATGCCGCAACAACTCCCTATTTGTGTTTGTTGTATATATATGGTGGCTTCGGGCGGTTTATGCGGACAAAGCGGAGAGAAAGGCCGGCGCACAGTAAAATGTGAACCGTCCGCCGCGGCAGCAGCGGCCTGCCATAAGCGGCCGAAGTGCAATGTGCAGCCGCGGTGGTACGGATTTTGGAATTTTAAGCAAAATATGCAATGCTTCTTTTGGAAGCGGACAAAACCTGTGTTGTTTTTTATAGATAAAAAAACTATGATAATAACAAAGCACAAGCCGCGGCGGCACGCCGCGCGGCGCACAAGCACCGGCTTTTGCCGTCACTTTTATTTGGAAAGGGAGCCCCCATATGAAAGAGCATTACAACAAGGTCCTGCGGGACAGCGACGCCCGTGTCGCACGCTTTATGGAGATTCAGATCCTGGACCGGAACGACCCGTTTTTTGGCGGATTCCCCTCGGCGGACAGCATTGCGGAGCCGAAGGTGGCCATCTATCATCTGACGACCATGACGGCCTGCTGCCTGAACGCGGACAGCAAATGGCATCTGGACGCAGAGGTGCTCCGGCGCATTTTGCTGGCGCTGGATTATGTGCGCCGCTCCCAGCGGCCGGGCGGCTATTTCGACCTCGTCAACTGCAACTTTTTTTCCGGCCCGGACACGGCTTTCTGCACGAAGCGGCTGCTGCCCGTGTACGTATATCTGCGCCGGATCGCGGAGGGTGCGCAGGCGGCGGACGCGGCGGAAAAAGATGTGTGCGCGCAGCTGCTGCCGCTGTATGAAGCCATTGTGAAAGATGCCGCCGAAGCACTGACACACTGCGGTTTTCATACGCCGAACCACCGCTGGGCCATCGCATCGGTACTGATGATGTGCCACAGGCTGCTGGGCGGCGAGGCGTACAAAAAGGCCGCGGACGCTATTTTGCTGGAAGGCAGCGACTGCAACGCAGACGGCGAATATGCGGAGCGCTCGGCGGGCAATTACAACCGGATCAACAACGACGCGATGATCATGCTGGCCGTGGCCACGGGCGACGACGCTTATTACGAACCTGTGGTGCGGAACCTGACCATGATGCTCACCTATGTCGAGCCGGACGACAGCATCTTTACGAACAACTCCACCCGGCAGGACCGGGGGCGCAAGATCTATCCCAAAGACTATTACTTTGAGTATCTGTATATGGGCGACGTGCTGCAGAAGCCGGAATTTCTGGACGCGGCGAATGAGATCATGGCGGCAGTGGACCGCCACGGCCTGAAGGCTATGGATTGCCTGATCCAGTTCATGCTGCAGCCCCGTCTGGCCGCGCTGGAGCACGCGGGCAGCGGTTTCCCGGCGGATTACCACAAATTTTACAAGGGCAGCGAGATCGTACGCTGCCGCCGGAAGGGGTATTCCTACACCATCATCAACCACAGCGCGGGCTTTTTGTATTTCCAGAACGGCGATTTTACTGTGAGTATGCACATCGGCGCCAGTTTCTGTGAGCACCGCAGCTTCATCCCCGAGACGCTGGCCTCCACGGGCGAAAACGCCTATGCGCTGCACCAGACCATGACGGGCTGGTATTATCTGCCGTTTGAAGAAAAGCCGGAGACCAGCGACTGGTGGAAAATGGACCACACGAAGCGCGCGCAGCTTCACGGGCCGGATATGATATTCGATGTGGAGGTCACCGAGGCGGAGAACGGCATTGACGTGCACATCGTCAACACCGGGATCGACCGTGCGCCTCTGCGTGTGGAGCTTGCGTTCGACGCGGGCTGCCGCGTGGAGACGGAGCATTTTGCCGCGGATGGCGCGGAGGGCGGCGGTATCGTCGCCAAATCCGGAACGCTGACGGCCTCCAGGGGAAGGTATGCCATCGAGGCGGGCCCGTGCTTCGGCGCGCACGGCTTCACAGCGGGTAAGTTTGGAAGCATGAAGCGCACCGAGGGCTGCTATACTGTGTATTTGACGGATTTCAGCTGTTTTGAGCACACCATCTCTCTGCGGGCGAAACCCAGCCTTCACGATTGAGACCCCTGAAAAAAACGAAACGCATTGCCCCGGCGGATGCCGGGGCGTTTTTTGAAGAAGCGGAAAAGCCGTGTGCATCCGGAAAAATTTTTTGTGTAAAAAATGGCGGATCCGCTTGCTATTTTGGAGCAGCCGTGCTAATTTATAAGTATCATTCGAATGTTCCCGGGCGCGTTGTGTGCTTCGGGAAGGCCGGAAAGGTCTTTTCAACTGAATACGCGGATAGAGGCGCGGGACTCATGCGTACCCGGAACAATGGCCAGGCAGCCGTTTCGGGGAGAGGGGGAACCGCCGAAGGAGCAGCCGCCTGCCTGGGCGGCGTATCCTGGGCCGTGGGAGAATATCCTGCGGACTGTCACAAAATTTGTGGAGCGCTATCCAGACGCATCTTCCAGCGGAGGCTGCGTCCGGTTGCCCTGTGCGCTCTATGCGCACAGGGCTTTTTGTTTTTTCCAGCCTGTGTCCGTGTGTCGGAGCGGAGGGCCTGCGGCAGAACACAGGAGGAGGAACAGTATGAAAAAAAGGATTCGGCTGCTGCCCATGCTGGCGGCGGTGCTGGTGCTGGCGGTTTTGTGCGCGGCGCCGGCTTTTGCGGAAAGCGGCGCGCAGGACGAACCGGGTTCGCGCATGGTGGAATGCGCGGAATGCGGCGGCTCGGGCGCTTGCATGGAATGCCTGGGCAAGGACGCGGCATGCGGGGCGTGCGGCGGGAAAAACATCTGCGGGGCCTGCGGCGGCTCCGGCAGGACAGAGGCGGAAAGCCGGTTTTACAATACGGCATGGTCCCTGCTGCCGCCGCTCATTGCCATCACGCTGGCGCTCATCACAAAAGAGGTGTATTCTTCACTGTTTATAGGCATTGCTGCGGGCGGCCTGCTGTATGCGAATTTCAGCTTTGAGGGCACGGTGCTGCACGTATTTCAGGGGGGCATCGTCTCGGTGCTGTCGGACGCATACAACGTCGGCATCCTGGTGTTTCTTGTCGTTTTGGGCACGATGGTCTGCATGATGAACAAGGCCGGCGGTTCTGCGGCCTTCGGACGATGGGCACAGACACATATCAAATCCCGCGTGGGCGCGCAGCTGGCTACGGTAGCGCTGGGCTGCCTTATTTTCATCGACGATTATTTCAACTGTCTGACGGTGGGCTCCGTGATGCGGCCCGTCACCGACAAGCACCGGGTATCGCGCGCCAAATTGGCGTATATCATCGACGCTACGGCGGCACCGGTGTGCATCATTGCGCCTATTTCGTCCTGGGCGGCGGCTGTGTCCGGTTTTGTGGAGGATGGAAAGGGCCTGTCCCTCTTCATCCGGGCCATTCCCTATAATTTCTATGCACTGTTCACCATCGCCATGATGGTGATGCTTGTTGTGCTGCGGGTGGATTACGGCCCCATGGCGAAAAGCGAGGCGCTGGCCGGCGGGGGAGACCTGTTCGGCGGCGGGCCGGACCCCTATGCGGGCGCAGGGGAGGCCCCGGCGGACAAAGGGCGTGTGGTTGACCTTATTGCACCCATTGCAGTGCTTATTTTCTGCTGCGTGGTGGGCATGGTGTATTCCGGCGGCTTCTTCGCAGGCGGGGAAGGCGGCGTGCTGGCGCGTTTCAGCACCGCGTTCTCAAACTCCGACGCGTCGGTAGGGCTGATGCTTGGGTCCGCATTCGCTCTGGTGTTCAGCTTCGTTTATTATATGCTGCGCCGGGCAATGTCCTTCCGCGAGATGATGGGCTGCATCCCGGACGGCTTTAAGGCGATGGTGCCTGCCATTATGATCCTCACATTCGCATGGTCGCTGAAAGCCATGACGGATTCTCTGGGCGCGAAATACTTTGTGCGGGACCTTGTGAAAAGCGGCGCGGAAGGCATGCAGATGTTCCTGCCGGCCATCGTGTTCCTGATCGGCTGCCTGCTGGCTTTTGCGACAGGGACAAGCTGGGGAACGTTCGGCGTGCTCATCCCCATCACCATGGCGATCTTCCCTCTGGACGACCCCATGGGCATCGTGTGCATTGCCGCATGTATGGCGGGCGCCGTGTGCGGCGACCATTGTTCGCCGATCTCCGACACAACGATCATGGCCTCTGCGGGCGCCCAGTGCGACCATGTCCAGCATGTCTCCACACAACTGCCCTATGCAATAACGGCGGCAGCCGTTTCCTGCATCTCTTATGTGGCGGCGGGTCTGCTGGTGCATTTCGAGCTGCCGGGTCTGCTGGCGCTGCCGTTCGGGTTGGCTCTGATGGCCGGTTTCCTGCTCTGGAAGAAAAAAAGCGGCACACGCTGACACATATTGGAACGAAAGGCCGTCCGCGGCGCATACCGCGGACGGCTTTTTAATTGCAGAGCGGTGAAAAGGCTGCCCAAACGGCTCGCCGGATGGCATGAAAAACGGCGGGGCTTTTGATGTGCAAGAAATACAATGTACTTGATGCGCGTAAGAGGGTATTCTTTATTGTAATGGAATTGCTGGAAAAGGCCGGGCGGAAAGCGCCCTGCCGGAGCCGCACCGTCAGGAAAGAAAGCAGGGAGGAAAGCCGGTATGAAAAACCATTTTGTACATACGCCGTGCGGGCCCGTACAGGGCGCGGCGGGCGGAGCGGACGGCGTGTCCGTATTCCGCGGCATACGGTACGCCACGGCAGGGCGCTGGGAATATCCCCGGCAGGTGACGCATTGGGACGGCGTGTATGACGCCGCCAATTTCGGTGCGTGTTCGTTTCAGCCGCGCGCGTTCTACAACGAAGAAGACGTGCCGGAAAAGGCGTTTTATTACAACGAATTCCGTCGGGGCGAACACTACGATTACAGTGAGGACTGCCTGTTTTTAAACATTTGGGCTCCCGACGACGCAAAAAACGCGCCCGTGCTGTTTTATATTCACGGAGGCGGATTTTTGGGTGGGTGCGGCCATGAAAAGCATTTTGACGGCACGGCCTGGTGCAAAAAGGGCGTTGTTGCCGTCACCATCAATTACCGTCTGGGCCCTATGGGCTTTTTGTGCCTGCCGGAGCTTGCCGCCCGGGACGGGCATACGGGCAACTACGCAATGTTTGACCAGATGGCCGCGCTGTGCTGGGTGCGGGACAATATCGCCGCTTTTGGCGGCGACCCGGGCCAAGTTACTCTTATGGGCCAGTCCGCGGGCGCGATGAGCGTACAGCAGCTTTGTGTTTCGCCCATGACGAACGGGCTGTTCCGCGGCGCGGTGATGATGAGCGGAGGCGGCGTTTCCAGACTGCTGGGCGCGGCGCAGAAAGCGGAAGAAGCGTATCCGTTCTGGCAGGCGGTGCGGCAGAAGCTGGGCGCGGCAGATTTTGCGGCGCTGTGCGGCGCAGAACCGCAGGCGCTGTTCGCGGCGTTCGCCGAGGCAAGGAAAGAACAGAAGAACCCCATGGCCGGGTGCGGCCCGGTGGTGGACGGCGTATTCCTTACGGAAAGCGCGGCGGAAGCTGCAAAAGCAGGGCGGCAAAAGAACATCCCGTACCTGATGGGCTCCACCAGCGAGGACATTGTGCCGCCCATCGTGCATAAAATGGCAAAGGGCTGGGCGCGGTTGCAGGCGGACCAGGGCAAACAGCCCAGCTATGCCTATTTCTTCAGCCGTCAGCTGCCCGGAGATGAAAAAGGTGCGTGGCATTCGGCAGACCTGTGGTATGCGTTCGGCACGCTGGACAGCTGTTGGCGGCCTTTCACGGAATGGGACCGGGCTTTGTCCGAAGCGATGGTGTCGTACCTGACGAATTTTGCAAAAACGGGCGACCCCAACGGGCCGGGATTGGCGGAATGGCTGCCTGTGAAAAAGGGCCAGACGCAGGTGCTGCGGTTTGGAGACAGGGATATCACCATGGGCGGCGTCTCTGTTGCCAGGCTGACGCACACCATGCTCACCAAGCCAAACGTGGGCGAATGACGGGAGAGCGAGGTGCACGGTATGTATGACGCCGTCGTCGCAGGAGCGGGCCCCGCGGGAGCGGCAGCGGCCAAGGCGCTCTGTGAAGCGGGCCGCCGTGTGCTGCTGGTGGAGCGGTTTCGGCTGCCGCGATACAAATCCTGCTCCGGCATATTGATCAAAAAGTCGTTGGGGCTGGTGAAGCAGTATTTTGGCGAGGAAGTACCGTCGGCTGTCTGCTGTGCTCCGGTGGAAAACCGGGGGATGATCTTTACCGATGACAAGGGCGGGGAATATGCTTTCAGGCAGGAAGGGCGCAATGTGTGGCGCGGCGCTTTTGACGGCTGGCTCGTGGCGAAGGCGGCGGAAAGCGGAGCGGAGCTGCTGGACGGTACCGCCGCGATTGCCTGTGAAGAAGAGAACGGCGCTGTTTGGGTCACGCTGCAGAACAGGGAACGCTGTAAAGTGCGGGCAAGGTATCTGCTGGACTGCGAGGGCGTGACGGGCGCGCTGAAACGGAAGCTGGCGCCGGGCCCGGCGCAGTATATCACAACGTTTCAAACCTTTAACGAGGACCGCATCGCGCTGGACCCGCATTATTTTTACGCCTATCTTCAGCCGGAGCTTTCGGAGTACGACGCATGGTTCAATGTGAAGGACGGCTTTCTGGTGGACTTCCTCACGGTGGAGAGCAAGCTGAAATTCCTCACCGAGGGCATCGTTCCCGGCGCGGTGGCCACGCAGAGCGGCTGGACGCCCGACTACACCATCGAGGGCAATTACCAGATGCTCACCCACTTGACCCTCAACCCCACCGAAGAGTTCATATCGCAGACGAGCACGGCGTTCTATGACGTGCTCGTGGAAGTAGAGAAGGCGTAGGTGCGACCATGACGACACAATACGGAATGCTCATCGACACGACGCGCTGCATGGGATGCCAGACCTGCGTCGTGAGCTGCAAGCTGTCGAACGCGGTGCCGGGCGACATCTACTGGGGACGCGTGGTGTCGCCCGACGGCGACCGCGTGTACCGTCCCTCCGGCACGTTTCCCAACGTGAAGCTGGCGTTCAGGCCGGAGTTGTGCAACCACTGCGGCTCGCCCGCCTGCGTGGCCGAGTGCC
>OLRD01000657.1_pt1 | contig 26096 bp, 25 predicted proteins | sample 1672051 | NCBI WGS metagenome assembly OLRD01 (sample SAMEA3136640, study PRJEB25190) | human gut metagenome | biome: human gut; feature: human-associated habitat; material: faeces | place: Austria | collected 2013 | reverse complement strand
TTTGGATACGAGCGTGTATAAGCGAGTATTCAAACCGCCGCGACTAAAGTCACAAATATAGGGGCTAGACTCTCTTCGGGGGCGTCTCTTTGCCTGCGGCAAATTCCTATTTACAAAAGAAACTCTTGACAAATGAAAAAGAGTAATATATGATGAGTCCTAGTAAGAAAATGGGAATTGAGGAGCAAGATTATGATGATGATGTGTGTCATGCCAATGAATTGCATAACTTGTAGCTGCGAAGATTCGCAGATGTATATGTCTTCTGAGAAGGAGACTGGCTTGCCTGCACATAATTATCAGAATGCGTGTTCATAGATTTTAGATGAAGTTTTTTGAAAGGGTAAGGGAATTTAAGAAATAAGAAAGATTCTCACCTGAATAAGAATTGCATTTACACAGCACTAAAGATGAGTTTTAAGCAGGTAGCGATACCTGCTTTTTTCTTTAGGTTTACAATGCTTCAATATGACCTTATAATAGTTAACATTAAGTTTTAATGTACTCTAAATCTGATAAAAGTTTATATTAAATTCTTTTCTGCAAAATGCAATATGTTAATAACTCAAGTGTAACAGTCAGACATAGAATAGATATACAAAATGTTCAGGCAGAGAGTACATTTTCAAGAAAGGGAGGAAGGCAATGTCAGAAATTGTAATAGAGAATCTGTATAAATCTTTTGACACAAAAGATGGAACAGTAGAAGCTCTTAAGAATGTCAATTTAAGCATTGAATCTGGTGATATTTACGGGATTATCGGTATGTCCGGTGCTGGTAAGAGTACACTGGTACGATGTATTAATTTCCTTGAAGTGCCGACAAAGGGACGTGTCCTTATTAATGGAAAGTCATTAGGCGATTATACTTCAAGAGAGTTAAGAAAGCAAAGAGAAGATATCGGAATGATTTTCCAGCATTTTAACTTGCTCATGCAGAAGAATGTTTTAGAAAATGTCTGTTTTCCACTGTATATTCAGGGTAAGTCCAAGAAGGATGCAAGAAAGAGAGCGAAAGAGCTTTTAGATATCGTTGGACTCGGTGACAGAACGGGAGCATTTCCGGCTCAGTTATCTGGTGGACAGAAACAGAGAGTTGCGATTGCGAGAGCATTAGCTTCTGATCCGAAGATTTTACTTTGTGATGAGGCAACCAGTGCACTTGATCCTCAGACTACTTCTTCGATTTTAGCATTGTTGAAGGACATTAATCAGCGATTCAATATCACAATTGTAATTATTACACATCAGATGTCCGTTGTTCGCGAGATTTGTTCTCATGTAGCAATCGTAAAAGATGGTGAAGTTGCAGAACAGGGAACAGTGGAAGACATTTTCACACATCCCAAAACTGCTGTGGCAAGAGAACTTCTTAAGAATGATGTCGGTGATGACGGAGAGGAAAAAAGAGGAACGACAGCAGGCGGCAAAGAAATTATTAAGAGCGGGGAAAAGATTCGGATTGTCTTTTCTGAAAACTCTGCATTTGAGCCAGTTATCGCAAATCTGATTCTCAACTTTAACGAGCCGGTAAATATTTTAAAGGCAGATACAAAGAATGTCGGCGGCGTGGCAAAGGGCGAGATGGTTCTTGAATTTGCTCCAGACTGTACAAAGAATAAAGAAATGAAACAGTATCTTTTAGACAGAGGATTAGAAATCGAGGAGGTGAGTGAGCATGTGGACTAAAGAAATCACAGATATGATCATCAACGGTGTGTGGGCGACACTTTACATGACAGTAGCTTCCACGGTTTTAGGATATGTATTTGGCCTTCCGATGGGTGTACTTTTGGCAATCACGGATAAAGAAGGATTAACACCGAATGCAGTTGTATATAAGATACTGGATGTAATCGCAAATATCGTGCGAAGCATTCCTTTCCTGATTCTCCTTATTTTACTGATTCCATTTACGAGACTTCTTGTTGGACAGAGTTATGGTTCCACTGCAACCATTGTTCCACTTGTTATCGCAGCGATTCCATTTATTGGACGAATGGTAGAATCTTCTATTAAAGAAGTAGACCCAGGTGTTATCGAGGCAGCCCGCTCTATGGGGGCAAGTAATATGCAGATTGTCATGAAAGTCCTTTTAGTAGAAGCAAGAACTTCTTTACTTACCGGAGCAACTATCGCAATCGGAACCATTCTTGGATATTCTGCAATGGCAGGTTGTGTCGGCGGTGGCGGACTTGGTGATATTGCCATTCGTTACGGATATTACCGCTATCAGACAAGTATTATGATCGTAACCGTTGTACTGCTTGTCATACTCGTACAGATTTTCCAGAGCATTGGTATGTTTCTTGCAGCCAAGCTCGATAAGAGAAAATAGTATATCAGTTGGGAGATGACTCCCACCTCTATAGGTGATGAGAAACAAGCTGGTATCAGTGGTGGGAGTCAATCCCCCAGCTGATATAGCCTCCGGCAGGATTGCAGAGGTGCGCAGTAGAAGTATGTCATGCAATTGCATGACGCGCACCTCGCAGCAAGAATGCCGAGGCATTCTTGAATTAATATCAGAGTACTGCTTCTTCAATTCTCTCATCGTTTGTATCTCCAAAAGATAAAACAATTATAACATAGCCTGGGTGATACCGCAAAGCCAGAAAAACCGAACTTTTACTATTTTTATTCTGCAAACCAAAATAGCTTTCTATTGTGGCGATGTGTCGCTTGGCTCAAAGCTCCTCACACTTTTACATAAGATGACCGATATGCTTGATGACAAACGTATGACCGCACATCCGAGCAAGTCTGATGTGCGGCCATTTCGCTATATTGTACAATTTGCACATTTAATATTTGTCGATTATGCCGATACGAAACATGAAAATAAGTTGCAACATCGGTTGCAGCGGCACTTGCGGTGCTTTATACTGGGTACATGAAAACAAAACAACGGCAGCCTATGGGAGCGCCAACTCCCATAGACCTGCGCAGGTGACATTCCCACCTACACAACGACTGACGTCGCACCGCGCTACCAGTATACCCTTTTGTAGTTCTTTTGGCAAGACTGGGAATTAGGCGATTGCGCTTTTTGTCGCGGATTTGATTCTTCCAACGTGTAGGCCAAAACAGCCTGCACGTTGTTTTGCTTTCCAAAAATATTTTTATAAGGAGAGCAAACAAATGAACAACATCAAGTATCTGAACTCGCAGAAGCCCATGACCGCCGCAGGGGTCGGCTGCACCAGACTGGAACTGTGGCTTGTCGACCTGCCGAAACCGGACAATGATACGCATGTGCAGTACGGTGTCCGTCCTGCTATCGTTATTAGCAACGACGCGGCGAACGAAAACAGTCCTGCTATTACGGTTATTCCTTTGACAAGTAATCGCAAAAAGGGGCAGCTGCCGACGCACGTTTTCATTTCCAACGCCGGACTTTCTCGCAGCAGTATTGCCCTTTGCGAACAGATTCACACGCTCGACAAGCGCAGAATGCTCAAAAAGCTCGGCCAGATTACGAACCCCTTTACTATCAAGGCAGTTGAGTACGGTTTGGCAGTCCAGCTTGGACTCGTGAGCCTCCTGTGCCCGGCGGCTTGAGGGAGGTGTGAGTATGAGACGGTATTTTAATTACGAGCACAAGGCGCGCGGCGCATATATCCTGACCGCATTGGAGAAATATTTGAGAAATGGCGACGCCTATTTTGCAAGCGAGGCAGATGCTTTCCGCATCTGCCAGCGGAAATACCAGAACGTGTCGCTGAGCAAGCTGAAAGCGGATTTCGACTATCTGTTGGAAAATGGAGACTTGGTGTTTGAGGGGTCTCGGCTGTATCTATACAAAGTGCAGCGCTATGAGGATTTTGTCGCATCCGAGCTGACCTCCATCTTGCCCCACAATGTTGTACCCACCCATCCGATGGTGGATATGGATGTCAGCGCCGGTGTACGGCTGAATGAGTTGCAGAAAGAAGCCATCCAGATGGCGCGCAGCCACCATCTGAGTTTAATCCTTGGCGGTGCAGGCTCCGGCAAGACGACGCTGATTCAGGCGCTTTGCCTTGAATATTTCGTAGGCGGAAAGCTCGTTCTGGCAGCGCCGACTGGTAAGGCCGCCCGCAATCTTACGGAGCGTACCGGGCTTCCGGCGAGGACCGTTCATAGCGCTCTCGGTAAGATTCCGGACGAGGATTTCCTTGACCCGGTAAAGTGGTCTACGATTCGCATGGTGGTCGTTGATGAGGCCAGTATGCTGTCGCTGGAACTGTTCGCCGGCCTGCTCAGTAAGCTGCCCGCGAATTGCAGCCTTGTTTTAGTAGGCGACCCCAATCAGCTTGGTTCTGTCGGCACTGGAAATCTGATTCCGGAGTTGCTGGAGCTTGGATGCCCTGTCACGCGTTTGGAACAGCAGTATCGGCAGTCTGACAATGAATCCGCGTTGTTTTACAACGTCACAAATTTTCCGAAGCTCTTTGATTCCGAAGAACTGAAATTCGATGATTCCTTCAAGCTGATTCCCGCTAATGAAAGTGATATTTTTAAGGTGGTTCAGGAGGAAGCGGCAAAGCGGCATCTGGCCGGAGAAAATGTGCAGGTCATTGCCCCGACCAGAGATGATGTCAAAAGACTGAATGAGCAGCTCCAGCAGGTGGTCAATCCGCCTGCCGACGGGAAACCGGAAGTTACGCATAATGGCATTACCATCCGCGAAAACGACCGAACCATGATTCTCAAGAATAATCGTGAAGAACGCTGTTTCAACGGTGACATTGGCGCAGCGCACGTAGAGCCGCTGGAGGGCGGCGCTGCATTCATTCATGTGCCGCTTTCTGCAAACCGCAAACCTAAGTTTTACAGCGCAAAGATTGGAAGCACACTCGCGCTGGCTTATGCGTTGACCGTGCACAAAAGTCAGGGCAGCCAGTATGATACGGTCATTATGCCTGCCAGCACAGACTGTCAAAAAATGCTTCGGCGCAATCTTTTCTACACGGCAATTTCAAGAGCAAAAAAGCAGGTCATCCTTGTCGGCTGCAAAGAAGCCCTGCATATCGCCATGGTCACGCCGCCGGAGCCGCGCAAGAGTATGTTGGTTACCAAAACCCACCAGAAGATGCATTTTGCCGCATGAGCATGAGCTTCAAATACCCAGTAATTGATATGCACGCGACTGGCACACATATCAAGGAGCTGATGGACGCGCGGGAAGTTACGGTTCAGGATGTCCAAAATGCAATGGGGCTTGCCTCGCCGCAGGCTGTTTATCGCTGGTTATGTGGAAGTAATATGCCGAGCGTAGACAATTTGTTCGCGCTCAGTCGCTATTTGAACGTTCAGATGGACGATGTAATTGTTGAGAAAGCAGCATAAAGTAAACGACGAGCCGGAAGCAGAGAAAACTGCTTCCGGCTCGTGCTGCGTCAGATTGGTTTGGGCATTGAGGAACCATGCAGTCATTTTACGTGATGACGTAAAACGTGTGAAACCTCTGTATTTTCTGTAGCCGCAATTCGGTTTCGAATACCGAAGTGGGTACAAAAGTGGGTACGATAGGCAAAGAAAAAACCTTGAAACCGTGATGGTTTCAAGGTTTTTTATGGTTGCGGGAGAGGGATTTGAACCCCCGACCTCCGGGTTATGAGCCCGACGAGCTACCGAACTGCTCTATCCCGCGATATAAGGCTCTCACAGAGCCTTATTATAATAGCAGAAGGCGGAGCGGTTGTCAAGGGGGCTGCTGGAATTTTTTTATCCCGGATATTCCGGTGCCGGGATATGCATCGGGAGCTGCACCATGCACAAAACAGCCAGCGTCACCGCGCCGAAGATCATCCAGGCGCGCATGGACTTTTTGCCGGTCAGGTGGGTATAGAGCGCGCAGACGCAGCCGAGGAGCAGCACGCACACGAGCCACGTGCTCTGTACGCGCAGGGGCGTGAGGCCGAAGCAGTCGATATACAGCGCCAGCTTGGAGATCGCGATGACGGCGAACAGCATGCTCTGGACCAGAAGGGCGGCGGCCATCCAGCGGATCAGCTTCTGCTCCTGCCGCGCGGTGCGCGTGACGAGCCAGAAAAGGGTGAAGTTGATCGCCATGACGCGGCAGAGCTCGAAGAAGCCCTGGCGGGCATATTCGGCCACGGTAAAGCGCTCCGGCAGCGTCCGGGTGAAGGCCCCGAACAGGTACCGGCCCTGCACGAAGAAGAACACGAGATAGAGCGCGCTGAACAGTCCGAGGGACGCAGCCCAGATGCCTTCCGGGACGGTGCGCAGCTTCGGCAGGCGGCTCACGACTGCCGCTCCGCGCCCGCGCATATCCTCCGGCGTCCGGCGGCCGAGACCGGCCAGCAGGCCGAACACGTACGCGCCGACCGGCAGGGAGGCGAGGAGACGATAGAACCACGTCTCGTCAAGATCGAGCGTCAGCGCCTGCCGCAGGTCATCGATCAGCTCGCCGAAGGTGTCGTCCGCGGCGGACAGCTGCGTCATGGCCAGCACGAGCAGCACCAGCGCGGCGAACGCCGCGAGCACCGCGCCTGCGATCGCGCCGGCGCTGACGCCGCGCTCCTTTTTGGACTTCAGCGCGAAGATCACGCAGCGGATGCGCAGGAAGAAATTCTGAAACGGGACGATGAGAAACGCGTACAGCGCGTCGAGCGGCAGCAGATGGCCGCTTTCGCCGCCGGTCAGCCGCCCGGAGCGGCACAGAAGCCAGTAGACGGCAGGGATATGCAGGGCCAGAAAGGCGAGGCTCGAGGGGATGGCATACTCCTGCATGACCTGCACATCCAGCCGGGAGTCGTACTGGTTCGGATGCAGGCTGCGCCACGTGATGCAGCCCGCGATCATTATCACGCAGGCCAGCCAGACCCAGCTTTCCCACGGGCGCTTCACGTCCCGGTACAGATATTCTCCGGCGGCGATAAACCCGGCGGCAAACAGCGGCAGCGCCCACCATCCGGAACCCAGATACACATACGCCAGCACATACATCCCGAACGCCAGCAGCACTTCCTTCCGGCCGGCCGAGAACGGCGGCTTTGCCGGGGCGAGCGTCTCCTGCGCCCAGTCGGGCGTTTCCGGCGGGCGGGGGAATTCGTTTTTACGTTGTTCTTCCATCGGTGACCTCCTGTTGGTCGTCCACAAACTCCAGCAGGTCGCCCGGCTGGCAGCGGAGCTCATGGCACAGGGCCATGAGCGTGGAAAAGCGGATGGCCTTGGCCTTGTTGTTTTTGAGAATGGACAGGTTCGCGGGGGTGATGCCGACGCGCTCGGCCAGCTCCCCGGCGGAGATTTTGCGCTTGGCCATCATGACGTCCAGATTCACGAGAATTTCCATGCCGCACCCCCTAGATCGTGAGGTCGAGCTCGGCCTTCATGTCGATGGCCTGCTGGAAAATATTCTTGATGATGCGCACGATCAGCGCCATGAAGCCGGCTGCGATGGCGACCGCGATGAACGGCAGATAATACAGGCAGCTGACCAGACACACCGCGCCCGCGCCCACGCAGCACCAGCTGACCTGCCGCAGCAGCCGCACGTTCTTCGCGTCGAAGACGAGCTGCGCGCGGATATTCTGCAGCAGCTGCCACAGCCGCACGAGCAGCACCCAGCCGAAGCCGCTGCAGAGGTAGATCGTGACCATCATCAGCACGCCGTACTGCCAGTACATCAGCCGGATCTCCACGAACCACTGCACGGCCCAGTAGCAGCCGATATCGAGGGCGGCAAGGAGGATCATAAACAAGACGACGCAGATCCGGGAAAGCTCGATCGAGCTGTTTTTGGACCAGTTCATAGGGGACACATCCTTTCTGTAGCTACAGGCTACCACAGAGAAGATCGTTTGTCAATTATTTTTTATCGAAAAACAATAAATAATTCTTAAGAAGCGATAGATGAGCATCAAAGCTTCCCTGCATAGGGGAAGGCATGAGGGCGCAAAAATCCCGTCTCCGGGAGGGAGACGGGGTGGAGGGTTGGGATTATGCGCGCTCGAAGCTGAGGTAGCGGGAGCCCTGGAAGGTGAGTTTGCCGTGGTCACCTTCGACGAGGTAGCCGTAGTCCTGGGTGGGGATCGAGAGCTCCATGCGGTCGCCGCTGGCGACCTGGAACGTGGCGTAGTACCAGGTGGAGGAGGAATTCGTGTGTGTGGTGCTGTTATGGTGGTGGGTGACGTCCATGCGCTTGGAGACGATGGTCGCGTCGACGGTCAGGCGCGGGGAGTTGTTATTCTTGTGCCAACGGCCGATGCCGCGCACGGCGGTGACGATGAACATGATGAAGATGCCGACGAACATGACCGTGAAGATCATGGGGAAGACCGAATTCATAAAGTCAAAGCCGAACATAGCGGGCCCTCTCTTTCTGTTTGTATCTACTATATCAGACGCAGAAGCGGCGCGCAAGTTCCCGGCGGAAAAAGAGAAAAACTTGTGGAAAATCCCCTTTGCAATTTTTCCCGGCGTGTGGTAAAGTACAGCTGTTGTGTAGCAGCTTTGCGTAAGTCCGAACGGACTTGCGCAATTTTTTTTTATTTTGGGAGGTTTTTATGGAAGAAAAACAAAACGCCGCGCTGGGCACTGCCCCGCTCGGGAAGCTCATGGTGAAATTCGCCCTGCCGTGTACGATCTCGCTGCTGGTGGGGGCGCTGTACAACATCGTCGACCAGATCTTCATCGGCTGGGGCGTGGGGTATCTTGGCAACGGCGCGACGAACGTCGTGTTCCCGCTGACGGTGCTGGCGCTGGGGCTGGCCGTGATGATCGGCGACGGCGCGTGCAGCTACGTGTCGATCTGCTTCGGGAAAAACAGGCAGGAAGATGCGGACTGCGCCGTTGGCAGCGCTGTGACGCTGAGCGTGTTGGTTGGCGTGCTCGTGGCGGGATTCTACGCGGTGTTCCAGACGCCGATTTTGCTGCTGTTCGGCGCGACGGAGGCGAATCTCGCCTATGCGAAGGAGTATTTCACCTACATCACCGTCGGCATTCCAATCTACGTCTTCGGGCAGGCGATCAACCCGATCATCCGCTCGGACGGCAGCCCGCGGTTTGCCATGGCCTCCATGCTGGCGGGCGCGATCGCCAACTGCATCCTCGACCCCATCGCCATCTTCGTGCTGCGCTGGGGCGTGATGGGCGCGGCTGTGGCGACGGTGGCCGGGCAGGTGATCACGGCCGCGATGGGCGTATGGTACCTCTGCCATACGAAGGCGCTGCGGCTGGGAAAGGACGATTTCAAGCTCCGCGGGAAGATCCTCGCGGCCTACCTGCCGCTGGGACTGTGCAGCTTTCTTGCGCAGATCTCGCTCGTCATCGCCATGGCGGCGACCAACAACATGCTCGTGCAGTACGGTGCGGGCAGCAAGTACGGCGCGGACATCCCGCTGACGGTCCTCGGCATCGTCATGAAGGTGTTTCAGATCATCATTTCCATCACCATCGGCATGTCCGCGGGCTGCATCCCCATTGTGGGCTACAACTACGGCGCGGAGCAATACGGCCGCTGCCGCGGGATCCTGTGGCGGCTGATGGGGGCGGAATTCGCGCTCGGCGTGCTCGCGCTGCTGGTCACGCAGCTGTTCCCGCGGCAGCTCATCGGGCTGTTCGGCGCGGAATCGGCGCTTTATAATGAGTTTGCCGTGCTGACCTTCCGCGTGTACCTGTGCATGCTGCCGCTGGCGACGGTCAACAAGGCGGCGTTCATCTTCATGCAGGCGCTGGGGCGGCCGGTGGAGTCGGCGGGGCTGTCGTTTTTCCGGGAGGTCCTGCTGGCGGTGCCGCTCGTGCTGCTGCTGCCGCGGGCGTTCGGGCTGATGGGCGTGCTGTATTCCATGCCGGCGGCCGATATCGTCACGTTCCTTGCCTCGGCCGTCGTCCTCGTGCGGACGGACCGGCAGCTGCGAAAATAGGGCTTGCATTTTGCAGCATGTGTGTTATACTTGGTATAACTTTTCATACCAAGTATAACTTATGGCGGGAGGGATCTTTATGCCGATGCAGTTCCCGAAGGGGAAATTCGTCAGTCTGGTCAAGGTCGGAGAGAAGGGACAGATCGTCATCCCGAAGGGGGCGCGCGAGCTGTTCAGCATCCAGCCGGGCGACCAGCTGCTGCTGATGGCGGACAAAAAGCGCGGGATCGCGCTGGTCAGCATGGACGATCTGAACGTGCCGGATGCGCTGTTCCGGATGGCAAAGGAGGCGGAAGACGATGCAGATCCTGAAGCTTGACGGGCTTTGCAAGCAGTATCCGGCCTTCCGGCTGGAAAACGTCTCGTTCTCCATGGAGGCCGGGACGATCATGGGCCTGATCGGCCGCAACGGCGCGGGCAAGACGACCACGCTCAAATCCATGCTCCATCTGGTGCATCCGGATGCGGGGACGGTCACGATCTGCGGGCTGGATATGGACAAGGACGAGCGGGAGATCCGCTCGCGCATCGGCTTCGTCTCCGGCGGCGCGTCGTATTACCAGCGCAAGCGCCTGCGCGAGCTGACGGACGTCACGAAGCGCTTTTATCCCGGGTGGGACGACGGGCGCTACGCGCGCCTCGTCCGGCAGTTTTCGCTCGACGAGAGCAAGCGCATCTGCGAGCTGTCGGAGGGCATGAAGGTCAAGTATCAACTGGCGGCCGCCATGTCGCACCGGGCGGAGCTGCTGATCCTCGACGAGCCGACGTCCGGCCTTGATCCCGTCTCGCGTGACGAGCTGCTGGACACGTTCCGGACGCTCTGCGAGCAGGAGGGCGTGTCGATCCTCTTCTCCACGCACATCACCTCGGACCTCGACGCCTGCGCGGATACGATCACGTACATCCAGCATGGCCGCGTCGCGGCCAGCACGGACAAGAAGGCGTGGACCGGGGGGTATCTCCTGCTGCAGGGCAGCGACGCGGCGTGTACACCCGCGCTGCGGGCCGCGTGCATCGGCGCGCGCAGCCACAAGGGAGAGCTCGAAGCGCTTCTCCGCAAAGAGGACGCCGCGCTGGCCGCCGGCTTCGCGCTCACGCCGGCGAATCTGGAACAGATCATGGTCCATCTGGAACGGGAGGCGGAAGCATGAAGCTGCTGATGAAAAAGGAATGGAAGCTGGTCGTCACGCCGGTGCCGCTGCTGTTTTTGCTGCTGAGCGCGCTGGTGCTCGTGCCGAGCTATCCGTATTACGTGACGTTTTTCTATAATGCCCTCGGCATTTTCCTCATGCTGCAGGCCGCGCGGGAGAACCGGGACGTGTATTACATGGCCCTGCTGCCGGTCACGAAGCGGGATGTGGTCCGGGCGCGGTTTTCTACCGTCGTGACGCTGCAGCTGCTGCAGATCGCGGCCTGTATCCCGTTCATGCTCCTCCGCAGGAGCTACGCGCAGATCAACAATCCCGTCGGCATCGAGGCGAATCTGGCCTTTCTCGGCTTCGGGTTCGTGCTGATGGGGCTGTTCAACCTGACGTTTCTGCCGATGCACTACAAAAACGGCTATGATCTCGGCAAGCCCTTCGTCGTCTCGGGCGTCGTGCTGTTTCTGGCCATCGTCCTGCTCGAGACGCTCGACCATGTCGTGCCGTACATGAAGACCGTGTGCGAAAGTTACGCGCCGGCGGACCTTGTCCGGCAGCTGCCGGTTTTGCTCGGTGGCGTGGTGGTGTACGCGCTCGTGACCTATCTGGCCTTCCGCACCTCGGCCGCAAGATTTGAACAGGTCGACCTGTGAGCGGACTGGAGCCCATCGACATCCAAAAATCACGCCCGCCCGGGGAGCCTCCCCGGGCGGGCGCGATTTTTGGATTCAGTCTTTCATGGTGTGCGGGGCGGCGTGCTTTCCGGGCTTTACAAACGCGACAAATATGGTATAATAGATGACATAGAATATCGTCACTTTGCACAACTGCAAAGGCGGGAGGGGTCTTTATGCGGCTTGCGGTACCTTTTGATCACGGGCAGATCTACGGCCATTTCGGGCGGACGGCGCAGTTCAAGCTCTATGATGTGACCGACGGGCGGATCGTCTCGTCGGCGATCGTCGACACGATGGGCAGCGGACACGGGGCGCTGGCCGGATTTCTGAAGGCCTACGCGGTCGACGCGCTCATCTGCGGCGGCATCGGCGCTGGCGCGCGGCTGGCGCTGGCGGAGGCCGGGATCCGGCTGTATCCGGGCGCGGAGGGCGGCGCGGACGACGCGGTCCGGGCGCTTTTGGCCGGGGCGCTCCATTACCAGCCGGACTATGTCTGCGGCCACCACAAGGACGAGCCGCCGCGCGTGTGCGGCAGCCATACCTGCTCTGCGGCCTGCTATCATGAAACATCGGAGGAACGGTCAGAATGAAACGAACGGATGCGCTCTATCAGAGCTTTGTAGAGATCCTGCGCGAGGAGCTCGTGCCCGCCATGGGCTGCACGGAGCCCATTGCCATCGCCTACGCCGCGGCGCAGGCCCGCGCCGTGCTCGGCAAGCGGCCGGAGCGGGTGCGGATCGAGGTCAGCGGAAATATCATCAAGAACGTCAAGAGCGTCGTCGTGCCGCATACGGGCTCGATGCACGGCATCGCCGCGGCGGCTGCCGCGGGCATCATCGCGGGCCGGGAGGAGAAGGAGCTGGAGGTCCTCAGCGAGGTCACCGACGAGCAGATCGCGGACATGCGGGCGTACCTGCAGGAGGCGGCCTTTGACATCCGGCCGATCGACTCGCCGTTCATCTTCGATATCCGCATCACGGTTTACGCGGCTGGCGATCAGGCCTCGGCGCGGATCGTCGGCAGCCATACGAACCTCGTGCAGCTGCTGCACGGCACGAAGCGCCTCATCGACCGCCCCTGCAGCGAGACCGTCTCCGAACGCCGCACGGACCGCAGCGTCCTGACGGTCGAGCGGATCGTGGATTTCGCGCAGTCGCTGTGTCCGGAGGATGTGCAGGAGATCTTTGAGCGGCAGATCTCGTACAATATGGCCATCGCCGAGGCGGGCCTCGCCGGGTCCTACGGCGCGAACGTCGGCAAGACGCTGCGCGAGGCCTACGGCGAGACGGTGCAGAACCGCGCCCGCTATATGGCCGCCGCGGCCAGCGACGCGCGCATGTCCGGCTGCGAGCTGCCGGTCATCATCAACTCCGGCTCCGGCAACCAGGGCATCACGGCCTCCGTGCCGGTCGTGGTCTACGCCGAGGAGCTGGGCGTGAGCCGTGAGACGCTCTACCGGGCGCTGGCGGTCTCCAACCTCAGCACGATCCATATCAAGGCGCACATCGGGACGCTTTCGGCCTACTGCGGCGCGGTCTCGGCCGGGTGCGGCGCGGGGGCGGGCATCACCTACCTCTATGGCGGCGGGTATGAGCAGATCAAGCATACGCTGGTCAACGCTATGGCCATCACCTCCGGCATCATCTGCGACGGCGCCAAGCCCTCCTGCGCGGCAAAGATCGCCACGAGCGTCGACGCGGGCCTGCTCGGCTACCACATGTACCGCTGCGGCAACCAGTTCTATGCCGGCGACGGCATCGTCAAATCCGGCATTGAGCACACGATCGAGACCGTCGGCGCGCTGGCCCACACCGGCATGGCCGACACCGACCGGCAGATCATCCGCCTGATGATGGAGCCCTGACCAACTTACATAGGAAAATGCCCCGGCGCAGGACCGTCTGCGCCGGGGCGATTTATGTTTTTATGCGGTTTAATTCAACTGGTCGGCCAGGTCGCGGTAGCGGCTGTCGTCGGCGGCGCTGCCGGTGGCCTGGGCCATGTGCTGCGAGAGCTTTTTGGCCGCCGTGTCCGCCGAGACGACCGTGCCCGCGCCTGCCACGCAGCCGCCGGGGCAGGCCATGCCCTCGAGCAGATATCCGTCGAGCTTCCCGGCCTTCGCCAGCATCAGAAGCTTGCGGCACTCGCGCAGGCCGTCGGCCCGCTGGGTCTTGATCTGGCATTCGGGATGCTCCTTGTGGATGAGCTCCTCCACCGCGGCGGCCACGCCGCCCGCGACGGCAAAGCCGCGCCCGGCGCGGGTGCCCTCGTCAAGGTCCGGGCTGTCGGGCAGCTGGGAAAAGTCGATGTCCCTGGCCTCAAAAATGCCCATCAGCTCCTCGTAGGTCAGGACGAAGTCGACGTCGGTCCGGATATCATCCTGCATGGCCTCGAGCTTTTTGGCCGCGCACGGGCCGACAAAGACGACCTTGCAGTCGGGCCGTTCGCGCCTGACGAGCCGCGCGGTATAGACCATCGGCGTGTAGGTCATGGAGATATTGCCGGATTCGGCGGGGAACAGCCGTCTGGCCATCATCCGCCACGACGGGCAGCAGGAGGTCGCCATAAACCGCTGCTCCTCCGGGACCTTTTCCATAAAGTCCCGCGCCTCCTCGATCGTGCAGATATCCGCGCCGACCGCGACCTCGACCACATCGGCAAAGCCGAGCTGCTTCATGGCCGTGAGGAACTTCGGCACGGTCACGTCCTTGCCGAACTGGCCGACGAACGACGGCGCGACGATGGCCACGACCTCGTTGCCCTCGAGCATGGAGCGGATGACCTGATAGATCTGGCTCTTGTCGACGATCGCGCCGAACGGGCAGCTCACGAGGCACTGGCCGCAGGAGACGCAGCGGTCATAGTCGATGCAGGCCTTGCCGTATTCGTCGACGCCGATGGCGTCCATGCCGCAGGCCGCCTGACACGGGCGCTCGAGGTAGGTGATGGCGTTGTACGGACAGGATCTGGCGCATTTGCCGCACTTGATGCAGAGCTTCTGGTCGATGCGGCTCTTGCCGTTGACAAATTTGATCGCGCCCTTCGGGCACACGCGCTGGCACGAGGAGGCGAGACAGCCCTGACACAGCTCGTTGACACGGTACTGCCGCGTCGGGCAGGCGTGGCAGGCGTAGGGGATGATGTTGACGAGCGGCGGCTCGTAATACTGCTCGGCGATGGCGGCCTGGTCCATGCCCTCGGTCAGAAGCGTGCGCGTCTGCACGGGCTGGAGGGACAAACCCATGGCCAGCCGCACGCGCTCGCCGGCGATGGCGCGCTCGAGAAACACGGACTCGCGGTGCAGCGGGCTCTGGCCGGGGACGATCTTGAAGGGGATATCCTCCATATCGGTGTAGTCGCCGGAGTATGCCATCCGGGCGACCTCGGTAAAGACTTTCTTTCGGATCTCTGTGATCAAAGACGGGATTCCGCGCATGATAACCTGCTCCTTCTGCATATTCTGGCGACAGTATAGCACACTTTCCTGCAAACGTCACTGTTTTCTTTTGCCTTGACAGCGGGGCGGCAATGTCGTAAGCTGAAGGCAGAGAAATGTGTATGCGGAGGGCGGCTATGTCCAAATTTCAGATCTTCCTGATCGTTCTGTATCTGTTTTTCTTCGGCGCTGTCGGCGGGTGGGTGCTGGAGCTTCTGTTCCGCCGGTTCTTCTCCGGGGCGAACCCGGAGCGCAAGTGGCTGAACCCGGGTTTCCTCTTCGGCCCATGCCTGCCGCTGTACGGATTCGGCACAGTGCTGCTGTTCGTCCTCTCGGAGCTGGACCATCAGCTGTTCGGCTCGTTTTCGGGGACATTCTGGTATTATCCGGTCATGTTCGTCGTCATGGCGCTGGCTATGACGCTGCTGGAGTACATTGTCGGCGTCGTGAGCTTCAAGGGCTTTCACCTGCGCCTGTGGGACTACAGCAAGCTTTGGGGCAACATTCAGGGCATCATCTGCCCGCTGTTCACGTTCTTCTGGGGCGTTTTGTCGCTGGCGTACTACTTTTTGCTGTATCCGCGGCTGCGGAAGCTGGTGGAGTGGTTCGTGGCGCACCCGCTGGCGTCGTTTATGGTGGGCGTTTGCTTCGGCATTTTCCTCATTGACCTGTGCTTCTCCATCCATCTCGGCGCGGTCGTGCAGAAAAAGGCCGCCGAGATCGATAAAAATGTATATGACGCCATCGACGTGCAGAAGCTGTGGCATAAAATGCAGTCCCGCGGCGGCTTCTTCCGGCTTGTGTCCATTAGGCCCCTGACGGAGCGCATCGACGCGTTTGATGAGTTTTTACACCGCAGACCGGGAAGTATGGGAAAGGAGAAATAAGAATGCTCTTCTGGATATTCATGCTGCTGTTCGTATTGATGATCCCGCTCACGATGATCTATTTTGGCCGGAGGTTTTTCAAAAGCCCGCCGAAGTCCATCAACGCGACGTTCGGATACCGGTCGACCATGTCCATGAAAAATCAGGAAACATGGAAGCTGGCGCATACGGTCTGCGGGCGGTACTGGTACTGCTGCGGCTGGCTCCTGCTGCCGCTGTCGGTCGTCCCCATCCTGTTCGTGATCGGGCGCGGCACAGAGACGATCGGGTACACCGGGGTGATCACCGTGTTCATCCAGCTCGTCCCGATGCTCTGCGCGCTCCCGGTCACGGAACACGCGCTGCGGAAAAAGTTTGATAAGAATGGGATGAGGAAGAGCTGAGAAAGGGAAACTGCAAAGCTATATGCCATTGCTCCCCGGCCCTCATCAGTCCCGGCTCCGCCGGTCCAGCTTTCCCCAGGGGAGGCCGTTTGGTGCGTACAAACCAAGAACCCCCCGCAAGAAGGTACAAATTATCTGAATTTTCACCGCACCTTCTATTGACGGCAATCGTTCTACGGCAACTGGTATCAAATCTGATGCCCTCGTATCAGGCGGCGCGTACCAAGACATACGTAAGATGAGTATCGTGTGGAACGATGCCCGAAACATTGGAGTTCGCCTGAATTCAGACGCAGAATGCACCCCGCGTCTCCAAGCACTCTTTTCTCCCCTATCTTTTCTCTTGCGAGAGAAAAGATAGGGCCGCCGGAGGCATCCGGCAGCTGCAAATTTGTGACAGCAATCCCTCAGGCGCTTCGCGCCAGCTCCCTTTACACAAGGGAGCCTTTGGATTGCGCCGCCAGAAGTGTGGCAAAAATGGGTGACAACCTCTCAGGCGCTTCGCGCCAGCTCCCCTGGAAGGGGAGCCTTTTCCGCTGCGGCGGGGCGAAAAAAACGGAAATTGTGCTGGCTTTTCTGCGCGGCATGTGCTATAATAATAACGAAAATCATTATTGAATTATGAAAGGAATCCGAGCGTATGTATTGTGTCAGAAAAATGACCGAAGATCTCTATTGGGTCGGCGCGAGTGAGCGGCGGCTGAACCTGTTTGAGAATGCCTATCCGCTGACCAACGGTGTCAGCTATAACTCCTATCTGCTGCTGGACGAAAAGACCGTGCTGATCGACACCGTCGATAAGTCCGTCAGCGGCCTGTTCTTTGAGAACGTCGACCATGTGCTGGGCGGGCGGAAGCTCGATTACCTCATCGTGCAGCATATGGAGCCGGACCACGCCGCGACCATCGGCGAGCTCGTCCTGCGCCACCCGGAGCTGACCATCGTCTGCAACGCCAAGACGCGCACGATGATGCAGAACTTCTTCACGTTTGACATCGACAGCCGCCTGCAGCTCGTCAAGGAAATGGACACGCTCACGACCGGCAGGCATACCTTCGCCTTCGTCATGGCCCCGATGGTCCACTGGCCGGAGGTCATGGTCTCCTACGACACAACGACCAAAACGCTCTATTCGGCCGACGCCTTCGGCACCTTCGGCGCGCTGAACGGAAATCTGTACGCCGACGAGGTCAACTTCCGGACCGAATGGCTCGCCGATGCCCGCCGGTATTATACCAACATCGTCGGCAAATACGGCACGCAGGTGCAGACGCTGCTCAAAAAGGCCGCGGGGCTTGAAATTGAGATGATCTGCCCGCTGCACGGCCCGGTCTGGCGCAAGGATATCGCGTGGTTCCTCGACAAATATATCCACTGGGCGACCTATATGCCGGAGGACGACGCCGTCGTCATCGCCTATGCCTCCGTCTACGGCGGCACGGAGAACGCGGCGAACGTGCTGGCCGCGAAGCTGTCGGAGCTCGGCGTGCGGAACGTGCAGATGTACGACGTGTCCGTCACGCATCCGAGCTATATCCTCTCCGAGTGCTTCCGCGCGAGTCATCTGGTCTTTATCTCCACGACGTACAACGCGGGCATGTTCGTGACGATGGAAAATCTCGTGCACGATATCGTCCATCATAACCTGCAGAACCGCACCATCGCCCTCATGGAAAACGGCTCCTGGGCGCCGACGGCGGCCGGGCTCATGCGGGCAGAGTTCCAGAAGCTCAAAAACTGCACCATCCTCGACGAGACCGTCACGATCAAGTCCACGCTCAAGGAAGCCCAGCTCGTGGACGTCGACGCCATGGCGCAGGCGATCTATGACTCCATGCCGAAGCCGGCCCCCGCGGTGCACACCGCCGACGCGCCGGTCGAGAAGAACGCGTTCTTCTCGTTCTCCTACGGTCTGTTCGTCCTGACGGCCCGGGAAGGGGAGAAGGACAACGGCTGCATCATCAACACCGCCGCCCAGCTGACCGACACGCCGAAGCGCATCTCCATCGCCGTCAACAAGGCCAACTACACCCACGACATGATCCGCAGAACGGGCGTGTTCAACCTCTCGATGCTCTCGACCGACGCGCCGTTCGGCCTGTTCCAGCACTACGGCTTCCAGTCCGGCCGGGATGTGGACAAGTTCGCGGATGTCAAGGGCATGGCCCGTGCGACGAACGGCGTGTATTACCTGCCGTACTCCACGAACGCGTTCGTGAGCGGCAAGGTCACGCAGGAGATCGACCTCGGCACCCATACGCTGTTCATCGCCGACGTGACCGAGGCCCGCGTGCTCTCCGGTGCGCCGTCCATGACCTACAGCTTCTACTTTGCAAACGTCAAGCCCAAGCCCGCCGCGCTCACGAAGCAGACCGGCTGGGTCTGCAAGATCTGCGGCTACGTCTATGAGGGCGAAACGCTCCCCGCCGACTTCATCTGCCCGCTGTGCAAGCACGGCGCGGAGGATTTTGAAAAGCTGCCGGACTGACGGCGGCGAACGACAGACAGAAAGGACCGATCATCATGCCCCGTGTACTGGAACATTTGGAACCGAAGGCGGTATTTCATTTCTTTGAAGACCTGACCCGCATCCCGCACGGCTCGCGCAACACAAAGGCCATCAGCGACTACTGCGCCGCGTTTGCCAGGGCGCGCGGCCTGTGGGTGTATCAGGACGAACTCAACAACGTCATCATCAAAAAGCCGGCCAGCGCGGGCTATGAGGCTGCGCCCGCCGTCATCCTGCAGGGCCATCTCGACATGGTCGCGGAGAAGACGCCGGAAAGCCCCATCGACATGACCAAAGACGCGCTGGACCTGCAGGTCGAGGGCGACTATGTGTCCGCGAAGGGCACGACGCTCGGCGGCGACGACGGCATCGCCGTCGCCATGGCGCTGGCGATCCTGGACAGCAGCGAGGTCGCCCATCCGGCACTCGAGGCCGTCTTCACCGTCGACGAGGAGATCGGCATGGAGGGCGCGCAGGGGCTCGACTTCTCCCAGCTCTCCGCCCGCCGGATGCTGAACATCGACTCGGAGGACGAGGGGATCTTTACCGTCAGCTGCGCCGGCGGCGCGAGCGCCAATGTCTCGGTCGGGCTGACGATGGCACCGAACGCGGCGCCCTGCGTGAAGCTGACCGTCTCCGGCCTCATCGGCGGCCACTCCGGGCAGGAGATCAACAAGGGCCGCGCCAATGCGAATATTCTGCTCGGCCGCGTGCTGGATGCGCTGGTGCAGAAGCTCCCGGTCCGGCTCGTGTCGGCCGCGGGCGGACGGAAGGACAACGCCATCCCGAACGCGGCGGAGGCCGTCCTCGCCCTCGCAGAGGGCGACCTGCCCGCCGCAAAGCAGATCGTATCTGCCTGCACGGCGGATCTCCGCAAGGAATATGCCGTGGCCGACCCCGGCGTCACCGTCACGCTGGAAGAAGCAGCCGCCTGCCCGCAGGCGCTGACGGAGGAGGCGACGCTGCGCGTCGTCCGCTATCTGCTGCTCGTGCCGAACGGCATTGCGGCCATGAGCATGGATATCCCGGGACTGGTGCAGACGTCGTGCAATCTCGGCATTTTTCACGTGGCGGACGGCGTGCTGACGGCGGTCAGCTCGGTCCGCAGCTCGGTCGCTTCGCAGAAGCAGATGCTGCTGGCGCGCTTTGCGGCGCTCAGCCAGCTGCTCGGCGGCTCGCTGCAGGTCACGGGCGCGTATCCCGCGTGGGAATACCGGCGCGAGTCCGCGCTGCGGGAGAAGATGGCCGCCGTCTACGAGCAGCAGACTGGCAAGGCCCCGAAGATCGAGGCCATCCACGCAGGGCTCGAATGCGGCCTGTTTGCCGGGCAGCTGCCGGGGCTGGACTGCGTCTCCTTCGGCCCGGATCTGGTCGATATCCATACCGCGCGCGAGAAGATGTCCATCTCCTCGGTGCAGCGCACGTGGAAGTTCCTGCTCGGCGTATTGGAAGCGCTGAAGGACTGAATTCGGTGATTTTTTGCCCCGGCGGGCCGCAGACCGCGGCTCGCCGGGGCGATTTTTGTGCTTCCAACGCCAAAACCGTGTAATTTTTTGCATATCGTTTATAAAAGCTTCACACTTCTCCCGAATAAAGGCGGTATAATCAGCATATTCGAAAGGAAGAGGAAGTGAACTGCATGGGAACAGATCCGTATCAGGTGCTCGGCGTATCTCCGAACGCTTCGGAAGACGAGATCCGGCAGGCCTATCGCCGGCTGGCAAAGAAATATCACCCCGATCTGAACCCCGGCGACAAGACCGCCGCGCAGAAAATGAACGAGGTCAACGCGGCCTACGACGCGATCAAGAATCCGCAGGCCTACCGCCAGCAGCAGGCGCAGCAGCAAGCCCAGCAGCAGGAGCGCGAGCAGTACCGGCAGGCCGGGCAGCAGACCTATGACCCCTTCTCCGACCCGTTCGGGTTCTGGGGTGCGCAGGGGCAGGGCGACGGCCAGCAGAGCAGCTGGCAGCAGACGGACCAGAACGGCTGGCAGACCTGGTACTACCGCACCGGCAGCGACCAGGACGAGGGCGACCAGCCCGGCGGCTACCGCTGGACCTATCACCGCACGCGCCGCCGTGGAAACTTCCTCGTGCGGCTGCTGGGCATCTATCTGGTGATCCAGATGCTCGCCGCGCTCTTTGGCAGCTGCGGCTACCGCAGCGCGTATTATTATGACCCGTATTCCTACCGCGATTACAGCTACAGCAATTCAGGATCCTATGCCAACCAGAACCAGACGGACGGAAATACAAGCTCCGGCAGCTGGTATTGAGACGGCAGAATGGATCTGACAGGAGGAACCTCAGATGTCCAGAACGATCGGTATTGACCTCGGCACGACCAACAGCTGCGTTGCCGTGATGGAGGGCGGCGAGCCCGTCATCATCCCCAACGCCGAGGGCGGACGTACGACGCCGTCGGTCGTCGCATTTTCCAAGACCGGCGAGCGGCTGGTCGGCAATCTTGCCAAGCGGCAGGCCGTCACCAACCATGACCGGACCATCGCATCCATCAAACGCCAGATGGGCACCAACTACAAGGTGTCGATCGACGGCCATAAATATACCCCGCAGGAGATCTCCGCCATGATCCTGCAGAAGCTCAAGACGGACGCCGAGAGCTATCTCGGCGAGCCGGTCACCGACGCCGTCATCACAGTCCCTGCCTATTTTACCGACGCGCAGCGGCAGGCGACGAAGGACGCGGGCAAGATCGCGGGGCTCAACGTCCAGCGCATCATCAACGAGCCCACGGCCGCGGCGCTCGCCTACGGCATCGACAAGGAGCAGGCGCAGAAGATCATGGTCTATGACCTCGGCGGCGGCACGTTCGACGTGTCGATCCTCGATATCTCCTCCGGCGTCATCGAGGTGCTGGCCACGGCGGGCAACAACCATCTCGGCGGCGACGATTTTGACCAGTGCATCGTCGATTACCTCGTCTCCGAGTTCAAGAAGGAAAACAAGATCGATCTGTCGCGCGATCCCGTCGCCATGCAGCGCGTGCGCGAGGCCGCGGAGAAGGCGAAGATCGAGCTTTCGTCCATGAAGCAGACGACGGTCGAGCAGCCGTATATCGCCGTCGGCAAGCAGGGGCCGCTGCACATGCAGATCCCGCTGACGCGCGCGAAGTTCAACGACCTGACCTATCATCTCGTCCAGGCCACGCGCGAGCCGGTCAACCAGGCCATCAATGATTCCGGCATCAGCATCTCGCAGATCAGCAAGGTGCTGATGGTCGGCGGCTCGAGCCGCATCCCGGCCGTGCAGGATCTGGTCCAGTCGATGACGGGCTCGCTGCCGTTCAAGGGCATCAACCCCGACGAATGCGTCGCCATGGGCGCGTGTCTGCAGGCGGGCGTGCTCTCCGGCAGTGTGAAGGGGCTGCTGCTGCTCGATGTGACGCCGCTGTCGCTCGGCATCGAGACGCTGGGCGGCGTCTGTACCCGCATCATTGAGCGCAATACGACGCTCCCCATCCGCAAGAGCCAGATCTTCACCACGGCCTCGAGCTTCCAGTCGTCGGTCGATATCCACGTGCTGCAGGGTGAGCGCCCGATGGCGCACCAGAACAAGGAGCTCGGCCGCTTCCAGCTCACGGGCATCCGCCGCGCGCCGCGGGGCGTGCCGCAGATCGAGGTCACGTTCTCCATCGACGCCAACGGCATCGTGAACGTGTCGGCGAAGGATCTTGACACCGGCAAGGCCCAGCAGATCACCATCACGGCCTCGAGCAACATGAGCCGCGACGAGATCGACCGCGCCGTGCGCGACGCGCAGCGCTACGCCGCCGAGGACGCCAAGCTCAAGGCAGAGGCCACGGCCCGCGACCGCTGCGAGCAGCTGATCTTCCAGGCCGGAAACGCGAAGAACCTTTCCAAGGACGACAAGCCCCGCGTGGCCGAGGCCGTCAAGAACGCGAAACGCGCCGTCAAGTCCAAGGACGCCGCGCAGATGAACGAGGCGGCCGGTCAGCTGGAGACGCTTCTGAACGAGGTCGGCGTCCACATCGACCCGAACGCCGAATACCACGGCTCGGCCAGCTACGAGAACCCGAACAACGACTTCTCCGACGACGCCGTCGACGCGGATTTTGAAAAATTATAAGAAAATGCCCGTGTTTCTTCGGGTAATGTTCGTAGGGGCACAAGTTGACACCATGTCTTGCAAGGGGCGGACAGCGTTTGCTGTCCGCTTTCTTGCGTTTTTTCTCTGCTTTTTATTATGCAGGAAGCTGGAATACCTCACTCAAGGGCGGCGCAATGCGCGGCTGCGCCTCGCCCTGCTCCATTTCGCTGTCCACCGTGCCGATGTCGCGGTAGACGATGCGGATGCTCTGGTGGGAGCTGCGGGAGTATTTCTCCGTCCGCTCGCCTACCTCAATCCGCTGGATGAACAGCCGCAACAGCTCCGGCGTCAGCTCGTCGATGGCGGTGTACTGCTTCGCCTTCTCAACGAATGTGTTCACGTTGGCGGAGGCGGCTTTCAGCTTTTCCAGCCGGGCCTCCTTTTCGGGGATCTGTTCCTCCAACGCTTTCTGTTCGACGGTGTAATCGCCCGCCAGCATCCGGTACTGCTCATCGGTCACCCGCCCCAGCACATTGTCCTCATAGAGCCGCTTGAACAGCTTGGACAGTTCCTCTCTGCGCCGCCGCATGGTATCCAGATCTTTTTGGATCGTGTTCATCTCACGCCGCAGCTCCAGCGTATTCTTGCTGCCGATGTAGGCGGCGAACTGCTTTTCCTTCATCCGCGCGAAGTGCGTCACCCGGCGTAAGTCCTCCAGCACAACGGCTTTCAGTTCAAACTCCCGGATGTGATGCGGCGTGCAAACGGTCTTGCCCTTTTTGCCGTAGGTGTAGCACTTGAAATTGTACTCCGTCCGCTTCATCGTGCTGGCTCTGTGCAGCACCAGCGGCTTGCCGCAATCCGCGCAGAACACCAGTCCAGAGAAGATGTTCGGCTCGTCCATGTGCTTGGGGACACGCTTTTTGTGCTGACGCACCTCCTGCACGATGTCCCACTGCTCCTGCGTGACAAGGGCTTCGTGGGTGTTCTTCACCACGAACCGCTCACTTTCAGGGCGCTCCACACGCTGCTTGTTTTTGTAGGAGATCGTAGTGGTGCGAAGCCCAACCGAGTGTCCGAGGTAGACCTCATTGTTCAGAATGCTGGTGACGCTGTTGGAAGACCACAGGCAGGGTCTGGTGGTGTCCAGTCCTCGATGGCTTTTCCCGGTCTTGCGGTAGTAGGCGTTGGACGGGTTCACCACCTGCTCCTTGGTGAGGATGGTGGCGATTCGCTTGGGGCCGTTCCCCGCAGCGCAGAGAGAGAAGATGCGCTTCACCACAGGTGCGGTGTCCTCGTCCGGAACCAGCGTGTTGGCATCACCATCACTTTTCCGATAGCCGTAGGGCGGTCTGCCGCCCAGCCGCTCTCCCTGCTCCGCTTTCATTTTCATGACCGCGCGGACCTTGCGGCTGGTATCCTTGGCGTGAAGCTCGTTGGCCCAGTTGCGGATGGGGTTGAAGTCATTGCTGCTCTCCACCGTGGAATCCACGCCATCGTTGACCGCGATGAAGCGGACATTCTTCTGCGGGAAATAAATTTCCATGTAGTAGCCCACTTGCAGATATTCACGCCCCAAGCGGGAGGCGTCCTTTACGATGAGGTTCGCCACCTGTCCTGCTTCGATCATCTCCACGATCTTTTTCCATGAAGGCCGCTCGAAGTTCGTACCAGAGTAGCCGTCGTCCGCAAGGAAGATGGTGTTCTCGAAGCCCTTTTCTTTTGCGTATTTCTCCAGCAGGGTGCGCTGGTGCTGAATGCTGTTGGACTCTCCGGCCCGCTCGTCCTCCTGACTGAGCCGCCCGTAGAGTACGGTGTATTGCTGATTTTCTTGACCTGCCATAGTTACCTCCTTTTCGTTGGGGCAGGCCGGTACGGTAACACGAAGTATACCGCACCGGCTCTCGCAAGTCTACCGGAATTTTACTGCTCATGATGCTCCCGCTCTAACTTTGTGTCGATAAGTTGCAGGAGCTTGTCCGTGGGTGTTGCCGATGCGCCGCCAGGGAATACGGATGTCACAAGGAAGCACTTCCCCCCGACCAGCATCGCCCGTTGACGGGTGAGGTCATCGCCCTCCCATTTGGCTGTGCTGTCGCGGAACAACGTTTCCACGCCGCCGTCCTCGGAGCGGCGCAGGATGACCTGCTCCGGTCGGTAGGCACCGAGGATGCCCGTGTCACGATAAATTTCCCAATCCTGTTTCATTACAATCCTCCCATGGTTTGCTCATGCTGTTGCTTTTTCTGTTCTTCTCGCGCGGCGTGTTCATCCAATTTTTCTTTCACAGCCATAGCCGCGCCTGCGGCGAAGCCAATCGCCGCGCCTAAGTTTTCAGCGGCGATTTTCGCCTCCATGCGCCGCCGCTTTTCCTCGGCGTCCTCATCTTCATCCAGTAGTGTCCCTGCGGCAGCCAGCCCAGCCGCGGCGGGGATCAGAGGAACAGGCCGCGGATCGCCGCCGCGCCATACCAACCCGCCAGTGCCGCCGTGCCAAGGATCAGCGCCAGCATGATCCACTTGAGGGCCACCAGCAGGCTGAAATCCGGGAGCCAGTCGATCCACTTGGAGGAATATTTCTCGCTCAGATTCCCAACCCGTTCCAGCAGTTTGTTCATTTCCGTCAGCGATTTCTGCATCTCTGTGAGCGACTTCTGCACCGGCGTCAGGTCGATGCGCGTTTTCAATTCCGGCAACGTATTCCGAATTTCCTCCAGCTCCCAGTTTATTTCGCCCACCTGCTTTGCCAGCTTGTTCATTGTCTGCGGCAGATCGCACTGGATCACAATGGGCTGCATCGGCTGCGGCGCAGCCGGCGGTGCGCTGTTCGGCTGATTCAGCCGCTTCAATTCCTCCATCGATTTCCGCTGCTCGACGGAGTTTTCTCTTGACGAGCTCTGCGCGTATTCTGAATTCATGTTCCATGGCCTCCTTGCAATACTTTTCCTCGTGTAATTTGCTGTCGCGGCATCTCATGCCCTCCGGCGTGGTGTAGGTGATGTACTTGCGGCCGCTCTCCCAGCGGACGGCGTAGCCCTCGGATGCCATCAGGGAAACGAAGGCGTCCTTGTCGGCGGCGTATTTCATGCACTCGTCGATGGTGTTCATGAGCCGCAGC
>OLRD01000655.1_pt1 | contig 26146 bp, 23 predicted proteins | sample 1672051 | NCBI WGS metagenome assembly OLRD01 (sample SAMEA3136640, study PRJEB25190) | human gut metagenome | biome: human gut; feature: human-associated habitat; material: faeces | place: Austria | collected 2013 | reverse complement strand
ATCAGCTGCAAGGAATTCAAAACGTCAGCGGCATTCCTGCCAAACCGGGACAGCTCGAACACATACCAGGGAATCTCGCCGCCGCCCTTTGTCATGCCGAAGCCCGGGCGCGCCACGGCCTGGAAGCCGCCGGCCACGTCCACAAGTGTGATGATAAGATCCTGTGCGCCCACAAAATCCGCAATGGTATCCTTGCCTGCGAAGTAGATGTTGAAATCCACTTTTTCGCCCGCGGCGATGCGCTTTTGGATCTTGTCCATCGGGCTTTCGTACAGCGTTACTTCAAAGCCCTTGGCTTCCAGCTTTTCTTTCAGGCTCTCGGCTGCGTTTTTGCCGCCGCCCATCAACTTTTTCATCGCGCCGCCCAGGCCCTTGGCCTCCAGCCCGGTGACGTACACGATCATGATGCGCCTGTACTTTTCCGGCGTCATGGGCAGCACGTCCGCGTCCTTGTATTTCACCAGCGTCAGCGCATGCTCGGAGATTTCTTTCTGCATGGCCCTGTGCGCGGCGCAGCCGATAACCCTTTCCATCTCGGCGGCGGGGGGAACAAGCTCTGTCCGTGCCTTTTTGTGCAGACCCATGTGGGCTTTCAGCGCCAGGATGCGGTGCAGGGCGTCGTCCAGGCGTTCGTCGGTGATGACGCCGTTTTTGTAACCGTTCATCATGGAGGCGAAGTCTTCGTCCATGTCGTTGAAGAACAGGAACATGTCGCAGCCTGCGGCAATGGCGGCGGGGATCATGTCGCTGCGCTTCATGCGGCAGGTGAGGCCCACCATATGGCTGGCGTCTGTGAGCACCATGCCGTTGAAGCCCATTTTGCCCTTGAGCAGGTCCGTCAGCAACTCCTTAGACAGCGTGGCCGGCATGATGTCGTCGTCCTTGATGTTCGGGTTCATGGCACGGGTATAGCTTGGAAGCATGATATGTCCGGCCATGATGGCCTCCAGCCCGTTGTCGATGAGGTTTGCGTAGATTTTGCCGAAGGTGGCGTCCCATTCCTCGCAGGAAAAGGTGTTGACGCTGTTGGCAACATGCTGGTCACGGTCATCCAGGCCGTCGCCGGGGAAGTGCTTGGCCGCGCAGCAGAAGCCGGGCACCTCGTGCGCGCCCTCCATGTAGGCCTGGGTCATTTCCATCACGCGCTGCGGATCGTTGCCGTAGGTGCGCAGGCCGACGACGGGGTTGTGCCAGTTGTAGTAAATATCGGAAACCGGAGCGAAACTGAGGTTGCAGCCGATGGCCGCGGCCTCCGTGTTGGCCATTTTGCCAAGAGCTTTGGCGTATTTTGCGTCGCCCGTCGCGCCGATCTTTGTCTGTGCGCCGATCATTGTGCCGTTGCTGCACGCACCGTTGCCGCCGTTCTCGGTATTGCAGGCGATGATGAGAGGAATTTTGGAATTTTCCTGCAGAATACGGTTCTGCTCATGCACCTCGGCCGCGGTGCCGGGGTTGTAGCGGATACCGCCGATGTGGTATTTGTCAACGGTCATTTTCAAATATTCCTCGGTGCGGGAGGAACCCATGTTGAAAAACAGCTGGCCGATCTTTTCCTCAAGCGACATCGAGGCGATGGTGTCCTCCACCCACTGCACAGCCTCGTCATCCAGGTAATAGGGCTTTGCACGCATATCCACGGGCATTCGATCATATCCTTTCTTTTTGTTTTGTTCCGATTGATTATTTTGTGCAGCCTTGCACCAAAAGAAGAGTGATTGCGAATTGGTAAAAAATAACCTTCAAAATCTTTTGATTTTATTTAAAATTAACAAAGAAAATCGGATAAGTCAATGACATATCTTGCGAAACTGTGCTATACTGAAACCACGAAATACAATATCGGGAGGAACTGTGCATGGAAGTGCTGGAGCGTCTGACCCCTTATGTGGAGCTTGTGCATCTTCTGCTCAATACAAATTTTACTTATCTGACGCGCAAGCTGGCGCCAAGCGATTCGCTGGACCGCGCGCGCATCCCGTCCGCCGTGGCAAAAAGCTACGACGAGGTGCTGTTCGGCGGCGTCCTGTTTGACTGTGTTCCCGGCATCCCGTGCGAGATCAAAACCCCTTTCGGCATATGCTTCACGGCGCTGGCGCTTTGGAAAGGGGACGGCTTCGTGCTCATCGGTCCCTATCTGCCCGAGCGGGCGGACGGCGCGCAGCTGGAGGAGATCCTGGCGTCCCAGGGCGTGCCGCTGGGCCTGAAAGAACAGTACGGCGTTTATTACAGAGACCTTCCCACGCTGAGCCGCGGCAAGGTGCGCGCCGCACTGGGCGTACTGGCGGCGGGCGTGTACGGCGAGAGCCTTGCGTCCAGCGCTTTCAGCAGCCGGGATATCTCCCCGGAGGACCCGTCCCCCTGTCCCGTATTTGAGGAGGATTCCATGCAGGTGCGCGCAGACGCCATTGCACGGCGGTATGAGGGAGAGCGCAGGCTTATGGAAGCGGTGGCCCGCGGCGATATGCGCGCCGCCGACATGGTGGAGGAGACAACTCTGCGGCTGGAGCGGGTGCCCAATAAGCTGCGCAACCGGAAAAACCTGTTCATCGTGCTCAATACGCTGATGCGCAAGGCTGTGGAGGCCGCGCAGGTGCATCCGTTTTATATCGACGCAATCAGCGCCAAATGGGCCATGCGCATCGAGGCGGTGGAGCAGGAGGCCGACCTTTATCCCATGCGGCGGGAGATCGTGGAGGATTACTGTCGTCTGGCGCAGACGCGTTCCATGGCCAGCTATTCCCCCAATGTGCGAAGCATGCTCACTTATGTGCAATTCAATTTGGCCGAGGGCATTTCGCTGGAGGCCATTGCCCGGCAGCTGGGTGTGAACGCCAGCTATCTTTCCAGCCAGTTCAACCGCGAGGTGGGCAAAAGCCTGCCGGAATATGTTTCGGAAAAGCGCATTGCGGAGGCCAAGCGCCTGCTGCGCGGGCGCGCGCAGCTGCCCATTGGGCAGATTGCCGCGGCGGTGGGCTTTTCAGACGTGAACTATTTTACGAAGGTGTTCAAGAAAAAAGCGGGGCAGACGCCCAGCGCCTACCGCGCGGCACAGCGCGCGCTGGCGGCGGAACAGAAAGAGATATGAATATGCGGCGGCCGGAACCCGGCCGCCGCATATTTTTCTTGAGTAAGGAAACCACCGGCAGGGGAAACACGAACTTATGCGAATCTGTTGAATCGCAATTTCTATGCTGACAGACCCAATCAAAAATGGGTAACCGATATCAGTTATATTCCAACCAAGCAGGGAACTCTTTACCTTTCCGTCATCCGCGATTTGTTTGACTTAAGCATCGTCGCCTACAAAACCAGCACCCGCCAAAGTATCAAACTGGTGCTGGATACGATCCGCACGGCAATAGAAAAAGAAGAGGTCACTGCAGAGCTGCTACTCCACAGTGACCAAGGCTTTCAATATGCTTCTCAAAGCTATTTTGCCCTAACTACACAATACGGCATTACTCCGTCTATGTCAAGACGGGCGAACCCATACGACAATGCTATGGCAGAAAATTTCTTTTCCATTCTCAAATCCGAATGCATTCGTCTTTTCAAGACGGAGACCATCCGCGAAGCACAAACGCTCATTGATAGTTATATCGCTTTTTACAACCATGAACGCATTCAGCTTTACTCCAAGCTCTCTCCTTTCCAAAAACGACGCCTGTTTGTCTAATCCTTCTTTATCCTATCAATGGTGGTTTTATTTCTGTCTTTTTCTTCTGGAACAGTTCATTCGCCGGTGGTTATGACTTATTCCTGTTCTCGTCCGCTCCGCCGCGGCTTGCGCGCTTTGAGAATGAGCATCATCGGCCGCCGCAGCTCGTCGGCCATACCGGGCACGGCGTCCAGCATCTCCCGCGCAGGCTGCGGCTCCACCAGCGCCTCCAGCGCGAAGCCACGCGCCAGAAGCGGCTGCACATAGCCCGTAACGGTGCGGTGGTATTTGCGCATATGCTCGCCTAAAAACACCGCGTCCCGGGGTCCCTGCTCAAAGTATCGGTCCACGGGCCAGTGCAGCGGGGCGCCGCCTGCGTCCCTCTGCCAGTCCTGCGGCCCCTGGGCCGTGAACACCGGATGTTCCGCCGAAAAAATAAACCATCCGCCGGGGGACAGCGCGTCCCAGACCATGCGGCACACGCCCGCGTAATCTTCCACATAATGCAGCGCCAGTGAACTGAGAACGACGTCCCAGGCCGCAGGGGCGGGCCGCGTATCCTCAATGGCCGCGCGCCGGTATTCCACGACGGGGCTGTCGGTCATGGCGCGGGCGCGTTCCAGCATGCGTTGGGAAAGGTCCGTCCCAAGCACACGGGCCGCGCCATGCTCGGCCGCGTACCGGCAATGCCATCCGAAACCACAGCCAAGGTCCAGCACGCGCTTGCCGGCGAGCTCCGGCAGCAGCGCTTTCAGTGCCGGCCATTCGCCTGCGGCGGAAAGCCCCTGCTCGGAACGGGGCATATGGCTGTACTGCTCGAAAAATACGCTGTCATCGTATTTGTTTTCTTTCAAAAAAGCACTTCCCCTGCATGTTTTCTTCATGGTAACACATCTGTTCTGCGGCGGCAAGCCTGCGCGGCAGGCCTTTTTTGTGCAGGTGAGGGCCTGTTTTGCGCAGCTTGCTCCGGAGCGCTTGCAGCGGCGGGCCGGGGTGTGTATCATAAAGATGCGGCCGCGGGATAAACACAAACAAAGGGGGAGGGGCTGTTGAACATCCGTATCTGTGAGGACCCGGCCTGCGCGGACATCGAGGTGGTGGTGCGCTGCAGGCAGCTTGACGACACAGTGCTTTCACTTTTGGCGCGCCTGCGCGTTTACGACGCGAAGCTCACCGGAGAAAGGGACGGCGCCACCTACGTTCTGGCGGCGGCAGACGTGCTGTATGCCGACACGGCGGACAAAAAGACGTTTCTTTATACAGCGGACGCCGTATATGAAACGCCCCTGCGCCTGTACGAACTGGAGGAGCAGCTTGCCGCGCGGGATTTTGTGCGCGCGGGTAAATCGGTGCTGCTAAATTTTGCCCATGTGGCGGCGCTGCGTCCGGACTTCGGCGGGCGAATGCGGGTGACGATGTCCAACGGCGAGGTGGTGGTGGCGTCGCGCCAGTATGTGCCTGCCCTCAAGGCAAAGTTGGGGCTGTGAGCCCTATACCGGAAAAGGAGTGTTTGCTGTGAAAAAATTTTTTGATATCGTAATGCCTGTAAAGACGGCCGCATGCTATATTTTTACGGCCACTATGTGCGTGTATGCCGTTCTGGATCTGGTCTTCGGCTGGGGCGGTCTGCCCGATAACTACCTGTTTTCGTTTCTGCTGCTGTCGCTGGCGGGCGGCGTGCTGCAGATCGTCGCGTTTACAGAGCTTGTTATCAAAAGGCTGCGCTATACGCTGCGGCTGTTCGTATTTGCAGTGCCGTATCTGGCGGTGCTTTCGGCCATTGCCGCCGGGTTCGGCTGGCTGCCCGCAGCGCAGCCGGGCGCATGGGCGCTGTTTTCCCTGATTTTCCTGGCGGTGCTTCTGACAATGACGCTGGGGTTCGAATTGTATTACCGCATCAGCGGCAAAAAATACGACGGCCTGCTGGGCCAGTACCGCGCTTCCCGTACACGGGATGAAAACAGCCGGAGAGAATACTGATGCATGCGGCGGAAAGCCGGATGAAAGGAATGAAAAGTTTTCAACAAAAGAGGCCTGCGCGGTGGAAAACCGCACAGGCCCTTTCCGTTTATCATAAAGCTGCAGCCTCAGCTGTTTTTCAGGATGACGCGCTCCACAACATCGGCCACATCCTCGCATTTGTCGCAGCATTTTTCCAGGCGGTCGAACAGCGCCGTCCAAGCCATCACGTCCACGGGCGTGCTGGCATCCGCGTACAGCGTGTGCATGGCGTCTGTGTACAGCTTATCGCCTTGCTCCTCCAGGCCGTTTATCTCAACGATCTGGGTGTGGATGGTCTTGGATCTGCGGAAATTGGGAAACTCCTCCATCATGGTCTTGAGTGCGGCGCAGCAGTCTGCGATGACCTGTGCAAAAGCCTGCGCCTCGGGCCGCAGCGTGCGGATATTGAACATATACAGCCGCAGCAGAACATCCTCAATGCTGTCTGTCACGTCGTCGATGGTGCCGGAAAGCTCCATGATATCTTCCCGGTCAATGGGGGGCAGGAACTCACGCACAAGCTGTTCCATCGTGCCGTGCTTTGCGATATCGGCCGAGTGCTCGATTTTGTGCATAGCCTCGATATGCCCGGGCAGCGCCTCCGGCTCATAGTGGTCAAACACCGTGCAAAGCATGTCCGCCGCAGCGCAGGCGGAATTTACGCCGCCCACAAAGGCCTCAAAATAATCCGTTTCCTTTTTTCGTGCCATTTTCACGTTCTCCTTCCTATTCTCAGAACAGCCACATGAACAGCCGTGCCATCAAAAAGCCAATGGCCCCGCACCCGGGGAACGTCAGCGCCCACGTCAGCCCCATTTCCTTTACCACGCCCCAGTTCACGCTGGACAGCCGCCGCGCCGCGCCCACGCCCATAATGGCGGTGGTCTTGGTGTGCGTTGTTGAAACAGGGATGCCAGTCAGCGAGGAAAGCAGCAGGCAGGCCGCGCCCGCCATGTCGGCGGCAAAGCCCTGGTATTTTTCCAGCTTCACCATATCCATGCCCACAGCCTTGATGATGCGGTAGCCGCCGATGGAAGTGCCCAGAGCCATTACGGCACTGCACAATACCATCAGCCACAGCGGGATCTGGAAATTGGTGACGTTGTCCTGTCCGTTGGCCAGAAAGATGCCCAGCATGAAAACGCCCATAAACTTTTGGCCGTCCTGTGCGCCGTGCATGAACGCCATAGCCGCGCCGCCCGCGATTTGTGCGCCGCCGAAAAAGCCCGTGGTGCGCCGCCGGTCCATGTTTTTGCACAGGAACTCCACCAGCCTGGCCGCGGCCCAGCCGAATGCGAAGCCCAGCAGAGTAGACAGAACCAGGCCGTACAGGACCTTGATCCATTCGCCGCCGTTGATGCCCGCAAAGCCTCCGTGCAGCGCGATGGCCGCACCGGACAGCCCGGCGATCAGGGCGTGGCTCTCGCTGGTGGGGATGCCGAACCACCAGGCGGCCGTGGCCCATGCCACGATGGCTACGAGCGCCGCGCACAGCGCCGTCAGCGCGTCTGCGGTGTTGCCGCCGAAATCCACCATGTTGTAGATGGTGGCCGCGACGCTGGCGTTCACCATGGTCATCACCAGAACGCCCAGGAAGTTAAAGACAGCCGCCATTAAAATGGCGCTGCGCGCGCTCATCGCGCGGGTGGAAACACAGGTGGCGATGGCATTGGGCGCATCCGTCCAGCCGTTCACCAGCACCACGCCCAGCGTCAGCGCCACTGTGACGGCCAGAACCGGGTTCGCGGCAAGCTGCGCCAGAAATTCACTCAGGGAGATCGTCAAGCAAAGCCCTCGCTTTCTTTTTACAAAAAACTTACTATACCTTTACAAGTATAATGGCAGTTCCTGACAAAAGCCAGAGGGAAAGGACATGATTTTACATTTCCTTTACATAACTTGCCGAAAAAACAGTCTTTTCCGGGGTCCGGGCATAGAAAAGGCCGGACGGCATACAGAAAAAGCCGCGCCCGGAGAGAGTGCGGCACGGATTGCAGAAAAAACAAAAAGGAAAAACGCTCGGAGAAAAGCCATTGGGCCTTTGCGAAGTAAAGTGCAAGCCACGCGGAGGGTGCCGCGAAACGGGATGGCGGCGCGCCCGCGGGCAAGTGCAGATGGCTGTGTAGGGGTTCTGGTGCAGACAACCGCGCCGAAAGCACGGCCTCTGGTGCAAACACGCCCTTTTTTCATTCAGAACAACTCCGCGTCACCCTGCAGGGCTGACGCCGGGGCGTATAGAGAGCTGGCTCTCGAAGCGCAGCGTGCGCGGCTCAGTACGGCATTAGGCGTTACAGCGGCAGGTCCCGCCGGCTGAACACGGCCGTGCCCAGCGCGTAAAAACCAAGCCCCAGCGCCAGCAGCACGGCCGCGCCTGCGTACGCGGCGCCGTCGCCGCGGAAAAGGCCGGTGGGGTCAAACAGGGTGAACACGGTGGCGTATTTCAATTTTTCCAGCCGGCCGCCCATGTTGGCCAGCATGCGGATGAGGAAAAACAGCACGGGAACGCCCGCGCCCAGCGCCACGGAAAGGCGGCTCTCGTTGAACAGGCAGGAGGCGAAAAAGCAGAACCCGCCCAGCGCCAGATGCAGGCACAGCAGCCCGGCGTTCACCACGAGATAGGCGGGGACATCCAGCTCGCCGGGAAACATCGCGGCGGCGCAGCCCACGGCCAGCGCCGTACAGTAGGCGGTAAGCAGCGTACCGCCCGCAATGAGCACCAGCGCCTGGGTGCGCGCTACCCGCGCCCGGGTGTTGGGCGAGGCCAGCAGATAGGCCATACTGCCCGTGTCCACCCAGCGCGCGACCAGCCGGTTCGCCGCCAGAATGGAAAATACCAGAGGCAGAAGCAGCAGCAGAAAGCCGTACAGATAGTTGATGAGGAACCCGCCCAGCGAGCTGCTGCCCGCCTGCATGCCCACCATATTCATGAGCTGAGGCATGGCCGTCACGATCTCGTCCAGTGTGGCGTTGAGCTTGGGGTCGAACATGGCTGTGATCATGGACACATACAGCGAAAGCACGGCCGCAAAAACCACCCATGTTTTCCACAGCGATCTTGCGCTGCGCCGGAAAAGCACACCGTTCATCAGCTCTGCGCCTCCTTTCCGTAATAGTGCAGGAACACGTCCTCCAGACTTTGACGCGGCGCGTCGATGGACGTCACCGGAAACCGGGCCATCGCGGTGGTCAGAGCGGACATGCCGTCCCGCACGCGCACCGTCACCGTGCAGCCCTGCGCAGCCTGCACCCGCAGGCCGGGCGCGGCCGCAAAAGCTGCCGCGGCATCCGGTGTGGAAAGCGTGACGGAATAGGTGCGGCTGCGACGCGCCTTCAGTGTGCCGATCTCCTCCACGGCGGCCAGGCGCCCCTCCCGCAGAATCCCCACGCGGGCGCAGGTGCGTTCCACCTCCTCGAACATATGGGAGGACATCAGTACGGTCTTGCCGCGCTGCTTTTCCTCCAGGATCAGGTCGATGAAGCGGTTCTGCATCAGCGGGTCCAATCCGCTGGTGGGTTCATCGAGGATGAGCACCGCCGGGTCATGCATCAGCGCGCATACAATGGCCACCTTCTGCTTCATTCCCTTGGACATGCGCCGTATCCGGCCCGAGGCGTCCAACTCAAAGCGCTCGCAAAGCTCTCCGGCGCGGCCCGTGCCCCGCATGCCGCGGTAGGCGGCCAGAAAGCGGATGAACTCGCCGCCGCGCATATCGTCGGGCAGGGCGGGCTCGCCCGGAATATAGCCCATATTTTTTTGAATGGCCGCAGTCTGTGTGCGGCAGTCAAGGCCGTTGATCGTGCAGGTGCCGGAATCCGGCGCAAGGAACCCCATCAACTGGCGGATGGTGGTGGTTTTTCCTGCGCCGTTTGGACCAAGAAAGCCGAACACCTCTCCCTGCTCCACGGCGAACGAAACGTCGAACACGCCGTGCCCGCCGCCGTAATCCTTTGTGATGTGCGAAAGCGCGATCACGCTCATAAATATTCCTCCTTGTAGGCGATCTTGCGGAACATTTCTTCCCAGCCGCTGTAATCGGCCAGGATATCCTCAAGCCGCAGCGGCACGCCGGCGCGCTGCTTTTCGTTCATGTAGCCCTCGGTCATCCAGGTCAGCATGCGCAGAAGCTGGGCAGGGTCCACACCGGGACGGAATTTGGAAAAATCGATGTTGGAAAAATACTGCGCGAAGCTGCCGGTGAGGTCCCCGTTCAGCCTGGCCTGTACTGCGTCGGAAACAGCCTCGCCCCGGGAGTAGAAGGCGCGGATGGAAAATTCCAACAGATAAGGGCAGCGCGTCAGCAGTTCCAGCTTGGCCCGTGCGCCGATGTGCATCAGCTCGAAAAAATCCGTCACGCCGTCCAGCTTCTGCCGCAGCACCTGCCCGCGCACCTGCTCCAGCGCATAGTCGTACAGATACAGGTACAGCGACTGCTTGTTGCGGAAATAGTAAAACAGAAGCCCCTTAGAGATGCCTGCCTTAGCCGCGATATCGTCGGTGGAGGCGTGCTTGTAATCGTTGCGGGCGAACAACTCCAGCGCGGCGTTCGTAATGCGCGCCTGCTTTTCCGGAGACAGTGTGAAAAATTTTTCGTTCAAGGCAGTCCCTCCCGTTCCGCCGCAGGGTTGACCGGCCGGTCAAGTTTCATTATACGGCATTGACCGGGGCGCACAAGCCCCCTGACAGATTAATTTTGTATTAAGACGCACAGCGGCGCGGCGGGATGCCTCCGGTCCGCCGGCCGCGCCCTCCTTCCTGCGGAGAGGAAGGACCGCCCCGCAAAAAAATTTACAGATCGTTTTCTCAGCCATTTTCCGGGGCGCGCGGCGGCACAGAGCGTCAGAGCGTTCAAAAAAGCGCTCCGGAAGCAAAACGGGCAGATCCGGCCGCCGAACGGGGCGCACGGGAACGGCGTGCGGCGTCATACCATAGAGCAGGCGGCCGGGTGCTTGCGGCCCGCGCCGCGATCAACAGAAAGGAGCGATTGAAGACCATGAACGAAAACGACCTGCAAAACGCAGGGCAGAGCTGCCGCTGCCATCTGGCCATTGCCACAGTGCCGATGCAGCGCTTTGAACAGATCTATCCGGTGTCCGAGGCGTTGTGCCGCGGCACGCTGTTCGCGGCGCTGGACCTGCCGTTTTGTCCCCCGGAGGTGCGGTATGAACACTGAATGCACCTGTGTATCCAAGGTGGAGCGCGAGCTTGCCCAGCTCAGCTTTGCAATGGACGACCTGCGCCTGTTTCTGGACACGCACCCCTGTGACAAAGCGGCCCTTGCGGCCCACGAGGAAGTGCGCGCCCGGCGCGGCATCGCGGTAAAGCAGTACGAACGGCTCATCGGGCCTGTAAACTTCTATGACGCAGGCGGCACGTGTACCTGGAACTGGACGTGCGCGCCCTGGCCGTGGGAAACGGAGGACGAAAACGATGTGGAGCTATGAGAAACGCCTGCAATTCCCGGTCAGGATCAAAACGCCTAACGCGGCGGCGGCAAAGGTGATCATCACCCAGTACGGCGGCCCGGACGGCGAGCTGGGCGCGAGCATGCGCTATTTGTCCCAGCGCTACACCATGCCCTGGCGCGGCGTGGCGGGCCTGCTGACGGATATCGGAACCGAGGAGCTGGCCCATCTGGAGATGGTGAGCGCCATTGTATACCAGCTGACAAAGGGCCTTTCCGCGGACGAGATCAGGCGGCAGGGCTTCGACACCTATTTTGTGGACCATACGGCCGGCGTGTGGCCCCAGGCGGCGGGCGGTACGCCGTTCACGTCCATGTGCTTCGCCAGCAAGGGCGACGCCATCACGGATCTGCACGAGGACATGGCAGCAGATGGCACGACCGGAAAAGAACAACAATGTTGCCTCTCCGGTTCTGTGCGTTTTTCCTGTGCACTTGCCGGAGCAGCGAAAATATAAAAAAACAGCCGCACATCCGCCAGGGATGCACGGCTGCTTTGCAAAAGAAAATGAGCCAAGAGATTCGTTTTACTTTTTGATTCCGTAGCCGGACCCGATATACCCGCCTTGCTCCAGGTGTGCCGCCACGGCTCGCTGTAGGCTGGTTTGCCTGGGAAGCAGAGCAAGGGGCTTTTTGCCGCCGAACAGCCAGAGATAAAAAGATTCGCTGTCAGTGTCGGCCGCGTAGATGTTATAATCCCTGCCAAAACGGGAAATGCCGGAGTCCGGGGACAGCAGCGCACGCAGCGCGGGCGAGAGCAGCCAAGTGCCGCACAGCACAGCGCGGGGCATGCCGCTTTTACACAGTGCCGGGCCGTGCAAAGCAAAAAATTCATCGGCCTGTCCGTACGAGCCGGGCAGCGCGTCGTCTGAAAGCCGGGCGTCAGAGGGGATATGCACCGACAGTACAGGGGTGCCCGGGCCAATACCGGATGGGAGGGGCTCATCCGCGCCGGCTGCTCGGTATTCAAATTCCAGCGTACCCAGCCGGAACAAGCGGCACGCGAGGTGCCGCCATGCCCAAAAGGCACGGTCAAATATGAACCGGCCGGAACGGGCTTTGGCCTCCCGCAAAAAACGGGAGAAACAGCCCATAGTGTCGCGAAAGATTTCGTCCGGAATGCACATCATACGGTATTTTTCCCGCGTGCGGCAGGCAGCTGCCAAATACAGCGCCAAAATCTGCATGCCGTCCGGGTCACGCCCGGAAAACTGGGCTTCCAAGTGCTTCCAGGCAGGAAATGCAGTGTCCGGTGCGGTGAGCGCCATACATTGTGCCGCACAGGCATCCAGCAGCGCCGGTACAGCCGTTTGAACAAGCTGTTCGCAGACGCAGGAGGGCAGTTCAAGTTCCCGCGCCAGTGCCAAAAGCTGCGGCGGGGAAACAAAAGAGCTTGCGTTCATACAAACGCCTCCCTTTTGGCCCGGCCGGGCCTACCCATCGATCTTGCAGGCGGAGAGGATCTCGCCTACACGGTAGCTCCCGTCCAACGTTCCGTCCGGGAGAAGCGTATACGGCAGCGCCGGTTCGGCCAGTTCGGGGATGGTGTCACACTCACCTGCCGCGAATGCACGCATCCGGCGCTGTGCGGTATCCAGCCGCGCGGCAACGCCTCCCAAACGGCCGTCGATCACTTCAAAGCCGTGCGGTTTGTTGGTGGCGTTCCAAAGCGAAAGCCAGGCGAGGCGCAGCGCTTCCACCGCGCCGATGGTCTCCGTAAGGCCGTCCGCAAGTTGTTTTGCCAGTGCTGTATCATGGCTGACGACAGCCTGTGAGGCTTGTTCATGCCAAACGCATTTTTTTGCAAGAACGTCTGCCAGCATCGCATAAAATTGCCACAGCGGGGCGAACGCGCCGCCCTCGGCCGTATAGGCTTCATAACGCGGAGCCAGAGCGGCGTAATGGCGGGACAGCGCAAAGCCCTGGGTGTCTTTGGTAAACAACTGGACCAGCGGGTCCTGATACAGCAGCATTTTCGCGGCGTTCACCGGGCGGAATTCGCCCGAGCGCATGCCTTCCATATGATTGAACAGCGTCAGGTCCCAGAACGCCCGGGCGTCCGCCTGGCAGCAGACGCGCATACGCTGCGCCAGCCATTCATCCTCAAAGGAGCCGTGGTAGGTAAATTCGGCAAACATCTGCATGCCCAGCAGGGCGGTGTAGAGGTTTGCTTCTGCGCCGTTGTCGCCCCAGGCTGTGGCGAACACGAGAGGGACCCCGGCCTTGCGGCAGGCGGAGAGGCCGGCCAGCGTGGCGGTGCGCGTTTTGTCGTAATCGGGCGCAGGGCCGCACCAGGTCCAGATACCGCCCGCGAACACCGTGGGCGCATGCAGCGCATCGTGCTTTTTCAGCTGTTCGTCGTATTCCGCCTCGCGCATATGGTAGTAATCCCAGTAGACAAGCTCCACGCCGGGAACCACTGCATCCACGGCCTGCTGAGAGGGCATCGGCCCGTCATAATATCCGTTGGTGGGGGATTCCAGGCGAAAATACATATCGCTCCACATCATGGGAGAAAGGCCCAGTTCGTTTACGATATCCAATACGCGCTTCAAATGACGGCGCAAAATATCATAGGGCTTTTCATAGCCGTGCAGACGCAGATGAGCGCCCATGCCCACGCCATGAGCTTCGTCCATACCGATGTGGATACGTTTGGAGCGGTAGGGCGCGCTGGCGGCAGTGAGAATCTGCCGAAGAAAGGAATAGGTCTCCTCGCTGTCCGCTAAAAGTACTTCGTCGTTGTCCTGCAGGCGCCGCATCGCGGGCCAGTGCAGCGCACGGTTCAGATGTCCCAACGTCTGCACGCAGGGACAAAGTTCAATGCCCAGCATATCGGCATAGTCATCCAGAGCGTGCAGCTCCTCGTAGGTATAACGGCCGCGCTGGTAGCCAAAATAGGGTTGGCCGGGAACCTCGTAGGTATCCTCGGTGTACATCATGCCCAGGTTCATGCCCATCAGCGCCATCTTGCGCAAAAAGCTGCGGAGCGTATCGGGCCGCAGTACTGCGTTGCGCGAGGTGTCGAACATCATGCCGACCGTCTCAAAGCAGGGCTCTTCCCGGATATCGCAAGCTGCCAGCGGACGGGGCAGCAGGCTGAGCGCACGGTAGAACTGGATGGGCTGCGCCCACTCTATGGTGACGGATGCTCCGTCGCAGCAAACGGCAAGAGCTGCGCCCCGGTGCCCACGCACAGGCACCCCTTCCGCCGCGGGTACCATGCCGAGTTCCGGCGCAAGGGCGGCCAGTGCATCGCTGCAGCGGGCGGGAAGCTCGCCGGAAAGCGCAATTTTCAGGTCCATATTCATCTCTCCCAATTTTGACAATTTTAGGCCAGAGGCATCTCCAGGATACGCTCCAGTTCACGCTGGTACAACCGGTTCGGATAGCTGCGGGATTCAAAAAACAGTTCAGCCATTTCCGGGGTCAGCAAGCGGGCGAGGATCTCGCGCAGCTCCGCTTCTATCCTGTGCAGATTGGCATACTGTTTGGGCGCGCGTTCCCGCAGGCAATCCAGTTCCACTTTGCTGTTCGGGAAAAGATCCCCGCGGAACGCGGCAAAATTCACCGAGGCAGCATATTCCTGCCGGTACATGACATCGATGAGACGGGCGGTGTCTTTGTTGCGCGTTACAAGAGGCAGATACTGCCCCATCAATTTGTAGTAATCGTACCGCCGCTCCGCGCCCGTTGTCAACTCAATTTTATACGCTCCGTGGTAAACGCCCATAAAGCGTTCCAGAAAAGCCGCGCTGTTTGCGCGCAGGTTCCAGCAGCGGTCCGCGGCGTAGAAAGCCGTGTAGCGGCTCGTCTCGAACAGTCCATAAGGATTGCCGAAGGAGAAGGTGCTGCACCAGTTGGTGTTTACCATGCCGTCGCAGCGGCTTTGAGCGATCAGTTCACACCAGGCGTCCACATTGCGCAAGCGTTGTTCGATGCAGGGATAATTCTGCATACCGCAGCGATCGCTGGCGCGGATAGCGCAGCAGGGCAGCGTTTTTATGCCGTGGGCGTGCAGAGTTTCCATCAGGCGCGGCGCAACGATGTTCACACGGTCGGGGCTGTACAGCCAGATGGCCACCACGATGTTTTTGTTGATGAGAGCGAGTTCGTCATAGTTGCCTGCTTCGCCCATATCGCCGTCTTTCCACACGTTGGCCAGCATGTCGTGCCACACGATGGGCGTTTTGCCCAGAGAGAGGACCTTTTCCGCCAGACGGTTGATGAATTCAATGGCGATGCGTCCGCGGCTTTTGCCGCTGGCCCTGCATTCCGGGCTTTGGCCCAGGCTCCACACTTCGTCGCAGCCCAGGTGCAGGTACCGGCTGTCCGGGTGCAGGCGCGCTGTTTCCTCGATCAAAGAGGCCGCCAGCTCAAACGAGCCTTCCCGAAGCGGACACATCTCGCCGGGAGCCTCCGGCAGTTCGCGCAGATGCTGGTACTCCGGCAGCTTGAGCGCATACTCCAAATGGCCGAAGCTCTGCTGCAGCGGGATCACATCGATAAAATGGTCGTGGGCCGTTTTCAAAAGCAGCGCATGCTGCTCCGGCGTCAGAGCATCCAGCGGATGACAGAATTCCTTCCGGCTGCGGGGCAGCTTATCTTCGTATTCGATCACCAGCGTGTTCAGCTTATACCGGGCCATTTCCTCCACATATTTCAAAAGATTCTCGAACTTTGGAAACAGGCCGCGCATATCCAGATAATCGCTGCGCATCGCCAGTTCAGGCCAATCGTTGATCTCCATCGCGGGATGCTCCGGCATTTCCAGATACTGGCGCAGCGTCTGTATACCGTAAAACAACCCCGGCGCATCATGAGCGGCAAGTTGAACGGCGGGGCCGCGCACATTCAGTAAGTATCCCTCCGGACGCCGTACGGGACACTCGGGGGCAAAGCTGTTTTCCGAATACAGCGCGAAAGGCCCCTGTTCCGTGCGCACATGTTCAAACAGTTTCCCGGCAGCCAGCACCAGCCGCTCGTCCGGCTGCGGCATGCAGAGCACAACAGGCGTTTCCCGCCCAATGTCCGCGCTTCCGGTCAGACAGATGCACCGCTGGGGCTGGGGGATGAAAAACAGGTTCATGATCTTATACCTCCGTCAGAAGATGGGCGCTCTCGCGCTCCAGATAAAGCACCGCACCAGGGCAGGTGCGAAGGATGGATGCCGGGCACGCGGTGGAGACAGGCCCTTCCAGAGTGTCGCGGACAGCTTTTGCTTTGGTGGGCGCGGGAACGATGCACAGATGATGCTTTGCGCCGGCCAGCGTGGGTACTGTCAGTGTCAAGGCGTGGGTGGGCACCTGGCCGATATCAGCAAAGCATCCGTCGTGTACCTGCTGGTTGCGGCACACTTCGTCCAGGGCGACAACCTTTACCGCGGCCGGATCGTCGAATTCCGCCACAGGCGGGTCGTTGAAAGCGATATGGCCGTTTTCACCGATGCCCATGAATACAATGTCGATTGGCGCCTGTGCCAGCAGCCCGGCGTAGCGGCTGCATTCGGCCTCAACGTCGGGCGCGTTGCCGTTCAGATAGCATACTTGGCCAAAGGGCAAACGGTCGAACACGCGGGCGCGCAAAAAGTTGCCGAAGCCTTGGGGCGCCGCTGCATCCAGGCCCACATATTCATCCATGTGGAATGCGGTAACGCGTTTCCAGTCGATATCCGGCGCGGCGCACAGTGCTTCCAGAAATTCATTCTGAGAAGGAGCGGCGGCAAATACGGCGCGCACGGTGTCCTGCTGCGCCAGCAGACGGCGCAGCAGAGCAGCCCCGTCCCTCGCGGCCGCCGCGCCCATTGCGGTGCGGTCGGCATAGATGCGGACGGCAAGAGAATCCTTGCAAAAAGAACGGACAGGTTCCATGGTAAATTTCCTCCTTGGGGCGGTCAGCCCTTAACAGCGCCGATCATGACGCCTTTGACAAAGTATTTTTGCAGGAACGGATACACGCACATGATGGGCGCGATGGACACCAGAACAGTAGCATATTTCAGCGATTCTTCCACGACAAGCACGTCGCCCACGCCCACGGTGGCATTGTTGGACGAACCGGCCGACAGCAGCTCGTGCAGGATGAGCTGCAAAGAGAACAGATCGGGGTCGTTCAGATAGATGAACGGAATGAAATAGGCGTTCCAAAGGCTCACGGCATAGTAAAGGCCGATGGTGGCAAGCACCGCCTTGGAGGTGGGAAGCACCAGGCGGAAGAAAACGCCCGCGTCCGTAAGCCCGTCCACTTTGCCGGATTCCTCTATCTCAGAGGGATAGTTGTCAAAGAAGCTGCGCATGACGATAAAATTCCAGGTGGACACGGCGCCGGGCAGGATCACAGCCCATATGGTGTCCAGCAGCCCGTAGCTTTTCACTACCAGATAGGTGGGGATCATGCCGCCCTGGAAGAACATCGTGAATACGATCATCATGGAAAAGAACTTGTGGCCGATCATGCGCTTGGCACTCAGCGCGTAAGCGCCCATGGCCGTGATGCTCAGAGAGATGGTGGTGCCCAGCACGGTGTACAGGATGGTGTTGCCGTAGGAACGGAAAATACGGTCGTCCTCGAACACATAGCCGTAGGTTTTGGCTGTGAAGCCCTTGGGCCACAGCCCCACCTCGCCCTGCAGGACATATACGTCCGATGAGAATGACACGGCCAGCATATGGATCATCGGCAGCAGGATAAGCAGCACGACAATGATCATAAAGATATATAAAAAGAAATCAAAAAGTGAAAAACGGAATTTCTTTTTTGTCAACATTTAAAAGCCCTCCTTCAGCATCAGAAAAGCCCGGTGTCGCTGAACTTTTTGGAGAAATAGTTCGCAGTGACAAGCAGGACGAGGTTGATGATCGAACTGAACAGGCCGATGGCCGATGCGTAGCTCATATTGCCGGATACCATGCCCTGCCGGTAAACATAAGTAGCGATGATGTCGGAGGTCTCGTAGATGGCGGGAGAATACAGGAGCAGCACCTTTTCGAGGCCGACTTCCAGAATGGAGCCCACGCGCAGGATCAGCATCGTCGCCACAGTAGGGGCGATGCAGGGCAGCGTGATGGACCAGATCTGGCGCAGACGGGAGGCACCATCCAGTTTGGCGGCTTCATAATACTGCGGGTCCACATTACTGATAGCAGCCAGATAGACAATGGCGCCCCAGCCAAGCGTTTGCCAGACTTCGGATGCCACATAAATAGTGCGGAAATAAGCAGGATTAGATAAAAAATTGACGCTTTCCCCACCGAACAGGTTGATGACTGTGTTGATGATGCCGCGGATGGGAGAAAGAAAGCTCACAAGCATGCCGCAGACGACCACGGCAGATAAAAAATGCGGCATATAGCTGATGGTTTGGACAAACTTTTTGAACCGGGTACGGGTGACCTCGTTCAGCGCCAGAGCAAAGATAATGGGAAACGGGAAACACCATACAAGGGAATACACGCCCAGGAACAGCGTGTTGCGGATGATGCGCCAGGCATCCGGGTTGGAGAAAAAGTTTACATAGTGCTTCAGCCCCACCCAGTCGCTGTCCATAAAGCCGATAAAGGGCTTAAAATCCTTAAATGAGATCAGCACGCCCCACATGGGAACATATTTGAAAAGGATGTAGTAAATCAGGCAGGGCAGGAACAGCAGGAGCAGATAGCGGTCCCTGTAAACGCGCTGCCAGAACGTTTTTTTGTGGTGGCCGTCGGCCAGCGGGGATGCCGCCTTACGGCGGAAAGAAAAACGGCGTTTTGCCGTGGTGGAAGTGCTTGTCACACAGATGACCCCCTTTTAGTGATAGAGTAGCTCGATGGTGCGCACGATGGACGCTCCGTAAGTGCCGTCGCAATACAGGATACGTCCGGCGCGCACGCCGGAAATGAAGTCTGCCCATTGCGCTTCAAATGCGTTGGGATAACTGCTGGTATCAACGGCTTCATAGCCGCTGCCGCAGGTGACCGACAAGTCGCTGCCGGTGTGAAGACGCAGGGAGCCATTGGCAAAAAACAGCATCGTTTCGTCGATGGGCACCACGGAATAGCCGCACAGGGAAATGGAAGCGCTGATACCGCTGCTGGTGCGCAGCAGCATCTGCGCGCTGCCGTCCACGTCGGTGCCGGGCTGCAAATAGGTGCAGCTTCCCGTGGCCCATGCGATATCGCTTTGCGTCAAGTAACAGATCTTATCCAGGGAATGGGCGGCATAATTTATGGAGATGCCGCCCCCGGCCATCGCTTTTTCCAAAAACCAGCGCGGACGGCCGGGCTGAAAATAGTTGTTGGTGCGCAGATCGCTGATCATGGCAAGCGCGCCAAGCTTTCCGCTCTCAATCAGCGCGCGGGCGGCCCGGTTCTGGGGAATATAGCGCTGCACATGGCCCACCTGCAAAAGAACTCCGTTCTTTTCACAGGCCTCGTTCATCCGGAGGCAGGAGGCGTAGGAAATGGACATGGGTTTTTCCAGCAGGATATGGGTTCCTTTTTCCGCACAGGCCAAAACACATGCTTCATGCAGGCCGTGGGGAAGATTAATGATCACAAGCTCCAGCTTTTCCCGCTCCAGCATTTCTTCATAGCTTTCATAAGCGTGCGCGCCGTAGGGTGCGGCCGCCTGCTGCGCGCGGCCGGGCGCGATATCCGCCACGGCCGCCAGGCGCGTGTCGGGGTGGCCCGCAACAGCGGCCAGATGGCTTGCGCCGATGATGCCGGCGCCGATCATACCAACGGAGAACATAGCGATCCTCGCTTTCCAAAATGGAGGGCCATGCGCGGTCCACGGCGGACGCCGCCTGCGCATGGCCCTTACGAATAATATTACAGAAAAAGTTTTATGAATTTTACATCAGACTTACTGTGCAGCAAGCATGCGGGCATAACTGGATTCATGCACAGCTTTCAATTGATCTAGACCCAAGGCTTCAACTTCAGCAACATAATTATCCCAATCGTCAAAACTGCGCTCACCCAGCATGAACTTAGAAATCTGTTCAGCCACGTAGGTTTCAATGTTTACGCCGATCGTGTTGACGATCGCCTGCTCTTCTTCATTATAAGCAAGGACAGGCTTCTGCGGAAGGTCATATTCGCGCGCCGTCAATGTTGCGTCGCGGCATTCATCGGTGAAAGTTGCAAGTTCGCCGTCAAAATTATACCGCTCATAGAAACCGAATGTTTCAAAACCAGTGGCCTGTTTCATTTCAGCTGCTGTGGTGAAATCTTTCCATGTGCGCGTGCCGTCGGAGGCTTCTTCATACAAATCGCCAGGACGTCCCCAAGAAAGAAGGTCTTCGGCTTCGTCAGAGTACATCCAATCCACGTAAGCGAGCACTTCATTCAAATGCTTGGTTTGGCTGGATACGACAAAGCCGTACATGCCTGTTGCAGAATAAGCCAATTTGTTGACCCCATTAGAGCCGAATCCTATTGGGGCCAGATATGCCATAGAGAAATCAGGATTGCTTTCGCGCATGGAGTTATTGAAAAAGTCAATACGGCTGAGATAGTCTAGTGTAATGAAAGAGTCGCTGTTGGCAATTACATCTTGCCAGCCCTTGGTGTCGATTGTCAGGAAGTTGGGCAGCAGCAGTCCCTCTTTGTAAAGCTTATTGTAAAATTCCAGCATTTCTTTGAATTCGGAAGAAGTCGGTCCGAAAACCCATTCGCCAGAATCTTCGTCATATCCAAGATAAGTGTTGCTGTCTGCATCGATAAAAGAAGTACCCCAGGAAGGTGCAAGCATATTCAGTTGTGCCATCCCGCCAGTAAAGGAACGGAACGCAAGCGGATAACTGTTTGGATAAGCTTCTTTGAGTTTTACCAGCACATCGTAAAATTCATCCTGTGTGGTGGGAGCTTCAAGACCCAGTTCTTCAAAAATATCCGCGCGATATAGCCAGCCACGGCGATTGGTTTCCGTAACGCCCTGCTGAGGGAACTGATACAATCCGCCGTCTGCGGACATATAATTTAAAGCATGCGCGGTGTTTTTTTCATACCATGCTTTAAAATTCGGCATCTGGTCAATATAATCCAGAATATTAACGAATGCTCCCTGTGAGCCGTATTGCTGAACCGCTTTGTTCCCGATGAGGAACATAAGATCGGGCAATTCCCCGGATGCCATGGTGAGGTTCAGCTTCTCGTCAAACCCGCTGGTATCGACAGCGGTCACTTTTAAATCGACATTGGTGTATTCCTTGATCAAATCAACAACATACCAGTCTTCCTGGAACGGCCAGCTCGCGTGAGAGGGCGTCAGCATGGATAACGTGACAGGCTCGGAAAATAAAGGGCCGCTTTCGGAATTGGAAACAGAGGCAGAGGCAGAAGAAGCGGAGCCGGGCGCCGCTGCGCTGGAGGAGCCGGAGGAACAGCCAACGAGCATCCCCGCGGCGATCGCGGCGGAACAAAGAAGCGCAATGCCTTTATGCAAATGCTTTTTCATCGTATCGATCCTTCCTTTTCAAAAAGTTTGTTTTAATTGACGTGATGCATCACCGGTGTCTTTATCGTAACCGCAGAATGTGCTAAAATCAATTTACAATCAAAACGATTTTTATCATCTGCACCGAAAAAAACAAAATCCAATTATTTGATGATAACCCAATTGATTGACGATGGACAAAGCGGATGTGTCGTGACAGGATAATAAAAAGGGACGGCCCGTCGTGACGGGCCGTCCCGGTGCGGCTTACTGCATGGAAAGCTTACGGAGCCTGTATTCCCTTGGCGTCATACCGGTGTATTTTTTGAATTGCCGCAGGAAAGTGTTGACGTTATTGATCCCCACCAGCGCGCCGATATCGCCGATGCGCAGCTTGGGGTCCGCCAGAAGCTCCACCGCTTTCTGAATCCGGAAGAACTGGATGCGGTCGCTCAGGTTCGCTCCGGTCTTGCTTTTATAATAGGTAGACAGATAGCTTTTGGAAAGATGGAGCGCTTCTGCAAGCTCATCCATGGAAAATTCACGCTGATAGTTTTTTTCCAAAAATGCCTGAACGCCTTCGAGAATCGGTTCCTCGGCCCGTGGCTGGGCGGCTGCACACAAAGCCGCGCTGCGCACGAAGCCGGACATCAGCTCACGGTAATCCTGTGCAGTGTCGCATTGGGGCAGCTCATTGTATACGCTGCCGCTGTTCAGGTTGGGCAGGCCTCCCTCAAGGTGCAGGTCGGACAAGGCGCGCAGCGTAACGTTCGCGATGGCGGAGCCCAACAGGATCATATGAATGCGGCGGATTCCTGCGGAAAGATTTTGCGCGATGATGCGTTCGGCCAACGCCGCGGCTTCGTCCGAATGACCGTCGCATACCAGGGCGCGGAGCTGCTGCTCCATCTCCGAAGGGAAAAAGAACGTGTTCACAACATCCAGCCCCAGCGGCAGGTGCAGAAGCTGGGTGCGGTCTTCCACAACAGCGTATTGCGCCGCGTCCAGCACCTGGTCATAGATGGCGGTAAAATCGCCGTCCGCACCCAGCGCGCCGCTTTGGACCACAGTAAAAAATGCAAATTCCCGTTCATTGTCCAGCCGTTGCAGCAGATACTGCATTTGATCGCTAATATCCTGCCGGGCAGCGGGCAGGCTGACCTTGGCCACGAACTGGTTGGGCTCCAGCTGGAAGATCAGTGCCGTGCCGAACAGCAGCGACAGGGTCTGCCGCAGGTTCTCCAGGAGCATATGCGACACGGCCGGCGGCTCGGCGGTGATGATATCCAGCGCACCGTTGCGGTAATGGATACGGAAATAGAGAATATAGAAAACGAGATCCTCGGCACTGGATATCTGGTCCGGCACGTCCAGCTCCACATAAATATTTTTCAATTGGGACTGGAGCAGGAAGCCTGAAAGCGCCGCGTCCTTTTTGGATATCTGCTGTACATACTGTTCGCGCTGGCGCAGCATGGTCTCCACGTTTGCCTGGATATAATGCAGCTCGTCCACCTTGCCGGAGGGCGGCGCATCGCCGCTGGAAAAAAGCTGCAGGATGTCCTGCACGGGATGGAGAACGCGCCACACCGATACGACGGCGATGGCAGCGCCAAAAATCAGCGCCGCCGCCGCGGTGAACAGGCTAAAGTACAGGCTGTTTGTAATCTGGCCCACCACAGTGTTTTTAGGAAGCTGTTTGAGATAGATGAAATCCCCATGAGAAGAAGGGCGCTGGGCCGTATAACCGCCTTCCGGTGCTTCAAACAGCGCGTCCTTCCGCTCTGGCAGCGCGGTGAGCACAGGCTCTTCCTGGGCGGAATACAGCATCCGCCCATCCGTGCTGAAAAGGTAAAAATCTTCCGTCAGATACTGGTCCGCTTCGGCGCAGAGCGCATCAATATCCAAAAACAGCAGCACCATGATGTTGCTGTTCCAGTACGGCTTGAAGGCAACCGGCAGAAGATCGCTGCCGGGCCTGGTTGAAAGAGGGCTGTTGCGGGAAAACGCGGCGGCGGGATAATACCGCTGGGCAAAGGCGGCCAGTTTTTCTTCACGCCAGAAATTCGCGTCATACTGCGTGCTTGTATAATAACGGGAAAAGAACTCGGTATCCAGATAGTTTCCGCTGGATGTAACGACCTTGTTGCTGTTGCGGAAAAAGATGGCGAACGCAGAAATATTTTCGTTGTTGCCCAGATAAAGTTCAGCTTTGTCATACAGGTCCACCAGCTCGTATTCCGATGGATCTCCGGACCTGCTGGCCGTGCGGAAGGCGGGGGTATAGGTCAGGGAGAAATAACTGTTGCGGATATGGGAAAGGCTCTCGTCAAGCCGGGTCACAGCGCTTGTCATCCGTTCGTTGGCGCTGGCTTCCGCTTCGTGGGTCATGGTGTTCAGCAGACGCATGTAGGAGCCGAGATGAAATGCAGAGAGCACGAAGATAGCCGAGAGAAAGCAGGCCATCAATTTAAGGTTCAAGGACAAGTTGCGCCATTTTTTCAAGGGAGGGGCTCCTTTCTGTGTCAAGGTGGGGACGGCGGGCCCGAAGTCATAATTTATTCTTTCATTCTGGTTTTGTTTTGTCAAGGAATTTTTAAAAATGAGGGGGAAGCAGATTTATGAAAACCAGCGTTGCATCCGTTACATTTCGGCGGAAATCCGTTTGTGAGGTGGCGGAGCTTGCCCGCCGCGCCGGGCTCGACGCCATCGAGTGGGGCGGGGACATCCATGTGCCGCCGGGAAACGCCCAGGCGGCGCGTGCGGCGCTGCACTGTACGCGGGAAAACGGGCTCACCGTATCCGCTTATGGCTCGTATTACCGGGCAGGTGCAGAGGAGGATTTCGGTCCCGTGCTGGAAACTGCGCTTTCACTTGGATGCCGTGTGATCCGCGTTTGGGCCGGGCGGCAGGGCAGCGCGCTCTGCACGCAGGAAGAACGGCGCTCCGTGACCGCCTGCCTTGCCCGCGCTGCGGAACGGGCGGCGCAGGCCGGATGCGTGGTAGCGACAGAGTACCATGCCGATACGCTTACGGATACGCTGGCTTCAGCGCTGGCTCTGCTGGGTGAAGCGCCGGGGCTGCGCACGCTCTGGCAGCCGCCTGTTGGCCTTACGGCCGCAGAAAATCTGCACGCGCTGCACGCGCTGGAAGGCCGAGTGGAAAATCTGCACGTTTATCATCGGGACAGAGAAGGCGCCTGCCGCCCTCTGGCGGAGGGAACAGCTGACTGGCACGCCTATTTTGCCGCGGCCCAAAAGGACGGCACACAGCGGTATGCCACGCTGGAGTTCGTGATGGGGGACAATGAGGAACAATTTTTGCAGGATGCCGCGGCGCTGCATGTACTGCTTAAGGAGGAATAAAAAATGCGTATCCGTTTGTATGATGTTACGCGCATAACGCGCACAGGGCTGGTGCCCCACAGCGCCATCGACGCAGAGGACGGTGCGATTACCGCTGTTTACGATACGCTGCCTGCGGAAGAGCCGGGCGTGAGGAGCGTCGACGCAAAGGGCGCATACGCCGCGCCCGGTTTCATCGACATCCATCTGCACGGGGGTGGCGGGGTGGAATTCATGGACGCCACGCCCGAACGGATCCGGGCCGGCTGCGCGGCTCATGCCCGTCACGGCACCACCACGCTGCTGCCCACCACGCTTGCCGCATCGCCGGAACTGACGCTGCGCATGATCCGCGCGGTACGGCAGGCACAGGCCGCCACAACGGAATGCACCATCGCGGGCGTCCATCTGGAAGGCCCGTTCCTTTCGCCCGCGCAAAGCGGGGCTCAAAGCCCGGACGCGCTGTCCCTGCCCACGTCGGGGCTGTGGGACAGGCTGCTGGACGAATGGCCCGGCGGCGTGCGTATCATGGGCGCAGCGCCCGAGTTGCCCGGCGCAATGGCCTTGGGCGAGGCGCTGCGGGCCCGCGGCGTCGTGGCGAGCATTGCTCATTCGGACGCTGATTACGAGACCTGCCGCCGGGCGCTGGCGTGCGGCTTTACCGATATCACCCATATTTATTCCGGCTGTTCCATGGTGCACCGCAAAAACGGCTACCGCTTCGGCGGCGTGGTGGAGGCGGGGCTGCTGGAGGATGCGTTCACCGTTCAGGTCATCGCAGACGGTAAGCATCTGCCGCCGGAGCTGCTGCGGCTGATCGTCAAATGCAAGGGTGCAGACCGGATATCGCTCATCACGGATGCGCTGTTCGCTGCAGGAAGCGATTTGCCGGACGGCTCGGTGCTGCGGCAGGCCAACGGCATGGAAACGGTTTTGGAGGACGGCGTGATGAAGCTGCCGGACCGTCAGGCGTTTGCAGGCAGCGTCGCCACAATGGACCGTCTTGTGCGCAATATGGTGCATCTGGCGGGGGTGCCGTTATGGGATGCGGTGGCGATGGCCACGGCCACGCCGGCCAGAGTGATCGGCCTGGCGGACAGGAAGGGGAGCCTTGCGCCGGGCTTTGACGCGGACATCGTGCTGATGGACAAGCAGCTGAACGTGAAAGCCGTTATGGCACGCGGACAGTTTGTTGAATAGAGAGAGGGGAACGACGGAAATGTGGACGGAAGAAAGACTGAACAAAATGCTGACGACGCCGA